>Ga0187892_10007514_pt1 | contig 15499 bp, 12 predicted proteins | sample MA1701073metaG_FD_139345 | JGI IMG/M metagenome (GOLD analysis project Ga0187892, IMG submission 139345) | Bio-ooze microbial communities from a basaltic lava cave in the Kipuka Kanohina Cave System on the Island of Hawaii, USA - MA170107-3 metaG ... | reverse complement strand
CGCCAGGGCGCCGATGTAGTTCATGATCTCGCGGCGGAAGTCGTCCTTGCGGCTCTCGGGGATCTCGATCTTTTCCTCGATCGACCGCATGAGCCGCTCGTCGGGCTCCTCGTCCTGGCCGGTGTACTTGTTCTTCACCTTCTGCCGTTGGGTGTAGGCCTTGACGTTGTCGATGTAGTTCATGAAAAGGCGGCTGATCGCCTCCTCGTCGGCGCAGATCGCCCGCTGGACCTCGTTCTTGACGATGTCCTCGTATTCGCTCTTCGCGTCGGAGAGCAGCTCCCTGAACCGCTTCTTCTGCTCCTCGCTCGCGATGAGCGAATGGTGGTGAAGGCCTTCCTCGAGCTCGTTCAGCACCATGAACGGGTTCACGCACCCGCCCTCGTCGACCTTGACGAGGGCGTTCGAGATCTTGTCCTGGATGAAGCGGGGCGAGATCCCCTCCATGCCCTCGCGGCGCGCTTCGTCCCGCAGCTCCTTGATGTTGTCCTCGGTGTAGCCGGGCAGCGTCTTCCCGTTGTAGAGCTTGAGCTTCTGGAGGAGCGTCAGGTTCGCCTTCTTGGGCTCCTCGAGGCGCGTGAGCACCGCCCACATGGAGGCGATCTCGATCGTGTGCGGGGCGATGTGCTTCCCGCGGATCCGCTCGGGGTTGTAGTCCCGGCCGTAGATCTTCACCTCGTTGTCGAGCTTCATGTTGTAGGGGATGTCGATCTTGAGCGTCCGGTCGCGGAAGGCTTCCATGAGCTCGTTGTTCTGGAGCCGCTTGTACTCGGGCTCGTTGGTGTGGCCGATGATGACCTCGTCGATGTCCGTCTGCGCGAACTTCTTGGGCTTGATCGCGTGCTCCTGCGAGGCGCCCAGGAGGTCGTAGAGGAACGCCACGTCGAGCTTGAGGACTTCGATGAATTCGATCGCCCCGCGGTTGGCGACGTTGAACTCGCCGTCGAAATTGAAAGCGCGGGGGTCGGAGTCCGAGCCGTACTCGGCGATCTTTCGGTAGTTGATGTCGCCGGTCAGCTCGGTCGAGTCCTGGTTCTTCTCGTCCTTGGGCTGGAAGGTGCCGATCCCGATCCGGTCCTTCTCGGAGAGGATCAGGCGGCGGACCCGGACCTTCTGGATGACCTCCTTCCAGTCGCCCTTGTACTTGTGCATGAGGTCGTTGTTGGTCCTCCGGCAGGACGGGCATAGGTCGCCCTCCACGCGGATCGAGTAGCTCCCCTCGAAGGCGCGGTTTACTTCCTTGAGGACCGCGTCGCGCGTTTCCTGGGGGACGAGGCGCAGCGGCTCCTCGTGCATGGGGCAGTCGTTCCAGACGTTGGCGTCGTCCTCGTCCTGCCAGGCGAACGTGTAGAGGGCCCCCTCGCGCGTGCGCGAGTAGGCTTCCAGGCCCTTCTTGATCAGGCGGACGATCGTGGACTTCGAGCTGCCCACCGGGCCGTGGAGGAGGATGATTCGGCGTTCCGTGCCGTAGCCGTGGGCCGCCGACTTGAGCGCGTTCGCGAGGTGCGACAGCGAATCCTCCAGGCCGAAGATCGAGTCCTTGCCGGCGCCCATGGGGTCTTTGAAAAAATGGTAACGGACGCGCGACTCGCGGTTCTCCGCGTACTCCTCGAACCCGTAGGACAGGATCATGTCGTACACGCGCTGGAAGGCGTTCCGCGCGACGCGGGGCGTCTCGGAGACCATCTTGAGGTAGTCCTCGAACGTGCCCTCCCAATGGAGTTCCTGGTAGGCTTTTTTGTCGAGCGCCTTGTCGATCGTCGACCAGAGCCGGCTGCTCAAATCCTGTGCCATGGCCCCGCACCTCGAAAATGGAGGAAGACCACCCCGCGAGCAAGGGGAGAAGACCCTGGGGGAGGGGTGAGATAAAGCTTCAAATCGCGCGAATCACTGCCGGTTCGTAAAGAGCGTTGGCGTGCTGCCTCACCACCCCTCTCCATCCCCCTCATCCACCATAGATTATACGACTTGCCCGGCGTTACTACCAAATCATTCTTAAACGCGAGAAAGAATCCGGCCCCTTTCCACGATTCCCTGGAGGATCCGCCCAACCGCCCGGACCCGCATGGCCGGGGAGGCCAGCCGCGCCGCGGCCGCCAGGCCCCGGAAGGCCCTGGCCCCCCTCCCGTTCTCCAGGTCGTGCAGGGCCGTCGCGTAGGCATGGAGACCGTCGACGCGCCGCCGCAGCGCGCGAAGGTCCGGGTGGCGCGCGAGGAACTCGAGCGAGTAGCGCCGCAATCCGTCGATCACGTCCCGGCGGCGGCGGTTGCTCACCGAGTCCGCGTAGAAACGATAGAAGCCGAGAACTTCGGGATGCCCCCGGAAGTCTCCCAGGCGGGTCAGCTCCAGCCACGTCGGGAAATCGACGAGCGGCAGGTAGGGCGTCTGCCGGAACCCGCCGAGGGAGCGCAGCGCGGCGGCGCGGACGATCACCGTCGGGCTGAACGGCATCGCGGACGAATGGGTCAGGAGGAGCTCCGCCATTCGGCGCCCGTTCGCGCGCTCCAAGAGCGGCCTTTGTCGCGAAAGGATTCTGCCGGCGCGGTCGCGGATGTCGCAGGCGCCGAAGGAGACGACCGCGTCGTCGCGCTCCATTCGAGCGACCTGGATTTCGAGCTTCTCGCGGGGCCAGGCGTCGTCCCCTTCGAGGACCGCCACGAGCGGACAGGCCGCTTCCTCGAGCGCGCGGTTGTAGCGGTCGTGGAGCCGCTCGATCCCGGCGTGCTCGAGGCCGAGCACCCGTATTCGCGGGTCGCGGAACGCGCGCACCGCGTCGGGCGTTCCGTCCGTGGAGCCGTCGTCGACCGCCACCATTTCCCAGTCGGGCATCGTCTGGGAGAGGACGCTCTCGACGCACGTCCGGACGAACGCGGCCTGGTTGTAGGTAGCGGTCAGGACCGTGACGCGCGGGGTCACCGGGCGCACTCCAGGACCAGCTCTTCTCCCGCGCCCGGCAGGAGGTGCTCCACGGCCTGGAAGACGATCCCGCCGGCAAGCGTGCGGCGCCGGATGCCGCCGCTGTTGACCCACGCGCTCCTCGCCCACCGGGCCGTGCTGCGGACGCTCGGGTCGGCGAACCCCGCCGCGAGCGCGCATCGGACGAGCGTCTGTCGGGTGAAGAGCGTCAGGTGCCGCGGCGGGTCGAGTCCCAGCCAGTCGCCGCGGAAGACGAAATGCCCGAGACTGCGCAGGTTGGGCGTGACGGCGACCAGCCTGCCGCCGGGCCGCAGCAGCCGCCGGCATTCCCGCAGCAGCCCGACCGGGTCGTGCACGTGCTCGACGACGTGCGCGTGCGTGACGGCGTCGAACTCGCCGGGGACGTCGGCCAGAGACGCATGCACGCTCAAGCCATGGCGGGTCCACGCCCTCTTCGCGGCTTCCGCGTCGGGCTCCACGCCGCTGACGCGCCACCCCAGGTCGCGCATGCGGGCGAGGAACTCTCCGTCGCCGCAGCCGACGTCCAGGAGCGACCCGGGCGGCCCGGTCAGGTTCATGACCCGCAGGCTCGCCGCGTCGCGGACGGCCGGCAGCGCCCCCAGCAGCCGCCCGACGAGCGACAGTCCGGGCAGGCGCGGCATCTCCTTCCCCGCCCCGTGGGTGTAATACCCGCGGTACACCTTCCCGATCTCTTCGCGCGTCGGCCGCGGGTCCATCCACACGAGCCCGCACGCCGGGCACCGCGCGAGCGCCCACGCGCCCTCGACGCCGAAGAGCCTGTCCCTGAGCCCCGCGTACGCGGGCCTCCCGGCCGCGCCGCACAGCAGGCAGCGGGAAACCGTCTCCAGGCGGATCATGGACCGGGTCGGACCCTTCCGCTATACTCCACGGCCTGCCGATGCACACCTTCCGCTGGCCGCAGGACGTCGAGCGGGCGCGGCGTCTCCTGCCGGACCTCTCCGCCTTCCAGAAGGACCACCCGGACGTCGACATGTATGCGTGCGGGGGCCTCCTCTCGCTCAGTCAGTACCGATACCTGTACTCGCTCGTCGACGCGTTCGTCCCTCAGGAAGCGCGCGTGCTGGACTGGGGGTGCGGGCACGGGCACTTCTCCTTTTACCTCGTCTCGGCGGGATACCGGAACGTCTCCGCGTTCTCGCTCGACCCCGAGCCCGCGCTGCTCCGGGAGGCCGCGCTCCGGTTCCCCGGCCGCCTCAAGCACCGCCAGGGAAGCGCGGACGACCCTGTCCGGCTGCCCTACGCGGACGCCGCGTTCGACGCGGTCCTCAGCGTCGGGGTTCTGGAGCACGTGCGCGAGACGGGAGGTGACGAACGACGCAGCCTGCGCGAGCTTCGCCGGGTCCTGCGTCCGGGCGGGACCCTGATCGTCGACCACTTTCCCAACCGCTGGAGCCTGATCGAATTCCTGGCCCGCGCCCTGACGTCGCAGTACACGCACCCGCACCGGTTCACGCCCCGAGACATCCGAGCGCTCTGCCGCGACGCCGGGTTCGACCTGCAGCTCGTGCGGACCTACGCCTTTCTCCCGCGCAACGTGTGGCGGCGGTTCCCGGAGCGGCTGAGGAACTCGCCCCGCCTCGCACGCCTCTTCAACCGCGTCGACGCCGCGTTCGAGAGAACCGTTCCGCTGCTCTGCGAGAATCATCTTTTCGTCGCGCGCAAGCCCCCGTCATGACTCACGCTCCCGCGCGCGCCACCACTCCAACGTGTGGCGCAGGCCGCCGTCGAGATCATACCGGGGCGCCCACCCCGTGGATCGCAGCCGCGCATTGTCCGCCATGATGAGCATCGGCTCGCCGGGATAGTAGGACACGGCGCCCAGCCGGATGAGGTCCGGGCGGCCGGCGAGGTCGCCGATGCGGGTCACGATCTCCCGGACCGCCGGCGCCCGTCCCGAGCCGATGTTGACGGCGCCTTCGAGGCGGCTTTCGGCCACCGCGCAGACGGCCGAGGCGACGTCCTCGACATGGAGGAAGTCGCGGCGCTGCTCGCCGGGGGAAACGGGGGCGGGCTCCCCGCGCAGCACCGAGCGGATCACCGAGGGGACGAGGCGCCGCTCGTCCTCCCAGGGTCCGTACTGGTAGAAGAACCGCACCCACGAGGAGTTCGGACGGGCGACCACCTCGCGGCGGAGCTCGTCCTTGCATCGCGCGTAGAGCGTCGCGGGCAGCGTGGGACTGTCCTCGCGGAGCGTGCCGAGCCGTGTGTCGAACTCGAAACACGTGCCCGCGAAGACGGCGCGGCCGCGCAGCCGACTCAGGAGCCGCCGGCTGGCCTCCAGGCAGTCGCGATTTTCGGGAGCCTCCAGGTACTTCCCCGGCACGGCGTACCAGGCGAGGTGGATCGCCAAGTCGGGCTCGACGGGAACGTTCTCCAGGGAGCCCTCGTGCACGATCAGACGCCCTTCCAGGTCCCGGATGCGGCGGCGATCGCTCGAAGGCCGGACGGACGCGTGGACTTCGTGGGCCCGTCGAAGCAATTCCCGGGCCACGTGGGACCCGATGAACCCCGTGGCGCCGGTGAGCAGCACTTTCATCCGTTCTTGCGCGCCCAGTCGTACGGGATGTGGCTCTTGTGCGGGTCCATCCGGCGGATCTCGGCGGGGTCGTGGGGAATCGTGGCGCAGTTGGCCACGACGGCCTCGCGCGCATCGACGTTCATGTAGCCGTTCCACACGCCGGGGGGAATCGTCACGAGCAGATAGTTGCGGTCGCCGAGGTAGACGACTTGGAGCTGGCCCTTGGTCGGGGACCCGGGTCGCTCGTCGTAGAGGACGAGCTTCACGTTGCCGACCACGCAAGCATAGTTCAGCGTCATCCGTTCGTGGAGGTGCCACGCCTTGACGACGCCCGGGTAGGCGGAGGAGAAGTAGATCTCGCCGAACTCCTTGAAGTGCGGGTCGTCGCGGCGGAGCATGTGGGACACGGTCCCGCGTTCGTCGGAGATCCGCTTGAGCGGAAGGATCTGGACGTCCCGGATCATGCGGCGGCGATTCTATCGGGCGCGGGCTCGTCCGGCAAGTTCCACGCGGCGCCCACCAGCGACGAAAGGACCAGGAGCATCGCCCCGCCCCCCATGTAGTGCTCGGTGAAGGAAATGAGGAACAGAAAGAGGACGCCCAGGAACGCGGCGATGCGGAGCGGTTCGCGCGACCGCCGCAGGTTCCACCCGATCCACCCCCAGAGTCCCACCGTCAAGCCGAAGCCTACAAGGCCGCCCTCCGCAAGGAAGTGCACATACGAGTTATGGGCGTGACCCGCGTCGTTGACGACCTTCGCCTCGGTGACGACGTAGTAGACGTGCCGGACCCCGCTCCACTGGCGATCCTGGTCGTTGTATCGCCCCAGCCCCTCGCCCACGACCGGGCTCCACGACCACTCCCGGAGCGCGCGCTTCCACTGCTCCAGCCGCCCCGTGTGGGTGCCTTCCTCGTGCATGAACGCTGCAAAGCGATCCCGGACGGAAGTCCCGAAGGCCGCGGCCGAAAGGAGGACGGCAAGGCCGCTGCACACAACGGCCCCGCGCGTCAGGCGGCGCTTCCGTACCGCGAGGACTGCGAGGACCCCCATCGCCGCCGCCAGCGCGAGAAGAGATCCTCGGGAGCCCGACAGGAGGACTCCCCAAAGCAACGGAACCGTCAGGAGCCCCCAGACCCACCGCTCCCGGGTCCGCTGCCGAAACACGGCCATGGTCGCCGCCGCGAGGCAGCAGAGCGCCTGCACGCTCCCGGCGGCGTTGTGGGCGAGGTAGAGCCCGCAGTAGTTGAGGTCGCGCTCCCCGTCGCGAAGGAAGACGAAGCCTTCCAGGGCGGCTCGGATTCCGGCCAAATCCGCGACCGCCCCGATGAGTGCCACGACCGCCTGCAGTGCGCAGAAGGCCGCCATCCCCATGCCGACCCGGTCCGCCGGCGGCGCCAGCCAGGCAAACGCCACCGCCGGAAGCAGCGAAAAGAATATCTGTCCATCGCGGCGATGGAAATCGAAGGACGCCAGTACACCTGGCGATTCCCCCGTCAGGAAGTACGCGATCGCCCACCAGGCCCAAACGGCGAAAACCCACACTTCCAGACGCCGTGGCGCCCGGATCCCCAACGTCGCCGCCGCCGACAAGCACGCCACCGTGAGCCAGGGCACCCGATTGGTCACCAAGGAAAGACAGCCCACGGCACCGAGGATCAGCGCGACTCGACAGCGCATCGGGCGGAGATGATACCGCCTGCCGAATTGCCCTGTCACGCGGATTCCTTCATGCCAGGGAAGTCCCTCGCCGGAAGGGTAGTTCCACCTCTACCCTCCGGTGAATATCCTTGTGGTCGGCCCTCCGGAACGCCTATTATTTCCCGCGCGTGACGCTCTACCCTTCCCGGGGGGACGGACCGGGCGCGTGAACATTCACGACGTCTATGGGCTATTCCTCTCTCGATTCCGCCGGGCCCGCATGGAGCGCTTCCGTCAAACCTTTCGCCCCGGCCGGGGGACTCAAATCCTGGACATCGGGGGCGACCCCTACAACTGGGGGCTGATCGATTGCCCTGCGCACGTAACGCTCCTCAACCTGAGGGTCCCCGACCGGTGCGATTCGCGATTCACGGCCGTTGTCGCCAACGCGCTCGCGGTACCCTTCCGCGACGGCACTTTCGACATTGTTTATTCCAATTCCGTGATCGAACATGTCGGGGAACGACAGGCCCAGCGCCAGTTCGCGGAAGAGGCCAGGCGCGTCGGACGACACCTGTGGATTCAAACCCCCAACAGGAACTTCTGGGTCGAACCGCACCTCCTGACGCCGTTCATCCATTTCTTCCCGCCGAAGGTCCGCCTCCGGATGATCCGCCACTGGACGGTCTGGGGACTGCTGACGCGCCCGGAGAGAGAATCGATCGTCCGGTTCGTGCGGGAGACGCATCTTCTAGACCGCAAAGATCTGGCGTCCATGTTCCCCGACAGCACCGTAACGGGGGAGAAGTTCCTGGGCGCAACGAAGTCGCTTGTGGCGATTCGATAAACGATCGAAGTCGGCCCTTAGCGGGCATCCGCGGAAGGCGGGGCCCCGGGTGAACGCGGAACGGTGCCTGCGTACTTCCCGCCAGGTCCCAGGCCCAGGACGACGTACTCCACCCGGTCGGCAAAGGCAGCGGGATCGAGGAGTCTCCAGCAATCTACGAGGACCGCGCGGGACGTTCCGACATCAAACCACTCCGGCTTGAGCCGGCGGAACTCCTTCCAGGGCGTCGTGATTAGAACGAGACTCCGATTCCGGACGCACTGCTCCGCCGATCCCGCGAACCGGACCTTATCGCCCAGCAGCGCGCCAGCGGCGGCGGTCCCCGACGGGTCATAGACCGTCACGTCGATCCTCATTTCGGCCAACTTCTCCGCCAGGGCCAGCCCCGGGGATTCCTCGACCACATTGGTTTCGGGCTTGTACGTCAGGCCCAGGATGCCAACCGACCCGCGTCCTCCGAGCCAGGCCAGAACCCGCGAAGCGAGCCCGGAAACCTGTTCACGATTGAACTTATCGGTGGCCTGGGCGAGGCCTGCCGACGAGCCGACTTTCAGCGCCAGATGGGACAACGCCACGTTGTCTCGAGGGAAGCAAGGCCCGCCGTAGGACAGCCCTCCTCTGAGGTACTTTTTTCCAATTCTCGCGTCCAGCCCCAGGGCGGACGTTACGATATCCACATCGGCGCCGGGCAGGCGCTCGCAGATCCGAGCCAGCATGTTGGCGAAGGTGATCTTCGTCGTCACGAACGTATTGACGGCGATCTTCGCGACCTCGGCGTTGATCCAGTTCATCCGCGCGACGGGGGGCGAGTTGTCACACAGGGAAGCGTAGAAGCTCTCGAGGGCGTCCCCCCCTCTGGGGTCCGATTCTCCGATGAGTATGAAATCGGGGTTCGCGAGGTCGCGAAGGACGCTTCCCAACGCAATGAACTCGGGATTGTAGCAAAGGCTGAACTCCACGCCGCATCTCTTTCCCGAAGCCCGCTCCAGTTCCGGCAGGATGTGGTGCTCTGTATCGCCGGGCAGCACCGTGCTGGTCACGACGACGACGTGGTGCCCCTTCTTCTCACGGAGGGCGTCGCCGATGTCGCGTGCGGCGGACAGGACGTACTTCAGGGAAAAGCCCCCCTCCGGCGTGCTGGGCGTCGCGACGACGATGAAGGTAAAGTCGGTCTCTCTCACCGCCTGGCGGAGATCCTCCGTTACTTGCAGCCGCGCGGCCGCTTTCGGCATCAGCTCCGACAGCCCGGGCTCCGACACCGGGGCCTTCCCTTCCGCGAAGGATCGGCGGACCTCGGGATTCACGTCCACCCCGATGACGGAGTGTCCGCGGGCGGCCAGAGAAACGGCGAAAGGCGCTCCGAGTTTCCCGAGTCCGACGACCGACGCTCGATTACGCGTTGAAACTGACACGATCCTTTCCCCTAAAGGTTCTCCGCAAGAAGGCTTGAATCCGGGCGGGTGTCCGCGCCAGCACCCGACCTACGATCCGCCGACCGGCTCTGGAGGTCGTGCCGCCGCGCCAGCGACCGAACAGGAGGGCGTCCAGCTTGATTTCTACCCCTTCCGACGTCAAGCAATGCGTAGCCTGTTCAATCGTGTACGCGTGATCGTACCCTCCTCCCAGCTTGAGATTCCAGTCGGCCTCGGGACCCTTCCAAAACGTGCTCCCGCCTGCGGACAAATGGGCATAGTCGTGATTCTGATGCACGACCGGAAGGCGCTCGCTCGCATCCACCAAAGCGGCTCCCAGGTCGACGGCTTTGTAGAGGAGCCAGTTGTCCCACATGGACCGTCCGATGAGAAAGGCAGGGATCTTGCCCCACATTCCTCGCGGGAAAACGAAAAAATCGATGCCCGTGGGGCCGTGCCGGACTCCCCCGCCGGCGACCCGATCCATGAGGAGCCGATCCCAGCCGGGCTGGTCCATCGAGAGCTCTTCCGTCAGGTCGAGGTCCCACCGCTGGCCCACGATCAGGAACTTCGGGGCTCTGACGGAGCAGACGGTCCGTCCGAAACCGGGAAGGATCAGAATATCCGCATTGATGTAACAAAGCCTCTCATGGCGTGAAGTTCGCTCGGCCCGCTCGAACATGGAGTGGATGTAGGGAGTGCCGTGCTCATTCCGCTCGATTTCTCCCTGGTGCCGCACACCGAACGCACGGGCCGTCTCCTCGGTGCCCTCATCGTCGCCGAAGAGAATGATGTCGGAAGGACAGAGATCCTTGCACCAGCTCCGCAAGGCGTTTCTTTGAATGATGCCGATGTGTCCTCGGAACGCTTTCGGAAGGGAGAAGACGGTAAGCTCCGGAAAACCGCGCATGCGCTAGCCCCAGTGGCGGGGGATCCGGGAGCGCGATGGGCAGGGCGCCGATCTCGCCGCGCTGGCCAGATGTCTCTTCAAAGGTCTCTTCCCATGGAACCAAACTGTGACATAATACCCGCGCCCGTTCCCGGCAGCCAGTTTCCTTCGAGGAGCACGGCACCCCATTCGGACGCTACCGCATGAATCAAGCGGATACCGGAACGCCAGCCGCTGAGGACGTTCGCTCGGCCGGTCCGGTTCGAATCGCCCGAGTCGGCCGGGCCCTCTCGCTTCTCCCCGTTCTCATGGCTGTGGAATACAGGGTTCGCATGGACTGGGGGAGTTTCACGCTGGTCGAGCTTTCCACGATCCTGGTCTGGCTGCTCGTGGCCTGCTGCCCCCCCCAAGTCGCCGGCCGCAAAGTTTTCAGGAGTCTGCTTCCTCTTCTTCTGATGCTCATGACCGCCGGTTTCTTCAGCGTCTTCCAGGACTCCGACGCGAAGCATGCGGCGAGCGTATATCGGGACTTCGTGCTGCCGGTCGTTTTTCTGCTCGGCTTTCTTCTCCTGCCGTTGGGACACGAACAGGTTCTCTTCCTGATCAAGCTGTTCATCCTCGGCGCCGCGGCCTGCTCCATTCTCGCCCTGGTTCAGTTCGCGACGGACGCCGGCATGTGGACGGCGAACGAGCAGCAGGAGGCCTGGCAGGAGTTCAAGGCGGGAATGATTCGCGAGACCTTCTGGGGAAGGCTGCTCGGGGTGGGACATACCCTGCCCGTAGGGTTATCCTCGGCGACCAACAACTTGGCCAGTTTTCTCATCTTTCCTGCCGCTGCCGTCCTGCCCCTCTGCTCCGACAGGGTACCCGTCTGCGAGGGGCGACGGGTCTGGCGATTGTCCTTCTGCCTCATGACCGCGGCTCTCGTGGTCTCCTGCAGCCGGGGGCCCCTGCTGACTGTGATCGCGGCCGCGCTGTGCTTTCGTTGGCTCAGCCGGGCGGGCCGTGTGACGGCCGGGAAACTGGTCTCATGCGCTCTGATGACCGGCGCGGCGGCGACGGCCTTACTGTGGACCGGATTGCTCTCCTGGGATGCTCTGGGCACCGGAGAGGGGCGGCTGGAAATGGCCGGGGATGCGGTCGACCTCATTCGGAGCCGTCCCGCGATGCTCATGGCCGGAGGGGTCACCGGAGAGTATCAAGAAACGTACCATCGCGACCAAGTCGTTCACAACTCGCTCCTGTACATCATTCTCCAGTTCGGCCTCCCCGCCCTCATCCTTTCGGCCTGGATCGTCCTCTCGCAGGTGCGCCAGATGCTCCGAGGCATTGGCGACAGCGACTCCGCCGTGTCACGCGTGGGTCTGGCGGTGCTGTGCGGCGTCACCGTCAACCTCCTGCTGTTCATGCAAACCACGAGTTTCTTCGATTCCGTCCAAGCTTCGTTTATCCTCTACTTCTGGATTGGGCTGGGGGTTCATCTGTGCAGGCCGCAGGGCTCCTTCCGCGCGCCCGATGACTTCGGGGTCCCCCATGTCATCTAAAGATGCGGCCGGAGCGACAGCCCCCTCACGCCGCCGTAGGACGCCCTGACGGCCGTGGCCACCCCGCTCCAGATCAAGGGCCGACTCCTCGCCAGGAACGCGCTTTGGAACCTGTTCGGTCAGGTCATCCCCGCCCTCATCGCCTTCGGGGTCACGCCGCTGGTACTCGAGGAGTTGGGAAAGGAACGGTTCGGCATCCTTGCTTTTTCCTGGGTCATCCTCAGCTATTTCACGCTCTTCGATCTGGGGATCGGTCGCTCTTCCGAGCGCTACGTGGCCGAGGCGCTCGGCAAAAGCGATTCCGAGCGGGCGGGCTCGGTCGTCCGGAGCGCCTTGATCATGCAGGTCGTCCTGGGCCTGCTCGTCGGCGCCCTGCTGTTCGCCGGCGTCCCACTCCTCGCGAAGCACGTCTGGAAGCTGTCTCCCGACTTCGTCGAGGAGGCCGTGCACGCGCTCCGATTGCTCGGCCTCTTCCTCCCCTTTTCGATGGGCTCGGCCGTCCTCAGCGGAGCGCTCAGCGCCGGCCAGCGGTTCGGGCTCGTCAACCTGGTCAGAATCCCCTCGGCCTCGTTGAATTTCCTGCTGCCTCTACTCGCGCTCCTCTTCGACGTCCGAGACCTGCGCACGATCGTTCTGCTTCTCCTTGGCAAGACAGTGGTAGCGGCCGTGGTGGCATTCACGATCTGTTGCGCCGTGTACCCTTCCCTTCGACGCCGGACGTCGAGCTTCGATCGAACGCTGGCAAAGCAGATCGTCGCTTACGGGGTCTGGGTGTTCGTCCATGTCATCGTTGCCTCTCTCCTCCCGACCGTGGACACACTGCTCATCGGCGCCCTGCTGACCGTCGCGATGCTGCCGTATTACGCCATCCCCTACGATTTCGTCAGCCGCCTCTCAATCATTCCCTCCAGCGTCGTCATGACGCTCTTTCCGGCTTTCAGCGCTATCGGTCTCGAAAGACGGGAAGAGCTGTTGAGGATCTATGCCAAAGCCGTGAGATTCACACTCGCCCTGACGGCGCCCCTGACCGTGATCGGGCTTTATTTTTTCGGGTGGGAAATTCTTTCCCTATGGCTGGGACGCGACTTTGCGGACGTCAGCATCACCGCATTCCGCTGGCTCACCGTGGCCAGTCTCATCGGTACCGTAGCCCACCTTCCCATCGCCCTGCTCCAGGCCGTCGGGAGGCCGGACATCATCACCAAGACCATCGTCCTCGAGCTGCCACTCTACGTCGCCTCTTCGTGGCTGGCGATCCGCCAACTGGGAATCGTGGGGCCCGCCGTGGCGTGGACCGCTCTCGCAGCCGCTAATGCCGTGATCTTCATCACCGCGGTGGCTCGGCTCACGGGAGCCGGAGTAGCTTTCTACGCCCGGGCCCGGCTGGTCGCCGCGTTTCTGGTCACCGTCGCGTCGGCGACGGTTTCGGCGATCGCGGCGCCTCTCTTGGACCCCCGAATTGAAGCAAAACTAATCGTGGGAACTCTCCTCGCCCTCGGGACCGGCGTCGCCACCTGGAAGCTCGTCTTCGACTCCGCCGACCGGGAGCTCGCCCTGAGGCTGCCCCGGTCCTTGAACTGGCGTCTCCGCCAGCTGGCCTACCGGGTGCGCAACTTCCTCCTGCGTTCAGCGCCGGTCGACATGCGCCTGCACGACGTTACCGTCAAGCTGGTCTCGTGGGGCCTCTGCGTGCGGGGCTACTGGACGGGGACGTATTTTGAGAAGCATGAACTCGGCTGGATCCTGAATCACCTCAAGAACGGCGGCGTCTTCTTCGACGTCGGCGCCAACGTCGGAATGTTCTCGCTGGCCGTGGCCCGGAAATTCCCCGCCTCGATCGTGCACGCCTTCGAGCCCTGCGCCGCCACCTACGAGATTCTTCAGCGCAATATCGCCCTCAACCAGCTCCGAAACGTCTTCGCCGTCCGTACCGCTCTCGGCGACGTCAACGGCGAGGCGGACCTGCTCGTGAACGCCCGGGGTCTGGACGGTCTGAACACGATTGGAAAGGAGGCAACGCACTCGGATGCCGTCGTGGTCGGCCGAGAAACCGTGCCCCTGCTTACGCTGGAACGCTACCTCGAGGCGAACGGAATCTCGCGGATCGACTGCGTGAAAATTGACGTCGAAGGGGCGGAGCTGCCGGTCCTCCGGGGCGCCGAAAAGGTCCTGAGAAGTCCGGACGCCCCCGTCATTCTGTTTGAATACCCCGGACTGACGGCGAAGGGATTTGGCTATGAGCCCGCGGAATGCCTGCGGTGGTTGCGAGAGTGCGGATATTCGCTGTGGGAATTGGCCGAAGCGGACGGCGCTCTGACGCCTTTGTCGAACGACGAGCCGCGTTCCCGGACGATCATCGCCTCGAAGGGGGACCCGTGCCCCTGAGGGTCGCCATGATCAAAGAGCAAGCCGACCCGTTCGGACCCTGGTCGTCCGTAAGGTACCCCGCGGAGCGTCCGGAACTTCTGCTCTCCCGGTGGCCCTTCAAGTCGGCCTATTTCGAGATGACGACCCTGCTGCAGGCTGACTGGTACATCATTCCTCAGCAGGACCCTCGTTCCTGGTTTGCTCGGCGGGTGGCCCTGTACGCCCCGGAGCGTCAGCGACTTTTCGACGCGTACGTGACCGGAATTACGGCGCTCAGCTCCATTCCGCTGGACGCCTACGACGTCATCCTCTGCTTCAATCCGATGATCAGGCCCCCCAGGGCATCGAAAGCGCTCTTCACGTACTTCCTCCACGAACACGTCGACCCCTTGTACCCGCGCTCCTTGAAACGCGTGCGTTTCGGCTTCGATCTTTTTCTGGATCACTTGATGCACTCGGCACCGGAGGTGTTCTCGCTCCCTCAAAGTCTCCGATTTCCGTACTTGCGAAACCCGAAACTCGTCCGCTCCGTCGCCGGCGTGAGCAAAGAAGACGCCGTTTGGCTCGACGCCAAGACCGTCATGTGGATGTCGGGAGATTCCAGCCTTTGGACGGACCGATCGGAGCGAAGCGCGCACGAATTGAGCGGCCGGTGGGGCCTGCCTCTACGCGTCCGGAGGCAGCTCTATCGAGGCTTTTGGCGGATCGAAGACCCTCCAAGGTGGACCGACGCCCTGGAGTATCTCGCGGACCTCGGGAAGTGCAGGTATTTCGTCAGCCTCTCGACGGGAGGAGCCGGCCAGGCCCTGACCGACGCCGCGTCGCTGGGGTGCATCTGCATCGGCTCCGACAAACTCGCCTACCACCGCATGGTGTGTCATCCGGTTCTCCTATGCCGGGACATGGGGCAGGCCGAGCACCGACTCCGTCAGGTGATCCGGTCGCCGCAGCTGCAGCAGGAAGTCGTCGACTGGCAGAACCGAATGCTGGAAGCCAGGTTCGCTCAAGAGCCGCTGGCACTCCTGGAAAGGGCCGTTCGTTTGAAGCAGTCGGGGCTCGTCCCGGAAGGGATCGCTACGGCCCGAAAGGGGTTTTGGACCGGGGCGAGCCTCTGCACGTTTCATGCAGAACATCTGCGTCGAAGGCTGGAACACCACTTGAAACAGGCCTGATCCATCCTGCCGCAGTGGGGTTGGGTCCCCTAGCCGGGCCGCGTGACCCCACGGGGTGCCACCGCGCCTCTGGAGCGTCGGCGGCCCCGGGCCCACGCCATGGCGCACCCGATGGCGCGGTCGGCCCCGTCCGCCATCCGGCCGATGGTCCAT
>Ga0187892_10007513_pt1 | contig 15500 bp, 18 predicted proteins | sample MA1701073metaG_FD_139345 | JGI IMG/M metagenome (GOLD analysis project Ga0187892, IMG submission 139345) | Bio-ooze microbial communities from a basaltic lava cave in the Kipuka Kanohina Cave System on the Island of Hawaii, USA - MA170107-3 metaG ... | reverse complement strand
CGGGCCGGAGAGATACCGGCCGTCCGTAACGGCACCCGAATTGGCGACGTGCTTGTCGGTTTCTTCGGAAATCGTCATACGTCAGTCAAAAGCCCCGCCCTTTAGGGCTGGGGATCGTTACTTGGACGTCTTCCGCAGTAAGCGCAATTATTGCCATACCTTTTCTTCATCTCCTCCCATTGATCGTTTGTGAAATCGCAAATAGGAGATGATTTCTTCATAGCCCTACGGCGCCTTGATGCCGCTCTTGAATATTCAGGGTGCTTTTTTCTCCAAGCGAGACTGTATCCTCGCACCTTATTCAGAACAAGCAGTGCGCACGTTGTGGGAAGTACCTGCCGAGCACTATTTGGCAGGCGCATCATGTAAACGGCGACCCGGAAGATCACCGTTTCGAGAACTGCGCGTGCGTTTGCGTGGTACCAAACGGTGGTTGCCACCTTTGGGCGCATCACGGTGATTATTTCGGGAACGACGTCGTCCCAAAGAAACAACTGCCTTATCGGTTTGGGAAATCTCGTTGAGCATTTGGCGATAGTAAGACAGGATCCCCTCCTGCACTTCGATGAATGTGCGCAGCCAATCGGCTGCTGTCCGGTCGCATGGGTCTGGATACCGATAGCGTTTCATCTTCATTGCTAACCTCCCTTTGGTGGATTCGGGTGAACCCACGCACCCGCTCGCGTCTTGGCGATCCCGTAGAGCCCCTCATAGGTCGGCCCGTACCGCTGTGCCGTCAGGCCGAGCACGGTCTGGAACGCCGCCATCGGCGTCTTGCGGCGGTTGAAGCGGAAGGTGAACTCGTTGAGGTAAGCCTGAAGGTGCTGGTGGCTGACGCCGTGGTGCGTCCCCATCAGCCACGTTTTCAGGTTTGAGAAAACGCGGTGGATGTGCGGTAGGACCTTCGAAGCGCGTTCCGCCGTCCCTTCCACGACAGGGCGATGCTTGTATCCTGCGGCGCGCAGGCCGTTGTAGCCTACCCATCCGTCCGTCCTCACCGTCGACCCTTCCTCGATGTTCGCCTTCACGAAAGCGGTCAGGGACGCGATGCCGGTGTTCGGAATCACCCGGAGCCGGACCCGTCCGGCGTATTCGCCGCGCACCTCAACGGCCCCGGCGATGGTGACTTTCCCGCCCGCCCCGCGTCCGGTCGTTCCATGCTGCTTCCCGCCGATGTAGGATTCGTCCACTTCTACGACACCCGTGAGCCGCTCACGTCCTTCCTTCACCATTGCCGCCCGCAGCTTGTGGAGCATCTGGAAGGCCGTCTCATAGTTCTTCAAGCCGACCTGTCGCTGAAACTGGACTGCTGACATTCCAGGCGTCTGCGTAGCGACCAGCCAAGCTGCGTAGAACCAGAGGCGAAGCGGCATCTTAGAGCGGTGCAGGACCGTTCCCGCTGTAACGGACGCTTGGTAGGCGCACTGCTTACACTGGATCAGATTCCGGGTCCAAATCCAGTACGACTCGCGCCCGCCACAACGTGGGCACACGAACCCGTCAGGCCAGCGCGACTCGACTAGGTACTTCAGGCAGGCCGCTTCCGTTGAGAACTGCTGTTGAAACTCTAGGACGGTGCGAGGGAAGTCTGGGCGGCTCATTCAACACCTCCACCCTGACCATAGGGGTTGGGGGCTACTGAGCCAAGCCGATAGGCATTTTCCTTATAACGGAGACGCTTCCGATCCCTAGCCTTCCTTTTCCTCTCCTCTTCGATGGTCACCGTCCACCTCCAGAGTCCTACCGCATCGCTTTCGTCATCGTCTGTCTCAGCATCCTCATCTCCTCCCGGTGCGCTTGAAGCTCGTCGACAAGGTCAGCGATGGCGGCGATGAGTCCCTGGTCGTCGTCTCCGACCGCTTCCAGGATGCTCTCGGTCGTCTCGGCGACCTTCTCCGCCGCTTTCGTCACGCTCTCCTGAGCGGCCATGAAGGTTTTGAACGCCTTGACGGACCGATCCTCTTTTCCAGGTCCATCCTCCGCCATGCTATTTTAAAACCCCCGCCTTCTTCTTCTGGATAATGTCCTGCGCCGTCGACACGACACGACTGAGCCAGGTCTTGCAGGCCGGGTCCTGGCCGATCCGCTTGACCTCGGCGATCTTCGCGGGATCACCCCAGGCCACGAGAATCTTGTCGAGCTCCTCGCCGCTTGTCACTTTCGAGAACTGCTCCAGGAGTTCGGCGTCGAGGCCGTCGACGATGTCCCACACGAGGTAGGACTTCTCGTTCTCGGGATACCCCTTCTTCATGTCGACGACCGCCGTGTCGAGCACGAAGTCGACGGCCTTCTTCCGGTCGTAACCAGGCTCTCCCGGTGCGGGCGGGACGTTGGTCATGTCTCTCTCTCCGGGTTTGGGTTGAGCGGGAGCGGAGGCGGACGACTTGGAGTCGGGCGCGGCCGGCGCCGGAAGGTTCGGCGCCGTGGCGGGCGGCGGCTTCACGACGAAGCCCTTGGCGACCCACTCCTCTTCAAGCATCTTCGCCGCCTTCTGCGCGGCCTCCAACTGGATCGCGCGGATCTGCTCTGTCGTGTACTCGTTCTTGGGCTTTCCGCCGTCCTCGATCTTCTTGTCGACGAGTTTCTGGATGAGCGGCTCCAGCTTGTTGATGGCGTACTTCACGTCGCTCTCGTCGGAAGCGTCCTTCGCGCTCTGGTCGTTGTCGAAGAGCTTGTCGAGGGCGAGGTCGATGAGCTGGCTGTATTTGTCGTTCTCCCCGCCGAAGAGATTCTTCAGGCGCCCGAGCTTTTCGAGATGCTCGAAGGCGTCCTCCTTCGGAGGCTGCTTGGTCGCCTGCATGATGGCCGTCATCATCTGGGCCTGACTGTTCTGCATGGCGGTCATCATCGCCATGAATTGCTGCTGGCTCGACTTCATCATCTCGACCATGAGGACGTTGCCGTTGTCCTTCGGCTGCGCCATCTTTTCGATGATCGCGGCGAGCGAGTCGATCCGCTTCTCCATCCTGGATTCGACCTGGCCGATGGCGAGCTTCTCTTCGAGCCGGCTGACGCGGTCCTCGGAAGGATCCTTGTCGGGATCCTCGTCCTCGCGATCGGCCTGCTTGCGAAGCCGGCGCAGGCGCTTGACTTCGAGCTCCTGCGCGAGCGCGGCGGCTTCCTGCTCCAGCGCTTTCGTCGTCACGGCGGCGACGCTCTTGTCCGCCCTCGCCGTGGGATCGAGCGGGGCATACCCGTCATTCTCCGTCGGACCTCCCGTCCCACCCTCGTCTTCCGGCATCCACGGCTCATCGGTCTCGGGGTTCTCGACTGTGAATGCGCCGAGCGGAGGCTTCGACTCGGCGGTCGGCGTGTTCGGGTAGATGGCGATGCGGAAGGTCTGTCCGCCGTAGCTCTCGAAAAGCTCCTGGCAGAGCCGGTCGAACACGATCGGGCAGTTGAAGGGGACTTTGATCGGAGGAACCCTCTGGCCGGCGTAGCGGGTCGGAAAATCGCGAGTGACGACGATCTTGTTTCTTCCGTCGGCGAGCATCTCCGCGTACTTGTTGTCGTAGACGCCGTCGCCGTCATCCTCGACCTCCTCCTCTCCGTTTTCCTGAGGAGGAGGAGCCTGGCGGCCGAACCTGGCGGCGGCGCGCCGGACCGAGCTCGCTCTTCCCTTGAGCGTGACGGAAGCGTGCGCCTCTTCCGCGGGAGCCTCTGCCTCCTCGACCTCGGGCGCCGTTTCAGTGACGACTTCCTCGGCCGGCGGAGCCTCGTTCTCGACGGCGGACTCCGGCGGATTCTCGACGGGGGCGCTTCGCTTTCTACTCATTGGTCTTCTCCGTGAATTTCATCGCCAACTCAGGATCCTGAATGAAGACCCTGACAGAGTGGTACCTGCACCATCCGGTCAAGCTCGCGCCGCCTCTACAGACGATCGCGGGAACGTGGTGATCTTGGATCAACATTCCGTCGATGCTCGCCCCCGACATTGGGCACATGAGCTTCAGTCCGCGGGCGATGGTGGGGGCTTTCTTTGCCACTTCCGCAATTATTATAATCGAAATAACTTTTCGCAAGAAAATATTGACATGGCCGAAGCGGAAGATATACTGCTGGTGGCGGCAAGGGCGACTGGCGATAACAGCAACCTCCCAAGGGGGCTCGCGTCTCGGCAGTTCTGCCTTCGCCAGGTAGAGCCCTTGACGCCAGCCGGACGCGCGTCCCTTTGGGAGGTTTCTTTTTTTTATGATCGAAACGATCGACAGAGAGTCGGCGAAGAAGACAATTCTTCAGAAAACTAAAAGGGACCGGCTAGGCTGTTGGATTTGGATGGGAGCAAAAGACGGAAACGGATACGGAAGGTACTACCACAGAAAAAAGTGGATTCCAGCTCACAGGCTGTCTTTTGAGATTTTTGTAAAAGATATCCCTTCCGGGCATTTTGCTTGCCATAAATGCGATGTAGCTTTATGCGTAAATCCAAATCACCTATTCAGTGGAACCCCGAAAGACAACGCTGTTGATGCTTTTAAAAAAGGGCGTATAAAAGTCCCTTCCATTAAAGGGAGCGATCACCCCTTTAGCGCAGCTAACAATAGACCCCCATGGACAAAACTCAACAAACAGCAAGTCATTGAAATAAGAAAAAAATACTCAGAGACAAACGTCACCCAAAAGCAACTCGCGATCGAGTATAGGGTGTCGGAAAATGGAATTTGGAGCGTAATCCACAAGCAAAGCTGGAAAAATATTTAGTCATCGGCTTGGAGAGAAGGGGAAATGGCGAACCCTCTGTCGGTATCGGCGAAGGAGTTCTACGAGGCGCTGTGGCAAGCGTCCCCTCCTGGATTTGTTGAACTCCAGCTCATCCGGCCCAACACGAAAGACGCGGCGAGGCCCGACGAAGTTCTTCAGTGGTTCTTCGCTCATCCCGGAAAGATTGACGAGTTCATCGCGAAGGCGAAGGAGTCGGACGGGTACTGGAATGTTTATCACGGGTGCGCTACTCGCTCCAGGATGCGCGGCCGGAACGAGGACGTCCTCGCCATCACCGCGCTCTGGTGCGACATCGACTTCAAGAAGACGCCACAGGACCAGGCGCTCAAGCTCATCTCCGAGTTCCCCGTCAAGCCGTCGGCCGGCTTCATGACCGGAGGCGGATTCCACATCTACTGGATCCTGAAAGAGCCGATCACCGGCGACGACCTGAAAAAAGTCCGTCCGTTCAACCGCGCGATCGCGACGGCTCTTGGCGGCGACCACAACGCCTGCGATCTCCGGCGCGTCCTGCGCGTCCCTGAAACGACGAACCTGAAGTACGATACGAGACCGCGGACGCAGATCGTGTCCTGGCGCCCGGAGGCGCGGCCGAACCTCTCCGACTTCGACTTCCTTCCGGTCCAGGAAACTCCAGCGCCGGCTCCATCCAACAACGGTGACGCGACGCACGCGGAGCCGGCACTGGAGATCCCTGACGAGCTCGTGACGAAGGTCTCGAACCTGATGCGCGAGATCTGGGTGAAGGGCTACCGGCACCGGCTTGCCCTCTACCTCTCCGGCCTTCTGGCCCACGCCGGATACATGAGGGAGGGCGCGAAGAACATCATCCGCGCGATCTGCGCGCTCTCCCAGGACGAAGAGGCGGCGAGCCGCGAGATGAGCGTGGATAGCAGCTACAACCAGTTCGTCTCGAATGGACCCGTCGCCGGCGCGCCGTCCCTTGAGAAGCTGATCGGGGAGGAGTTCCCGATCCCCATCCAGGAGAAGGCGAAGAAGGTCTTCGACCTCGTGAGGAAGAGCGTCCCCAAGACCTCGAAAGGGAAGCTCGAAGCCACGGCAGATTTCGAGGTCGTGAAGTACACGAAATTCAACAGTCGCCCCGCCCGATACACGGCCGAGATCAAATGTAAGGACGGCGTGATCCGGCACTGTACCTGTGAGACGAACGTCTTCTACCACTACCCAATGTTCAGGGTCGCCTTCTTCGAGGAAAACAACGTTTTTCTTTCGGCGATCACGCAGACACGATGGGAGCTGATGATCCCGAAAGCGAAGTACGAAGAGAAAGAGGCGCCGAAGGAAGCTCGCGTAGACGGAGCGATCGAGACTGCGCTCGAAGAGTTCCTGCGCCACAGGAAAGAGAACCCTGACTTCGGAGACCTGAAAGGCTTCGCTGGCTTCGATGAGAAGCACACCTTTTTCAGGCTGGCGACGTTCAAAGGATTCCTCCGAGACCAAGGAATCAAAGCGCCCGACCCCCTCGTCACCTACCAACTCAGGAAGATGGGTTGGGAGTCCGAACCAAAGAGGTTTGGAGACGACGTCACAAGGGTCTGGGTCGGGATGGAGAAAGCCAACGGCCACAAACCAATCGACCTCTTCAACCCGAACCAGCCCCAAGAGCCGGCCCCCGAGATTCCTCTTCCTACGCGCGCGCGCGAGACCCCCCCTTAATTTTTTCGAGGTAGAAAATGTTTTTTAGAAAAAACATGGTGTTACACGTTACAACGACGTAAGGTCTTACTGCTCGAAGGGTTACCTGTAACTTTAAGTGTTACATAAAAGTTACATACCCCCCCCTCGCGCGCGCGTAGGAAGAGGAATGTGAACGGCGTCTTAGTTGGGCCTCCTGGAACCGGGAAAACCACGGCTGGCATCCTCATCGCTAGGGACTGGATCGAGTCAGGCGTGTTACAGGACGAGGTCGCTTACCTGTCGTTCACGAAGGCCGCGGCACGTGAGGCGGCTGGAAGGATCGTCGACAGTAACGATCCGGAGGCTGAGCGATTCCCATACTTCAGGACGATCCATAGTCTCGCTTATATGGGGCTTCGCCTGGCCAGACAGGACCTCCGGGTCATCACGACCTCTGACATGAAGAAGTTCTCGAAGGAGACCGGGTACGACGGTGTCTACAGTGTTCACGAATGGGAGGATATCGCCGACGTGCTCAACGGGATGCAGAATTCCGGGAAGACCGAGTACGACAAGTCGATGGCTGCCTACACGCTAACGCGCGTCCTGGCGAAGTCGGAGTCTGATATCAATAAGGCGCGCCTCCACCCCGCCTCGTTCGCTTGCCGGTCGATCGGTGTTGATGATCCTGACGTCTACCGCGCCTTCGTGAAGAAGTACGAGAAGTTTAAGGCGGAAAATGGCGTGATCGACTTCACGGATATGCTGGAGTTCGCGCTCCTGAAGATGCCGGCGATGGATAAGGTCGAGCGCGTCGTCATTGACGAAGCCCAAGACCTCTGTCCGCTCCACCACGAAATAATCAGAAAACTCTTCGCGCCGTCGAAGGAGACCTGGTGGATCGGCGACGACGACCAGTGCCAGCCAGGGTCGACGATGGTGACGATGGAGGATGGGTCGTCGAAGCCGATTAAGGATGTTCGCAAGGGAGATCGCGTTCTAAGCTGGGACCAGAAAAGTCAGTACACCCTCAAGAGGGAGGTTTCTGACGTGGCTTCGCGTCTGTATTCCGGCAGGATGATCGGCGTTTCTGCCGGGACCGAAAGGACCGAAGCGACCCCCAATCACAAGTTCGTGATCCGTTGGGTGAATAGTGCTCGTTTTGGGAAAACGTGCGTCACCTACCTGATGAGACGGGGGAGTCGGTGGCGTGTCGGATGGTGTCAGCTTTTTAACTCCGACGGCGCGCTTCACCTGAACATTCGCGCCAACGTTGAAAGGGCGGATGCGGTTTGGATTCTTGGCGTTCACAAAAACAGGACGGACGCCAGCGTTCACGAGTCAGTGGTCGCCGCAAGTTATGGGCTTCCTACCGTTCCGTTCAGGCCCGTGAATGGAGCGACGCATATTACGGAAGAGTCGATTGAAAGGATCTTTTGCGAAATCGGCGACAGGACTGATTCGGCGATCCGGTGTCTGGAGGACCACGGCAGAGACGTGAAATGGCCGTTAATCGACAAGGTTTCAGAAAAAGGACGTCATCGGTCCACGATTATGGAGGTCCGCGCCTGCAACTTAATTCCAGAAATGATGATGGTTCCTCTTCCTGGGTCCTCTTACAAAGACACGGAATGGGACGTCATTCAGCTCGACGTCAAAGACGTTCAGAAAGTCCGCGTCTTCTCCCTTGACGTCGAGCGGAGTCACACCTACATCGCGAATGGAATCATCACGCACAACTGTATCTACCGCTTCAGCGGCGCCGCCCCGCATCTCTTCCTCGACCGGATCAGGACGGCCGACCACCGGATCCTACTTCGGCAGACCCACCGCTTCGGCCAGGAGATCGTGGACTTCAGCGCGAAGATCATCCGCCGAGTGAAGGACCGGGTCGACAAGGAGATCATCGGCGTCGCCGATCGAGACGGATTCCCGGTCTCGGTCGGAGGATTTTCTCCCGTCGCCGGGAACGTCCTCATCCTCCACCGTCACATCGCCGGATGCCAGGCCGTCGCGAAGCTCTACATGGACGCCGGCATCCCCTTCAGGAACGAGCGCGGGAAGGATCCTTTGAACGCGCCGAACCGACTTAAGGGATGGCGCGCGATCGACGAGCTCTCCCGCGGCATGAGCGTCCACGCGGGTCTCGTGAAGACAATGCTCGACGAGCTCGTTCCGAGCACGGCCAACATGGACGGTGAGGAGCGCCGTCTCGTCGTTCATGGCGCCAAGAAGAAGATGGAGACCTTCACCTTCGAGCGGAGCTCGCTCGAAGACCTGGTCCAGATCGAGGTTCTCACGGCCGCCGGCGCGTCGGCCATCAAGAACCGCCTGTACCAGGTGATGCGGCACGGCGACGACCTGAAGTTCTACGACCGCGTCACGAAGAACGGCTATTCGCTCGACGGTCAGAACGTCGCGAAGATCACGACGATCCACGGCTCGAAGGGTCGACAGGCCGACGAGGTCGTGGTCTTCAGCGAGATGAGCAACCGCTGTTGGCAGGACGACCAGACCGAGCACCGCCTCGCCTACGTCGCCGCTACCAGGACCCGAGGAAATCTTCAAGTCTGCTCTGAGCGAACAGTGGATTGGGCAAGAACGCAATACAACTACCCTCTAAAGGAGACCGCTCGTGACTTTGTATGAAGCGGCGATCAAGAAAATCCATGCGTGCAACGGAGTGCTCAGGCCGGCAAACTCCATCGAGGAGGCTGCTCTTGAAGGTTGGAGGTCGTGGAGACAAAAGGCTTTTAGGTACAAGACCACACCGGACGTCCTCGCGCTGATCGAATACCGCCAAGGTCACGTCTGCGCCGGATGTGAAGATCGTAAGGAAGGTCGAAAGCTGTCCGTCGATCACGATCACAGGACGAAGAGGGTCCGCGGAATGTTGTGCGTGAACTGCAATACGCTGCTCGGGCTAGCGAAAGACAGGCCAACCATTCTTCGTCGCCTCGCTCGATATCTCGTCAAGAGTGGGAAGCCGAAGGATTTCTAGGAGAAGTCATGCCGAACAAACTCAACGCGATGCTCCTTTGCGACGGAGCGATGGTGGTCGGCGGGAAGGCTACCGTCCAGGGGATCTTCGACAACATCATGTGCCCGCTGATGCCGACGATCCTCTCCCCGTTCACCGTCTTCGTCCGCTTCCACGCCGACCTGGGGCCGCACGAGCTGAAAGTCAGGATGGTCAACATCCTTGACCAGGAAATCTTCTTCGCAGAGCGCGCCGCGATCGTGAGGAATGACGGCGCTTACGAGTGCGCCGTTCCGCTCCCCGGACTTCCGATCGCGGAGTACGGCGTCTACGATTTCCGCTTCTACATCGACGACGTCTGGGTGGGTGAAGGAATTTCCCTCAACGTGTTCAAGCCCGTGATCCAGCCGCCCGAGAGCAAGAAAATTTTATAGGAGGCTTCATGCCGTCGTACAACAAGGTCCTTTTGATGGGCAACCTGACGCGCGACCCCGAGCTCAAGTACACGCAGGGCGGGATGGCGATCTGCGAGTTCGGAATCGCCATCAACAGCTCCTACACGAGGAAGAGCGGGGAGAAGGTCGAGGAGGTCTTCTTCTTCGACTGCCAGGCGTGGGGGAAGCGCGGCGAAGTGATCGCCGAGTATTTCAAGAAAGGGAAGCCCATTTTCATCGAGGGCACCCTCCGCCAGGAGCGGTGGGAGGACGCCTCGGGAACGAAGAAGAGCCGGATCAAGGTGAACGTGGACCAGTTCCAGTTCGTCGGCGGCAAGCGCGACGACGAGTCCTTCGGCGGCCCGCCGGCCAGGGAAACCCAGCCCGACGTCGTCAACGACGACATCGCGTTCTAGCCATGAGTAACGGCTTCCAGTCCGGAGTGTGCTGGCAGATCGGGAACTCTACGGGATCCGTTTCTTCCGACGCTCGCAACGACGAGGCGTTCTGGCCATGACGCCGGAAGAGGAGCTTGACGCCGCGAAGAAGACGATGGCGGCCTGGAACAAGGCTTCGGAGCGGCACGCCGAAACCTTGCTCGCGCGCGAGCGGCTTCTCTGCGCGCTCTACCTGAACCGGCGCGGCGCTAAGAATGAGCTTCAGCGCTTGGTTCTCGACGACAACCCACACACGGGAATCGGTTGTGTTTTGCGGACGATGATGAAGGAGAAATGACATGACGAACGAAATGAGCTCGCTGTCCGACTCGGTCAGGACCTACGCCGTGACGCTCTTCAGGATCGCCAGGGAGAAGGAAGACTTGGAGCGGAAGGACAAGATGGTGCGGGAGATCGTCAAGCACCGCGGATACGATCCCGACGCCCTGATCGCGATCGTCACCGAGTCCCGGCGTGTCGCTGTGGAAACGCAGGAGGTTGAGAGCAAGTGAATGACGCGATAGAAGCCCTTCGTAAAGCGTCAACGACCTGCTTCCTCTGTAAGTGGATCGTCGAAGACCTGGAGAAGCACCAGAAGCTCACGGACTGGCCACCGAACGTGAACATCCCCGAGAAGGCGATCTTCCCCGTGAAGGCGAAGGAGGAACATCTCAAGCTCGAAAAATTTCCACTTGACTTTTTACTATCATCATAGTATAATTATACTGCGTCATGAGTCCCTACGACTTCCCGCCCGATATCTTCTGGCTCTCCCCTGACGGGGACGCCTACGAAGTCATAGGCCATCTCACGGCTATCCAGGCGCATCCGGAAATCTTTGGCGTTGATGCTCCGAAGACCAAGAAGGAGATCGACGCCGTGTTCTCCGAGCTTTTCGAGGATGGGTGGGTTCGTGGGAGGTTCAGCGACAGGACGTTTCACTTCCAGATGGGGAGGCCCAGGGGCCTTTCGCTGTCGGCCGCGCACGCGATCGTGCTGAAGTGCCAGAAGCACGCGACCGACGTGTCGATTGACTTCGCTCCTGGAGCTCCGTGGCCCCCGAAGGATTTTTCGGTCGACGACTTCATCGAACAGAAGTTTCCCCAATCGTGGGGCATCAACCCTCCGAGGCGCAGGTGAAGTACGAGGACCGGCCCTACCAGACGAAGTGCCTCGACGCCGTCGAGCGCGCCCGGAAGGAAGGCGTCACGCGCCAGCTCATCGTGATGGCGACGGGGCTCGGAAAAACCCTGACCGTCGGGAAGCTGTTGGCTCGCCTCGGCTGGCCGAACACCTACGGGATCATGCACCGCGAAGAGTTGCTGAATCAGATGGCGCAGACCTTCCGGACGCTGTCTCCGAGCCTCACTCTCGGGATTGAGAAAGCGGAGAGTTCGGCGAATCTGGCCGCCGACAAAGTGATCCTCGCCAGCGTCCAGACCGTTGGGCGGAAAGGGAGTCCGCGGTTGGCTGCGGTGGATCCGGCATGGCCGAGGGTCATACTTCTCGACGAAAGTCATCATGCTCCCGCTGCGAGCTACCTCACCGTTCTTGACCATTTCAGTGTTTATGGGGAGAACCCGGACCGAACAAAGCTCCTCATCGGAATGACGGCGACGCCCGATCGTCTCGACGAACTCGGTTACGACAAGATCTTTGACGACGTCGTTTTCCGTTACGACCTCCGTGACGCCATTAGTGACGGCTGGCTCGCCGACGTCCGCGCCTGGAGGATCGAGTCGGACCTCGACCTCTCGTCGGTGAAGAGATCCAGGACCGACTTCGTCGAGAAGGATCTCGCGCAGGCCGTCGCCGAATCCAAGATCGACAAGACCGCCGCCGAAACCTGGAGCGAGCGCTGTCGCGGAAAGAAGAACCTCTTCTTCTGCGTCGACAAGGCGCACGCCTACCGGACGGCGGAAGCTCTCAAACTGTCCGGCGCGAAGGCCGAGGTCATCGTGGACGACACGCCGACCGAGCAGCGCCGGACCACGATCGAGCTCTTCAGGAGGCTGAACACGATCGACGCGATCGTGAATGTCGGCGTCTTAACGGAAGGCGTTGATATCCCGGAGATCCAGAACGTCCACATCCTCCGACCGACGGCTTCGCGTTCTTTGTATTGTCAAATGCTGGGTCGCGGGACGCGGAAGACCGAGACGAAGAGCTTCGTCGAGATCTTCGACTACACGAACCAGGAACACGACATCTGTTCCGCCGGCCAGATCTTCGGCCTGCCGGACTCCTGGGAGCTGAAGGGGCAGTCGGTCCAGGCGGACGCGAAGAAGCTGGAGACCGTCGAAGCCGAGCTCGGCCTGAAGGTCGACGGTGCGAAGTCCATCGCGGATCTCGTCTTCAAGGTCAAGGAGCGCCGGCTCGACCTCATCAAGGGCGCGCTCGCCGACACGGGCCTTCCCTCCAGGCTCGCATGGATCCGCCCCTCGCCCAGGAAGGAGCGGTGGGTGATCTCCTGGCGGAACGAGACCAAGGAGGCGCTTTCGCGGGTGCCCTTCCGCTTCCGATCGAACGCCCAGGAAGTGATCTCGCAGAACAACCTCTGGGGTGCCTACGAGCGGATCGAGATCTTCAGGAACGAGCTCGGCCGCTACGAGGCGACGCTCCACGTCACCCAGGACAACCGAACGATCGACCGGAAGCTCGCGTCGAATCCGTCGCTCGCGAAGCTCGTCGTCGAGATCGAGAAGACGGTGAGGTCGACGCGCTCGCACAAGATCACGCTCCTCCGGAAGGACGCCTCCTGGGGCTATGAGCCATCATCGGACGCGCAGAGGAACGTCTTGAAGAGGAAGGGCGTCCCCGACGATGTCCTCGCGCAGTTGACAAAGCGGGAAGCCAGTTCGCTGATTAATATTCCGCCGGCCACGATCAAGACCTGGTTCTCGGAGGTTATCGCATGAAGCTCGAATGGAAGCAGTTTCCCGGGTATCAGGACGCTGTCCTGGGCAACTTCGACGACTGCGATGGAGTGAGGTTCAACCTGATCCATATGCCGACCTGCTACCGGCGCGGCCCGTGGAGGCTCATCATCGAGATCGAAGACCGGAACCGCGTCTGGGGATGCTTCGACGAGCAGGACCAGCCGATGCGGTGGTACCACTCGGAGGAGGTCGCCAAGGGAGAAGCGCAAGCGATCGCGGATGTCCTGATTTCCGACCACGAACAGAAAACGAGGGAGCCGAAGGTATGAAGATTCCGACGCTGCGTTGCCTGAAGTGCAAGTACGAGTGGCTTCCACGGAAGGCGGATCGTCCCGTGGAGTGTCCGTCATGCAAGCGTCGGGACTGGGATTCCGCGCCGCCTCCCAGAGGCGACGCGAAAGGCCGCGGCCGGCGTGTCGCTGGACGGCACGGAGATAAGTAGAGTTTTTCTGTGGCAAACAAAGTTTGCGTGTACTGCGGGACTGGGTTTAGGGCGAGATGTCGAACCCATCGTTTTTGCAGCTTTGTTTGTGCCGGAAAGGGAAAGGCAAAACACGAGCAGGAGCACATCTGCTCCTGGTGTGGAAAGAAATTCAAAAGATCCATGCCAAAGATGAACAGGCCGGCTGGGAAATTTTGTTCGATGAGATGTTATGGAGACTTCCAGCACAAGCAGTACGTCGACAAAAACAAGATCCAGTGCGTTGGATGCGGGAATGTGTTTGTTAAACCGATAGGGTGTACCGGAAGGAATAAGGCTCCGAGAAAATACTGCACTTGGGCCTGCATGAGAGTTAACTGGTCGAAAGTCCACTCAAACGGAGGTATGAGTTCAGGGGAAAGCAAGCTCCTTGCGGCAATTAAGTCGACCGGCGTGTACGTTCGCAACAACGTCAACCCGCTCAAGTTCTTTACTCGGGTGGATGCTTTGATTCCGAGCAAAAAGATCTGTGTGTACGTTGACGGGGAATACTGGCACAGAAAATCAAAAAGGAAGGACCAGAAGCAAAACCGAGTTCTCAAGGCGGCTGGATTCAAGGTGGTCAGGATTCCGTCAAAGTCAGTTACGAAAATGGACGAACTCGAAATCATTAACACGATCTTTGGAGGTAAAAATGGAAGTCGGCAAGCCCGCTGAAGCGCAAGAGGTCTTCGATCTGATGGAGCTCGAAGACGAGAATCAGGTTCTCGCTGAACTCTCGGGGAGAGTGACCGAGAAGTATGTTTATGAGTTTAGCGGTCCTGAAGGGCCGGTGACCGGCCTCTCGTATCTCGGAACAAACTGGGCTTGCCGAGAATACGCAAAGCACGGAGAAGCCATTCGGATCGTCTCGAAGCCTGAGATCCAAATCGACCCGATCGACCCGGAATACGTCATCGTCTCTGTTGTCGCCCAAAGATACGCGATAAACGCAGAGACAGGAAAGGAGACTCCACTCGATAGCGCCGTTGGCGTCAAGCGCCAGTGGACCAAAATGAAGAAAAAAGACGGATCCATTGTTGAGGATCGTTTTGCATACGAGAAGGCGTGCAGTAAGAGCCAGCGAAATGCAAAACAAGCATTGATCCCTGTTGATTTCGTCAAGCGAATGATCCAAATGGCTCTCAACCAAAAGAACAATCCGAAGGCCGCTCCGTCGGCCAGAGCCGCACAGCCCGCGAAGCCTGCTGCCGGTTCGGCGAAACCGGCGGCGGCTCCGACGGGCGACGCGAAGCCGTCGCAGAAGCCGGCGGGGACGGATCCGATGGGCGCGCTCCGGCAAAAGTTCTGGACCGTCCTCAAGCGCGCCACCGGCATGACGAAGGACGATGACGCGAGGAAAGTCCTGAAGGATCTCGCCGACGTCGACAAGGTCACGGCGCTCGGCGAGGAGGCGCTCAAGGCGCTCGGGAACGCGCTCGGGGGCATCATCCAGGGAACGAACTCGTTCGGGAAGGATGCGGACGGGAACTACTTCATCGCCGAGAAGGCGTCGAACTCGACGCTCTATCCCGTTCCGAACCAGGAAGAAGCCCCCGCGGAGGACGTTCCTCCGCAGGGAACGCCGATGTTCTGATGTCGACCAAGGAGGGTCAGGTGGAAGCGGAGCAGGGGAAGGAAGTCGCCGTGGAGAAACGCTGCGTCCGATGCGGCATTCCGACGGCGGGAATGTGCCCGCGGTGCAGAAAGTATGTCTGCATGAAGGGAATCTGCAACGATTCTCACGACTCGGTGTGCAAGGAGGCGAAGTAACGATCCCCAGCCCTAAAGGGCGGGGCTTTTGACTGACGTATGACGATTTCCGAAGAAACCGACAAGCACGTCGCCAATTCGGGTGCCGTTACGGACGGCCGGTATCTCTCCGGCCCG
>Ga0187892_10007512_pt1 | contig 15501 bp, 13 predicted proteins | sample MA1701073metaG_FD_139345 | JGI IMG/M metagenome (GOLD analysis project Ga0187892, IMG submission 139345) | Bio-ooze microbial communities from a basaltic lava cave in the Kipuka Kanohina Cave System on the Island of Hawaii, USA - MA170107-3 metaG ... | reverse complement strand
GGGCGCGCCCGAGGCCCTCGACCGGCTCCGGGAGCGCGGCTTCCGGCTCGCCCTCGTCTCGAACAACACCTACCACCCTCTCATCGCGCGGGGGATCGAGAGGTTCGGGCTGCGCGAGCGCCTCGAGGTCCTCTTCAGTTCGAGCACGTTCGGCTTCCGCAAGCCCGATCCCCGCATCTTCCGGGCGGCGTCGGAGGCGCTCGGGACGCAGCCGGCGAACTGCGCCCACGTCGGCGACCTCCCCCTCGTCGACGTCGAAGGCGCGCGGGCCGCGGGGATGAAGGCGATCCTCGCGCGGGTCGTTCCCGCACTCGCGGACGAGGCACCTCTCGAAGGGCCCGCCCCCGACGCGGTCGTCCAGGACCTCCGGCGGCTCCCCGAGATCGCCGAGGCGGTGCTGGCGGGCTGACCGCCGGCACGGGGAGCGCCGCAGTGTCCTCCTCGTCGAGCGCGGCGCCCTCGTCGTTCCGCCCGCCCACGGTCGGCGACGTGGTCCGCCTCGCGTGGCCCGTCGTCGTCTCCCGCTCGTGCCAGACGGTGATCGGCTTCGCCGACGCCGCGATGCTCGCGCGGCTCGGCCAGGAGGCGCTCGCCGCGGGTTCGGCGGGCTCCCTCAACACCTTCGCCGTCCTCATCCTCCCGATGGGGGCGGTCCAGATCGTGAACAGCTTCGCCGCCCAGTTCTTCGGTCGGGGGGACCTCGCGGGCGCGCGCCGCTACGGCTGGTACGGGCTCCTCCTCGCCGCGATCGTCCAGGTCGTCGCGGTGGCCCTGATCCCCTTCACGGGAGCGGCCCTCGGACTCTTCGACTTCGAGCCGGGAGTCCTCGACGACATGGCGCGCTACGTCTCGATCCGCCTCCTCTCGACGGGCGCCGTCACCGGGATGGAAGGGCTCGCCTCGTACTACGGAGGGCTCGGGAACACGCGACTCCCGATGCTCGCGAACCTCGCGGCCATGGTCCTCAACGTCCCTCTCAACTGGATCCTCATCTTCGGGAACCTGGGGTTCCCGGCGCTGGGGGTGAGGGGGGCCGCGATCGGAAGCGTGGCGGCGACGGCGATCGCGTTCGGGGGCCTCTTCGCCGCCTTCGTCGCGGGATTCGGGGCGCCGGGCGGGCGCGCGCGGAGCCGGCTCGAGATGCGGGAGTTCCTGCGGATGCTGCGGTTCGGGATCCCGAACGGCGTCAACTGGTTCGTCGAGTTCTCCGCGTTCCTGTTCTTCATCGACTACGTCGTCGGGGGGCACGGCACGACGGCGCTCGCCGCGATGATGGCGACGCTGAACCTCAACTCGTTCGCCTTCATGCCGGCGTTCGGCATCGCGACGGCGGGATCCATCTTCGTCGGGCAGGCGATCGGGGCGCGGCGGCCCGACGCGGTTCCCTCGATCGTCGGGCGTACCTTCGTGCTCAACGGGATCTGGACGGGGGTCGTCGGCGGGCTCTACGTCGCGATCCCCGCGACGCTGCTCTCGGTGTTCGACGACCCCGGACTCCTCGAATACGGCGTCCCGATGCTCATGGCCGCCGGCGCCTGGCAGGTCCTCGACGCCGCGGGGATCACCCTCTCGGAATCCTTGCGCGCCGCGGGCGACACGGCGTTCTGCCTCTGGGCGCGGCTGCTGTTCGCGTGGCTCCTCTTCGTCCCGCTCACCGTGCTCTGGGCGCGTGTCCTGGGCGGCGGCCCCGTCGAGGCGGTCGCCGGCATCGTCATCTACCTCGCCGCGCTCGCCGTCGCGTTCTACTGGCGGTTCCGTCGCGGCGCCTGGCGCCGGATCGATCTCACGGGGAGGGGGGCGGCGGGATGATCGAACGCGCTGCCGCCGACGTGTCTCTCCGCTACGCGCTCCCCGTATCGGAGACGCGCCTACGAGAAATCGCGTCTCCCTTCTACGAAAACTTCCGACGCGAAGGCGTGCGAGTCGCGTGATTCCGGAGCCGGTCGACAGGCTCCTCGAGAAGGCGAAGAGGAGTATCGCGGCCGCAGACGAGCTTCTCGATTCCGGGCGAAAGAGTTCCTGAGCGGCTCAACCGGGGTCAGCAGGCCATAGCTCGCGGAGCCCATCCCGTGACGGGTCCTGTTACCTCCCGGACATGCGAGCCTACCCTCCTCCCAGACGACCTCGGGTAGAGCGCAATCACATTCCCGTGATCGGATACGTGGGAAGCCCGTCCTCTCTTGATCTACGCGAGCCCACTCGGGACTCCCGGGTCCCCTTTCTACGAGTACGACCTGCCGATTCCGAACGATTCCTCGCTGGTCGGCCTGGTTCTCTGCGCGCAACAGATTCACCAGGGCGGCATTCCGTTCGGTCCCTTTCCGTTCCCGTGTGTGGAGATCTCGGATGGTCTCATGATCACGGTGCAGCCGTAGACGCTGTCCTGACGTCATCCCGCGCCCGGGGAAAGACAGCGGTCGAGCTCTTCGGAGAGGCCGAGCCGGCCGGCCCACTCGCGTAGGCGAGAGAGGTCGAGCCGCCCCCGATTCGCGGTCACGAGTTCCTCCGCGTCGACGCGGTCGAGAGGGCGGCCGGCGGCGAGCTTGAGCAGGATCAAGTCCTCGCACGACGCGAGGGGGAGATGCATTCCGAGGATCCGGCGAGGCGTCGCCCGGCGGACGGCCTCCGCGAGAAAGCCGCTCTCCGCGAGGAGCCAGTCGACGCGAATCTCGAGCCCCGTCTCCTCATCGTGGTGGAGAAGGCGAGCCACGAGCGTGCTTCCGAGGGGCACGAGAGGCCGGGACGGATCGCGGCGGAGTCCGTTCGCCTCGGCGGCGCGGATCGCGTCCTCGATCCGCGAGCGCTCGAGGGCAACGGCGAGATCCACGTCCTTCGTCTGTCGAACCCGTCCCCAGGCTTGTAGGGCCAGCCCGCCGACGAGCGCGAAGCGGATCCCCTGCGACTCGAGCGCATGGACCGAGCGTCGCAGCGCCTCGAGGACCGGGTCACCGGGCCCCAGAGATCACCTCCAGCATCCGCTCGTTCGCGCGAAGGTGCTCCTCCCCCATCCGGCGGTAGATCTCGCGGAGCCTCTCGAGGGGATCCTCCTCGGGTCGCAACTGGGGGAAGACCTCGAGGCAGAACCGCCACCCGAAGTCCATGAGCGCCTTCCAGGCGAGGAGGCCCTTCTCGGCTTCTTCGTCGGTGAGGGGTTTGGCCGGCGGGTGGCCCACGTGGGTCATCGTAGTGCAGTGCCGCGAGCGTGCCAGTCGGTGACCGACTCGCTACTCCTTCGCCTCCTCCCCCCCCGTCGCCGCGAGGCCCAGCGACAGGATCCGCGCGAGGAGGTCCTCGTACTCGATGCCCGCCGCCTTCGCGGACTCGGAGAAGTCCTCCTCGGCGCCGAGGTCGGGGTTGGGGTTTGCCTCGAGGACGACCAGCTCGTTCTCCGGGGTGAGGCGCGCGTCGATGCGGCCGTAGCCGCGCATCTGGAGGGAGCGGTAGGTGCGCTTCGCGATCGTGGCGATCCTCGCTTCGACCTCCTCCGGGACCTTGCGCGCCGCGACGTTGTCGATCCCGCGGCGCTTTCGGTACTCCTCGTCCCACTTTGCCTTGTAGGTCGCGACCTTGGGCTCGTCGGCGGGGACGTCGCGGAAGACGAGCTCGCGCAGCGGGAAGACGCGGAGCCGGTCGTTGCCGAGCACGCTCACGTAGAGCTCGCGCCCCTCGACGTACTCCTCGGCGATCGCGTCCTGCCCCATCCGCTCGTGGATGAAACCGACGCGCTCCGCGAGCGCCGCGTCCTCCTCGACGAAGGAGGAGAGCGCGATCCCGTAGGAGGCTTCCTCCTTGAGCGGCTTCACGAAGAGGGGGAAGCCGAGCCGCTTGGGGCGGCGGACCTTCTTTCCCCGGGGAAAGACGGCGAAGGCGGGGGTGCGCACCCGGTGATACGAGAGGATCTCTTTCGCGAGCGCCTTGTTCTTGCAGAGGAAGAGCCCCGCCGGTGACGAGCCGGTGTACTTCACGCGGGCCAGCTCGAGGAAGTCGGCGACGGCGCGGTCGAAGGCGGGGTCGCCGGCGAACTGCTCGACGAGGTTGAAGACGATGTCGGGCCGATTCGAGCGCAGCTCGGCCAGGAGGGCGTCGAGCTCGTCGTAGATGCCGAAGAGCTTCGGCTCGTGGCCGAGCTTGCGCAGCGCGCGCATCACGTCCCGCTCCACCTCCCACCCGGGCGTGGCGAGGTCCGCCGAGTAGTTCTGGTCGGCGGGGGCCTTCTCGGAGAGGTCGAAGAGGACGAGGACCTTGAGCGATTTCACGAGCGCTTCCGCTTGAACTGGCCGGTGTGGAGGTAGTTCGTGACGAGGGTGGCGAGGTACGCGGCGACCTCGACTCCCGTGCGGGAGTCCTCTCCCCGCAGGCGGAGCCCGAGCTCCGCCGACCGCGCCGTCAGGTCGCGCAGCAGGTCGCGGATCGTGTACTTCCGCTCGCCGGTCCAGCGGGTGAGCGTGTCGAGGATCGCGCGCGACTCGCGTCGGAGGAATCGCGAGGCGGTCTCGTTGCCCGCCGCCGCCGGGTCGTCGGTGAAGAGGCGCCGGAGATCCGCGTCGTAGAAGTCGGGATAATCCTGGGCGGACTCCGCGCGCTTCTTCCGGTAGTACGTGCGGAGCGTCGAACGAAGCGTCGACGCCTCCCCCATGAGCCGCACGGAGGTGACGCGCGGCGGACGCCCCCGCAACCCCCGCATCCAGCGGTCGACGACTTCGAGCTTCTCGAGAGCCTTCCAGCCCTTGTACTCCGCGCGCCAGTCGAGGTCGGGCGTGAGCCACACGGCGAACGTCTCCGCGAAGTCCTCGTCCGGATGGGACTGGGCGTACCAGTTCGGGAGGTGGATCACGAAGCTCCGGCTGTAGGCCTGCGGCCGGTAGGTCGGCGACGCGGGCTCCGAAGATTGACCGAAGAGGCGCTTCCACTCGCGGCGGTGGTGGAGGAGGTAGGCGTGGTCGAGCGCGTGTCCCGTCTCGTGGCGCAGGAGCTGCATGCACTCCTCGCGCGAATCTCCCTCCGCCTCGAGCATCTGAGCCTTCTCGAGACGGCGGAGGCGAGGATGCGCGAGGAAGAAGGGAATCGCGACGGCGGGCGTCCCGTCGGGGGAGAACCACTCCGTCCCGAGGTAGAAGCGCGGCCGAAAGACGATCCCCTTCGTTTCGAGCTCCGCGTGGAGGGCGGCGATCGTCGGTTCGAGGGGGCTTCCCTCGATCGTCACGCCGAGCTCGCGGATGCGGAGCGGGAGGAGTTCCTCGTCGCTCGCGTGCGCCCACGAAGGCTCGGTCTTCTCGGCGGGGGGAGTCGCCCCCTCTCCGGCGTCGCTCACGCCGGGAGGAAACCAACGGGAGGCGCCGCGGACAAGTCGTCCCGCCGGGGGTCCGGGGTGGAGGAGGGGCCGACTCCCCGGCCCACCCCGGCGGAACGAACGATCAATTCACGGGAGACGAAACGGCTCGCGGGGCGAACGCGGACGCTACCTCGTGCTCCGGACAGTCGACTCGGAGGCCGGGGGAAGGGAGCGGGCTCTTCACGAGCCGGCAGTAGTAGGGGCTCTTGGCCCCGGGAGTGCGCTCGAAGAACCTGCAGGTCATGCAGATCCGATCGGTCCGGACCCATCCGGCAGCGACGAAGGCCCGGATGAGCCGGATCACCCCATCGAGGCAGGCCTCGCTCGTCGCCGCAGGGAGCGATGAGACCATCTCGACGAGGGCCTGGAGACGTTTGAGGGCCTTTCCGGCGACTCGCCGCCCCATCGCCGTGAGCGCGAGCCGCACTCGCCGGTGGTCCTCGGGCGAGACGGCGCGGGACAGGAGCCCCCGGCGGACGAGCGCGGCGACGGAGACGCTCACCGTCGGCGCCGAGATGCCGTACCGGGCCGCGAAGCGCCCGACGGTCGAGAAGCCGCTCGGCTCGTGGAAGAGGTCGGCGAGGATCTGGAGCTGGAGCGGCGAGATCCGAAGGAGGATCGCCGCCCCGCCCTGAACCGCCGCGATCGCCTGGCTCAGCCGGAAGAGGCCGAGCGCGAGCTTGACCTCGGCCGACTCCTGCCGGGCGCGAGGGTCGAGCAGGGAGGCGGACATCGCTTAGGAGTCCTAATCATTCGGCCGCCCGGAGTCAACCCGAGATCACCGCGCCGGAGAGAATGGACGGGTCGGGGAGCCCAGACTCCCCGACCCGCGTCGGATCGCCCGCTACTTCTTCCAGGAGGGGGGGCCGGGGTCCTTCGGCTTCTGGGGGGGAGGCGTCGGGCCCTTCGGCGGCCCGGAGGGCGGGGTCGGGCCCTTCGGCGGCCCGCCGGGCGGGGTCGGCCCCTTCGGCGGCCCGCCGGGCGGGGTCGGCCCCTTCGGCGGCCCGGAGGGCGGGGTCGGGCCCTTCGGCGGACCCTTGTCGGGCGGTTTCTGTTGAAGCATGGCGGTCTCCGGAGAGGTTTTCGACGCGCCGGACCCGAACGATTCGGGATCACGCTTTGCGCGGCGACGCGAGCATAGACGGCGAGTTCTATGCCGAATCCTCCGGCGGACCAACCGTCGCAAATCCTTATGTGATCAAGACCGCTTGTCCCGCATTCCTCCGTGGTTTTTCCCCCAGAGGTTGTGAGTAAGATCTGTCGCGACAGAATGTCGCTCGCAGGACATATCGTACATGAGGCCCTTCGTCCTCCGGCCGGGAGCGACCTCCGCCTCGAAGACGGACATGGAGGAAGAGGTGGGACGCGCCCTCCTCCGGACTCCTCCTTACGCTCCCGTCGTCGTCGATGTGGAGGACCGCGTTCTCTTCTGGAGCGCCGGCGCCGAGCTCGTCTTCGGATACCCCGTCGCGGAGGTCACGGGCCGACGCCTCCACGAGGTGCTCGTGCCGGGAACCTCCCCCTCGCGACCCCTGCGCGAGGAGGAGATGGAGGCCGGCTCCACGGCGGGCGGCACGCTCGCCTGCAACGTCCGCTGCCGAGACGCGCGCTGGATCCGCGTCCAGTGGACGCGCCACCCGCTCGGCGAGGACCCGGGTCGGGCGCTCCTCCTCTTCAAGAACGTCTCCGAGCGCGCACGCGCCCAGCGCACGCGCACCGAGGCGGAGCAGAGCCGCGCGCTCCTCGTCCTCGCCGGGGAGATCGCGCACGAGATCCGCAACCCGCTCGGATCGATCGCGCTCAATCTCGAACTGCTGGAGGAGGAGATCGCTGCCCTCTCACCGGAGGGGGGGGAACCGCGTCGAGAGGAGATCGCGGCCATCCTGCGCCGCATCGAGGAAGAGGTGCGCTCGCTGCGTTCCGCGACGGACGGCTACCTCGAGTTCGCGCGCCACCCGCTCGGGCGGCACTCGGAGGTCCAGCTCCGGGAGTTCCTCGAGGGCCTGGTCCGGCTCCTCGCGCCCGAGCTGGCCCGGGCGCGCGTCGAGGCGGCGACGGAGTACGCGCCCGATCTCCCTCCGGTCTCCCTCGACGCGACGAAGTTCAAGCAGGTGATGACGAACCTCGTGCGCAACGCGGTCGAGGCGATGCCGGGGGGCGGTCGGCTCGAGATCCGGGTCGCGTTCGACGACCGGTGGGTGCGCGTCGAGATCGCCGATACGGGCGCGGGGATCCCTCCGGACACGGCCCGCCGCCTCTTCGAGCCCTTCTTCTCGACGAAAGCCGGGGGCACGGGGCTGGGATTGCTCCTCGCGAGGGAGGGCGTTCAGGCCCACGAGGGGCGCCTCGAGTTCCGCACCGAGATGGGGAGGGGGACCACGTTCGTGGTCTCGATCCCTCGTGATTGAGCCGGGCGATCGGACGGTCCCCGCGGGGCGGGTCCTCGTCGTCGACGACGACGCCGTCCAGGTCGAGACGCTCCGCGGCGTGCTGCGGCGCGCGGGCTACGACGTCCAGGCGGCGAACGGCGCCGAAGGGGCTCTCCGCGAATTCGACGCGGGGAAGCTCCCCGACCTCGTCGTCACGGACCTCCGGATGGCGGGGGCGGACGGACTGGACCTGCTCCGCGCGCTCAAGCAACGCGACCCTCTCGTGGAGGTCATCGTGCTCACGGCGTACGGGTCGGTCGAGAAGGCGGTCGAGGCCGTGCGGGCCGGGGCCTACGACTTCCTCCTCAAGCCGATCGAGCGGACGAGCCTCCTCGCCGTCGTCGGAAAGGCGCTCGAGCGCCGCGCCCTCGTCGTCGAGAACCGCTCGCTGCGTCGCGCCCTCCAGGCGCGCCCGGAGGGCCACCCCGTCGCGCTCGGCTGCAGCCGCCCGTTCCGGTCCGTCCTCGATCTCGTCGACCGCGTCGCCCCTTCCGACGCGAGCGTCCTCCTCTGCGGGGAGAGCGGGACGGGAAAAAGCCTCGTCGCGCGGATGCTGCACGAGCGCAGCGCGCGCTCCGCAGGCCCCTTCGTCACCGTCTTCTGCGCCGCGCTCCCGGAGGCGCTCCTCGAGGCGGAGCTGTTCGGCCACGAGCGGGGCGCGTTCACGGGAGCGGTCTCGCAGCGGAAGGGGCGAGTGGAGCAGGCCCACGGCGGCACGCTCTTCCTCGACGAGGTCGGCGAGATCCCGCTCGCGCTCCAGGTGAAGCTGCTCCGCCTCCTCGAGGACCACGAGTTCGAGCGGGTCGGCGGGGAGGAGACGCTGCGGAGCGACTTCCGCCTCGTCGCGGCGACGAACGCCGACCTCCGCCGCGGCGTCGAGGAGCGGCGCTTCCGCGAGGACCTCTACTACCGCCTGAAGGTGATCGAGGTCGAGGTGCCTCCGCTGCGCGTGCGGACGGAGGACGTCGCGGTCCTCGCCGCCCACTTCGTGCGGCTCCACGCGGCGAACTGCGGCAAGCCGGTCCGGGATCTCGCGCCGGAAGCCCTCGATCTGCTCCAGCGCCATCCGTGGCCGGGAAACGTGCGGGAGCTGGACCACGTCCTCGAGCGAGCCGTCGTCCTCACGCGGAACTCCCGGATCGAGGCCGAGGACCTCCCGCCCTCCATCGTCCAGGGGGAGGTGCGCGTCCCGCTCGAGGAAGGGAAGGATCCCTTCGACACCCTCGTCGGGCGCCCGTTGAAGGAGGTCGAGGACGCCTTCATCGAGAAGACGGTCCTCCGGTGCGGGGGGAGCGTGCGGCAGGCGGCCCGGGCCCTCGGGATCAGCGAGCGCACGATCTTCCGCCATCGCCGCCGCGGCGTGCGCTAGCGCGACAGGAACACGAGCCCCGCCGCGCCGAGCCCGAGACAGTAGAGGCCGAACCAGGCGAGGCGCCCGCGGCGCACGACGCGCAGCAGCACGTCGATCGCGACGTAGCTCGTCGCGAGGGAGACGAGGAATCCCGCGGAGTACGATCCGAGGCCGCTCCCCGCGAAACCGTCCGCGAGATCCCGGATTCCGTAGACGCCGGCGCCCGTGATGGCGGGGATGGAGAGGAGGAAGGCGAAGCGCGCCGCTTCGGCCGGCGCGAGGCCGGCGAAAAGACCTCCGGCGATCGTCGAGCCGCTCCGCGAGATTCCCGGAAGGAGAGCGGCGGCCTGGAGCGCGCCGACGAGGAGCGCGCCCGCGGGACCCGGCGGGCGGTCCCCCCTTCGCGCGAGGCGCGTCGAGAGGAGGAGGAGGCCGGTGACGAGGAGCGCCGCGCAGACGAGCCGCGGGTCCTCGAAGGCGGACTCGACGGCACCGCCGAGGAGGAGGCCCGCGACGACGAGGGGCGCCGTCGCCAGCGCGAGGAGGGAAACGAGGCGGAATGCGCCGCGCTCCGCGACGCCCCTCGATCCGCGGAGGTAGCGAGCGGAGCCGGCGGCGAGATCGAGGAGGTCGCGGCGATAGTAGAGGACGACGGCGGCGAGGGAGCCGAGGTGGAGGACGATCTCGAGGCCGATGCCGGGCGCGCGGACGCCGAGGAGGGCCTGCGCGAGGACGAGGTGGCCCGAGCTCGAGATCGGGAGGAACTCCGTGAGCCCCTGGACGGCGGCGAGGAGAATCAGTTCGAGCCAGGTCAAGACGGTCGCGTCCCGAAGAGCCGAGGGGGCGAGAGGGTAGACGCGACGAGGCCCTGGTGCGAAGGGAGGAGATTCGTTGTGCTACCGGCCTCTCCGTCGAGAACGACCATGACCGCGAACCCCTCCCTCGCCTCCCGCCTTCTTCCCGCGATCGCGGCCGCCCTCGGGCTCGCCGCAGCACTCGAGGCCCAGACCCCGGACGAGCAGCGGATCCGGGAGATCGTCGAGAAGATCCTCGAGGAGAAGAAGCTCGAGGGAGGGACCACGTTCCGGGCCTACTGGAAGGACGGCCTCGAGTTCGAGACCGCCGACGGCGCCTTCAAGGCGCACGTCGGGGGCCAGCTCCAGACGGACTGGGCCTTCATCTCGGAGGACCGGGACATCAAGGCGCACATCCCCGCGGGCGCGACAGCGCGTCTCGGCGAGCAGGAGAACGGCGTCGAGATCCGCCGCGCACGGCTCGGGATCACCACGACCTACCTCGAGCGCTGGGAGTTCAAGCTGGAGTACGACTTCGCGGAGGGCGACGCGAGGGTGCGGGACGCCTACGTCGCCCTGAAGGAGATTCCGGCCCTCGGGACGGTGAAAGTGGGCCACTTCAAGGAGCCCTTCAGCCTCGAGGAGCTGACGAGCATCCGGTTCGCCACCTTCCTCGAGAGGGCGCTCCCGAACGCGCTCTCTCCCTCGCGCAACATGGGCGTCTCCATTGGGAACACCGCGGCGGGGGACCGGATGACGTGGGCCCTCGGGGCTTTCCGGGAGACCGACGACTTCGGGAGGGGGGCGGACGACGGCGGGTTCTCCTTCGGCGGCCGGCTCACGGGGCTCCCTTGCGCGAACGAGGAGAACGACCATCTCCTCCACCTCGGTGCCGCGGTCCGGGTCGGGGATCCCCTCGACGACGAGGTTCGCTTCCGACAACGCCCCGAGATCCACCTCGTGGACCCCTTCGTCGACACGGGGACCTTCGACGCCGACAACACCCAGCGGCTCGGCCTCGAGACGGCCCTCGTGACCGGTCCCTTCTCCCTCCAGGGCGAGTTCATGGCGGCGACCGCCGACGCCCCCGGCGAGAACCCCGAGTTCTACGGGTGGTACGCCTATGCGAGCCTCTTCCTCACGGGGGAGCACCGCAACTACAACCGCGCGAGAGGTGCCTTCGACCGGATGAGGCCGAAGCGGAACTTCCTCGACGGGGAAGGAGGGGCGGGCGCGTGGGAGCTCGCCGCGCGATACTCCGCGATCGACTTCGTCGACGAGGGGATCGACGGGGGACGCCTCCACGACGTCACCCTCGGCACGAACTGGTACCTCAACCCGATCACGCGCGTCACCGTCAACGTCGTCTTCGCGGACCTCGACGACGTCGGCCACGCGACCGCGGCCGCGATGCGCTTCCAGGTGATCTTCTGACGATCGGACGGGGGTCGGGTCAGTCGATCTCGTAGACCAGGACCGACTTCGCCGCGATCGTGACGGGAATCGAGAGGTTCCCCATGAACTGGAGGAGGAAGGTGCTCCCCGTCGGCTCGAGCTTCGTGACGTTGTAGGTCGTGGTCGGGGAGAGCCCGTAGGTCTGGGGGTTGAAGCCGAGGGTGAAGGTGATCGGCGAGTTCGTGAAGTTCGTGAGGAGGATGGCGACGTCGCCGCTGCCGTCGCTCGCCCTCCAGACGGAGCTGAGGACGCTCGGCGCCGTCACCTGGAAGGAGGTCCCCGACCCCCAGATCGCGGGGTTGAACGTCCGGGTCGTCGGCGGCACTCCCGCCAGGGTCAGCGGGCGCATCAGCTGGCCGTAGGTCAGGTACTTCTTCCCGTACGCGGTCTTCTTGACCGCGATGATCTTGTTCAGGAAGAGGGTGTACGCGACGATCTTCGGCGCCCAGCTCGTCGCGGCGTACGGCGAGCCAGGGTCCAGCAGCTCGTGGTTCGCGATGCCGGACTCGATGAAGGGCTGCGTGTCGGTCAATTGGCGGCCCTCGTTGAAGCCGTACGCGAGCACGAAGTTGATGTCCTCGAAGTCCGTGTAGATGCCGGCGAGGTTGAGGTAGTCGGGGATCTCGTTCGCGGCGGAGAGGATCGAGAAATCGTGGTAGAGGGTGGCCTGGAGCGGAATCCTCGTCTCGTTCGAAGCGCTGGCCGGGGTCACGAACAGGTTCGGAGCGAAGTTGTACGCCGATCCGGTGGCGTCGTTCGCGCGGATGTACCCTTCGAAGGAGGCCTCGTGGGTGTTCACGAACTTCGGCTCGATCGCCCGGGCCTCCGTCCGCACCTGCTCCATGATGGAGACGAGGCTGTCGTAGAGCCAGCTGCCCCCGTGGCCGAGGGGATTGCCTTGGGTCGGATCGTAGGAGATGTCGTAGAAGTAGGGGTTGTCGTTGAACTTGTTCACGGCGCCGGTAGGCAGGAGCCGATTCAGGACGAAGTCGAGGACGTAGCAGGTCGCGAAGGGGGTGTAGGGGTTGATGCGGGGTCCGCTCGGATCGAACGGATCCAGGGTGCCGTTGACGATGGTGGCCGCGTTGTCGAGGGCGACCCCGCAGGGCGAGGGGGGCGCGGAGTTCGCGTAGAGGAAGCTCGTGTCGTGGACGCCGCTGTGGATGTCGTGGGCGGCGAACGCCTGGAACAGGTTCTGGAGGCCGGCGCGCGGGGCGTAGTAGCCGACCGTGCCCGTGTCGTACCACTGGGAGTGGAAGACGAAGTAGTCGTCGTCCTGCAGTCCCTGGTAGTTCTTGATGTCGACCCACTTGTTGACGTAGTTCGTGGAGAAGGGCGGCTCGAGCGGATCCGGCAGGTCGGGCAGATCTCCGACGTTGACCACGGTGAGGTCCTTGAACCACTGGGGCACGTCGGTGCGCATGAGGAGCTTCCCCTTCGAGAGGATCGGCTTCGTCTGGGCCCACGCCCGGTAGATCTGCGCGGCGTCGTACCAGTCCCCGTTGAAGACCCCCATGACGACGGCGTAGGGGGTGACGAAAACCGTGCCGTTCGACGGGAGGGTCGAGTTCTCGACGTAGTAGGCGGTCTGCAGCTCGTACCGGTCGCCGTACCCGAACAGGTTCGTGAACTTCGTGTAGGTCGCCTTCCCGTCGAGGGTCGCGTAGTAGACCCCGTGGCCGTCCGCCGTGTAGTAGGGGAAGAGCTGGAAGGTCTGCCAGTTCGTGAAGGGGATGTTGTAGTAGCCGCTCCCCGTCGGGTTCGCCGCGAGACTCGAGTGGGGGTTGCGGATCCGCCGCCCCGTCGCGGGATAGACGAGATAGGTGTCCTGGGACTCCTGGGCGAATCCGTGGAAGAGGCTCGCGTAATGCAGACCCCAATCCGGGAGATCGTTCAGGAGAGCGAGGTTCCAGTGGCTCAGGATCTCGTTGTCGTCGAGGGTGATCTGGAGAATGACGTCGAACCCGTTCGTCGGATCGTTCGGGTTCGGTCGGCAGTCCTCCCAGGTGACGGTGAGGATCAGGAGGTTGTTGTTCTTCGTGATCCGATAGGCGGTGCGCCCCTGGCAGTCGGTCTGGTAGACCTTCTCGATGACGGGGAACTGCCCGGGCCCCTGCGGGACCGGAAGCTGACGGAGGCCGATCTCCCAGAGTTTCGAGGACGGGGCGTCGTTGACGAACTCGTGAGTGCCGCCGGCGATCTTGAGGAGCCGGTCGAAGGAGAAGACGTTGTCGGCGAGGGTGAAGTCGAGGCGAAGGCGGTTATTCTCGAGGGAGACGGGTCCGGCCTGAAGCGGAGACGCGGGAGAGGATCCGGAGAGGAGCAGAGCGGCGGCGGTCAGGGAGGCCGGGAACGCGACACTTTTCCTGGACATGGTTCATCCTGGGGGGGGGAGGAGATGGGGGAGCCCGGCGATGCTGCCGGATGAGGAGGGAATGTCAAGGCGGAGAGCGAGGTCCGAGGGGGTCTTGATAAATTGAACGGGCGCGGACATGATGCGCTCCCGCGTGACCGCCCGGCTCGCGGAAGCAGGGCACGAGAGAGGGGACCGAGCCGGGAATCCTCCAGCCTCGGGGCCGCCGCTCATGCTCCACGTTCGCCGCTCTCTCGTCGCCGCACTCGCGTCGTCGGCCCTCCTCCTCGGCTGCGGCGGCGGCTCGCCGCCGTCGGACCGCGTCCTCGCGGAGATCACGAGGTCCGTTCTGAATGCGAACACCGCGATGTTCGAAGGGAGCGCAGGGGGCGCGGAGGTCGTCGGCATCGAGCTCGCCGGCTGGAAGAAGGAGGAGGAGAGGCTCAGCGGAACGCCGACGAACTACCGGACGGAGTGGACCGCGCGCCTCCGCTTCACGGAGCCGCTCGCCTGCATCCTCGCCGAGGTCGACGGGACGAAGATCGTCCGGGTCGTCGCCGAGAAGGGGGAGGAGCTTCCCTTCCATGGCACCGCCGGCGCCATGGAGTGGGAGGGGAAGTGGGAGGTCAACGCGTACCCGAGCACCGAGGGCGACTTCGCGGGACCGGGGGTGTGGAAGCCGATCTGGGAGAGAGTTCCCGGACTGACGATGGGCTACCAAGTCATCCGCCAGGGGGGGTCGGGAAACCCCGCGTTCCGGACCCGGAACTTCGAGCCCGTCTCGAGGCTGAAGCCTTACATCGTCGAGGGCTCTCCGGAGCACGAGAAGCTCGAGGCCGAGACGCAGGAGCGATGGAGGAAGGCCCAGGAGGCCGCCGCCGAACAGGCGCGCCAGCGGCAGGTTGCGCTCGAGGACCAGCGCCGCAAGGCGGAGGCCGACGCCGCGGAGCGCCAGCGCCTCGCGCAAGAGGAGCGCGAGCGCCAGCAGGCCGATGCGGCCGAGCGAGCCCGCGTCGCGGCTGAGGAATCCAAGAGGAAGACCGAGGAGCAGCGTCACGCCCGTCTCCTCGCCGTCCTCGCGCCGTTCCAGTCCGCGACGGGCGCCGTCATCGTCGCCGAGGCGGGCGTCCCCCTCGGGACCCTCCTTCTCGACCCCGTCGTCGACGACCCGAATCTCGCCGTCTCGGGGCGCGCCGTCAACCTACGGGAGATGCCCTTCCGGGAATTCACCTACGAGGGCTCCGTCGACGAGCGGGGCGTCTTCGCGTTGAAGTCCTCGCTCGGCGGCGACCCGGTGGTGTACGGCGCCTCGGGGGAGAAGCTGGGCAGCCGGGCGGGGTTCACGATCGCCGCCCTCTCGGGAGAGGACCGCGCGAAAATGGACTCCCTCCTCGCGGTTGGGAAGCGCCTCGGCGGCGCCCCGCCGGTCGAGATCTCCGTCGAGATCCTCGACGCCGAGGCCGCGAAGACGCGCGAGCCCCAGCTCCGCCTCGCGGGCCTCGCCGGCACCGTCTTCTACCGCGGCCGCGCCAATGCGGCGGTCGCCCCCCTCTTCGCCGCCGACCTGGGCGCGAACAAGGCCTATGTCTGGCGCAACAAGGAAGTCGTCTCGATCCGGCTGAACGAGCCCGCGAAGGGCGCGGGCCTCTACATCCGCGGCACGGCCTCCCCTTCCACCGAGCTCGTCGTGACGATCAACGGCGTGCATCAGGCGACGGTCGCCTCGATCCCGAAGCTCGGCGGAGCGCTGCTCGCGCTCCCGTCGGAGCTCGAGGTGCTCGACGTCC
>Ga0187892_10007511_pt1 | contig 15501 bp, 15 predicted proteins | sample MA1701073metaG_FD_139345 | JGI IMG/M metagenome (GOLD analysis project Ga0187892, IMG submission 139345) | Bio-ooze microbial communities from a basaltic lava cave in the Kipuka Kanohina Cave System on the Island of Hawaii, USA - MA170107-3 metaG ... | reverse complement strand
CTGCGGATCCAGGGCTCGAAGTAGAAGTGATTGTGACGCGGTCCGGTGTCGGACTGCCGGATCACGTTGATCTCGTAGCGGCGCAGCGGCGACACCGGCCACGGGCCGAAGTTCCCGCTCGCGCCCACGGTCTCGGTCCGCTCGGGGCTGGGCGGGTGCGCTCGCCGGTGAGCAGGTTCACCTCCCAGAGCTCGAGCGTCGCGCCGTCGATCCCGGTGTTGTTCGGGAAGTTCAGCGCGCGCCCGGAGATCTCCACGTCGCGCGGGTGCTCGGGCAGGATCAGCGTCGTCTTCGGCGCCTTCCCGGTGAGGAACTCGTACTGCGCCGCGAACGACTCGGCCGAGGTCACGGACTGCGTGTGACCCTGCTCCGAGAGATAGACGTTGTGGTCCGGGCCGACCATGCGCGTCGTCGAACCGCGTCCCCAGACGCCCATGCACGGGACGTTCGGCGCGCCGCCGGCGTCGACGCCGCCGGGGCAGGTCGCGTTGCTGGCGCCGTCGATGCCGATGTACTTCGCGACGCGGGCGGCGCGCGCCGGCGAGCTGTTCAGGTAGCTCGTCATCACGGCGGTACCGGCCGAGTGGCCGATCGCGTAGACCTTCGTGTCGCCCGTCTCGGCGAGCGCGGCGTCGATGAACGCGTCGAGCTGGTCGAGCGTGAAGCCGACGAACAGGCGGTCGATGCCGGTGACTGGCTTCGGATAGCCGTTGCTCGCCCAGCGCAGCGCCTGGGTCTCGTACTGCTGAGCCGAGCCGCTGAAGCCGTGCACGAAGACGACGGGCAACTCGGGCTCGTCGGCGTGCGCTGCGGTCGCGGCGGCCACGGCGAGGAGCGAGACGGCGAGAAACGAGGCGACGGAGCGCGCGAGGATCTTCATGCGGGCAACCTCCAGGTGAAAGTTCGTCGACGCCCGCACCCTACGCCGAACTTGAATCGGGCGTCAACTTCAAGTTTGCGCTCGGGCCCTCCCAGGAGGGCGGGCGAGGCGGGCGGGTCAGTCCCGTAGACCCAGGGCCGCGCGCCAGATCCGGATGGTGGCGGCCAGGAGTTCCTCGGTCTCCTCCGGGGCGTCGCGATGCACGAGGTGGTCGTAGGCCACGCTGACGTTCATCGCGTGCAGGACCTGCGCGGTCTGCCAGGGCGCAACGGCCGCGTCGCACACTCCCTGACTCTGGAGGCGTTCGATCCAGCGGGCGATGCGCTGAACGCCGACCGACAGGATGGCGCGCCGAGCGCCGCCGACTCCAGGCTCGCGCACCTGCAGCTCTTCGATCGACCGGGCAATGCGCGCGTTCTTGCGCACCGCCTCGAAGTAGCGGCGCGTCGCCGCCTCGACCTGTCGCACCGGATCCCGCTCGGCTTCGCCGGTGGGACGCCGCGGCGCCGCCGACATCTCCTCGAGCACCTGCGTCGCGACCTCGCGAAAGATCTCCTCCTTCGACCGGAAGTAGGTGTAGAAGGTGCCGCTCGCCACGCCCGCACGGGCGGTGATGTCGGTGATCCGTACGTCCGCGAAGCCGGTCTTGCCGAAGATCAAGCGCGCGGCGCGCAGGAGCTTCGCCCGCGTGTTGCAGCCGCGCTCGGTGAGCGGCGGCACCGTCGCGGCGTGCTGCCTCCGCGCCAGCTGCGAGCTCGAACGACGTGACGGCTGCTTGTCGCCCGGCCGCTGCGTCATGTCGCGCCCTCCACGGAGAGAGACGGTTGCCGCGCGCGATCGTCGCATTTGCGCGCACGCCCGGCCAGCCCGATCTCCGCCCTAATTCCCCGCCTCGAGCGTCGCGAGGTGCGACTCGATCCGCGCCGCCAGATCCGCGTCGCCCTGCGCGCGGGCGAGCGCGACCGCCTTCTCGCCCGCCGCGAGCGCCGCGGCGCGCTCGCCGAGCGCGGCGTGGGCGTCGGCCTGCGCGACGTACGCCAGCGCGAACTCGGGGCGGAGCTCCGCGGCGGTTCGCAGCGGCGCGAGCGCCTCGCGCGCGCGCCCGGCGCGCAGCAACTCGAGGCCGAGGTTGTACTGCGCGTTCGCGCCGCGCGGCTCTAGCTCGACGGCCTTCTGGAACGCATCGAGCGCGGCGGCGGGCTGGCCGAGGTCGCGGTGGACGTGGCCGAGTGACTCGTAGGCGCGCGCGAAGTCGGGACGCAGGCGGATCGCTTCGCGGAGCGGGCCGAGCGCTTCGTTCGGCCGGCCGAACCAGCGCAACAGGTTGCCCAGGTTGTACTGCGCGTTCTGGCGGCGCGGATCGATCGCGAGCGAGCGCTGGTAGTAGCCGAGCGCTTCGGCCTGGCGGCCGCCCTCCTCCGCGAGCACGCCGAGCACCTCGAGTGGGAGCGGGTCGTGCGGGTCGACCGCGTGCGCGTGGCGCCAGAGCGAGTCGCTGTTGCGCCAGACTTCCGTCTGCGCGTGCGTGAGCCAGGCGCAGGCGAGCAGCGCAACGGCCGCCGCGCCCGCGAGCAGCTCGGTTCGCGCGCGAAACGCCGGCACGAAGGCGTCGACTCCCCACGCGAGCATTGCGAACAGCCCGATCGACGGCAGGTACATGTAGCGATCGGCCATGGCCTGCTCGCCGACCTGCACCACGCCGATCACCGGCACGAGCATGCCGATGAACCAGAGCCAGCCGACCGCGAGGAACGGCCGGGTGCGGAGCGCGCGCAGCGCGAACGCGCTGATCGCGGCGAGCAGGAGCGCCGAGCCCAGCACCGTCGCGAGCGGCCAGCCGCCCGGGTGCCAATGGCTGATCGAGAGGTCGACCGGCCATACCGCCGCGCCCAGGTAGCGCGCGTACGAGACCACCGCGTTCCCGAGCCGATCCGCGAGCGTGTAGCGCGCCGCGATCGAGATCGCGGTCTGCTGGACGAGCACGGTGATCGCGCTCGACGCGGCCGAGAGCGCGAGCAGCGGCAGCTTCTCGAGCGCGAGCGCGCCGAGCCGGCGCCAGTCGATCGCGGGCGCGAGCCGCACGCGCCCGAGCGGCCAGACGTCGAGCAAGAGCAGCACGAACGGCAGCGTCACGACCATCGGCTTCGCGCCGAGCCCGAGCGCCAGCGCGACGAACACCGCCGCGTAGCGCCCCGCGGACGGGCGCTCCGCGTAGCGCGCGTACAGCAGCAGCACGACCGCGAAGCAGAGCGCGGACAGGACGTCCTTGCGCTCCGCCACCCACGCGACGGACTCGACGTGCAGCGGATGCAGCGCGAACAGTGCGCCGACCAGCGCGCTTCGCCACAGCGCCCCCGTCATGCGCAGGAACGCCAGGAACAGAAGGCACGACGTCGCCGCGTGCAGCACGAGGCTCACGCGGTGGTGCGCGACCGGGTCCACACCGAACAGCGACACGTCGAGAAGGTGCGAGAGCCAGGTGAGCGGGTGCCAGTTGTGCGCGTCGGTCGCGAAGAGCGCCCAGCGCGCCGTCTCGAGCGAGAGCCCGGCCTGCACCTGCGCGTTCTGCGTCACGTACACGCGGTCGTCCCAGTTCACGAACTCGAAGCCCGCGAAGCTGCCGAAGGCGGCGACGGTCGCGAGCGCGAGCGCCACGCACAGCGCGCTCGCGCGCTCGCCGCGCGACATCACGGCGCCGGGCGCAGAGCTTTGCGCGCCGCGCGGTACAGGTCGATCACCGTCACGGACATGAAGAATACGACGGCGGCGTTCCGCACGAGCACGAGCCACCCCGGCCAGTGCGGGTGGCCGATGAAGTCCCATTCGCCGCGCAGCAACGGATCGCCGCACACCCAGGCGTACAGCCCATACAGGTAGGCGCTGGTCAGCAGCGTCGCGCCCGCGAACCAGCCGCGGCCCGCGAGCAGCCAGAACGGCGCCGACCAGGCTAGGTACTGGAACGCCCAGCGCATCGAGAAGCCGTAGGTGACGGCAAAGCAGGCCGCGAGCGTCTTGCCGAGACCGAACGCGCCGCGCTCGTCGCGGCGCAGCCAGGCGAACGCGAGGATCGGCACGAGCACGACGATCGTGTCGTACTCGTTCCAGGCGCGCGCGAAGGCGTTCACCTGCGGCCGCGCGGCGCCGGCGACGTCGAACAGCGGGAGCAGGAAGCCGAGCGGTCCCCAGATCGGCACGCCCGCGGTCGAGTGCAGGATCTGCCCGCGGTACGCGAACACGTTGCGGTAGAGCAGCCCGGGATCGATCGCGAGCATCGGCAGGTAGGCGACGACGGCGACCGCGCCCGCCGCGAGCGCGCACGCGCTGCGGTCGCGCCAGCGCGGGAAGAACAGCACCAGCGCGGGCAGCGCGAGCAGACCCGGCAGCTTGATCCAGAGCGACACGCCGACCGCCGCGCCGCTGCGCAGCGGCTCGCCGCGCACCGCCGCGATCGCCGCGAGCAGGAGGAAGAACGCGATCGATGAGTCCGAGTTCCCGTGGTACGCGGACAGGATGATCGCGACCGGGTGGATCGCGTAGAGCCCCGCCGCGAGCCAGCGCCAGGGCGAATCGCGCAGCAGAGCGAGCAGGAGGAACGCGCTCGCAAGATCGAGCGCCGCGATCGGCGCTCGCAAGAGCCACGCGAACGGCAGGCCCGTGCTCTCCGAGAGCGCGAGCAGCCACGACACCGAGATCGCCGCGACCGGCGGGTGGTTCAGAAGCGGCACCGCGCGGTACGCGCCGGCAAGCCCGTCGGCGAGCACCGCGCGCGCGTGCGACTCCCAGATCGAGACGTCGTACGTGCCCTCGGTCGCGAGCACGAGCCAGGCGCGCGCCGCCGCGCCGAGCGCAACGAGCGCGACGAACCACGGGCCGGGCTCGCGCAAGAAGGCGTACGGCCCTTCGAGCTCGCGGGCAAGGCGCAGCCGCGCCGCGAGCGAGGCCACGCTAGCCCCGCGGCAGCGTGAAGTAGAACGTCGAGCCGCCGCGCGGCTCCGACTCGACCCAGATCCGCCCGCCGTGCCGTTCGAGGATGCGGCGGCAGATCGCGAGGCCCATGCCCGTGCCGGGCTGCTCGAAGCCGTGCAGGCGCTCGAACACGCGGAAGATCGTCTCGTGGTGCGCGCGCGGAATGCCGATGCCGTTGTCCGAGACCGAGATCAAGACGTCGGTCGTGCGCGGCTCGGCGCTGACGCTCACGACCGGCGCCGCTTCGCCGCGGAAGCGCAGCGCGTTCGCGACCAGGTTCTGGAACACGCGCGCGATCTGGATCGGATCGGCGAGCACGCGCGCGAGCGCCTCGACCTTGATCTCGGCGCCGCTCTCCGCGATCGCGGGGCGCAGGTTCTCGAGCGCCCACTCCAGCGCCTGCGCGAGATCGGTCGACTCGACCGCGACGTGCAGCGCGCTCGAGCCCGCGTACTCCGCCAGGTCGCGCAAGAGCTCGCGCATGTGCGAGACCTGGCGCAGCGCGAGCCCGAGATCGGCGCCGTTGCCCGCGAGCGCGCCCTGGAGCGCGTGCTCCAGGCTGCGCAGCGGCTCCTGCAGGTCGTGCGCGCCGGCGAGCGCGAGCTCCTCGAGCTCGGCGCTCACCGACTCGAGCCGCGACGCGTCGCTCCGTTCGCGCTCGCGCGCCTCGACCAGGTCGTCGATCTCGAACAGCGAGCCGGTGAAGCCGGCGAAGCCGGCCTGCGCGTCGAAGCCCGGGTAGGCCGAGAGCCGCACCATGCGGAACGACTGCGCGGCGACGCGCACGCGCACGTCGGCGCCGACCTCCGCGCCCTCCTCGAGCGCCGCCGCGAACGCCGCCTCCAGCGCGAAGCGGTCCTCGGGGTGGACGCACGCGAACAAGCCGCGCCCGCGCGCCTCGGACTCGCTCACGCCGAGATAGGCGAGCAGCCGGCGCGTGAAGTGCGTGAAGCCGCCCTGCGGGTCGGTCTTGAACAGCATGGCGGGCGCGCGCGTGGCGTCGGCGGGGCCGCCCTCGGGCACGTCGAGCAGCTCGCGCAGACACGCGGACACCACCGCGCCCGTCGCGCTCTCGCGCGCGAGCACCGTGCAGGCGCCGAGCGCACGCGAGCGCTCCGCGGCCTCGGCGTCGCCGAGCGGCGCAAGCAGGAGCACGGGCACGACCGAGCCGCGCGCGCGCCGCTCGCGCAGGAGGTCCAGCGCGCCGTGTCCGCCGCTCTCGAGATCGACCACCAGCGCCGCCGGATCACTCGCGTCGAGCAGTGCGCGCAGCTCGGCCGGCGTTCGCGCGACCGCGATGTCGGCCGACACGCCCGAGATGCGGACGTCCCCCGGATAGACGACGACCCGCACGGGCCCGTGCCCCGCTCCCTCACCCACGGGTGCGAGCTTAGACCCTTCCGATTGACTGCGCTCGCCTCCGGCTCGCTGCGCGCGACGCTTCGCGTCGCTTGCGGGCGCCCCACCGCGGGACATCGGCCCGCGGTCCGATGTCTGGGGCGTCCGCGGACGGCGCCCGTGCCTACCTGCCAAGCTGCCCGCGCAGGTAGCGCCGCCAGGCCTGGTCCGCGAAGTCGCCGGCCGAGAGCCCGTACTGCGCGAAGTAGCGCTCCAGGTTGGCGACGTCGCGACGCAGGAGAGCGTAGCCGTCGCGGCTGGCGTGCAGGTCGATCGACTGCGGCACGTCGATGATGCGCGGCCGGCCTTCCCACCACAGCACGTTGTAGGCGGACAGGTCGCCGTGCACGAGGTGGCAGTCGAGCAGGAGCTCGACCTCCTGCAGGAGCCGCGCGAGCGCCGTCCTGGCCTCGTCCGGCTCGAGCTCGACGTGGCGCAGCTTGGGCGCCGCCGCGGCCTCGTCGCCGAGGTACTCCATCAGGATCGCGTCGTCGGACGCCGCCAGCGGGTTGGGCACGCTCGCGCCCGCATCGTGCAGGGTGCACAGCGTCTCCCACTCCCACGCGATCCAGGCGTGGTGCGCCATGCGCCGGCCCTTGTCGGTCTTGGTCTTCATCGCGCGGTCGACGCGCTCGTCGAGCACCACGCGGTGCCCGGCGTAGCGGCGCGCGCCCGAGAAGGCGCGGAACTTCTGCGCGCGGTAGACCTTCGCGGCCAGCAGCTCGACGCCGGTCGAAGGGTCGGCGCGACAGCAGTAGACGGTCGCCTCCTTGCCGTCGCCGATCACGCCGAGCACGTCGGTGATCAGGCCCTGACCCCCGAACTGCGCCATGACTTCGGACTTCTCGAGCTCCGCCAGCATGCCGCGCACGAACGCGGCGCCGGACAGCCTCGAGCCGATTCGCTCCTTGGGCAAAACGATCTCCGGGCGAGGAAATGGAAACGAGCCGCACAGCTCACGCCTGCGACTCGCCGGATTGCCTCGCCAGAGATCGGTCTAGGGAACGACCGGTACTACCGGGTGCGCCGGGGGCGTGAGCACGAGAAGCCGATGACTTTGGCATTCATGTGTTCACGCTCCTTTCGGCCCAACCACTGAGCCGCCGGCACTCTACACGAGATCAGGTCGGCTGCGCTACGGGTTCGGCGCAGATTTTCTGCGCGGGATCGATCGCCAGCCAGCACAGGGCCGCGACCGCGTAGAGCGCGCCGATGCTGTAGAGCGGCGCGTCCCACGAGCCGAGCCGGTCGACCGAGATCCCGACCACGACCGGCGAGAGCGTGCCGCCGAGGTTGCCGAACATGTTCATGGCGCCCGTGACGACGCCCGCGTGCTGGCCGCCGATCTCGAGACAGAGCGCCCAGGCCGGGGCGATGCCGAGCCCCGCGAGCCCCGCCGCCGCGGCGAGCAGCAGCGCGGCCTGGAACGGATCGGCGACGCGCGCCGCGGCCACCACCGCGCAAGCCGCCAGCGGCAGCCCGAACAGCGCGGGCGCGCGCGCCGCGCGGCGCATGCCGAGGCTCGGCACGAGCCGGTCGCAGATCCAGCCGCCGAGATAGCAGCCGACCGCGATCGCGAGCAGCGGCAGCGCCGCGAGCCAGCCGACCTGCGCCAGGTCGAAGCCGCGCGCGCGCAGCAGGTAGGTCGGCAGCCAGGTCAGGTAGAAGTACCAGCCGTAGATCGCGCCGAAGTACATCGCGCACAGCCCGAACAGCGCGCGGCTGCGCACGAGCGCCCGCCACGGAACGGTGTCGGGCTCCGAGGTCTCGACGCCGCCGTCTACGATCAGGGCGAGCTCGCTCGCGTTCACGCCCTTGTGCTCGCGCGGGTCGTCGCGGAACCAGAACCACCACGCGGCGGCCCAGACGAAGCCGACCGCGCCAAAGATCGCGAAGGTCGGGCGCCAGCCGACGCTCGACATCATCGCGACGACCAGCGGCTGCGTGAGCGCGCCGGCCAGCGCGGCGGCCATGATCAGCACCCCGAACAGGCGCCCGCGCAGCCGCGACGGGAGCCAGCGCGCGTAGACGCGCGCCGAGGACGGGAACGCGCCGGCCTCGCCGATCCCGAACAGCAGCCGCACGGTGAACAGGCTCGCGAAGCTGCCCGTGAGCCCGGTGGCCACGGTCATCGCCGACCACCAGGCGACGATCCGCGTCAGCGCCGCGCGCGCGCCGAAGCGGTCGGCGAACCAGCCGCTCGGCACCTCGAACAGCGCGTAGCTGAGCGTGAAGGCGCTGAACACCAGGCCCATCTGCGTGTCCGAGAGCCCGAGCTCGCCCTTGATCGACGGCGCCGCGATCGAGATGCAGACCCGGTCGAGGTAGGCGATCGCGATCATCACGAGCGTCGCGAACACGACCTTGTGTCGCACCCGGCTCGGCGCCGCGGTGCTCGCGCTGGCTCGTTCCTGCAACCGCGGCTCCCCTCCCGGATCCCGGGCGGCCGGTAGGGTACACCCGCGGGACAGTGCCGCGTCAGGCGGCCGGGATGAGCTCGAGCGCGCGGCGGAGCGCGGCGGGCAGCTCCGGCGCCGGCTCGCGCAGGTAGGCCGTCCGGCACGCCTCCGCGAGCTTGATCGCGTGCTCGTCGCCGTGCGCGACCGCGCGTTCGACCAGCGCGTCGAGGTCCGGGCGCTCGGACTCGAACGTCCCGCCGCCGGGCGGCTTGCTGCCGAACGTCGCGTACAGGCCGCACGCGGCTTGCCACGCGTACGGGAGCACGGCGCGCGCCGTGGTCTCGCGCAGGTGGGGGACGAGGTTCCCGAACGCGGCCACGCTGGTGACGCCGTGCACGAGTACGATCGCGGTCAGCGTGTCGTGCGCGTTCTCGACCAGCACGCGCGCGAACACGCGCGTGAGCTCGGCGACCGTCTCGGCGGGCGGACCGTCGACGTCGAGCAGCCCGATCACGTCCGCGAAGGCGGGGAAGTGGTCGAGCCCCGCGAGCGACGAGACGATCGTGCCCGCGAAGCGCCGCTCGCCGGCGGGCTGCAGCGCGACGCGCGCGATCGCCTCGTCCGGGCGCAGTGCCGGACCGGCGCCGCGCGCGCGGGTCGGCAGCTCCTGGTAGGTCGAGGCCCACGACGCCAGCGCGTCGGCGAGCTCGGCGCGGCGCAGCTCCGTCTGGGCGCCCGCGAGCGCGCGCGCCGCGTGCCCGACGCGGATCACGCCGTGCGTGGCCGCCGCGCAGATCCCGGGCGCGAGGCGCGCGACCCAGACGTCGAGCACCTCGCGCCACGGCGCGCGCGCGAGCTCCTCGGCGAAGAACGCGCTCCAGTCGGAGAAGCGGTCCTCGCGCGCGAGAGCGCCGCGCCAGTCCGAGCGCTCGATCGGCGCGACGCGCGGCGGCCGCGGCAGCGCCTGCCTGCAGTAGCGGTCGAGCCAGGGCAGCACCGCCTCCGGCCGGCCGAGCGCGCACAGCGCCTCGGCGACCATCGGCGCGTGCGTGGTCATGCCGTTCGCGAGATCCGGTCCGAAGCCGCGCAGCCGTTCGAGTGCGACGTCCAGCATGGCTCAGTCCACGTCCGGGATGGCGTAGTCGTTGCGCTGCGCCGGATCGTCCGAGAGGTACTGCACGAACTCCCAGTCGTTGCCCTCGTCGTCGCGGAAGTAGACGCGCTTCCGCCACGGGTGCGCGTTCCGGACGCTCGTGTCCTCGTAGCCCGCGGCGAGCATGCGCTCGCGCAGGGCGTCGGCGTCGTCGACCTCGAAGCCGAGGTGGTTCGTGCCGGGCTTGCCGCCGTACGGAACCCACGGCTCCGGCGCGGGCGAGATCGCCTGGTGCAGCGCCAGGTACACGTCGTCCGTGCCGAGGTGCACCCAGCGCGCGCCGCCCCAGCCGATGCCGTGCGCGCGCAGCTCGAACTCCGGCAGGGCGATCTGCAGGAAGCGGACGGTCGCGTCCACGTCGCGCACCGCGAGGTTTGCGTGATCGAGCCCGGTCGTCATGAGCCGTCTCCTTTCCGTGTACGGCGCGAGAGTCTCCCCGGCCCGCCATTGCGGCAACCGCGTTGCTGGCAAAGTGGCCAATGGCTATCGTGGCAGCCGATGGACGACACGGGCTCGAACCTGGCGGCGAACGCGCGGCGCCTGCGCGAGGCGCGCGGCCTGTCACAGGCGCAGATGGCGCAGCTCTCCGGCATCCCGCGGCCGACCTGGGCGAGCCTCGAGGCGGGCGACGCAAACCCGACGCTCTCGGTGCTCTCGCGCGCCGCGGCCGCGCTCTCGGTCTCGATCGAGGAGCTGATCGGCCCGCCGCGCACCGCCGCGCGCCTCTTCCCCGCCGCCGAGGTGCGCACGCGCAAGCGCCAGAGCGCGCGCCTGCGGCCGCTCCTGCCCGAGGCGATCGCGGGGCTCGAGATCTCGCGCCTCGAGCTCGACCCCGGCGGCCACCTGAACGGCATCCCGCACACGCCCGGCACGCGCGAGTACCTGACCTGCGAGTCCGGCCGCATCGAGCTGGTGGCGAGCGGCGAGCGCTGGCAGCTCGCGCCCGGCGACGCACTCGTGTTCCGCGGCGACCAGCGCCACACCTACCGCAACCTCGATGCCGCCCGGCCCGCGGTCGCGATCAGCGTGGTGTGCTTCGCGGCGAAGTGAGCAGCGGGGGCACGTCGCGGACGCTGTTGATCACATAGCGCGGTTGGTGCTCTCCCGGCGCGCGGCCGGTCGGGTTCAGCCACGCGACGTCGATGCCGGCTGCGAGCGCACCGCCCACGTCGGAGCCGAGCGAGTCGCCGACGTGCAGGACCTCGGACGGCTCACAGCCGAGCAGCTCGAGCGCGGTGCGGAACATCTCGCCGCGCGGCTTGTAGGCGCGGCAGCCCTCGCTGGTGACCACGCGCGGAAGGTCCCAGCCGAGCCCGCAGATTGCGGCCGCGAGCTCCGCGTCGTCGATGTTCGAGACGATGCAGAGCGGCAGCGGGCAGTCGCGCAGGAACTCCGCCGCGCCGGCGAGCGGCGCGGGCGCGGCCCAGTACGCGAACAGCTCGGCGGAGAGCGCCTCGACGTCGACCTTCGCGCCGCAATCGCGTGCGGCACCGCGCAGGCTCTCGAGCTCGATCTCGCGCTGCTTCGCGAAGCGGTCGCCGAAGCTCTCCGTGCACAGCCGACGGAAGTGCCGGTTCCAGTGCGCGCGCACGTCGGACGGCGAGGCGCCGCTCTGCGACGCGCGCGCGATCCCGTCAGCGATCCGCGCGATCAGCGCGTCGTCCTCCGCGACGAGCGTCCCGTAGAAGTCGACCAGCAGCGCGCGGTACACGACGGCTAGCGCAGCAAGCCGCCCGGCGGCGCCGGGCGCGCGCGCTGGTTGTAGAGCAGCTTGCGCACGCGCTCGGCCTCCTCGGGCGTGAACTTCGACGGGTCCATCTGCAGGTCGGAGCCCGCCGCCATGCCGCGCTGCACGCCCGGCCGCGCGCCGAGCTCCTCGAACAACGCTTGAAGTACGGGAGCTCGTCGATGTCCTGGCCCTGCGCCTTCCAGTTCACCGTCCACGGATAGGAGATCATGTCGGCGATCGTGTACTCGTCGCCGATCAGGTAGCGGCGGCTGTGGAGCTGGTTGTTCAGCACGCCGAACAGCCGGTTCACCTCGTCGGTGAAGCGGCGCACCGCGTAGGACTGGTCGCCCTGCGCGTCGCCGAGCCGGCGGAAGTGGCCGCACTCGCCGCTCTTCGGGCCCTGGTTCGCCATCTGCCAGATGACCCACTGGTTGACCTCGTGGCGGCGGCGCAGGTCCTGCGGGTAGAAGCGGCCCGCCTTCTCGGCGATGTACATCATGATCGCGCCCGACTCGAACAGCGCGACCGGCGCGCCGCCGTCCGCGGGTTTGTGGTCGATCATCGCGGGCATGCGGTTGTTGGGACTGATGGCGAGGAACGAGCTCGTGAACTGATCCCCCTGCCCGATCCGGCACGGCACGATGCGGTACGGAAGCCCGCACTCCTCGAGCAGGATCGTCACCTTCTTCCCGTTGGGCGTCGGCCAGTAGTGCACGTCGATCATGGCCGTAGGGTGACACAGAAGGGATCCAAAGCACCCGCTCTCCGACCGGCGCTCGTGCGACCCCCAACTGGCGTCTCCCGTTTGCCGAAGAGATCGCGCTGCCTCCCCGGGAGTCGATCGACACGTGAGCACGCTGACCGTCGCGGGCATGCATCGTTCTGGGACCTCGCTCACCGCGCAGTGGCTGGCCCGCTGCGGCGTCCACGTGGGAGACGCGTGCGCGCTCTCCGCCGCCGCGATCGGGAACCCGCGCGGCCAGTTCGAGGACGAGGACTTCGTCCGGCTCCACGAGTCGATCCTGCGCGACAACGGCCTCGATAGCTCGATGGTCCGCGGGCTGATCCCCCTTCACGTGTCGCGTGCGCGCGAGGACGTCGCGCGCGAGCTGATCCGCGTGAGAGAGGGCCACGGGCTGTGGGGCTGGAAGGATCCGCGAACCGCCCTGTTCCTCTCGCTGTGGAAGCGGCTGCTTCCGGACCTGCGCGTGCTCGCGGTGTACCGTCCGCCCGACGCGGTGGTGGACTCCCTGCTGCGCCGGCGCCAGGCGCGCTCCCGCCTGGAGCGCCCCGCGAGTCTGCTCGGACTGGACGGAGTCCACTGGCTGGGAGCGCGGGCGCGCGTCGCGATCCGTCGCTCGTGGTGCAACCTCGCCATGGTGCGCCGCCACGCCGAGGTCTGGGCGCGCTACAACGCGCAGCTCGTCGAGTTCGCGGCGCAGCACCCGCGCGATGCGGTGGTGATCCGGATCGACCGGCTTCGCGATCACTCCACCGAGCTGATCCGGGCGCTCAACGCGCGCTGGGGCCTCGACCTGCAGGTCGTGACGATCGAGAGCTCGTTCGAGGCGAGTCTGCTGCACGACGCAGGCGAGAGCTCGCGCAAGGGCGCCCTGCTCGCCCGGCTCTCGCCGACGAGCGCCGCCGTCCTGCGCGAGCTCGAGCGCGTCGAGCGCGACAGCCTGTACCAGCTCGGTCTCGCGCTCTAGCCCGATTGACTACGCTCGCTTTCGGCTCACTGCGCGCGCCCCACCGCGGGACATCGGCCCGCGGTCCGATGTCGGGCGGCACTTGCTGGCGCGGCCGCGGGCGGCCGCGGACCGCGCCCTTCGTGCTGCGGACGCGCCCTGGGCCCTCCGGGGCTCGAACCCGGGACCAACCGGTTATGAGCCGGCCGCTCTAACCACTGAGCTAAGGGCCCTTGGGATCGGTCAAGCGCTCGGCGTCGCGAGCTTGGAGAGCTGGCCGCGTATGCCGTCGACGAACTGCTTGTAGTCGGCGCTCTTGAAGAACGCGGCGCCCATCACGAACACGCGCGCGCCGTGCGCGGCGACGCGCTCGATCGTCTCGGGGCCGATTCCGCCGTCGACCACGATGTCGACCTCGCGCCGGCTCGCGTCGATCCAGGTCCGCAGCTCGCGGATCTTCGGGAGCGTCTCGGCGATGAACTTCTGGCCGCCGAAGCCCGGGTTGACGGTCATCACCAGCACCTGGTCCACGAGCGAGAGGACCGGCTGGATCGCGGACGCGGGCGTGGCCGGGTTCAGCACCACGCACGGGCGCGCGCCGAGCCGGCGGATCAGGGTGAGCGTGCGGTGCAGGTGGGTGCACGCCTCGACGTGTACACCGACCGCGGTCGCGCCGGCCGAGACGAAGGCCTCGATCAGGTGGTCGGGCTCGCGCACCATCAGGTGCACGTCGACGGGCAGCGTGGTCGCCTTGGCGACCGCCGCCACGATGTCGGGGCCGATCGTCAGGTTCGGCACGAAGTGGCCGTCCATGACGTCGAGGTGCATCCAGTCCGCGCCGGCGCGCTCGGCCGCGCGCACCTCCTCGGCCAGGCGCCCGAAGTCGGCGGACAGGATCGAGGGCGCGATCTTGTACTGGCTCACTTGCGCACCAGGCGCACCGCGAAGAAGCCGTCGCAGCCGTGGACGTGCGGCCAGGTCTGCAACGCGTTCGCGTCGTTCACGAGCGCGCGCGCGGGCTCGGGCACGAACGGGCGCGGATCGTCGATCCGGAAGTCTCTCGCCGACTCGAGGAAACGCGACACCACCCCAGTGGTCTCCTCGGGAGTGTGGGTGCAGACACTATAGACGAGCGCGCCGCCTTCCTCGACGTAGCGGCCGGCGGACTCGAGGATCGCGAGCGCGCGGTCCGCGCAGCGCGGGATCTCCTCGGGCTTCACGCGCCAGCGCGCGTCGGGGTTGCGGCGCAGCGTGCCCAGGCCCGAGCAGGGCGCGTCGACCAGGATGCGGCGGTAGGACGAGCGGCCCTGCAGGTCGAAGCCCTTCGCGACGTCGCGCTCGAGTGGGCGGATGTTCGCGAGCCCGAGCCGCTGCGCGCTCTTGTAGATCAGCGCCATGCGCGTGCGGTTGAGCTCGAGCGCGATCACCTCGCCGCGCGGGCCGACCTGCTCCGCGAGCTGCACGGCCTTGGTGCCGGGCGCGGCGCAGCAGTCGACCACCGTGTCGGAGAGCTCCGCCCCGAGCAGGAGCGGCACGAGCTGGCTGGCCTCGTCCTGGATCACGTACTCGCCGCGGTCGAAGGCCGCGCTGCGCGACGGGTCGAGCGTCGCGTTCGTGACGCCGGTCGGGGCGAAGCGCGTGGGCTCGCCGCCGAGGTCGCGCGCGATCCGCTCGCGCTCGCCGCGCGCGGTGACGCGCAGGGTGCGCGGCGGCGCCTTCGTGCAGGCGTCGGCGAAGGCCAGCGCGTCCGCCGCGCCGAGCTCCGCGACCAGGCGCTCGGCGAGCCAGCGCGGGAGCGAGCCGAAGGACTCGATGTGCCCGATCGGGTCTGCGCCCGGATCCGGCCAGACCAGGCCCCGCTCGTCGCGGCGCCGGGCGAGCGTGCGCAGGACGGCGTTCACGAAGCCGGTCGCGCGCTCGAAGCCGAGCTTGCGCGCGAGCAACACGGACTCGTGTACGACGGCCGCGTCCGGGATCGAGTCCATGCACAGGAGCTGGTAGGCGCCGAGCCGCAGCAGGTTCCGGATCTCGGACTCGATCCGGCGCAGCGGTCGATCGAGGCACTGCGCGAGCGCGGCGTCCATGCGGCCCCGCAGGCGCAGGCAGCCGTAGGAGAGCTCGGTCGCGAGCGCGCGGTCGCGCCGGTCGAGCTGCGACTCCGGCAGCGCGCCGTGCAGCACGATCTCGGCGAAGGCCCGGTCGCGGTCGACGCGCTCGAGCACGAACCAGGCGATGCCGCGCGCGCTGGGAACGAAGGGGATCTCGCTCATGGCGTGCGCGCCTCCTCG
>Ga0187892_10007509_pt1 | contig 15503 bp, 18 predicted proteins | sample MA1701073metaG_FD_139345 | JGI IMG/M metagenome (GOLD analysis project Ga0187892, IMG submission 139345) | Bio-ooze microbial communities from a basaltic lava cave in the Kipuka Kanohina Cave System on the Island of Hawaii, USA - MA170107-3 metaG ... | reverse complement strand
GATCTCGTCGTTCAGGTGATGGCCGCGGAACGCGAGCCAGGCGAGATCGTCGAGCGGATCGCCGAGGTGCGCGAACTCCCAGTCGAGGAGCGCGGTCACCGCCCCGTGCTGGTGGAGGAAGTTCCCCGGCCCGACGTCGCCGTGGCAGAGCGAGATGCGGTCCGCGTGGCGAGGCGCGTGGCGCTCGAGCCAGGCGAACGCGAAGCGCGCGAGCGGGGCCGGCCGCTTCACGCGGAGCTCGAGCACGCCGCGCCAGAGCGCGAGCTCGGCGCGGGCGGGGTCCCCCGGCTCGGGCCGCGCGAAGCCCGGCAGCTCGAGCCTTCTCGCGTCGACGCCGTGGAGCGTCGCGAGCGCATCGACGTAGGCGTCCATCACGCGAGCGGCGTCGGCGCCTGCGAGGCTCTCGCTGCCCGGCGCGCGTTCGAGGAGGAGCGCGTCGCCTCCCGGCGCGACCGCGAGGAGGCGCGGGATCGACACGGCGAGGCCTGCGAGCGCGGCGTACACGGCGGACTCGCGCGCGAGGCTGAGCGCGGTGCCGGCCAGCGGGCCGTCGCCAGTGTCGGCGCGCAGCACGCGCTCCGCGCCGTCCGAGGTCGCGACGAGCCAGGTCGCGCGCGAGGCGCCGCTCCCGATCCGCGCGGCGCGCTCCACGCGCGCCCGGGTCGCGGCCTCGACGAAGCTCCGGAGCCGCTCCTCCAAGCCCTCGGCTATTCGGCCGGCGCCTCCTTGGCAGGCTCGTCCACGTAGTACGGGCGGAGCTTGATCAGCGCGCTCCCGACCGAGAACACCTTGTCGAACACGTTCTCCGGGATGTCGGCGCGTTGACCCTCTTCCTCGGCGTCGCGGCGGAGGAGCTCGACGCGCTTGTAGCGCGGCAGCGTCTCGTCGCGGCCCTTGCCGTTCTTCAACGCCGCGGCCAGCCCCTCGGAGGCCGTGTCCAGCAGCTTCACGGTGTCCTGGACCTGATACAACTCGTTCGCATTGGCGATGTTCTGGATGCCGATCGACTCGAGGGACTGGCGCAGATCGTCCGTCGCGACCGCGAGCTCCTCCGCGTACTTCGTGACGCGTGCCTGGTCCCACGTGGCCAACTCGGCGCGCGCGCCTGCGGCCCCGAGCACCGAGACGAAGGCGGCGGCGTACACCGCCGCAAGGATGCCTCTCTGCATGTGCCCCTCCTGGCTGGCGGCCCAGGCTACCACGGCGCGCCGCGTGATCGGCGCCCTTTTCGCGGGCTATGGACCAGGTGCCGCGTCGATGCGGAGCGAGCGGCGTTGCTCCTGGCGTCGCCGTTCCACCTCGGCCCAGGCTTCCATCTCGGCCGTGCGTTGGCGCAGCGCGTCGAGGAGCGCGCGGCCCTGCGCCGCCTCGTCCCCGGCGGCGTCGCCGCCCAACCGGATCACCCTACGGTCGACGCGGAGCCCGCTGCCGTCGAGACCGAAGGCTTCGATGCGCAGCAGGTTCTCGCCCTCGGCGAGCGCGACGAGGCCGTCGAACGAGCCGTCCGGGAAGAGCCGCAGCGCGCGCGCCGGCGTGTTCGTCGTGACGTTGTGGATCGCCACGCGCGAGACGTCGCCCAGGTTGAGCTCGCGGAGCTGCGACACGAGCTGCTCGGGATGCTCGACGCGCTGCGCGCGGCCGTCCGTCCATTCCGCCATCCCCTCGAGCACCTCGGTCGCCTCGGTACCGCCGGTGCCGAACGCGAATGCGAAGATGCGGATGCCGAGCATGCCGGCCTCGCGCGCCGCCTCGAGCGCGGGGTAGCGCCCGCCGTCGCCGTAGAAGACGGGGAGCGAGGGCGCGCCGTCGGAGAGGAAGACGATCGCGCGCTGGCGGTCCTCGCGCGGAGGCTCTCCTTCGGGCACGAGGAGCGCCTGCGCGGCCTTTATCGCAGCGGTGTAGTGCGTACCGCGCAGGTGCTCGCCGAGGTTGCGCCGCAGCTCCGTGAGCGCGGCCTCGAGCGCGGCGGGCGGGCTGCCGAGCTTTGCCAGCACGTGGGCCTTGTCGGAGAAGCCAACGAGGCCCGTGCGGAAGCGCCCGCCGGCGAGCCGCGCGACGAGCACCTCCGCGGCCTCGAGCTCGGCGGCGAGGATCGTGTCCTCGAAGTCGAGCTCGGTCTGGAGCCGCTTCAGCAGGCCGGGGCCCGCGAAGCCGGTGGGGCGGAAGCGCCTGAGCAGATCCGGGTCGGTGCGGCCCTCGGGTCCGTCCCCGTCGAGGTCGAGGCCCGAGGGATGGAGCGTGCTCTCGGAGAGGTCGAGCACGATCACGAGGTCCCAGCCCACGCCCGCGGCGCTCCCCGCACTTCCCTTCACCTCGACGAGCGGCAGGTGCGTCCGCGTGTCGGGCGCGGGCGCGTCGACCTGGAGGGCCGGCGGGGCGGCCCACGCCGCGAGCGGCAGGGCGGCGGCGAGCGCGCTGACGGCGAAGGGTCGCGCGAGGGGCATCACGAAGCGCAGCATGACACGCCACCGGCCGGGCGCCCGTCGGAGCGCCCCTCTATGCTTGCCCGCCGGCCCTTTCGGCGGCCTTTGCTTGGAGGCACGATGCAACCGAGACGACCCTCCGGCGGCCTCGAAGGCCTCGCGGTCCTGGTGACCGGCGGCGGCACCGGCATCGGCGCCGCCTGCGCGGCCCGCCTCGCCGCGGACGGCGGAGCCGTGACGATCTGCGGGCGCCGCGAGGCGCAGCTCGAGGACGCCGCGAAGCGCATCGCCGCAGGCGCGGCGCACGGCGGCAGCGTCCAGTGGATCCGCTGCGACGTGACGGACGAGGAGCAGGTGAAGGCGACGATCCGGCGCGCGCTCGAGCCCACCGGGCGGCTCGACGGCGTGATCGCGAACGCGGGCGGCGGCGGCGGGCTCGCGCCGTACCACGTGCAGGACACGCAGGAGTTCCTGCGCGTCCTCCACCTGAACGTGCTCGGCACCATGCTCTGCATCAAGCACAGCGTGCCGCACCTGGTCGCGGCGGGCGGCGGCTCCTTCGTCGGCATGTCGTCGATCGCCGGCCACGTCGTGCACCCATACTTCGGCGCCTACACCGCCGGCAAGGCGGGCATCGAGGCGATGATGCGGAACGCCGCCGACGAGTTCGGCCCCCAGCAGGTGCGCTTCAACGCGATCCGCCCCGGCTTCATCGCGACCGAGATCATGGAGGGGATCCCGCGCGAGCACGCCACGTACCGGAGCTACATCGAGAACACGCCGATGAACGACGTCGGCCAACCGGAGGACGTGGCGGACCTCGCGCGCTTCCTGATCGGCCCCGAGTCGCGCTGGATCACCGGCACCTGCATCGACGTGGACGGCGGCCATCACCTGCGCCGCGGCCCGAACTTCGGCCACTTCATCGAGCCGATGCTCGGAAGGGCCGTGATGGGCGGCAAGCTGCCGGAGAAGCAATGACCCCGCGCGAAGAGCTCCGGGCGCGGCTCACCGGGCCCGGCGGAATGTTCGAGATCGTCGAGGAGACGGTGCTCGGCGAGCGCGTGCAGGTGTTCAAGAACCGCCCCCGCGCGCTGCGCGAGCTGCTCGCGCAGTCGGCCCTGCACGGCGCGAAGGAGCATCTCGTCGAGGGCGAGCGCCGCATCACGTTCGCCGACCACGTGCGGCAGGTGGCTTCTCTCGCCGCGGGCCTGCGCGAGCGCTACGGCATCGGCAAGGGCGACCGCGTCGCGATCCTCGCCGAGAACCGCGTCGAGTGGCCGCTCTCGTTCTGGGCGACGATGAGCCTCGGCGGCATCGTGGCGGCGCTGAACGGCTGGTGGACCGCGGACGAGATCGCCTACGGCGTCGAGGACAGCGAGCCGAAGCTCCTGATCGCGGACCGGAAGCGCCTGGCGCGCGCCGGGAAGGTCGGCGTGCCCGTGCTCGAGATCGAGTCCGAGTTCGAGGCGCTGCTCCAGCACGCGCCGGATGCCGCGCTTCCGGACGTGTCGATCGACGAGGACGACCCGGCGGTGATCCTCTACACGAGCGGCACCACCGGCCGACCGAAGGGCGCGCTCGCTTCGCAGCGCGCGATCATCGGCTTCGTGCAGACCACCACGCTCTCGGGTGCGGAGACGGTGCTTGCCGAGGTGATGGCGGGCAAGATGAAGCCGCCCGATCCGGCGAACCGGCCGCAGGTCGTGTTCCTCGCCACCTCGCCGATGTTCCACCTCTCCGGTCTCTACGGGAACATCGTCATGCAGCTCGCGCTGGGCGGGAAGCTCGTGATCCGGCCCGGGCGCTTCGACCCCGAGGCGCTGCTGCAGCTGATCGAGCAGGAGCGCATCACGGGCTGGGCGGCGCTCGGCAGCATGGGCCCGCGCGTCGCCTCGCACCCGAACCTCGCGAAGTACGACCTGAGCAGCGTCGAGAACGTCGGCTTCGGAGGCGCGCCGACCACCGAGGCGGTGCAGGAGCTGATCCGCCGCGCCTTCCCGAAGGCGAAGAGCAACCTCGGCATCGGCTACGGCAGCAGCGAGTCGGTGGCGGTCGCCGCCACGATCCGCGGCAGCGACTACGACCAGCACCCGACCTCGACCGGACGGCTCGTGGCGACGGTGCAGGTCGAGATCCGAGACGCGGAGGGAAAGCCCGTGCCCGAGGGCGTCGAGGGCGAGATCCACATCCGCAGCGCCTACGTGATGCTCGGCTACTGGCGGAAGCCCGAGGCCACGCGCGAGACGATCAAGCCGGGCCGCTGGCTCGCGACCGGCGACATCGGCCGCTTCGAGAACGGGCTCCTCTACATCAACTCGCGCGCGCGCGACATGATCCTCCGGAACGCGGAGAACGTGTACCCGGCGGAGATCGAGAACCGGCTCGAGAAGCATCCCCACGTTCGCGAGGCCGCGGTGTACGGCGTCGACCACCCGGAGTGGGGCCAGGAGGTGAAGGCCGTGGTCGTCCCGGAGCCGGGCACGCGGCCGGACGCGGCGGAGCTCGCGCGCTTCTGCGGCGAGACGCTCGCCGCGTACAAGGTTCCGACGCTGTGGGAGCTGCGCGACGAGCCGCTGCCGCGGAATCCCTCGGGCAAGATCCTGAAGAACGTGCTCGCCGGGCAGGCTGCGAACACGTTCATCGAGGAGGGCTGAGGGCCCCGTCCCGTCCGCATGACCGAGCCGCTCAAGCTCTACTTCGACTACAAGAGCCCGTTCGCCTATCTCGCCGCGGAGCCGGCGTTTGCGCTGCCGGAGAAGTTCGACGTGGCGCTGCGCTGGATCCCGTTCCAGCTGCGTCTCAAGGGTCCGGGCGAGCGCAGCCAGTACTCGGAGTGGAAGGCCCGCTACTCGTACCTCGACGCGCGGCGCTGGGCGAACCGGCGCGGCGGCTTCCCGATCCGCGGGCCGCGGAAGATCTACGACTCGCGGCCCGCGCTGATCGGCGGGCTCTTCGCCATGCGCGAGGGCTGCTTTCGCGCCTACACGCTCGGCGCCTACGCGCGCTTCTTCGACCACAAGCTCGAGCTCGACCTGCCGGAGGCGGTGGCGGCCTGGCTCGACGAGGTGGCGGGCCCGGGCGCGGGCGCGCGCTACCTCGCGTACCTCGAAGGCGAGGGCGCGGGCGAGTACGAGGCGACGCAGGAGGAGGCGCACGCCGACCACGTGTTCGGCGTCCCGCTCTTTCTGTTCCGCGGCGAGCCCTTCTGGGGCCACGATCGTATGCCGCTGCTCGAGGAGCGGCTCACGGAGGCGGGGCTCTTGCGATGAGCGACACGATCGCGGACATCAAGACGAAGCTCGTCGAGACGGCGCAGGAGCTGCTGCGCAGCGGACTCGTCGAGGGCACGGCGGGCAACCTCTCCGCCCGGCTCCCCGATGGCAACGTCGTGCTCTCGCCCTCCTCGCTCCCCTACGAGACGATGCGGACCGACGACCTCGTCGTCACCGACCTCGACGGCAAGGTGCTCGCCGGCGAGCGCGCGCCGACCAGCGAGAAGGCGCTCCATCTCGCGTGCCTGCGGAAGCACCCCGAGCTCGGCGCGGTGATCCACTCGCACGCGAAGTACGCCACCATGTTCGCGATCACGCGCCGCCCCATCCCGTGCGTGATCGAGGAGTTCGACGTCTTCGTCGGCGGCGAGGTGCCGGTGGCGGAGTACAAGCTGACCGGCTCCGACGAGCTCGGCGAGGAGGTTTCGCGTCACGTGGGCGAGCGCGGCGCCGTGCTGATGGCGAACCACGGTCTCCTCACCGTCGGCAAGGACCTCGCCGGTGCGCTCAAGGTCGCGAAGCTCGTCGAGCGCACCGCCGAGATCGTGTGGGGCGCGCAGGCGCTCGGGAAAGTGGTGCCGCTCCCCGAGGAGACGCTCAAGCGCTTCGCGCCGATCTACAAGCTGCTGCGGGGACGCAAGTAGCTTGGTGGACCCGGCCGAGCGCGTGGCGCACGACGGCTACGCGATCCTCGAGCGCGCGATCGAGTCGGAGCTGGTGGCGGGGCTCGTCGAGGCGATCGACCGCGCGCTGGACGCGCTCGCCGTCCCGTTCGGGGCGAACGAGTTTCTCGGCCTCCGCACGCGGCGCCTCTTCAACCTGCTCGCGCGCGATCCCGTCTTCGCGCGCGTGCCCGTCCACCCCGCCGTGCTCGGGGTGGTGGAGCGCGTGCTCGATCCCGAGTGCCTGCTCTCCTCCCTCACCGCGGTGGAGGTGGGCCCCGGCGAGACGGCGCAGCCGCTCCACGCCGACGACGGCTCGATCCCGCTTCCGAAGCCCCACGGGCCGATCACCTGCACCGCGATCTGGGCGCTCACCGACTTCAGCGAGGCGAACGGCGGCACGCGCGTCGTGCCGGGCTCGCATCGCGCGGACCATTCGCCGCGAAAGGACGAGCGCGCCGCCCCGTCGCTCCCGACCGTGACGCCGGCCGGCTCGGTGCTCGTCTACCACGGGAGCCTGTGGCACGGCGGCGGCGCGAACGCGAGCACGGCGCGGCGCCTCGCGATCATCTGCAACTACTGCGCGGGCTTCCTGCGCCAGGAGGAGTGCCAGCTCCTCGCGCTCCCGCGCGAGCAGGTCGCGGCCTTTCCGCCGCGCCTCCAGGCGCTCGTCGGCTACGGCACCTACAAGGGTCTCCTCGGCCACGTCGACCAGCAGAGCCCCGCCGAGTGGGTGGACCCCGGCGTGCGCACGGACATGGTGTGGCGGCGGATCCGCCGCTAGCGGCCCTGCCGCCGCTCGCGTGGGCTCCGTTGTCGGCCGTGGTCGCCGTCAAGCTGGGCCTCCACCTCCATGCCAGTGGAGTGGCCGCTTACGGCTACCACGCCGACGAGCTCTACTACCTCGCGTGCACGCGCTCGCTCGACTGGGGCTACGTCGATCATCCACCGCTCTCCGTCTGGCTGCTGCGCGCCGTGACCGAGACGCTCGGCACCTCGCTCGTCGCGATCGAGCTCCTCCCCGCCCTCGCGGGCGCCGCCACGTTGGTGTGGATCGCGCTGCTGGCGCGCGAGCTCGGCGGCGGGCGCGGGGCCCAGCTCGTTGCGGCGACGGCAGGGCTGATCTCGCTCGTCTACCTGGTGATGGGGAGCTTCCACTCGATGAACGCCTACGAGCCGCTGCTCTGGGCGCTCGGATACGGGCTCGCGTTGCGCATCCTGCGCGGGGCCTCGCTCGCGTACTGGCTCGGGCTCGGTGTCGTGATCGGCCTCGGCCTGCTGAACAAGTACAGCATGGCCCTGTTCGCGATCGGCCTCGGCGTCGGGCTCCTCGTCACGCCGGCGCGCCGCCTCCTCGCGACGCCCGGCCCGTGGCTCGCGGCCGCCGTCGCCGCACTGATCTTCGCGCCGAACCTCGTCTGGCTGATCCGCCACGACTTCGTGACGCTCGAGTTCCTGAGCGCGATGCGCGGGTACTCTTCTGAGGCGGTGTCGCCGGGCGCCTTCCTCGCCGGACAGATCTTCGCGATGTCGCCGGTGGCGGTGCCCCTCTGGATCGCGGGGCTCGGCTTCGGCCTTCTATCGAGTGAGCTCCGCCCCGTGCGCGCGGCGTTCTGGATCTTCGCCGTCGCATGCGGGCTGCTCGCCGCGAGCGGCTCCGCGCAGCTCTACTACCTGGGTCCCGCGTATCCGATCCTGCTCGCCGCGGGCGGCGTGGCCGTGGAGCGCTTCTCCGTGCGCGCCGGGCGCTGGCTGCCCGCGGCCACCACGGCGGCGCTCGCGCTCCTCGGTGCGCCGCTCGTGCCGGTCGCGCTGCCGCTGCTCGCTCCGGAGACGCTCGTCGCGCTCGACACCGCACTCACCGGCGAGGCACGGCGGGCGCCGGGTGCCACGGACTTCGACAGCGAGCTGCCGGGCCATCTCGCGCTCCGCTTCGGTTGGCCGGCGCTGGCCGAGGCCGTGGCGGCGGCGCGAGACTCGCTCCCGCCCGAGGAGCGCGAGCGGATCGCCGTGCTCGCGCCGAGCTTCGGGGAGGCGGCCGCACTCGACTTCTTCGGCCCCGAGCTCGGGCTGCCCCGCGCGATCGGCACCCACAACCAGTACGGCCTCTGGGGCCCGGTCACGGACGCCACACTGCTCCTCGTGGTCGCCGACGCCGAGCAGCCGCGAATCGCGCACCAGGACCGGCCGCCCGGCTTCCGGCGCGGCGCTACACCGCGGGAGCTCGCGAGCCTGTGCGGCGACAGGGAGCGCCTCGCGCGCGTCGACTGCCGCTTCTGCCCGCCCTACCTCGCGCGCAAGGCCGTCTTCGCATGCCGCGACCTGCGACGGCCGCTTCCGGAGATCTGGAGCGACCTCTGGGACGTTCTGTGAGGGGCGCTACTCGCGCGCGTCGTCGGCGAGCTCGCCGTGGAGGAGCTGGCCGCGGCGGAAGGTGAAGCGCACGCGGGCGAGGGCGCGGACGTCCGCCTCGGGGTCGCCTTCCAGCACGAGGAGGTCCGCGTCGAGCCCCGGCTCGATCCGCCCGCTCCGCTCGGACGCACCGAAGCGCGCGGCGGGTGCCGTGGTGAGCGAGGCGAGGATCTCGGCGAAGGAGAGGCCCGCCTCCGACAAGAGGACATACTCCTCGCTCGGATCGAAGTCCGTCATGTAGCCCACGTCCGTGCCGAACAGGAGCTGGCCGCCGAGCGCGGCGAACCCGCGCACCTGCTCCTGCGCGACGCGGGTCCGCGCCGCGACCGCCTCCGGCGGGAGCCCGGCGCGCTCCAGCTCGTAGCGCCAGAGCATGAGCGTGGGGACGAGCGCCATGCCCCGCTCCCGCATGCGCGGGAGGAGGGAGCGATCCCACGGCCCGTCGCGCTCGTTCGGGAACGTGTGCGCGAGGATGTCCACGCCGCCCTCGACGGCGGCCCGCGCGCCGGCGCTGTTCGACGGATGGGCCACGACGAAGGCGCCGCGCGCGTGCGCCGCCTCGGTCACGGCGCGCACGAGCGCGACGTCCATCACCACCACGGAGTCCGGCGTCGCGAGCCCGCCCGTGAAGAGCTTGATGCCGTCCGCGCCCGCGTCGAGCGTCTCGGCGACGGCGGCGCGCGCTTCGTCCGGCGTCGCGAGCTCGGGCACGCGGAAGGGCTTCAGGTAGAACGGGCTCCCGCCCTCGGCGGCGAAGCCGACCGCGGCGGTGCGGAGCTCCGGGCCGGGGAGGGCGCCGCTCGCGATCCGCTCGCGGAGGCGCACCGCGATCCCGAGCGGCGAGCCCGTGTCCACGGCGTGGACGAAGCCATATTGCGTGAGCAGCTCGTGGAGCTCGTCCGCGGCGACGCCGCCGGCCACGAGGCCGCCCACCAGGATGGGCAGCGCGGTGAGGTGGACGTGGCTGTTCCAGAAGCCGACCGTGACCGTGAGCCCGGTGCAGTCGAGGACGCGCGTCCCGGGCGGTACGGCGACCGCGTCGCGCGGGCCGACCCCTGCGATCTTCCCGCGCTGGACCAGCACGACGCCGCCCTCGAGCGGCGGCGCGCCGGGCGCGACGTGGACGCGCCCGCCGACGAGGGCGAGGTCCTCCGTGCGATCTGCCGCGAGCTCCGTGCACGCGAGCGCGAGCGCGGCGAGGAGGAGCGCGGCGATGCGTCTCAAGGCCGCGCGACCACCTCGACCGCGTCGCCGACGCGCACGAGCCCCGGCTCGAGCACGCGCCAGTAGACGCCACGTCGGTTCTGGTCGCGCGTCGCCTTCGCCTGGACGAAGCGCAGCGCGTCGGCGCCGAAGCGCTGCTGGAACTTCTTGCAGCCGTCGTGCGGCTCGGGCGTCATCTCGACCAGGGCCTCGCCGATCCGGAGCCGCGTCCCGGCGGGCAGGTTCGCGGCCGAGACGTCGAGGTCGACGAACAGGTTGTCGCCGAACAGGGTGAGCGGCTGCCCGTTCGCGATGAGCTCGGCCACGTCGCGCCGCATCACGGCGAGCTGCGCCTCGGGCTGCTGCGGCGGGCGGCGGCTCCAGTCGTCGCCGGCGAGGCCCTCCGCGGCCGAGAGGCGCGCCTCGCGCGGGGTCTCGCGCGCGCCCGTCGCGAGGCGCCGCACGATCAGCGCGAGCCGCCCGCGGTCGCGCGCCACGGCGGGGAGCGCGCGGGCGCCCGCATCGAGCGCCGCGGCTTCGAGGTGGCGGGCGGGATCGCCGCGCGGGCTCGCGCCCTTTGCCGCCGGCGCGCTGAGCGCGGCGAGGAGCGGGCTCCGGTCGAAGAACACCAGGTTCCGCGCGATCAGGCCGTCCCGGAGCTCGACCGAGCAGGCGCCGTCGAGCTCGAGCACCTGCTCGCCGACGGGGACCCTCGCGTGCCAGAGGTTCAGGAAGCCGCCCTCGAGCGGGATCGCGTCGCGCTGCGTCCACGTCCAAGCCGGATTCGCCGCGAGGAGGCGGCGGAAGTAGGCGAGTAGCGCCGCACGGCCGCGCACGCCTTCGGGAACGGCGGGATCCGCGTAGAACGTGTCCTCCGTGTAGAACGAGGCGAGCAGCTCGGGGCGGTTCCCCGACCACGCGGGCAGCCAGCGCTCCGCGAACGCGCGCGCCTCCTCGCGCGTGAGGCCATCGAACGCCATGCGTCTCCTCGGGCGGCCCCGATAGGATCACGCGGCCGCGCTCACTCCGAAAGGAGCCGGCGGGCCTCGGCGAGCACGCGGGCCGGATCCGCCCCGGCGAGCGCGCCGCCCGTGAAGAGGGGCAGCGCCGTCACCTCGCAGCGCGCGAAGGGCGGAACGGCGAGAGCGGCGAGCTCGGCGTCAGAGTCGAGCTCGACCTCCGCGAGGACGAGCCCGGCCAGCGGCCCAGCGAAGGCGTCGACGCCGAATGTGCGCCCGGCGAACACCAGCGGATGACGCCGCTTCTCGAGCCAGCGGCCCGGCAAGGCGGACAGCAGCGCGTACTCGGCGACGTCGAGGTACACGGACGTGATGATGCGCCGCTCCGGGGCGCCCTCCGGATCGGGGAGCTTCTGGTTGAGCTTCCGCTCGACGGTCGTGCCGTCCGGCGCGCGCACCTCGCGCAGCCGCAGCCGCGTGCCGTCGAGGTACAGGTCGAAGAAGTGCTGGAAGCCGCGGCTCGGATCCAGCCCCGCGGGCAGTGCGGGCAGCAGGAAGCGTCGCTCGCGCTCGAAGCGCGCGTACTTCAGGAGTTTGCTCATCGGCGGAGCCGCCGGAGTGCGAGGCCGAGCAGCGCGAACGGCAGCCACACCCAGAGCAGTTCGCTCGCCACGACGGCGAGGCCACGTGCCGAGAGGAAGGCGGGGCCGAGCGGCGAGACCGCGATCGGCCGGAATGGGAAGAAGAAGCGCGTGTCGTCGAAGGGCGCGAGGAGCGCGACGCCGAGCCCGCCGTCGGTCGCGGCGTCGAGCAGGCCGTGCGAGGCGATCGCGAGGAAGAGGTAGAGCGCGGCGCGCGCCCGCGAGAAGGTGGGCCGCGCGCGCGGGAAGGCGAGCGCCGCGAGGCACGCCGCCGCGAGCGCCGCGAAGGGCACGGAGTGCCAGAGGCCACGGTGCCCGAGGGGGTGGGCGTACGGCACGCCGAGCGCGAAGGCGATCACGTCGAGGTCGGGAGCGAGCGCGCCGCCCGCGCCGAGCCACCAGAGCCGCCGCGGCACGCCCGGCCGCGCGAAGGCCGGGATCAGCGCGAGCGCGGGCGCCAGGTGCCCGAGCGCGGAGGGCACGTCAAGCGGCGGCGACGAGCCGCTGCCGGAAGAAGGCGAGGATCTCGTCGAGCGCCTGGCGCGTGGGCTCGCCCTCGCGATCGATCAGGTGGGCGGTCACAACACTGTGCGGGTTCTTCATCACGGCGTCCGGGTTCGCCGCCGAGTCGGGCAGCACGCGGCCGACGAAGCGCGGGCCGAGCGCCTGCTCGTACGCCGAGAAGCGCTCGGCCCGGCAGAACGAGTCACCGGCGAAGCGGTATGCGAGCACGCTGAGGTCCTCGCGCTCCATGCGCTCCTTCACGCGCGCCAGCTCGTCGGGCGCGATGTGCATTCCGCCGCGCTTTCCGATCGGAAGCGACGGCTGCGAGAGCACAGGCGCCAGCATCGCGGGCTCGAGCATCATCGAGAGCGCGAAGTTGCCCGTCGCGCACATCCCGATCGCGCCGACCCCGCGCCCGCCGCAGAGCGGGTGCGCGTGCGCCGCGAGCGCGCGCAGCCAGTCGATCACCGGGCTCGACTGGTTCGCCGCGAACGCGCGGAACTCGCGGCTGATGCAGAGCCGGAGCATGCTCCGGAGCCCATACACCATCGAGATCGGGCGGCCATCGTCGCCGAAGAGGTGCGGCATCCAGACCGTGAAGCCGGCGTCGCGCACGCGCCGCGCGAAGCGCGACACGAGCGGGTAGATGCCGGGGATCTCGCTCATCACGATCACCGCGGGGCCTCGGCCGGAGACGTAGACGCGGCGGGTGCTTCCGAGCAGCGCGACCTCGCGCGCCTCGAAGTCCTCGAGCGCATCGTGCTGGTCTTCCGGGCGTTCGGGGGAGGTCGCCACGAGCGCGCAGCCTAGCATCGGGCTTCAGGTCGACAGGACCCCGCGCTGCGGCGTCGCCGTACCGAAGCTCTCCGCCGTGAGCGGGGCCCCGTGCTCGGCGAGCGCCTTCCGGTGCTCGCGCACCGGCGTCCGCAGCAGCAGCTCCTCGAAGGGCGCGAGCCGCCGGAAGGCCTCGTGGCCGAGCGCGCGCGACACGAGCGCCTCCGTCCGCGGCCAGCGCGCGGCGTGGCCTTCCGCACCACGGCGGCGTCGGTCGGCTCGCCCCAGACGTGGGGGCGGATCGCGACCTGGTCGAACAGGCGCCAGATGATCACCTCGCTCATCCGGGTGTCGGCGAACTCCTCGAGCCAGCGTGCGCGGGCGCGCGCGACGACGTCCGCCGGGTAGAGCGCGGGCTCCGGCTGGCGATCCTCGAGGTACTGGCAGATCACGGACGAGTCGCAGAGCGTCACGGCATCGTCCGTGAGCACGGGGATGCGCCGCGATCCGGACCGGGGTCACTTCAGTCTTCGACGACGAGCACGCGCCCGCTCTCGAACACCACGGCCCTCCGGTTGAAGCGGTTCGTCCAGTAGATCCAGCGGTCGGCGTCGAGCGAGGGCGTGACGTTCGGAGGCGGGTAGCCGAGCGCGAACACCACGCCCTGCTTCGTCATGCCGGGGAGCGCCTTGCCCTGCTTCACGCCCTCCTGATCGAGCTTGTCGAGGGCTGCGAGCTGAGCGCGCGGGCACGCCGTCCCGAAGTAGCGCAGCAGGTGGTCGGGGAACGGCTCGCCGGCCGCCTTGTGGTGGTAGTACTCGTAGCGCTTGCCGGTGGCATTCACGGAGAACACGAGGCGCTCCTTGTTGCGCTCGAGCAGCGCGACCTCGCTGCACACCGGGATCAGGCCGGCCTGCTGGAAGTTCGCAGCGTGGAGCCGGCTCCGCGGCTCGTCGGGGTGGAGGTTCGTGAGCGTCACCACCCCGGGGCTGCCGATCAGCGCATCGACGGCGTGCGGCGGCGGAGGGCTCGCGCACGCCAGCAGCGCCAGGGACAGGACGGAGAGCGCATGCCGCACGACGTTCCTCCTCGTGCTCACGTGGCAGTGAGCCAGGCGACCGCCTCGTCCCGCGTGGCGAAGAAGCGGAACCGCGCGAGGCGGTTCGCCTCGCGCGCGAACTCGCGAAAGCGGACGGAGTGGGCGTCGAGATCGGGGACGACCGCCGCCATGCGGACGCCGTAGTTGACGAGCTTCTGCACCACGTCGCCGGCGACGCCGGTGCTGAGGTCGAAGAAGCTGGGGGGCAGGGTGCCTGCATCGAGCAGGAGCAGGTACGTGCCGTGCTCGATGCAGGCCACGACCGCGCGCAAGGGATCGACGGGGTGGGTGCCCTCGGGCTCGAAGAAGTCGGCCATGGCCGCTTCTTCTTTTACCCGACTGCGCGCCCGCCCGCCTCAGCCTCCGACGGCGAGCAGCCAGTAGGCCGCCGCCGACATCGCGCCGAAGACCGGCATCAGGACGAGGCAGACGACCGCGAGGCCCAGTGTGTCGTGGCCGAGCGCGTGGCTCACCATCCAGAGCGCGAGGATCACCTCGAGCCCGTAGAAGTCGAGCAGGAACTGCTTGCCCCACGGGCTGAAGCTCCAGACGTGAAGGAAGTCCTGCGCGGCGAGGTTCCCCGGCCGGCGCCGGAGCGCGACGACCGAGCTGGCGGCCACGACGAGGAGCACCGCGAGCGCGATGGCCGCCGTCATGCGGTCACCCGCGCCGGAGCCCGGGCGCGGAGCTCGCGGTGGATCAGGTAGGAGAGCGGGCCCACGGAGCCGAGCGCGAGGGTGAGGCAGGCGTAGGGCCAGAACGGGAGTGCCCGCTCGCGCGCGTCGCCCCACATCCAGAGCGTCACGAGGCTGAGTGCGATCACCAGGTCGACGAAGGCGACGACGCCGGCCGTGCTCGAGAGCATGGCGTCGAAGAAGCCGACGTAGCCGTGGACCTCGACGGCGTAGAAGGAGAGGGCGGTGAAGGCCGCGAGGACGAGTGCGAGGGCGAGGGTCCTGGACATGGTTCCTCCGTTCGTGTGTGGCCCGAGCCGCGCGGGCCTGCCCGATGGAGGAGCAAGCGCCGTGCCAGCCGCCGCGCGGGCGGAGGCCGCGCGGCGCGCGCCACGCGTTGCGGCGCTGCGACGTGAACGTTGCAGGCATGCAACGCGGCGGGCGTGCGACGCAGCCGGAGCGCGCGCCAACTCGGCACGCTGCTTGCTCCCGGGCGGTACCATGCGTTTCGTGCGTCTTCCTCGCCTCGACTGGCTCGGCGCCGTGGCCGGGCTCCTGCTCGGCCTCGTCGACACGGGGCTCCTCGCGCTCGTCGGCGTCGAGATGCGGATCGGCGGCCAGGACGCCACGCTCCTCGTCGCGCTCACCTTCGCCTCGAGCTGCACGCTCCTCGGCTGGCTCGCGGGCCGGCTCGCGCTGGCGCGCCGCAGCGAGCGCGAGGCCGCGGAGACGATCCGGCGCCAGCAGCAGGCGCTCGAGCGGAGCCAGCGCGAGGCCTTCGAGAACGAGAAGCTCGCCGCGATCGGGCGCCTCGCGGCTGGCATCGCGCACGAGGTGAGGAACCCCCTCGGCGTGATCCGCGCGTCCGCGGCGATGG
>Ga0187892_10007508_pt1 | contig 15503 bp, 23 predicted proteins | sample MA1701073metaG_FD_139345 | JGI IMG/M metagenome (GOLD analysis project Ga0187892, IMG submission 139345) | Bio-ooze microbial communities from a basaltic lava cave in the Kipuka Kanohina Cave System on the Island of Hawaii, USA - MA170107-3 metaG ... | reverse complement strand
GAAGGCGCCACGGAACTTCACATCGTTGGAGGGTTGAACACCAAGCTTCCATTCTCCTATTATACCGACCTGTTCTCGTCGCTCAAACGCGAATTTCCAAAGCTCCATCTCAAAGCGCTGACGATGGTCGAGCTTGATTTCATGGCGCGGTTTTACAAGATGTCGGACGAAGACCTGATCGAAAAACTTCACGCCGCGGGAATGGATTCATGTCCCGGCGGCGGTGCCGAGATCTTTGCCGAGCCGACGCGCTCGCGCATCTGCGATCACAAATGCGACGGCGACCGCTGGCTCGAGCTCGCGGGCAAGGTCCACAGAGCCGGCCTCAAGACCAACGCCACGATGCTCTACGGCCACATCGAATCTATCGAAGACCGCATCGACCACCTCGTCCGCCTCCGCGAACAGCAAGACAAAACCGGCGGCTTTCAGTGCTTCATTCCGCTCGCCTTTTATCCGCCGGGAACTGCGCTATCGACGCTTCCCGGCCCCGACGCCATCGACAATCTCAAAACCATCGCCGTCTCGCGCCTGATGCTCGACAACTTCTTGCATCTCAAGGCCTACTGGGTCATGCTCGGCAAAGCATGCGCCCAGACCGCCCTCCACTTCGGCGCCAACGACCTCGACGGCACCATCACCGACGGCGGCGAACTCACTCATAGCTACTCCGTCGAATCCGGCGGCGAAGTAAAAATGACCAAACAAGAGATCATCGAAATGATCCAACGTGCCGGCTTCGAAGCTGTGGAAAGAGACACGATCTACAACCGTGTGGAGAAAGTTGCAGTGTGAAAGTTAAAGATATAATAAAATTGATTGAGAAAGATGGATGGATACTGGTCAGAATCCGCGGCAGCCACCGACAGTTTCACCATCCTGTTAAGCCTGGCACGGTAAACAATAGCCGGAAAAGAAAGTATTGACATGCCGCCCGGAACTTTTAACAATGTTCTTAAACAAGCGGGACTAAAGAAATAACATGCGATACATGATCGTCATAGAAGAGGGTGAAACCAGCTGGGGGGCTTACGTCCCAGATCTTCCCGGCTGTGTCGCCGTTGGCGAAACCGAACAAGAGGTGAAGCGGCTTATTCAGGAAGCCATCGAATTTCACTTAGAAGACCTAACCGAGACTGGCACGCAAATTCCGCCTGCTCTGTCGAGAAGTGATTACATAGAAGTTCTTGCGGCGTAAATCGATGACCGCCCAACAGTTCGCGCCGATCTCGCTTACGCCTCACCGACGGCGGCGAATCCCGACCCAGTCGGGACTACTCCGTCGAATCCGGCGGCGAAGTAAAAATGACCAAACAAGAGATAATCGCGGGTGACGAGCGTGCCGGATTTGAAGCTGTCGAAAGGGATACGGTGTATAATCGAGTCGAAAAAGCAGGAGCATAAAGCAGCATGAACATCGCTACGGCAGACACAGTTATTCCGGTTCCGTTTATGTCCGATACCCGATCGGTTCGCCTTCACTTTGATTTTGAGAACGAAAAGCGAAGGATGAGCCCGGACGAGTTTTGGGAATTTTGCGCGAAAAACCGCAAACTTCGAGCAGAGTTAACAAAAGATGGAGACGTGATCATTATGCCACCGACAGGTTACGAATCGAGCGAAGAAAACGTGGAATTAGTTCTTCAACTAGGCATATGGGCAAAAAAGGACGGCACCGGAAAAGTCACAGAATCGAATGGTGCCTATATCCTCCCAAACGGTGCGACTAAGGCGCCCGATGCCGCATGGATCAAAAAGGAGCGACTCGAACAATTCTCTGCGGAAGAGCGAAAGAAATTCCTTCCTATTGCCCCCGATTTTGTTGTCGAACTGCGCTCCGAATCCGACAGCCTGATCGACCAGCAGGCCAAGATGGAGGAATGGATCGAAAACGGCGTCCGTCTCGCATGGCTCATCGACACCAAAACCAAACGAGTCCACATCTATCGTCTGAATAGCGACGTAGAGGTTCTGGATGATCCATCCAAAGTTTCAGCCGAAGATATACTTCCGGGATTCGAACTAGACGTTACTGAGATTTGGTAATGCCTCACCGTCGAATCCGGCGGCGAACTATGACCAAACAAGAGATCATCGCGGGTGACGAGCGCGCCGGCTTCGAAGCCGTGGAAAGGGACACGGTGTATAATCGCGTTGCATCCGTTTGAGGAGGTAGAGCTATGAATCCTTTATCGAGAATCACATTGGATCCCAAAGTCATGGGTGGAAAGCCGTGTATTAGAGGGTTGCGAGTGACCGTGGGCACAATTGTCGGACTGATCGCGGCCGGAAAGTCGCATCGCGAGATACTGAAAGCATATCCATATCTCGAAGAACAAGATATTCGTGAAGCTCTGTCCTATGCCAACGATAGCTGTCGGAGCATACGAGTTGCGGGTTAAGGATTCCGATGGCATTTACCGCGTGTTCTATTATTTGAAATCAGCTGAAGGCATTCTCGTCTTTCATGCTTTCGCAAAGAAAACGCAAACGACGCCACAGAGTGAAATTGAAACGGCAAAGAAAAGATTATGGGAAATATTAAACCAATAAAGCGTGGCAAAACCGAAGTCTATGTCGCAAACGATGTTTTCGAACTTTGCGACATTCTCGATCTGACGCCTCAAGACGCTATCGAGATCGAATTCAGAGCAAAGCTTCGAGACAAGATCAAAGAGGTTGTTGCGAGAAAAAAACTTACACACGAACAAGCCGCGAAACTTTCCGGCACTTCGCGGACAAAGCTCACCGCGATACTCAACGGCAACACTTCCGGCGTGTCCAGCGACCTTTTGCTGAGGATACTCTATTCGCTTGGCTTTCAGACCAAAATATCCTTTGCTCCAGTTAGAGCAACAGCTTGAATGTCGACGACGAACTAGTTATGCGTTTTGAAGCGAGCTTTTCAGACACAGCCTCTACAACCGGCGACACATCCGCCAAGGTCCGCGAAGGCATGGTCATAGTCCGCATCCTCGACGGAATTGTTATGAACAAATACGCAAACGATCCGGGCAAACTGGCCGCGTGGATTTCGGCAAGCCACGTAGAGAAAGCACCGAAGAAGAAGGCGCCGACGCCCTAGAACCATTGTGGCAACGAAAAATATGATTGACCCAGCTCATACTTCTGTTCGAGTACCGGCGGAGTGTTCTCAAAATGAATTTAATGCTTTCGAAGTGTTGGTTAAACTTAGTGGCGAAGTAAATCCGAATGGTCTCCGAAATAGAATCGAAAACGCGTATTTGTTGGCGTGGGTGGTAGATAGCGACGGTGAAATGGCAGGTGTTGCAGGATTGAAGAATCCGGAGGAAGCACACCGAACCTCTGTTTTCCGAGAGTCACAGACAGACGAAGATCCAAAAATGTACGACGTAGAATTAGGTTGGATCTTTGTAAGAAGTGAATATCGAGATAAAGGCCTAGCCTCGAAGCTCGTAAAGGAACTTCTTGCCAAGGAAACTTCGAATCGCATGTATGCAACGGTACGGGCGAATAATAAGGAAGTGCCGTTCTTGATGAAGAAGTTTGGCTTCGTGCAAAGCGGTGCTCAATATCCATCAACCGAAGGCGACTATGATTTGGTTCTCTACATTAAACCGGAATAAGAATCGGCTCCCAGCTATTCTTCTCGCGATTCTCTTGCCCGTGTGCATATGCGTGGGCCAAAAGAATCCGTGCAAATTGGGCGTCAATAGGTCTCCGACGTTAAGAGGCTTGAGGTTGGGAATGGCTCCAACCGAAGTAGCAAAAGCCCTGAACATGGAGATTCCACTTAAGTCTGAACACACCACGGTTTTCATGACAAAGGTACGTGGCCAATGGATCGATTTCGACAAAGGTAAAAATGGAGTGACCTTCTTCGAGCGACTGAATAAGGATAAGTCCGCTAGAGCAATATATGATCGCGACCGTCGGGCTGCTGAGCACCAGGTCGATGCGGGTGTAAAGGCGTTTTCTTACACTAGGCTTGAGGGAAGCCCGAAGAATGATCGCCTCGATGGTGTCTGGGATTTGCGATTAAAGTTTTATCGGGGAGCTCTGGATTACATCAACGTCAGTTACAAGACACCCGGAATGGAGTGGAAAGACTCCGAGGATTTTGCTTTGACAGTTTCGTCTACCCTCAATCTACCCATCGATTACTGGATTCGTCCAACTTTCATGTCGTGCCCTGGATTTATCTTGCACGCCTACGGGAACGGCGAGTACAGCAACCTCACTCTGCAAGATGAGCAAAAGAGGGTTCAACTGATCAACGAAGCACAGCGCCTGTTTGTACAAGCTGAGAAGGACGCCGTAATTAAACGAAGAGAAAAGGAACTCGAGGAAAGAAAAAAGAAGGCGTCTTCCTTTAAGCCTTAGTTTCTTTGACGGGACGAATCATGACACAACCAAAAAATACAATTTGTCTTTGGTACGATAAGGACGCTGAGGAAGCGGCGAGGTTTTATGCCGAGACTTTTCCGGATTCTGCGGTGAAGGTGGTGAATAAAGCGCCGGGAGACTTCCCGGTTGGTAAGAATGGCATGTGTAACGAATCTCTAGCGAACGATTCCTGCACAAAGCCGGCCGCGTAGCGGCAATCTGAGTTTAGCCGTGGGTTTCAACCCACGGATGATCGAAACAAATTATCCTCGTCGGGTACCGACGATTGAACCGAAACGCGGCCCATTGTTCAATTGTCGCTAAAGCGACAACAAACGGTTCCTTCGTCCTTCCGTGGGTTGAAACCCACGGCTAAATTCAACTGATCGCTACGCGATCCAAGATACATGGCATTTACAGAGATCATTGCGAATACAACGAGCCTGATCGTGGCTTTGGGTTCGGCGCCGGGCGTGATCATCCCTCTTATTCGAGAGGTGCCGCCGGAGGTACTTAAGCGTCGTCCGAGTCCGGGAATTTGGTCGGCGTATGAGAATGCCGTTCATCTTTCGCAGTCAGACGCATCGTTTCGCGCGCGGCTCGATCTGATCTTGTCGGAACCTGAACCGTTCATTAAGACGATCGAGAATTCCGAAGAGGACGAAGCGGGTGCGATGCTCGACGTGAACCTTGACGAGAGTCTCGTGCGATTCGTTCACGAGCGAGCTTCTCTTGTGACACGCCTCAGACAGCTTTCGCCTGACGAATGGCAGAAAACGGCCGTGCACGAGGCTTTCGACCATTATTCGGTATTCATCATGTTCCGGCACTTGTTCGTCCACGAGATGCTCCACGCCTACCGCATCGAACAGCTGATGCTCAAGAAGGATTGGGATTAGCGTCGCAAGTCTGCCGTCAGATACCGAGGTGCTCGTCAAACGGAGCTTTGATACTCCCGCCAACCTGGTGTGGCGGGCATATATGGAACCGGACCTGAGGGCGATTGAGAGAAAGATCACCAACTTTGATCGTGAGTTATAATGTTTTCGGAGAAAATTTATGTCAGAAATTGTTTTAACTTTACCAGATGAACTTGCGACCGAAGCGAAGGAGATGGGGTTGTTCAAACCTTTGCTCGTCACGTCTTTATTCAAAGCGGAGATTCGCCGCAGGAAAGCAAACAGACTGTTCGAGGCGGCAAATCGATTAGCTGAGGCTGGCGAGCCGATGTCCGAAGCCGAGATTATGGCGGAAGTAAAAGCCATTCGCGACGTACGCGGCGGACTGAAATGATTTTCTGCGTATTTCTAGGGTGATATACTTCAACGATAGGTGAAATTTTTTTATGCTTACTCAGATTGAAGCCGAAGTCGATGTTAACGGCAGCGTAGTTTTGCTGGAACCTGTTCATTTGGAAAAAAAAAGTCGTGCGATAGTGACTATCATCGACTTTGATGAGACGGATGAGCGACAAGAATGGCAGCGACTCTCTACCGCGAATCTTGAACGCGCGTACGGTGATGACGAACCTGATTACACTTTAATCGCTCTGCAAGAGATCAATCCTGATTATGAAAGAAGGTGACGTGCTTCTGGTCGATCTTCCCCAAGCCGACGGAATGTGGAAAACAAGACCGACGGATTACCTACGCTCTATGCCGCCGTTTGGGGATCTGCTTGTTTGCGGCGTCAGCACGCAATTGCGACATAAAGCCCAAGACTTTGACGAAACCGTTGCTTCAACCGACACAGACTTCACTTCAAGCGGGCTAACACAAACCTCTATAATCAGGCTTGGCTTTTTGGGAATAGTCCTCAAAAAGGATATTAGAGGAACGATCGGCTCCATATCCGCAGAACGTCATAGCCTCCTGCTTTCTCGTCTCAGCAAACATTTGTCACCCGGATAATTTTTCCGGATTTGCGATCGTGACCGGCTATTGCATCAGGTTCAAAACTCTAAAAGACATAAACACCGATGTGCTAGAAGCGGCGATCCGATGTGGGTTTGAGAATCGGAATTAAAAACCCAGCGTGTTAAAGTTGTATCGGTAGATTAGTGACATGGAGTTAGTCGCAGACACATCGACGATTATTGCGGTAATCGCAAATGAGCCGGAAAAGCCGTCGCTGATTGCAAAAACTCGAGGCTACGAATTGATCGCTCCGCGTTCATTGTATTGGGAAATTGGCAATGCCTTTTCGGCGATGATCAAACGCGGACGCATCACGGTGACACAAGCAATCGCGGCGGTAGAGATTTATAATCAAATTCCGATTAGTCTGGTTAATGTTGAATTGGAACAGGCATTGGAAATCGTTGACAAGCACAAAGTTTATGCCTACGACGCTTACATGATTGTCTGTGCATCAAATCGCGGATGTCCGCTCTTGACATTGGACGGCGGATTGGCACATGCGGCAAAAGCGACCGGCATCGAAGTTTGGGAGGCAAACTGACAAATGCAAACATATACGGAGACACAAGAGGATTTGTCGGCTCTACTAGAGCGTGCGAATGACGAAGGCGAGGTACGAATTAAACGCACTAACGGACAGGTATTTATCCTAAAACCGGAGAGTACCAAGCGTTCTGCACTCGATATTCCCGGCATAGATTTAGGCGTGTCAACTAAAGAGATCGTCGAATTCGTTCGTGAATGTCGTGAAAGATAGTAGAGGATTTACAACGTCCGCCCGCGACCGCGAGATCGCCCCCCAATGGGCCTTTCACGACTTCCTGATCGGCGCCAAAACGCAGGTCAAAGCCCAGTTCAGCGACAGATCCGGTTCAAGAAAATAGCTCGTATAAGTAATCTGCGCAGACAAAAACGGCGCCCGGTAGCTGGAAAATTACCTGCGGACAAATGCCAGTAGCCTTTAGTCGATAAAATACGCAAGGGACCTCGGCAAAGCGAGCGTGACCGGCTATTGCATTAGGTTCAAAACTCTAAAAGACATAAACGCCGATGTGCTAGAAGCGGCGATCCGATTTGGGTTTGAGAATCAGAGTCAGAAAGGAAGGAAATAGTTACCGAACATGGATAAGCTCGAATTTATCGCCAGGCAGCTTTCAAAGGCCCAAACCAAACGTTACGAACACTACGTCGTGCAGCGTATCTGGCATCGACTGAACAGGCCTGACTTGAAAATGATAACTCAGCAGTTTGTTAGCCGTCCGAACCGAGAACCTCGACGTGCGATGACTGACATGTTTTTTCCACAGCTTGGCATTCACATCGAGATTGACGAACCACATCACCTACGACAAGTAGCAGCCGACCAGCTACGCGAAGCCGACATTATTAACGCGACAGGACATGAATTCATTCGCGTTTCCGTGTCAAACGATCTCACGGCATTCAATCAGCTGATCGACAACGCGGTTGACCGGATTCGAGTTGTCGCGGATTCTGCGAATTTTGAGGCATGGAACCCCGAAGCGGAGATGAGTCCGGCGACTTACATTTCAAAAGGCTACGTTGACGTTGACGAAGATGTCGCGTTTAGGACGATGGCGGACGCCGCGAGTTGTTTCGGCAAAAGATACGCTGGACTTCAGCATCCGTTCATTCCGCATCCGACTGAACCCGCGAAATTTCTATGGTTTCCGAAGCTCTATGAAAATGCCCAATGGCTGAACACTCTTTCGCCTGACGAAAAGGTTATTACAGAAATCTGTAAAATCGCCGAACGACTTAATTCCCAGGTCGATCGGAACGTACGAGAGTTTGAACGGAACGGACGGAGACTTGTTTTTGCAAGAGTTCGCAGTCCGCTTGGTGATCTCATGTATAGATTCAAGGGGGAATATCTTTTGAACATCGAGGCCAGTAATTATGATCGTGGTGCGGTATTGGATCGAGTAAACAAGCGGGCCGATACATATGAACAAAGATAAATAGAAAACAATGAGGAAAATAATTGCAGCTGAATTCATAACGCTTGATGGCGTTATACAGAATGAAGAAAATGACGGCGACGGGTTTGAGTATGGCGGGTGGTTTTTTTCGTTTGCGGTCGAGGTGGCGACGGTTGGCAGGCTTACCGATGTATAATGATTTCATGAATACTGTCATTGAAACCAATGTTGTCTCTTCATCCCCCGATGTGATGAGTGGTGCGGTGGTTTTTGCGGGTACTCGGGTTCCGGCGCAGAGCCTTTTGGATTACCTCGCGGGTGGACATACGCTCGAGGGGTTTTTAGATGACTTTCCGACCGTTAAGCGTGAGCAGGCTGTCGAACTTCTGCATGAGCTAAGTCATTCCTTTGAATTGGCGCTTAAGAAATGAGAATTCTGATCGACGAGTGCCTGCCCAAAAAGCTAAAACATGAACTTTCGGATCATTTTGTTCGGACGGTTCCCGAGGCGGGTTGGGCGTCGAAACAGAATGGCGAATTGCTCCGGCTCGCCGAAAAGGAATTTGATGTTCTCCTGACCAATGACCGGAACATCGAACATCAACAGAATTTGAAACAATTCGATCTCGCCTTCATCGTTTTGGTCGCTCCCACTAACGATATTAACGACCTCAAACCATTGATCCCGATTGTTAAAGACGTATTGAACGATATCCAGCCGGGCGAGATTGAATCAGTTCAAAAAGATTGAGTCATGAGAAAACTAATTACGGCAGAATTCATAACGCTCGACGGCGTTATACAGAATGAGGAAAATGATGGCGACGGGTTTAAGTATGGCGGGTGGTTTTTTCCGTTTGCGGACGAAGTGACAGGTGCTGTTGTCGAGGAGCGGCTGGCGAAGCAGTTTGATCTGCTGTTGGGGCGGAAAACGTTTGAAGGTTGGGAAGGTTATTGGCCGACGCATTCGAACTTCTGGCCAAACGTGATGACCGCGACAAAGTATGTCGCCTCGAACACACGCACGGAAAGCGATTGGCAGCCGAGCGTATTCTTAAATGGCGATGTCGCAGCAAAAGTACGCGAGCTTAAACAACAAGACGGACCTGATATCTACATGATGGGAAGCGCGGATCTGTGTCAGACGCTCTTCAAAAACGACCTCGTCGATGCACTCGAACTGATGATAATCCCGATCACGCTCGGCACCGGAAAACGACTCTTCCAGGACGGCACGATTCCTGCTTCCTTCAAGGTAACCAGCAGCCATGTCGCCCCAAAAGGAATCATCATCGCAACCTACGAACGCGACGGCGACGTAAAAACCGGCGCACCGCAGATAGAAGAGGACGCCGTGACGTAGGGTCGTGTGCCAAGTTTCCGCGTTCGGTCAGGAGGAAGAGAAATCGGACCCATAAAACTCCTCTCGATCCTAAACTCCATGACCAAATACCAAACTTACTGGTCCCATATCCCTTGATCTATACTTGACTTTAATCACAGTTGCTTTGCGGCTCTGCGGGAGCTGGTTTTTGCACGCAAAGACTCAAAGTCTGCAAATAAATCGTAAAAAGAATGTAAAAGAGAAATCATTACTCTTTCTAAAGCTTAATGTGGGTTAAACCGTTTGTTACATTTTCGAGATCTCACTGGCCTGGTGTTAAGAGATAGACATCGACCCCGGACGACGTGTCAAGTAGATGTGTTTTCCGACATTCATTAATCTAAAGGACAAACCTAACCCCTAAAACGATCCGCCGGTTGCCTCCGTTCGTGCCCCACTGATTGAGGAAATTTAGTCCGCTCACGTTGGTGCCGATCGGGATGCCAAAATTTCGGGAGTTGAGGGCGTTGAACAGGTCCGCCCTAAATTGCATTCGGACCGTTTCGGTGATTCGCGTGTTCTTGATGAACCCGAGGTCAACAAGCGCGATGCCGTCGGAGCGCAGGATGTTTCGGCCCGCGTTTCCGACGCGCTGTCCGGGAGAAAGCCCGGTAAAGAGGCCGGCGCCTCCGGCGGCGAGAATCTCTTCGATGGTCATATTTGAGAGATTCAGGTTCGTATTCAAGTTCGGACGGACGGTGGTACCGATCCCGCACACGGAGCAGGCCGGATCGCTTCCCAGCGTCACGGTGAACGGCGCTCCGCTTTGAAACGTGAAGAACGAATTGACCTGCCAGCCGCCGAGCAGACGCCCGGCAAACCCCGATCGCCGATCGAAGAAAGGAAACTCGTAAACGAAATTTCCCGTCAGCCGATGTGGTCGATCATAACTCGACCGGGCACGGTCGCCGCGCCGATTGAACGGATCCTGCGCGATGGACGATTCCGATCCTGACGGACTGAAAACATCGGACGCATCGTCGATGAAGGTGCTCCAAGTGTAGTGCAGACCCGCGCTGAAATTGTTGCTTAAACGTCTTGTCAGGCCGGCTTGCAGTCCATCGTACGTGGAGCCCGCGGAGTGCGCGTAAACTACGACGGTTTCCAGATCAGGATTGACTCGATTCCCGAAATTCGGATTCGACCCGACAGGTCTGCACAGCAGCCCGGGCAAGGGCCGGCACGGATTGCCATCCACGGTCTGTATCAGCCCGGTGCCTCGCGTGCGGATGTAACCAACTCTTATCACGATATCTCGGGACAGTTCCCGCTGTAACTCCAGCGAGATTTGATCCGCGGCCGGAGCGCGAAAGTTTTTGTCAACGGTCGTTCGCGGCAGACGATTCGGCTGACTTAAATTCGGCGTCGTCGTGTTTCGTATCGCCGCGAAAGACGCGGGTAAAACGGTTTGGTTGACGACGAACGGAAACTCTCTTCCGATATTCGCCGGAATGTTAAGGAAGTTTGCATCATAGGCCCGCGAATATCCGCCGCGGATTACGAGCTTGTCGCCGCCGGTGACGGCGCCGAGAATGCCTTTTCCGCTTGTTCGCGGGTTCCAGCTGAAGCCGATTCGCGGCGCGACGTTGTTTGTGTCCGTCCTTGGCCGAGGCGTCCAGCGAAATGCCGGGTTGTTGCCGTTCGCGGCCAAAACACGTTCGTTCGCGTCCTCAAGATAGCCGAACAGATTTCCCGGATATTCGTAGCGTGCGCCGAAAGTCACCGTCAGATCGTTCCTGATCCTCCATTCGTCCTGCGCGAACGCGAAAATCTCGTGCCAGCGGTAAAAACCGGGAGTGTCGTCTCCTCCCGGCATTCGAAGCGTGATCGTGCCCGATTGGGCGATGTCGTTGATGAAGGACGTGATATTAACCGGTCCCGCGCCGGGTGGAGTAACATACACCAGGTTGCCTCGTGTATTCAATAAGACCCTGAATCGAACATCTGTCCGGCGTAATTCGGCGCCGAACTTAAAGCTGTGGCTGCCGGAAACATATGAGAGCGCATCGGCAAGTTGATAGTTAGCGACGATTCGTCCTGCGGGCAGATTCAAGGGATAACCGATCGCCGTCCGTTGTGGGCCTGCGTTGCCGCCGATCAGCCCGAGTCCGGTGATCGATACGGATGGAATTGTTGTTGAAAACGGAAATTCGGCGTCGGTGCTTGACGTGAAACGCGTTGATCCTATACGAGCCTCGTTGGAAAATTTGCGTGTCAGGACGCTGTTGAGAACGATGACCGCGGCATTGGAATGTGTATCGTTGATCGAGGTCAAACCAGTCGGCGTGGCCTGCCCGATTCCTGAAGACCGCTGCGTATCGAACCGATAACGGCCGTACAAAAGATGATCGCCGTTAATTCGATGATCGATCCTGACCGATCCCTGATGGTCGTCAAACACGAACGGAACCGAACCGGTGATATTGCTCAAACCTACGTTGTATTGAACTCCATTCAGCGTAAAAGTGGCAGATCGGCCGTTCGGAACGCCCGCCGGCACAAAGTCAAGCAGTGCCTGCACGTGAGGGCGCTCCGCCGCCACGGATTGCAGCACGGCACGTCCGGCCGCGGAAGGCGCTCCCGCTATGGTAGGGCCCGATACACGCGCGCGATCCGCCCAGCGTTGATAGTCGCCGAAAAAGAATGTTCGGTCGGTGCCTTTCCAGACTAGCGGGCCGCCACCCTCGCCAAACCGAGGCAAGGTTAACGGACCACCGAACGTAAATCCAATCTGATTCTCGCGTCGACGCGGGGCCCGTCTGCGTTCATCCGTAGCCGCATTCCTATTACAAAAGCCGGTCGGCGCGCCGCTTGCGACCTTGTCCAGGTTGCTGCACGCATTCAAGCGTTCGTTGTTGTGAAACCAAAACAACGAGCCGTGATAATCGTTCGTGCCGGTCTTGCCCACAAAATTTACAACCGAGGCGGAATTGCGCCCGTATTCGGCTTTGAATTGATTGGTAACAATGTTCACTTCCTGAATAGCGTCGGGATTGTTCAGTGCAAGCTGTTCGCCGCTGAAGACCGGGTCGTTCACATCCTGGCCGTCGACCATAAAGTTGTTCGAACGAAGCCGTCCGCCATTGGCCGAAAAGCTCAGACCGCTCGCATAGGCAAATTGCCCCGTCGAGAGCTGGCTGACGCCCGGAACGGAAAGCAGGATATTGAGAACGTTTCGGTTCGATGTGATTGGCAGCTCCGACAACCGTCGGTGATCGAAACGTGTCGCTACTTCGGCCGACAACGTGTCCAGCAGCGATGCGTCCTCGTTGACCGCAACGACCGCCTCAATTCTTCCGGCTTTCAACACGGCATCGACGACTACATTTTGGTCTGAATTCAGCGTAACGCCGCTGCGGAAATATCTGGAAAAGTTTGGGGCATCCACCGTCACTTCGTACGTTCCAGTGGGAATGTTTTCAAAGTGGTAGCGTCCTTCGAACTTCGTGGTGGAATTTCGGGAAAAGCCTGTCGCGGTATTTCTGGCGGTAACGACGGCACCCGCGATCAACGCGCCGTTTTCATCCAGAACAACGCCCGAGATCGTGCCTGTGGATGATTGTGATGAAACGGTGATGAAGAAAGAGAGTGCGAGCAATACGATCTTCGAAAAGTTGGCTAAAGTTTGCATGGTGGCTCCACGAGTTGTCGGTGAATGATGCAAGTGAAAATAAGACCCGGTTGATCTAGAAGCCTGTGCGCCGCAGAATATCCTGAAATCGTGGATCTTCACGCATGTCCTTCCATTGGGGTGCTGTCATGATCATCGCGATTCGCGGATCGCGCTGCTCGTAGGCTCTTTCCAGCCAATCCAGAGCTTTGTCTTTATCCCCGAAACGCTTATAAATGATTGCTATGTTACCCGGAGAAATGAAACGCGATTCGGATCGTTTCAGCATCTCGTTAAGAATGTTCCTGGCTTCCTCCGTTCTGCCGGTTTCTATCAACAAGGGAATAAGTCCGGTCGCGTCCGACCACGTTTGATCGGGTGCGAGCTTTCTCGCCATTTGGTAGGCCGCCAAAGCCTCGTCGTACATTTTTTTCCGCCTGAACATTTCCCCCGCCACCAGGTAGGAGAAGTAAAAGTTTGGTTCGAGTTCCATCGCAAAGCGTATCTGCTCTAAAGCCTTTTCAGGATCCGAGACACTGTAAGCCGCGAAAACTAATACCATCGGAGATAACGGCTCCAATTCTTTCGCTCGATTATAATGAGCGGCGGACTCTTCGCGGCGCCCCATTCTGTTAAGCAGATCCGCATAACCAAAATGGGCTATATAACTGTTAGGATCGAGTTCCAACGCCCGCTGGAATCTTTTTTCTGATTCAATATTGTCCCAATCGTAAAAGTGGTTGACGTAAGCGAGAGCGGCGTGCCCTTCCGCAAGGTTCTCGTCGATTTCGATAGCCTTAAGCGCCGCTGTCCGTGCCTTTGATAATGTTTCGTGCGGCGGCATTTCGGCTCCGACCCCGAGCGCGCGATAGGCCTCGGACATTCCCGCGTAAGCGAGGGCATACGAGGGATCGATATCAATCGCCTGCTGCATGTTTTCGATCCCCTTCTCGATCTCCGGCCTGATGAGCCTCCGAAGATGAATGCGGCCCTTTTGAAAAAGCGCGTAAGCCTCAGCGTTCTCGGTGTAGTTTCGGGCCAGCTTGCGCTCGACCTCGGCGGAAAGACTGATGTTGAGTTTCCGAGCCAGCTCGCGTGCAAGCTTTCCATCCGTCGCATGAAGGCTCGAGAGTTCCTTGTTGTAAGTATGATTCCACAAACTGCTTTCAGTTTTCGCGTCCACCAGTTCGAGATTTAGCGCAGTGTCATTGCCGCGTTTTACCAGTTTGCCGAAAAGAACTGTGCGAACGTTTAGCTCCTGGCCGACCGTACTGGCATCTATTTTCCTGTCTTTATACCGAACGATGACGGCGGAGCTGGCCTTAACTTGAAGATCGGGAATATTTCCCAATTTCCCGACAAGCGTTTCAGTCATGGACTCGGCAAGATAGTCGAGCGAGGAATCTCCGGTTTCGTTAGCGAACGGCATCACCGCGATCGAAGTTATAGGCGTCGGCGTGGTGAAGTGGCTGTACGCAAACGCCAGGCCGATGGCGGCGGCAAGACATGTCAAAGTTAATGCCACGCTCCGGCGAACCGACCACGGCGCCGACGCGGGAGCCATTGGAAGATTCTCCGCAATCGTCTGGTCCGTTTTAACGGGTGACACTTCGCCGTTCGGGGCTGGGGTGAAAGCCGCAACCCGTTCGCCGCTAATTTCGCCATCGGCAGCGTGAACTTCGCCGTTGAATCGATATCCTCGCCGGCGAAGGGTTTCAACCCACGGGTTGCCATCTTTCTGAGTGCCGAGAGTTTTTCGAAGGATTGAAAGATAAAGAAAGAGGTTTGACTCTTCCACTACGACGTCGGGCCAGACGGTTTCGAGAAGTTCGTCCTTGCTGACGATCTTGCCCCGGCGCTCAATAAGAGCAAGGAGCGTTTGAACGGCTTTGGGAGCCAGTGGAAGTTCCTGCCCGCCCTGATAAAGCATCAGGTGTTCGGCATCAAGCCGAAAATCTGAAAACTCGTAAACTCTCTGTTCAGTGGACTTGCTCATCCTAAGAATAATCTCAGGAAAACCTAAATTTAAATTCAAAGACATTCTCCACCTCTCTGACTAAGATCGACTGCGGAGCCGAAAAATCAGAAGCGGGATAATGCGACTAACTGAAGAACAAGAGCATTTTACCGCAGCGACGCAAAAAAAGAAAGCACTTTTGCTGATATAGATTCGACAGCTCCTCTCCCGCGAATTAGCGGGATGAAATCAAAGCAAAGAGAGGAAAAAAATATGAAAGCAAGATTTACGAAAATGATTGTCGGAGCAGTTTTTGCACTTT
>Ga0187892_10007507_pt1 | contig 15504 bp, 24 predicted proteins | sample MA1701073metaG_FD_139345 | JGI IMG/M metagenome (GOLD analysis project Ga0187892, IMG submission 139345) | Bio-ooze microbial communities from a basaltic lava cave in the Kipuka Kanohina Cave System on the Island of Hawaii, USA - MA170107-3 metaG ... | reverse complement strand
GACGGAGCCCATCTTCCCATTTTCAAAAAATAATTCAAGCATGTTCAGCCTGTTACCAGCGCGCTCGACCGATTACGCCCAATCGAAACCTGGGCTAAGGCGGTGCGGGCGGGTGATCTGGACGGCGTCCTCGCCGACCACGCCCACGACATCGTGATGTTCGACGTGCCACCGCCGAAGGCGGGTGTGCGCGGCATCGACGCGTATCGCGAGACATGGCCGCCGTTCTTCGAATGGATAAAGCAGGGCGCCACGTTCGACATCGTTTCGCTCGAGGTCGTGGCCGGTGCCGATGTCGCTTTCGCGCACGCGCTCCTGCGTTGCGGCACTGCGGACGAGCTCGCGAAGAATCCCGACAATCGCCTTCGCCTGACCATCGGGCTGCGCAAGCAGGATGGGCGCTGGACGATTGCGCACGAGCATCATTCCTTCCCATTGGAGTCGTCGTCATGATCGAGCGCCCGGGAATGACGCGTCGCAGCTTTTTGAAGGCGGGCTTGGCGCGTCGGGCGGCGCTATACGTGAGATGGAACGAGGAGATGCCGCCCCAGGCCGAAGGCGGGCGTCACACAGGGCTTTTGATTATTTCCTTGTTAGTTGCCACCACATAGGAGTCACGCCATGAAGATCACCGTTGAAACCACCGTTGCTGCACCCATTGAGGATGTCTGGCGCGCTTGGACCACGCCGGAGGACATCATGCAGTGGAATGCCGCGTCCGATGATTGGCACACAACAAACGCCACAGTGGATTTGCGCGTTGGCGGCGCCTTTTCATCACGCATGGAGGCCAAAGAGGGCAGCATGGGCTTTGACTTCGCCGGAACATATACCAAGATCGTACACCATGAGTTGATTGAGTATTCCCTCGAAGACGGTCGTGTTGTGCTGGTCGAGTTTGCGGCCGGGCATAACGGTGTAGCGGTACGCGAAACGTTTGATGCTGAGTCAACTAACGCTGCCGAGCAGCAGCGTCAGGGTTGGCAGGCCATCTTGAACAATTTTGCCAGGCACGTTGAGGCGAGCCGGTAAGCTGGTTGTGTCGTCAACAGCAACTAACAAGTGGTTGCAACGGACAGTCACTCCGCTATGCTCTGTGCCTGCCGCTGAACCACGGCGATAGGGATCAACCATGAGTAGCAACCAATCACTCAAGCCGGCGCGCGAACGCGCCGAGCACAACCGCCGCTTTCCGAGCGAAAGCGAGCAATACCGGCGGGCGCGCACCGCTGCTACGGACAAGGAGATCAACTCATGCTGCTGAAGGGCAAGATAGCCATAATCTACGGCGCGGGCGGTGCCAACCATGGCCTGCGCCCAGCTCGGAAGCGAGGACCGTGCGAGCGCCCGCCGGTAAGCAAAGCATCGTGGACGGCCCTTACGCCGAGACCAAGGAGCAGCTCGGCGGCTACTTTCGAGGTGTCGGATCTCAACGCGGCGCTATCTTGGGCGGCGCGCTGCCCCGGCGCGCAGGATGGCGCCATCGAGGTGCGCCCGGTCTGGGCGTAGCGTTCATGAGCCTCTACTCCGTCGTTCCGATCGGAACGATCCGCTCCCCGCTCGCTTGCCGCGAGCAGGCGCCCAAGCAAGGTCGCGAGGGTGCACCGGCGGCCTGGCTCGAACTCGAACCCGCCTATCGCGAGGGCGCAAAAGACCTGCGGCCCGCTCAGGAAATTCTGGTTCTTACTTGGCTCGACCGCGCGGAGCGTTCGGTGCTCGCCGTGCACCCGCGCGACGACGAGACCATGCCCCTGACCGGCGTCTTCAGTACCCGCTCGGCGGAACGCCCCAACCCGATCAGCATTCACCGTGTTCGGATCCTCGAGATCGCTGGCGGCACCCGGCTGCGAGTGAGCGACCTCGAAGCCATCGACGGCACACCGATCATCGACCTCAAGCCCCTGCTCGATGAGGTAGAGGACGGCAGAACTCGGCAATGCACGACGCTGGATGCAGCGGGGTAGAGCATGGAGAAATCACTGGAGGGCAGAGTCGCATTGGTCGCGGGTGCGACGCGAGGCGCGGGCCGCGGAATCGCCATGCAGTTGGGCGCGGCGGGCGCGACCGTCTACGTCACGGGACGAACGACGCGATTACAGCGATCGGAAATGAACCGGCCCGAGACGATCGAAGAGACCGCGGCGTTAGTGGATGCCGTGGGGGGACGCGGCATCGCAATCCAAGTAGATCACCTCGTGCCCGACCAGGTTCACGCATTGGTGGATCGTATCAGAGGCGAACAAGGCAAGCTGCATATCTTGGTGAACGACATTTGGGGCGCCACCAAGATGGAGTGGAACAAGTCGGTTTGGGGATCCGACTTGAAGTATGGCTTGCACCTTCTGCGCCTCGGTGTGGACACACACGCGATCACCAGCCATTTCGCGATCTCGCTGCTGATCGAGACGCCAGGCGGGCTAGTGGTCGAGGTGACCGACGGAACGGATGAGTACAACGCGAGCCACTATCGCGTGTCCTTCTTCTACGACCTCGCCAAGGCGGCGGTGAATCGAATGGCATTCGCCCTGGCGCACGAGTTGCAGCCGCACGGCGCGACTGCCGTGTCGCTCACACCGGGCTGGCTGCGCTCCGAGGCGATGCTCGACGCCTATCGCGTCACCGAAGAGAACTGGCGTGAGGCGACGAAGATTCAACCGCACTTCGCGATCTCCGAGAGCCCAACCTTCGTCGGCCGAGCCGTCGTGGCGCTCGCGCAAGATCCCGACGCGTCGCGCTGGAACGGGAAGTCGCTCTCTAGCGGACAGCTCGCGAAGGTCTATGGCTTCACCGATCTCGACGGCAGCCGGCCCGATGCTTGGAGATATGTCACCGAAGTTCAGGACCCAGGCAAACCCGCCGACACCACGGGTTATGGTTGACGGTTAGTATCTGAGGTGACCGGAGGAGAGCCAAGACGATTTGCTGATTACGTTCGCGAGACCGCCGCCGCGGGGATCTGGGATGTGGAAGCGGATTAGCTTCCATTCGGCAATCCGGAAACTGCGGCCGCTCAGGTTCGTCGAGCCGAACGAACGACGGAGGTAGCACTATGCGGGCACACAGTCCGGAAGAGATCTGCAAACTGTTCCAGGACGCTATGGCCGAAGGCGATATTGATTCGGTGCTGAGCCTCTATGACCGCGAAGCGGTCTATGTGAATAAAACGGGCGAGGTGACGAAGGGTGGGCACGGCCTGCGAGAGGCGTTGGCGCCGCTCGCCGCAATGAAGGCTCGCTTCGACTTCACCATCAAGGCGGTGGTCGAGGCAGGTGATATTGCGCTGATGCACACGCAGTGGACCGTGTCGAGTCCGCAGCCGATGAAAGTGTATGCCATCGAGGTCGCGCGGCGACAGCCCGACGGTACTTGGTGCTGGCTCATCGGAGACCCCTACACAGTTGCCAGGGAGCTTGGCTCCTCAGCGTCTACGCCTTCAGGATCTCAACCATGAGACCACGCATTACCGTCATTACCCTCGGCGTCGATGATCTCGATCGATCCGTCCGTTTCTATCGAGACGGATTGGGCCTGAAGACAAAGGGGATCGTCGGAACCGAGTTCGAGCACGGCTCGGTCGCGTTCTTTGATTTGGAAGGGGGCCTCAAGCTTGCTCTCTGGCCGCGCGAGAGCCTTGCTCACGACTCCAAGCTTCCTCTTGGGCCGCCAAGCGCCACCGAATTCTCGCTCGGTCACAACGTTTCATCGAAAGATGAAGTGGATACCGTGATGGAACAGGCCCGCAAGTCCGGGGCAGTCATCGTCAAACCGGCTCAAGACACCTTCTGGGGTGGTTACGCAGGCTACTTCCAAGACCCCGACCACCACCTGTGGGAAATCGCGTGGAATCCGGCGTGGGACGTTAAGGAATAGAGATCGTTACGTAATTCACCTGGCGATGCCCATGAGCAAAAAATCAGTCTTCCCCCGATCGTGTCCCCCGCACAATGGCAAGCCGCGCACCATGCGCTGTTGGCAACGGAAAAGGCCGCCACGCGTGCACGAGACGCGCGGGCCGCGGAGCGCCGTCGGCAACCGATGGTCAAAATCGACAAGACTTACGTCCGCACCTATTTCACATCTGGACGCGGTGTCGAAGCGTTGGGCAGTGTTTGGACCTTCCTCGACTTGACCCCGCTCGGCCGGCAAGAGGAGTGGGAGGATTCACCCAACGGATGGCCGCAAACCCGGCCCTATACCTGGTGGCGGCGGCATGACGAATACGAAGGCGAGGACCAGTGAAACGATCTCAATGAAATGTGAAAGTAAATGATAAGTAAGATCTTGGTCAATCTCCCGGTCCAGGATCTGGACAAGTCGATGGCGTTCTTCAAGGCGATCGGCTTCTCGTTCAACCCGCAGTTCACCGATAAGACGGCGGCGTGCATGGTCATCAGCGACGACATCTACGCCATGCTACTGACCCACGAAAAGGTCAGGCAGTTCACCAAGAAGGAGATCGCCGACGCTCACAAGACGACCGAGGTGCTGACCGCCCTCGCCGTCGAGAGCAAGGCCAAGGTGCACGCGCTGGCGGACAAGGCGATCAAGGCCGGCGCGAAGGAGCCGCGCCCGCTCCAGGACTACGGCTTCATGTTCGCCCGCAGCTTCGAAGATCCGGACGGCCATATCTGGGAAGTGTTCTGGATGGATCCGGCGCACGTGCAGAAGGGATAGCCTATCAGCGCCTTGGAAAGGCGTCCATTGCATGATGCGCCATAGGGGAGGCGGCCTTTGAGGCAAAGGTTTCGGGAACGATGCGGAGTAGCATTTCCCTAGTTGATCCCAAGACTCGAGGTATTGCATGATGACCGCAGTCCCGCAATCCCAGATCGAAGCGGCGACCGAATACGAGGCGCTGTTCGTTTCCGGCGCTCTTCCGCCAATGGGTCCCGCTCATTGCGGACGCTGCCGAGATCGGGCCTGGTCACCGTGTCCTAGACGTGGCATGCGGCACCGGCGTGCTGGCGCGGGAGGCAGCAGCGCGTGTGGGCAAAGCCGGCGCGTTACCGGATCGACTTGCATGCCGGGATCCTGACGGTGGCAAGACGACGTCGACGCGCTCGAGGAACAATACAAGCTGTTGTTGCCAAGCAACGGCATTCCTCAGTGGTTCAACTACACCGTGCCGACAATCACGATGCCCGAATTGGCACCGCCGGGCGGAAGCATCGGCCATGCTAGTGGCGATCGGTGCACGCCCGACATCCGTGGATCTGTTCGACTTAGGCGCGTTAAGTCGCCAGCGCACGAATGATGAGCGAGGACGCAGCCCAACGTGTGCGGGAAATAGTGGATGCCGTCTACCGCGCCTTCTCCCTCCAAGCGTGGGCGGACCCAAGCACGTTCTTGAGCTTGCGCGGAGTCATTACGGGCGACCGAACATCCGGATCACAGCGTGTCGCCGTCAAGGTCGCCGTGTGGAGCGTGTGGCGTGTCTGGGCTCGACCCCCAGTGATGGCCCGCCGCATGCGTAACGCTGTACGGTCGGCCCCAGCCACTTGAGGATCTCGGCGCGCCGCATCGCCACCACGAGCGGCAACTGCAAGACGTAGCGGCACAAGGCAAAGCCCAGCATTTGGCTGCTGATCAAGCCCGAACGGGTCGGCGCAGACTTCAGATCGCCGCACAAGGCGGCGACGGCCGGGCGGATCTGCCGGACGAAAATCGAGCGCATACGTTCGGCGGCGACATGGTTGGTTGCCGCGGCCCGCAACAGCGCTTTCAAGGCTTCGTCTCCCTCCCAGCGAGAAAGCAGGTGATCGACCAGCGCGACGCCAACCGTCGTGCGCGGCAGCACGCTCAAATCCGGTAACCGCAGGTCGAATTCGACCGCAGCCGCAAACAGGTTAGCCTTGCCCCCGTAATAGCGCATGACCAGCGCTGGATCGATGCCGGCATCCGCGGCGATGGCGCGAATCGTCGCGCATTCGTAGCCGTCGACGGCAAAACGCTCGCGTGCGGCAGCCAGTATATTGGCCCGGTTGGCGTCGCCACGCCGGGGCTTCGGGGCATCGTCGTCGGCCATGTGCTCAGTATAGGTCAACATATGTTGACAAGGCAAATGCGCTTTGCTATATAGTCAACGCATGTTGACCAACACTTGTTGACAAAAGCGAGGCGACGTAATGACACCGACAGCCGGGAGGCCACGCAGCCATGAATGAAACGGCCAACGAAGGTAATTCAGCGTATATTCCAATGTGCCCGGCAATATCTGTTGCTGAAAGGAAACCAGAATGAATTTGTGCTGCTCGTAGGAATAGTCTTTGTAGTGCGGCATCGGTTACCTATCTGATATTATGATCAGTCTATCAGTATTCTACCAGACGACACACAAAAAAGCTTTTTCGACAGCTTCAACGAGCGGCGTTCGGATGGTGAACTGCCGTTCGATCAGTCCGCCGAATCGGCGACGGTCGAACCGATATCGTCGACCATCGATGCACAGACCGACTCAAGTACAGACAATCCAGTGGCTTGCCGGGTCTTTTTTGACACGCCTAAGCAGGCGGCATCCTACTCCCCAATGAAACACGCATTCTTGACCGGGCTGTGCCTCGTGCTTGTAGCGTTCGCGGCGGGCGTCTCCTTTTTATTAGGGGCAAGGCACTTGCGATATGGGAAGACGAGGCTTTGAAGCAGCAGCAGGTGCTGGAGACTCTCTAAGCTAAGCGGTGTAATCACCAGAACATCCTGGATCCTCCCAGACAATTTATCCGAGGCGGATTGGGCAGAAGCCGGGAAGACAATCTCCCATGTCGGAGCATCTGACAGCGTGCTCGCGATGTACTTTTTTTCTCCCTTCGCCCGATACGACGATGCCCACCGCAATTCCGGCTGATTGGCGCATTGCGCCTGCTCTCGACACGCTACAGATCTGTACCGTGTCAAAATGCGCGTTGATCGCCCAGTTTCGTGTGCTGACGGCGATCTGAAACAGATCGGTCGCGCTGCGTACCATCTGTGCCAGCGCACCTCACAAGCGCACATATGCAAGAGGAGGTTGACCATGAACAACATGAGGGCCATTCAGCAACAAGCGTGGGGCGGAGCCGATCAACTCAAAATGCTCGAACTCGCGCGTCCGACCCCATTGTCTACCGAGGTGCTCGCCAGGATCAGGGCCGCGGGCGTGAATCTAGTAGACGTGTATACGCTAAACTCAAGTTCCAAGCTTCTCCGCCCATTTCCTGATTTCCTGGCAGCGCTTGATGCCTGTCTCCATGCGCCGGTCAAGACCGGCGAGATGTGGTGAATGAAACGAGTCATACGTTGAAGATCGGCCAGCTCCTGCGGCCTCGAGTCACTGGTCCTCAGAACCCGAGGCAGGAACCGTAGGCCGTGGCGCCGCACATACGATCTGCCGATGCACCGGCCGAAGCCAGTGCCGCAGCACATACGCACCGACGCGCCACCCCTGACGCGCCGCCTCCTCCTGGTCGAAGCGGTAGTGCACCCCACCGTAGATGCGCGCGTCGTCGATATCGTCGGTGATCTGCTTCCAGCTCGTGTAGTGCAGCACCACGTCCGGAATCACCGGGTTGGCAACCGTGATCGAGTGCCCGTCCGCGCCGAACATGCGCTCGAGCACGCGCCACGCCGCGTTGCTGAACCCGGCGTGCCCCGATGGATAGCTCGGAAACGGAGGCGTCGGAACGAAGGTGGCCCAGTTCGGGTCCGGATCGGTCTTGCGGTTGCCGTCGCGGTCGCCATTGTGAATCGCCGTCACCGGGCGCCAGTCGTTGTACAAGTACTTGCTGTCGAACACCGCGACCGTGGCATCGAAGATCGCGATGCCGAGCAACGCGAAGATGCGCGCGTTCTCCGCGAGCGTCTTGCCTTGCGCCTGGCTCACTTGCCGCGCCACGGGATACCAGAGCGCGGCGTCGGTAACCGCGTAGAAGCGCGCAACATCGGCGCGATCCGGCGGGCGTTCGCTGCTGTGGACCTCGCCGACCTTCTTTACCTCGTTGTAGTCGCGCGCGTACCTGCGGCTGCCGAGCGCCGGCGGCGGTGCGAAGCGGAACTGCGCTCCACTCTTGATCGCGAACGTCTTCACCTGGCCGAGACCCGGCCGGAATGCCGGTGTGAAGTCGGGCGGCGTTGGCCGGTACTGGCCTGGCTCGGTGCCGGGTGTATAGGGCGTGTCGTCGATCGAACCGTCGTTCTCTCGCTCGGCAAGCACCGCCAGCGCCGCTGCCTCGCCGACCGCGATGCCCGCGTCTTTGGCCCAACCCTCCGGAATCGCACCAAGCGAGGCGGCTCGCATACCGTCGAGCTCCGCGGCGCTGTCTGGATGCAGAGCCGCGAGGACCCCATGGGCCGCAGCGATGGCGGCCGCTTCCGGCGACGCACTGGGTGGTGCCGTCATAGTGCCGAGATACGGCTCGTAGTCGCCGACGATCGTGTTGACGGCCTCGAACAAGGTAGTCGTTTATCGCGAGTCCGAACTCAGGTGCCGGCTCGAACGGCCTCAGGCCAAAGGTGTCTACCAGCACCAGCCGGCTCACCCGGCCAGCGTGGTTGCTTGCGAAGCGCACCGCGATCGCGCCGCCGAGCAATTGGCCCACGAGTGTAGGCGGCGACGCGCAGGTCTGCTCGATCAGCTCACCGAGCCACCGGCGTCTAGTGCGCCGTCGCCGACCTCCGATGCGCCGTGACCCGGGAGATCGGGCGCGACCACGCGATGCGTCGCCACGAGTCCAGGGATCACCCGCATCCAGTGCGCCGCATAGCCTCCGGGACCGTGCAACAGGATGAGCGGCGGGCCATCGCCGCCTTCCAACACCGCGGTCGAGACACCGGCCAGTTGTAGCCGGCGCTCCGTGACGGGGATTCCCGCGAGCAGCCGTTCACGTGCGCTTGCGCCGGCGGGCGGTCGGTTGCGCCACACCTTGGCGTCTCGCGACTCGTCCCATGCGGCGCGCGTTTGCTCATGCGTGGTCATGGCTTCCTCCATCGTGTCTGCTGATTTTCCGCAGTCGAACACTACGACGACGGTCAGGACCGCGCATCGGACCAACCACCCAGTTGCCGCCATGCGCGATATGGGTGGTTTTACTCAGGACGGAGTGAGATGGCTCAGATCAGCTTGTGGGCGTACGCGTAGGCCGTGGCTGCAGCTCGCGAGGGAACGTCGAGCTTTGTGAAGATATTACTCACGTGCCGGTCAATCATCCTCTCACGCAAGAACAGTTCGGTGGCGATGGTCTTGTTCGTCTTGCCGGTGGCGACCAGGCGCAGCACCTGCAGCTCGCGTGGTGTCAACCCATGGTGATGATCGGGCGCTGCTCTCTCGGCGAGCACGTGAGGGCGGGCGAGGCCCGGCCCGGCTCCCAATTGCTCGAATACCGCTCGGGCCGCGCCGAACTCGAGCTCGGCGGCCTCCTCGTCCCCAAGTGAGCGGCACGCCATTCCCATCAGCGCCCGCACGCATGCGGCCTCGTAGGGCGCCTCGACCTGCCGCCACAGTTCGAGAGTGCGACGCAGTGGACCGAGCGCAGTCCGAGTGTTGCCTTCGGCCAAGTCGATCGCGCCTTGCGCCTGTGCAGCCATCGCACGCAACACCTCGGTTTGGAACGTTTCCGCGATTTCCTCCAGCTCATTGCCGGCTCCCCGCGCTTCCTGAATGTCGCCGATGGCCAGCATGATCTCGACGTATGCAGGCAGGAGCCTCGCGCGTTGCAGTCGGTGCGTTGTCGCGCTCACGCTGCGCCGGATCGCAGCAGCCGCTGCATCGTCGCGTCCTTGCGCCACCCGCATCAGGGCGAGACCCGGCTGTGGTTCGAAGCCCCACTGGCTGGCGCTTCGATAGGCCTCCTCGGCCGCCGCAAACTCCCCGCGGAGGCGATACACCTCCGCTTGTTGGTAGAACGCCGCGGCGCTGGCGTGCCGGTCGACCCCCTGGGAACGCTCGGCGGCGCGCTGCGCCTCCTCGATCGCCTCCTGCCAGGCGCCGCGCAGCTGCATGATCTCGGCGCGATGTACCCGGCAGACCCCCGTGAAGGCAACCATTTCGGGTTGCTCCTCGCACCACCGTGCCAGAGCAGCGGTCCACTCGCCGGCGCGCCCGAAAGCGTACACCTCCTGACAGGCCTGGATCACACTGCAGTACATCAAACCCGTCACGAGTGGTGACAGCTCCGCCGCACTGACTGCGACCATTACCTCGTCGAGCAGCGCCAGCCCCCGCTCAACCTGCCCCTGCCGCAATCGAATCCGACCCTGCTGGTGCCGGGCGCAGGCGATCAGGTCTGGGTCTCCGCAGCATTCGCCGATCTCGACGGCGCTCGCTGCGGTCGCGTATGCAGGCTCGTAGTCGCCTACGGCAAGCTGCTGTTCCACGACCGGCAACAACAGATAGCCCCGCTCGGCGCATTCGTGCGTCTCGCGTTCCAGCAACCGCTGGGCACGGGCGAGCCATCCAGTCGCGCGCCCCGTCTCTTTGCGAAAGAGAAGACGCAGACCCAGCCAGAACGCGCAGCGGACAGCTCGCACGCCTTCGCCAGCGTCCAGATACGCCTGATGTGCGCGCTCGAGCGCACTCAGATAGTCTTCGTCGCGACCGATCAGATACACCGCCATGGCCAGCAGCTCGAGATCTTTACCGACGAGGGGCGTGGCCTGATCGGCGCGCGCGAGCGAATCGTAGGCGTCGGCCCACCTTCGCTGCGCATACCACTCCCGACCTCGCTCAAGTTCGCCGCGCATGGTTGCGGACGTTTGGGTCTCGTTGATCAAAGTGGCTCATGCGCTTCGCTTTACTCTGTGGACAAAATTTAGCACATGGCGAATCAGCAGACCATGGCGTTTTTCGTCGCTTTTCAAGAAGCATGCGAGTCTATCGCCGTGGGAATATCGCTCGCGCTTTGGCGCAAGTGGATCGTGAAAATCTTTATGAAACTTCGGTCCCGGCTCACTCTTGTCCAAATTAGCTTTTAGAAGTTGAGCCTCTATCGGGATATGGTTTAGTGGATTTCTGAATTCATCTAACCCTCAGCGCAACAGGAGGCCCAACGTGAATCGATTGGCGAGCATGTTCAGCCAGATCCTCAAGCTCTTTCCACGCATTGAATTCGAACGGCTGGTGAGGGAGACCCAGGCGGAGCGGCACGCGCGTGGGTTTTCCTCCTGGGGGCAGTTTGTGGCGATGCTGTCCTGTCAGTTGGGCCGTGCCCATTCGATGCGGGAAATCTGTCACCGGTTATCGACCTGCGAGGGGAAGCTCTTGCATCTGGGGATCGTGGCTCCCAAACGCTCCTCGCTCGCCTATGCCAATGAACATCGTCCCTGTACCAGCAGGTGTTCTTCGTGGTGCTTGAACGTTGCCGGGCCGCCGGTCCGTTGGGAAAGAAATACGCTCACGGCGACGGTGAACTGCACCACCCGCGCAGGGCTTATATGCCCTCCACCACGGGATAGAGACGCCAGCTTTTGACCTGCGTGTGGAGCTCGGCCTCGAGGCGCTGCAAGCGGTCATGATGATCGGAGACAGCCCGCACATACTCCTGGAAGACGATCTGCTGAGCGCGTGTGGCACAGACCACTTCGGCGAGCCAGCGCAAGTGCGCCGGACCCCAATTCGCCGTTCCCTCATAGCGGATAGGCTCCTTAAGTCGTTGAGTCGGGCACTTTCACGGGAACCGATTCGAGACGCTGAGCACTACAAAATCGTAGGCTGCGAGCGTCGACTTGGTGTAGACGGCTTGAGCGGCTGTAACCTGTTGGGTGTAGCTCTGACACTGATACATCAATGTACCGTTCGGTTTCGAAATAGCACGACGTTTTCCGGGATCTCGATGGTGCGGTGCCGGATAATAATTTCCAGGCGCGTTCGAAACGCTCGCTTTGATGCAGGGCACGGAAGGTCAAGATGGCCTGCCCACCGCGATGGCGCCAACGCATCCCGGAGCGTTTCATTCGCTGGGTCGCCAGCGTTTTACAGGCGGCTTCCACCACCCCGGAGCCAATCGGGAGGTTCTGCGCTTGGGCTTTGGCATAGTGCATCCGGTGGCGGTGGCGGCGGAAATAAGCCAACTCGGTGGTCAGCTTCTTTTTGCGCGGGTGGCTGTCTCTGAGATGGGCCGGTGCTCGGATGATCTTCTCGACGCCCCCCCGGCTCATCGCGCAACGTGTAGCGGTACTTCTCGAACTGGGCTTTTGACTTCGAGCTGTTCTCACCATAGGCCGCATCGAAAGCCTTCTTGAGATGCTCACAGACATGATAAAAATCGACGAGGGCGGGAGTGCGGTGCTGAGGTAGGCCCAGTTATCACGCGCCCCATCGGCGAGCGTTCCAGCGTGGACATCCGTCGGGAATTCCTTTGATTACCTGGCCAGGAGAATAACCGATGAGACTCGAAGACATCGCCCAGACCATGTCCGTACCGATCGTCGGGCTAGAACCACGACCGGGCCAAGTCCCAAGCGATGACGACTATTCGCCTCGTGGCGAAATAGCGCCGCCACGGGCTTCGATTCTTTCTGTAATTAGATCCCCTTCATGGCGGCATGGTCAGGCTAACTGCTTGATCGAAAGGAGTTCGAATCGATCGCTTCGAGCTGGTACAAAAGTTGAGCAGCTAGAGAGCAAGCGAGATTTAGAAAGATCAATTGGAGGCCACGATGCAAAGACGATTGGAATACGACAAGGTGGCACCCGGCGCAACGCGAGCGATGTATGCACTCCAAAAGTACGTAGAGGAGTCGGGTCTCGATCGCTCCCTGCTGGAGCTGGTCAAGACGCGGGCCTCTCGGATCAACGGCTGTGCCTACTGTATCGATATGCATACCAAGGATGCGCGAGCACTGGGTGAGAGCGAGCAGCGGCTCTATGCGCTTGCTGGCTGGCGCGAGACACCGTTCTACACCGAGCGGGAGCGAGCCGCGCTGGCCTGGACGGAGGCGATCACGCTCATCAGTCAGGGGCACGCGCCGGATGAGGTGTTCGAGCAGGTGCGCGCCCCGTTCACGGAAGAGGAGCTAGTCAATTTGACGCTGGCGATCATCGCCATCAACGGCTGGAACCGCCTGCTGATCGGCTTCCGGGAAGTGCCTGGTACATACCAGCCTCAAGGCAGCGGCAACAAGTAAGCGCCCAAGGTACTAATCGCATGAACGAACGAAGGAGGTCAACATGAGCAAAACACAGAGTCCAATCCAGATCCCGGGTTACACCTGCGGCACGCCGGCAGTGGCCAAGTCGCCGCTCAGCGAGCAGGACTTCGAGCTGCTCAAGCAGTCCGTCCTCTTCACCGACGAGGACGTCCGGTATCTTCGTCTGGCCGGCGAGGTGCTCCAGGATCAAAACGAGGAAGTGCTGGATGTGTGGTACGGCTTCGTCGCCGCGCACCCGCATCTCGTGCACTACTTCAGCGGCGCGGACGGCAAGCCTAATCCCGAGTACCTCGCCGCCGTGCGCAAGCGGTTCGGTCAGTGGATCCGCGACACCTGTGCCGCCAACTACGACCGTGCCTGGCTCGACTACCAACAGGAGATCGGGCTACGGCACACCCGGGCGAAGAAGAATCAGACGGACAACGTGCGCTCCGCCGCCGACCATATTCACCTGCGCTACCTGATCGCCTTCATTTACCCGATCACGGCCACGATCCGGCCGTTCCTCGCCAAGAAAGGTCACAGCGCCGAGGAGATCGAGAAGATGCATCAAGCCTGGTTCAAGTCAGTGGTCTTGCAGGTAGCGCTTTGGAACGTTCCTTATTCCAAAGAAGGAGCCTTTTAGTTCTTTGCCAGGCATACATAACTGGAGATCTTAAAGTGGGAGCCTGTAGGCAAACGCCAGGATGGCATTGGCGAGCAAGAGCACGAGCACCACGCCGAAGGCGAGCACGAGTTTTTGTTCCGTTCGCCAGGGCATAACGGGCAGTATACTCTGGGAGTCTGGCAGACAGGTAAGGCACCCACGGAGAGGAAAACAAGCTCAAAAAAACATAGAGTAACATGCTAGACCCAGGCATGGTATGGGTATGGGCCTTGCGAAGCTTCTTAGGGCAGCCTGATTCTAGCCACTCTAACAGAGGCGATCGAAGAAAGACCTTATGGGAAAAATGAATATAAGTAATGGCACGATCCGCGCCTATGGTAAGGAACAGAGCCGAACGCATGCAGGCTTGCTCCTGGGGGCGCTGGGGATCATTGAAGGCATCGAGCGCGCGAGCATGTCCTCGAGCGCGATGGGCCCGCACAAAGCAACGGTCCGCGCCGCCAAGGGCTCCGGAGGGCGCCGCTCATGAAAGGAGCCATGAGGAACGCTTCATTTAAGGAACTCACTTCGATCGTCGCTGTGATGCTTGCCACCAGCTTGGGGGCAAGCGCCGCCGACGCCGAGGGCCCGTCGAAAACAACGGCGATTTCTACGGAATACATCGCCACGATGTACGCGCCCTTGAATGCGCCTCAGGCAGCCAACAGCAACTTGCTGATCTTCCATCCGAAGGACGGGGGGTGGTTCGACGGAGCGATCAAGGCACAGCTGATGAATCCGGCGGGTGACTGGGTGCGGGTGATGCCCAATGGCTCGATGCGCATCGATGTGCGGCTGACGGCCAAACTCGATGACGGGGAACTGCTGTACGTGACCTACGGCGGCGTGTTGAGGAAGCCAGACGCTGCGAGCTGGGAGCGGTTCATGAAGGGTGAGAAGATTTCCGCTCCGTCCTGGTACTACGTGATCACGACGGTCTTCGAGACGGTTTCGAAGAGTTACGCGTGGCTCAACGACGTCCAGGCGATCGGCAAGTTCGTGTCGATCCAGAGCGGCGCTCAAGCGCACGTTCGGTTCGACATCTATGCCGTCCGGTGAGTGGAGTGCACAGGTGGCGAAGCTCCACAACCCCAACCCAAAGTCCCCGCCTCGAAGAGCCCTTCCGGGACGTGATCGTGGAGGCGCTTTCTCCGGGTTGGTGGCGATCTACCAGGCCGGGTGGACGACCATGGTTTTCAGGCTCGTTATTCAAACGTCAAGCGGATATTCCTCGACACGCTTGGCTGACCGGCATTGCAAGGCAGGATCGCGGTGCGTCTTCGATCCTGTGGCGATGCGTTGTTGCGTGCATCGTCTCTGGCGCAAGACGCTTGAGACGGGAGAGGCGCATGCGCTCCCGCCTTTTTCGCGCCTGTCTTCTAGACGACCGGTCTATTCGCAGTTGCACGCCGCTCTCGCATCGTCCGCTCTCGCTCGCGCCAGCCGGGGCGCCGCAGCAATCCAGCCGAACGTTTCCCACCTCACAGGAGTACGCCCATGCCGCAAAGTGATGCCGTCAATCGCCGCGTCGTCCTCGCCGCGCGCCCGCGCGGCCTGCCGACGCCGCAGGACCTCCGTCTCGACGAGGCCGCCGTGCCGACGCCGAACGAAGGACAGGTGCTGCTGCGCACGCTGTACCTTTCGCTCGATCCGTACATGCGCGAGCTGATGAACGAAGTCGGGCCGACCTACGCGCCGTCGGTGCGGCTGGGCGAGCCCATGGCGGGCGGCACGGTCAACCG
>Ga0187892_10007506_pt1 | contig 15506 bp, 16 predicted proteins | sample MA1701073metaG_FD_139345 | JGI IMG/M metagenome (GOLD analysis project Ga0187892, IMG submission 139345) | Bio-ooze microbial communities from a basaltic lava cave in the Kipuka Kanohina Cave System on the Island of Hawaii, USA - MA170107-3 metaG ... | reverse complement strand
GGCGCTTGCGCCTTCAGCGCCTTGGCCCGCTCGCCCCGCGCGCGGTTCGAGTACCAGCCGACGTAGCGCACCAGGTGCTCGTAGCGCTCCGGCACGTGCCGCAGAAGCAAGCTCCAGCCACTCGGCGCCGGGCATCACCTGGAAGTTCCGCTTGAGCGCCAGGTGCATCTTCGAGCGGTAGATCACCGTGCCGGTGTCGGCGTCGTAGCGCATCTTCTCCAACGACATCGGTGCGCGCAGCAGGTAGCCGGCGAGCTTCTTTCGTCCTTCGGCATCGCCCTCGCCTACCCGCACCTGGTTGTGCGCGGAAAACAAGCTATACCTCCAGCCCAGGAGCTTGCGGCGCAAATCCTCGGAGACGGCGCCTTTCTCAAAGATTCCTGCGCTACGGGACGGGGAACTTCATGAAGTGAAGTCGCCGATCGTCTTGCAGCCGGGGCCTGCTGCGCTCACGGACGGACTGGATACACTGAGTTCGATCATTTCGAGTTGGGCAAGAAAATAAAGGGAGAAGACGCATGAAATCCATGCAAGGCGACGCGGCGAAGCTGACGTTCGACAGCGTCCAGGTTCGGGCGGTCTCGGTGCCCCTGCGGCGGCCCCTGGTCGCAAAGGTCGGCGAGTATGCGAACTGGCCATTCGTCCTCATCGATGTGCGAACCAAGGAAGGCATCGTCGGGCGGAGTTGCCTCGAGCCTTACTTGCAAAAGGCGGTGAAACCGCTCACCCAGATGATCCTCGACATCGGCGAGGCGATGAAAGGCAAGCCGCTTGCGCCGCTCGATGCTTACCGGGATGCGATGAAGGTCCTGCACCTGAACGGACGCGAGGGCATGACGCTGATTTCCGTGTCCGGATTGGACATGGCGATCTGGGATGCGCTGGCCAAAGCAGCGGGGGTACCGCTGGCCGTGTTGCTGGGAGGAACGCCTGGACCGGTGCGCGCCTACAACACGAACGGGCTTTGGCTGATCCCGCGCGACAAGCTGGGGCGCGAGGCCGAATCCCTGGTGGCGGAGGGCGGGTTCAAGGCCATCAAGATCCGGCTGGGCCGCGCGACGTTGCAGGAAGACATCGCCGCGATCGCGGACGTGCGCGCTGCCGTGGGCGAAGACGTGCAGATCATGTGCGATTTCAACCAGGGATTTGCATTCGGCGAGGCGTTGCGGCGACTGCATGGCCTCGACGAACAGGGCCTGGTCTGGTTCGAGGAACCCGTCGCGTACGACAACTACGATGCCTGCGCGCAACTGGCGCGGGAGCTCAAGACCCCGCTGCAGATCGGCGAGAACATCTATGGCCCCAGGGAATTCCTGAAGGCGGTCCAGGCCCATGCGGCCGACCTGTACATGCCGGACCTGATGCGCATCGGTGGGGTGACGGGGTGGATGCGTGCGGCAGCCATTGCAGGTGCTGCCGGCTTGCCGCTTTCCAGTCATCTTTACCCGGTGGTCTCGGCGCAACTCCTGCGGGTCAGCGAGTCCGCCGACTGGCTGGAGTGGTCGGATTGGGCGGAGCCCATTCTCGCGGAGCCGTTCCGGGCGAAGGATGGATTCGTGACCGTCGGCGACATACCCGGGAATGGGCTGGAATGGAACGAGGAAGCGGTCAAGAAATTCGCAGTTTGACGTCGCCCACTGCCAGGCCAGATGAGGCAGTTCGCCCTTTTCTTGGCACTTGAATATATTATTAAATTAATAAAAACAATACAATAGAACATTCTTATCGAACTCTGAATTCGGAATGTTAAACTCGCCGCCATCTTGATCTCTGCGCCTGGGCGCCTGAAGCGATGCGAGCACTGACCCCGCAACCCACCCTGGTCGATCAGGTTTATCAAGCAATCCTCTCCGAGATATCCGAAGGCAAACTGGGTCCCGACCACCGCCTGATCCAGGAAGAAATCGCGGAATCCCTCGGCGTCTCCAGGCAACCGGTACAGCAGGCCCTCCTCCTGTTGCGCAATCACGGCCTCCTGCGCGACGCACCCGGGCGCGGCCTGATGGTCGCCCCGCTCGATCCCGAGCACGTCCGGAATCTCTACGAAGTGCGCGCGATGCTCGATGGCCTTGCCAGCCGCAACGCCGCCGAGCGCGGCCGCGAAATCGCCGGCAAGGAAGGTCCGGCCTTCATCGCGCGCGGGCGCGAAGCCGTGTCAAGCCGTTCGATCGCGCGCATGATCGCCACCGACATGGATTTCCATTTTTTCCTCTATGGCCTTTCCGGGAATCCGCTGGTTGCGGAAATGAGCTCTTCGCACTGGAGCTACCTGCGACGGGTGATGGGAGAAGTCCTGTTGCATGGCGAAACGCCGGGAGACATCTGGGATCAGCACGAAAAGATCCTGGCTGCCGTGATCTCCGGCGACTCGCAAGAAGCTGAAACGACCGCGCGCCACCACATTTCGCATGCGTCGGACCGTCTGGTGAGCGGCCTCGCCAGCTATCCGAAAGTGGAGCCGATCGCCGTCGCCTCCCGACGCTCGCGCAGCTGAGCGCAGCACAGGCCCACGATCTCCAGCGCCCCCGGAATCGACAGGATGGATGCCTTCAGCTACGGAACGCTCTACCAGACCTTGCAACGCACGGTTGCAAGATTTGGTGACCGTGCCGCTTACGCAGTACCGCCGATGGCGGGGCGTGCCTACCACCCGGATGGCTGGGGGATTACCTGGGCTGAGACGCTCGCCGGCGTGGAGGAGAAGCGCCGCGTCTATGCCGAGGCGGGATACGCGCGCGGCCACCGGGTGGCGATGCTGTTCGAGCAGCGTCCCGAGTTCTTTTTCCACTATTACGCGCTGAACGCCCTCGGCGTCAGTGTCGTGCCGATCAATCCGGACTATCGTCGCGACGAAATCCGTTATGTGGTCGAGCACTCGGAAGCCAGCCTCGCCGTCGCCATCGACCACCGGCTGGAAGACATGCGCTCAGTCGTGCGGGAAGTCGGTGGTCTCGATGCCGTTTCGTTCGAACGCTTTCCGGAAAACCTGCCGCGTCCGGCGCGGGCCGCTCAGGGCGGCTTGCCGGATGCGAGCACCGAAGCGGCGCTGCTGTACACGTCCGGCACTACAGGGCGTCCCAAGGGCTGCATCCTCAGCAACGAGTACTTCCACACCTTCGGCGCCTGCTACCTGGCGCTCGGCGGCCGGCTGGATTTTCGCGACGGCGAGGAGCGGCTCTACAACCCGCTGCCCCTGCACCATGCCAATGCGCTGTCGGTGTCGACCCCGGCGCTGCTGCTGTGCGGCGGCTGCCTGATCTTTCCCGATCGCTTTCATGCAAGCACCTGGTGGAAGGATCTCGTGGCAACCCGCGCCACTGCGGCGCAGTTCCAGGGGATCATCCCGAACATCCTGCTCAAGCTGCCGCCTTGTCCCGAGGAGCGCGCGCACGGCGTGCGATTCTCCTTGTGTGCCGGGGTAGAGCCCAGCCAGCACGAGGAATTCGAGAAACGCTTCGGTTTTCCGGTGGTGGAAATGTGGGCCATGACCGAGACCGGCCGGCTGATAAGCGACAGCGTGGAACCCCGCGCCATCCACACCCGTTCGTTCGGCCGGCCGAACGCCTGGGTCGAGGCGCAAGCCGTGGATGACGAGGGCAAGCAGGTCGCGCCGGACACCCATGGCGAGCTGGTGATCCGGCACAGCGCCTCGACCCCTCGCAAGGGGTTCTTCTCCGGTTACCTCAAGAACGCGGAGGCGACCGCGGAAGCCTGGCGCGGCGGCTGGTTCCATACCGGGGACGCGGTGGTACGCGATGCGAGCGGCTGCTTTTATTTCGTCGACCGCAAGAAGAACATCATTCGCCGCTCGGGCGAAAACATCGCTGCCGCCGAGATCGAGGCCTGCCTGAATGCCCACGACAAGGTGAAGCAGGTGGCGGTGATCGCCGTGCCGGACGAGGTCCGCGAAGAAGAGGTCATGGCGTGCGTCATCGCCAGGAATCCACAGCATGCCGGCGACGCGGCGCCGCGCAAGCGGCTGGCCCGCGAGCTGTTCGACTGGTGCTTCGATCGCATGGCGTACTTCAAGGCGCCGGGCTGGATCCTGTTCGTCGACAGCCTGCCGATGGGTACGTCAGCGAAACTGCAGAAGATCCATATTTTTCCCGCAGGCACCGATCCGAGAAGGCAGCCCGGCGTCATCGACCTGCGCTCCCTGAAGAAGCAGAAGAAGGCCCAATGAGGACAAGTCCATGACACTCGCTCCCCTGACTCCCGATATCGCGGCCGGCGTGATTGCCCGTTTCCTGAAAGCGCGTGGTGTCGATCGAATCTTCGCCTTGTGCGGCGGACACATCATGCCGATCTGGATGCGCGCCGACGCGGAAGGCATCCAGATCGTCGACGTGCGCGATGAGCGTGCCGCTGTTTACATGGCGCATGCCTATGGCGAACTGACGGGCAATCTGGGCGTGGCCCTGGTCACAGCCGGACCGGGTCTCACCAATGCCATGACCGGGATCGCCAACGCGCACATTGCGCGCGCCTCCGTGCTCGTGCTGTCGGGCGGACCGCCGCGGGCCCAGGAGAATCGTGGCGGACTGCAGGATTTGCCGCACGCGGAAATGGTGCGGCCGATCACCCGCTATGCGCGCACCGTGCGCGAACCGTCGCTGGTGCTGCAGGAACTGGATGAGGCGGTATCGCGCGCGCTGGGGCAGGGCGGCGAACCGGGCCCGGTGTACCTGGACTTTCCAACCGATACCTTGCGGGGCGAAGTGCCCAAGCCGCTGCAACTGCAAGAGCATTTCCGGCCGAAGTCAAAACCGGTGCTGCAACCCGCGGATGCCGAGGTCGCCGCGGCAGTGGATCTGCTGTGGTCGGCGAAGCGGCCACTGGTCATCAGCGGCCGCGGCGCGAGGGGCGCTGCCGCGGAACTGAGCGCGTTCCTGGAGAGCCTCGGCGCACCCTATCTCGATACCGGAGAGAGCAAGGGCCTGATTCCCGACGACCATCCGTCCGCGATCGCCGCGATGCGGGGAGCGGTCATGGGACAGGCGGACGTGGTGGTCACGATCGGTCGACGCCTCGACTTCCAGCTTGCGTACGGCTCGCCGGCGGTCTTCGGCGAGGCGAAGTTCCTGCGCATCGGCGATGCGCCTTCCGAGATTCGGGACAATCGGCGCGGCGCGGTCGAGTTGTTCGCGCAGCCCGCCGCGGCGCTGGCGGCGATCGTGCGCAAGGCCGTTGGCCGCACTCCGGCCATCGATCGTACGTGGGTCGAGGGCCTGCGCGGCAAACACGCCGATCGCGCCCGCAAGCTGCGGGATTCGATGGCTGGCGCGAAGTCGGATGACCAGGGGCGCATCCATCCCAATCGCGTGCTGGCGGAACTGCAAAAACAACTGGACCCGGATGCCGTCGTGGTCGCCGATGGCGGCGACTTCCTCAGCTTCGCGCGGGTCGGGTTGAGCACATCCACTTACCTCGATCCGGGTTCACTCGGCTGTATCGGCATCGGCACGCCGTTCGGCATTGCGGCTAGCCTGGCGTTGCCGGGACGCCAGGTCGTGGTGGCGACCGGTGATGGCGCATTCGGCTTCAATGCCATGGAGATCGACACCGCGGTTCGCCACAAGGCGCCGGTGCTGATCGTCGTGGCCAACAACGGCGCATGGCAGATCGAAGTGCACGACCAGACCGACACCCACGGCAAGGTGGTGGGGACGCGGCTGCAGTTCGCCGATCATGCGGCGATGGCACGAGCGTTTGGCATGCACGCCGAACGGGTCGAACGCGTGGAAGACCTGCCGGGAGCGGTTGGCCGCGCGCTGGCGAATCGTCCGGCATTGCTGGATGTGGTGGTGTCGCCGGAGGCCCGGTCTTCGGATGGCAAGTCGGGCCTTGCCTGGGTGCCGGACTTGCAGCCGCTGGCGGCCTGGGACGATGCGGAGCGAAACTGGCGCGCGCAATCCGGCGAGGGTGCCGCCGCCGTCAAGCATCGTTAAAACAGGTCAGGCGCGAACGCCCATGCGCCTTTCTTTGGCCCGCACCGGCGCGCCGATCACCTCGTTGTAAGGCGCGGCAACGCCCGCGGCGTTCCCGACTAACACGGTGTGTCCATCGGGCTTCGCTTGCGCCGCGAATTGAGCACCGATGATGCCGCTCGCCCCGGTGCGATTGTCGACAACGACTGACACCCCGAGCGTTTGCTGCATTTGAAACGCCACAATTCGCGCGCCCGCGTCGACCGGCCCGCCTGCAGACCACGGGACGACCAGCGTTACCGTGCGCTGCTCAAGGTCCGCGCCCTGCGCGCTTACTCCTAGCGAAGCGAATGCAACACTCGCGAGCCCACCCACAAACAGTTGCTTCAGGCCGAGAATCATTTGTCTGTTCACAACAGTCCCCATGCTTGTTTTAGTTAGGCAGCGCTGCGAGCTTCCATCGCTCGAAACGATTCATTCGCGGCATGCGCCGCATTTTCAATGTGAACCGATGCCGCGGCGGCCGCCGCGTCGCCATCGCGACGCGCGAGCGCGTCGACGAGGCTACGAATCTCCTCAATGCTCTTGGGTAGCCGGTCCGCCGAGCCGAGCGAGAGCCGCCTGAGCGCGGTGACACGCGCGTTCATTTGACGCACGATATTCGGAATCATCTTGTTGCCCGATCCCTCGAAAAGAATGGCGTAGAAGCGCGCCTTGGTCTCGAGGATCGCTTCGACGTCGCGCGAGGCGTAGGCATCGGCGAGGGCGTCCGTCGCGGTTTCGATCGCGGCGATTTGCTCGTCGCTCGCGTTCTTCGCGAATAGGCGCGCGGCCGTCGCTTCCATCGCCTTGCGCACTTCGTAGATGTCGACCAGATCGGCGTAGCGCAGTGGGGTGACTACCGGCCCGCGGTTCGGCTGATTTTCGATCAGTCCTTCGGATTCGAGTTGGCGCAGCGCCTCGCGGACCGAAGGTCGGGATACGCCCATCAGCTCGCAGAGATCCTTTTCGATTAAACGTTGCCCCGGCGTAAATCGCCCGGCGGTAATCGCGGCGCGCAGGGTCTCGAGCACTTGCTGGCGCACCGGCGCCGCAATGACCTCTACCTTCATCGATCCGATTAGTTGGTCGCCCATTGATGCGTGATCCTCGTAGATGATTTCATGCGCTGACGTTAAGCAGTGCGAAGCTCGCCCGCATTGCGCAGCTCACCCCTGGTTGCGGGTATGCCGAGTGCTCGGTAAGTCGCCTCGATCAAGCTGCCGGCGCGTGGCCCGTTGTCGAAGCGCGCGTGCATCTGGTTCATGCCGTATGCGAACGCAAGCTTTGCGTCGGGATCGCCCAGACCGATCGCGCCGCCGACGCCGTGATGACCGAATGCATTCGGGTTGGGCCCCATCCACACGATCGGCGGCGAATTGCGCAATATGCCGAGCGCCTGGTGATAGCTGCGTCCCATCACCTGTTCGGTGAGATTGTGCTGCTCGGCGCGCATCCGCGCCACGGTCTGGGGACTCATGATCCGGACGCCTTCCAACTCGCCGCCACCAACGAGCATCGCGTAAAGCCGCGCAACGGCGCGCGCGTTGCCGTGACCATTCGCGCCTGGAATCTCGGCACCGCGCCAATGGGCGCTGTTGAAGTCCTCACCCACGTCGAGCTGAATCCAGGCTCGTCCCACGTAAGCCGCTGGCGTCGTCCGCTCGGCATCGAAAATGGTGCCCTCAACGGCTTGGCGAAATTCTGCGCAGCGCGCGTTGTCGGTTGAGTGCAAGCCGATCTGGTAGTCGATCGCAAGCGGTCGCGCGATACGCTCACGCCAGAACGTGCCGAGCGATTGACCGCTTACCCGACGCACTAACTCGCCCACCAGAAATCCCATCGTGAGGATGTGGTACCCGGCCTCTTCACCGGGCGACCACGCGGGCGCCTGACGCGCGAGCGCCGCCACCACTGCATCCCAATCGTAGATCGTGCCGCGACCAAGGTTGTCGATCACCGGAAGCCCGGCGCGATGATCGAGCACGTAGCGCACCGGCAGATCCGCCTTACCCGCGGCGGCGAACTCGGGCCAGTAGCGCGCGACCGGCGCATCGAGATCGAGCCGACCTTCATCGACGAGCACGAACGCGCAGGTGGTCGCGGCCGCTTTGGCCACCGACATCATGCAGACTATGGTGTGCTCATCCCACGCTCGCGTTCGCGCGCCATCGGTGAAGCCGCCCCAGAGGTCGTAGAGCACGTGGCCCGCTTGCATCGCGCACGCGCTCGCGCCGAGCTCTTCGCCGCGCGCGAAGTTGTCGATGAACGCGTCGAGTACCGGCTCGAATCCACGCGCGATTCGACCGGCGATCGGATAAATCTGATCGCCCACGCGAACCTGGGTCGCAACCGGCTGCAGTACCGTGTTCACTTCGCTCCCTCTTCGACGATCTTGGCGATGGCGGTGTGATCGGCGCCCGCGCCGAGCTTCGCCGCGGCGTCGGCCCACATCTCGCGACATAGCGTCGAGAACGGCGTAGCGGCGCCTGTGGTCGCGGCGAGATCGAGGGCGATTCCCAAGTCCTTCACCATAAGGTCGAGCCCAAAACCCGAACCGAAAGTACCGGAGAGCCAGTGCTGTTTGAATTTGTTCTTCGTGCTGTTGTTCATGCCAGATGGGGCGTTCAAGATATCGACGATCGTCGCTGCGTCGAGGCCGAACTTGCGCCCCACGACCACCGCTTCGGCCGCAATCAAATAGCCGCCGGCGGAAACCAAATTGTTGAGCGCCTTCACGGCTTGCCCCGCGCCGATCGGACCCGCATATGCCATCGAACTGCCCATCGCCATCAGCACCGGCCTAACATCGTCTAACACGGCCGCGTCGCCGCCCACCATGATGGCGAGATCACCTGTCACCGCGCGCGCGACGCCACCCGACACGGGCGCATCGATCAATCGCACACCGCGCTCCGCCGCACTCGCCGCAAGCGTGCGTGTGTGCGTCGGTACCCCCGAGCTCATCTCGATGATCACTGCACCCTTGCGTAATGCCGCGACGACCGGAGCGTTCCCGCCTAACAACACTCGCTCCACCACATCGGTGGTTGGAAGCATCGTCACGAGGACGTCGCATTCGGCCGCGGCCGAAGAGGCGTCTGGTGCAAGCGTAATGCGTGACGCGAGTGCGGCATCTTGCCCGCGCAACGTCCCGAGCCAGGCCGCCGTGCGTGCGGTATCAGTGTTCAAAGCCGCGCACCCGGAATCCGGCGCGCGCGAGGCAGGCCGTCATGGGCGCGCCCATGTTGCCGAGTCCAATGAAGCCGATGTTTTGGGGCGGCGAATTTGACGATGTGGAGGACATGGCGAGGCGTATCCGTGTGTGGGTGCGGATAATGTAGTCTTGTCAGACACGATTATCACATGTTAACCTGAGTTAACCTGTTCACCACACGAAGATTTTTGCCCAATCAAAAGAGGAACCTCTATGGCCGCTGCCCTTGTGATGATCGAATTCCAGCGTGAATGGCTGGATGAATCGAACGGAAAGCTCGATTTCTTGATGAAAGACCGCGCGCAGTTCAAAGCCTCGGTTGAGGGCGCGCGCAAGGCGTTGGCCGCGGCGCGTGGGAAGGGCGTCAAAGTCATTCACGTGCCGTGCCTCTTCAAACCCGGCTACCCGGAAGTGGGCGGTGGGCTCGAGGCGGGGCTCTTCAAAGCTATTCCAAAGTCCGGAACGTGGATCACGCCAATGCGCGATTTTCAGCCCGGCTTCGAGCCGCGCGCGGGCGAGTTCGTGGTCGAAGGCCGCATTGGTGCAAGCGCTTTCGCACACTCGAATCTCGACATGTACTGCCGCTCGAATGGTATCAACGAGCTCTACCTTGCAGGCTATGCAATGCATGTGTGCGTGGAGTCCACCATGCGCCATGGACACGACCTCGGCTACACCTGTCGGCTCCTCGAGGATGCATCGAGCGCGTTCACCGCCGAGCAAAGGAAGCACGTCATCGAGCATGTGGTGCATCACTACGGCACGCATTTGAATGTTGATGCATTCGTCGATGCGCTCAATGGCCGGCCCGTCGCCACAACGGCACATTAAGCCGGAGCACTGATGACACTTCCCGCATCTATTCCCGATTCTGTTGCCGCACGTATGCGCGAAGGTGCGCGCGTGCGCGAGGAAGTCCTTGGTCGAACCTATGTACAAAATGGAAAAAAGGTCGGCACGCCCTTCTATCAAAACTTTATCGACTTCACCACCGAGCACTGTTGGGGCAACGTTTGGTTGCGTGATGGTCTGGAACGCTCTACGCGCAGCTTGCTCAATCTCGCAATGCTCTCGGTGATGGGTCGCTGGTATGAGTTCGAGGTGCACATGCGCGGCGCGCTGAACAACGGCGTGGCCGAGGAACAAATCGCCGAAGTGCTGCTGCAAGCCGGCGTGTACGGCGGCGTGCCGGTGGCGGCTGAAGGCTTTCGTCGCGCGCAGTCGGTCATCGATGCGGTGAAGGCGGAGTCCGCATCAACGAAGTAGGCAGGTAAAACAACCACGGAGACACGCCATGCCAATGGCACAAGTAAACGGCACCGAGCTCTGGTACTCGGTGAAGGGGGAAGGCGAGCCGATCATCCTGTTGCCCGGACTCGGACTCGATCACAACTACTATCGCTTCGGCGAACCGCTGCTACGCGCGAAGATGAAAACGATCTTGGTCGATCCGCGCGGCCTTGGGCAGTCGCGTAAAGATTCGCCAACGGCGGTCCACTACACGCCAGAGTTATGGGCCGACGACTTCGCGGCGCTCGTGCGCGAACTCGGGCTCGGGCCGGTGCACGTGCTTGGCTCATCGCTCGGCGGATGCATGGCGCAGGCCATGGCAGTGCGCCACCCGGACCTATGTCGCTCTCTGATTCCAATCGGCAGTTTCGTCGAGGCCGACGCGGCCATGACCATGAACTTTGAGCTGCGCAAAAAGATCATCGCCAAACTGGGCATGGGTGAAGAGATCGGCATGTTTATGGCGCTCTTCACGCTTACGCGCGAGTTCATGGAGACCGAAGGCGGCCGTGCGGTCATGGAGGCGAATAAGGGTACGGTGCGCGCGAACTCGGCCGAGCACTACACCGCGTTCATCGATGCGGTGCTCTGGTTCGCGCGCCGCCTGCCGGGCCAAGAAAAGACCGCCTCGTACATCGGTGAGCTGGCACGCGTTAACTGCCCGACGCTGGTCCTCGCTGGCGATAATGACTATTTCATTCCCGCCTCGTTCTCCAAGCAAATTCATCGCGCGATTGCGCACTCGCAGTACGCCGAGATCGCGGCGGGCGGCCACATCCCCTTTATCGAAAAGCCGGCCGAGACCGCTCGCGCGGTGCTCGAGTTCGTCCATTCATTGAAATAGCAAAGCATCCGGTAGTGATTCATCCATAGCGCCGACCCAAGGCGCACTTCCAAGCCAAGGAGACTCTAATGTTGTGCAAAACCCTCGCGGTGAGCAAGACGCTTGCGGTAGGTAAGTCAATAGCGGCGCTAGCGCTCACGGCCGCATTCGCCCTACCAACCCAAGCGCAGGAAGTGATTAAGCTCACGCTCGCCACGGGCGTGCCCGCTGTGTCACTGACCAACGTCGAACTCTCGAACACCTTCACCGCCGCACTGAATGACGAGCTCGCCAAACGGGGCAACAAGTTCAAAGTCGAATGGACGATCGGCCATGCCGGCACGATCTTGAAGTTGCCCGCCTTGTTTCAGGGCGCATCCGACGGCGTTGCCGATATGGTCGTGATGACGCAAGCGTTTGAGCAAGCAAAGCTGCCATTGCAGAATGTGGCGTTCGTTGCGCCGTTCAACGGTGCTGACCACCGCCAGGCGATGAAGGCGTTCGATGACACCAACAACGCGATTCCCGCGATGCGCGACGCGTTCGACAAGAACAACACCGTATATCTCGGCGCGCTCGGCTTCGATTACTACATTCTGCAATCCAAGCAAAACATCAAGTCATTCGAGGACTTGAAGGGCCGCAAAGTCGGCGGCATCGGTCCCAATCTCTCGTGGGTGCGTGTAGCGGGCGCAACCGGTGTTCAAGCATCGCTCGCAACGGTCTACAACGACATGCAGTCCGGTATCTTCGACGCGATGATCACAACCCCCACCGCTTCGGGCTCGATCAAGCTGCAGGAGGTCGCGCCTTTCATCTTGGACGCTGGCTTGGGTGCGCATCCGGTGACCTTGGCGGTGTTCAACAAGTCGCGCTGGCAGAAATTGCCGAAAGACGTGCAAGATGCTGTTCGCGTTGCGTTCGAGCGTTTTCGTGAGTCGTACTTCAAGCGGCTCGATGATGGCATCAAGACCTCGATCGACGGCATGACGAAGGGCGGAGGCACGTTCATCTCGATGAGCGCCGCCGAACGTCAACGTTGGGCGCAGGCGCTACCCCCGCTCGGTCTCGATTGGGCCAAAGACATGGAAGCCAAGCGTCAGCCCGGCCGCGAAGTGCTCACCCGCTACCTTGAGAACTTGCGCAAGAACGGCGCGCAGCCGTCGCGCGCTTGGGACAAAGAGTAGTCGCGACGCACTAGCAAATACCCGTTCCAATTCCGCAAGCGACGATGAAGGTCTTCGATCGCACCATCGAGGCGATGAGCGCAGCCGGTACGTTGCTCGTCATTCTCATCATGGTGATCATGGATGCCGACGTCATCAGCCGCACGCTGTTCAATGCGCCTGTGCGCGGCGTGCCCGAGATCGTCACCATGTCGCTTGCGGCGATCGTGTTCTTGCAATTTCCGGCGATGTTGTGCGCCGGCCGCGTCATCGGCACCGATGGCTTTCTTGGCTGGCTTGCGCGCCGAGCGCCGCGCGCTGAGCAAGCGCTGCAGTCGTTTTTTCATGCGCTCGGCGCGCTTGTCTTTGGCGTGCTCGTCTATTGCGTCTGGCCGCTTTTGATAAGTACCTGGACGAACGGTGACACGTACGGCGTCGAGGGTCTGTTTACTTTTCCGAAGTGGCCGGTGCAACTCATCATCGTCGCGGGCTGCCTTGGCATGGCCATCCAGTACGCGCGTTTCACTTGGTGGTATGCAAAAGGCGCGGCGAGTGGCGTTGCGTTCAGTCTCGGCGGCGATCCGGCCGACAGGATGCTCTCGTGAGCGCGCTCGCCATCGGTGGCATTGCGTTTCTTGTCCTTACACTCCTGATATACGCCGGCCTGCACATTTCCACGGCCCTGCTCCTCGTGTCGTTCGTCGGCATTTGGTTCATTCGCGACAACATCGGCGCTGCGATGCGTATCAGTGGCATTGCGGCGAGCGACGCAATCTCCGACTACGAGTTCGGGGTCATACCGCTCTTCGTATTGATGGGCTTTCTCGTCATGGTCTCGGGCGTCGGCAAAGAGAGCTACCTGCTCGCGCATCGCGCGTGCCGTCGCATCCCGGGAGGATTGGGGCACGCAACTGTTTTCGGCAATGCGATTTTCTCGGCAATCACCGGCGTCACCGTCGCGGCGCTCGTTCTATTCACCAAACTCGCGGTGCCCGAGATGATCGAACGCGGCTACGACAAGCGCTTTGCGGTGGGCGTCGTCGCCGGTTCGGCGATGTTAGGGATGCTCATTCCGCCCTCGGTGCTGATGATCCTCTACGCCATCCTCACCGATGAATCGATCGGCAAACTATTCCTGGCGGGCATCGTCCCCGGCCTGCTCCTCACCGCCGCCTTCTCGGTCGCGATTGCATGGCTCGCGATTCGAAAACCCGAGCAGTATGGCGGGCGTCATGTGTTGAATGAGCGTGAGATCGCGAGTGCGCGCGAGGTCGTGCGAATGGCGATGCCGATTGTTTTTCTGATCGTGGTGGTGCTCGGTGGCATGTATGCAGGCTTTTTCACAGCGACCGAAGCGGGCGCAACGGGTGCCACGGCAGCGCTTGCGCTGGCGCTGTGGCGCCGCTCGCTCAATTGGTCGACATTCTGGAAGATTCTCGTCGACTCGGGTCACGTCACCGGCTCACTGATCCTGATGATCATCGCGGCCAACGTCTTCAGTCGTTTCCTTGCGATGTCGGGGCTGCCGGATGCGATGGGCCAGCGGGTGCAAAGCATGGGGCTAGGCCTCTACGGTGCGCTTGGGATTTACATTCTCGTGCTGCTCTTGCTCGGCACCGCCATGGACTCGGCCTCCACGGTGCTGATCGCGGTACCCGTGTTCGCGGTCATCTTCAAGGCCTTCAATGCCGATCTGATCTGGATCGGCATTATCACGATGATCACCGTGGAGGTCGGCCTCATCACGCCGCCGTTAGGTATGGCGCCGTTCGTGATCAAGATGACCCTTGATCGCCCCGATATAACGCTCGACGATATCTACGCCGGTGCGCTGCCTTTCGCACTCGCCGCGCTCGCAGTGGTTGGGCTGATCGTCGCGTTTCCCAAAATTGCAACGGGCATTCTATAGAGCACGCGATGGAACTCTCCCTTACGTTGGCCCAACTTCAGACGATCGTCGTGGCCGGCCTTGCGCTTTGGATGACGCTTGCCGTCTACAACAACATCGTCGATTCCGGCACCAATCGCGCGTTGCTCGGTAAGGTTACCTCCATGCAGGAGCTCAAAGAAGACCCCGTCCTCGGCAAGGGCCTCATTGGCCGCGCAGTCGACAATCCCGCTTACCCGCGCGCAATCCTCAACGTGGTCATCGTCGTGCAACTCGTGGTGGTTGCGTTGCTCTGGCGCGCCACTTGGCTGCTTGCATTCAACGCACCGTCTCCCGCTGCGCTTGGCGCCGCCAATCTCGCGCTTGGCGCGTTCATCGCGCTCTGGTTCTGGTTCCTGATTGGCGGACTTTTCTACGGCTACTGGATGGAGATGCCGCAGGTTCAGCAGGTGCACCTAACGCTTGTAATTGTCGCAATTCTGGCGATGCTGCTCGTGAACCTGCCGCGATGAACGCGCAACCTATCGAGCGGCAACCGCCGCGACGCCGGCGAGCGAGATTTCGCGGTCCTGCTCTTGGGTGACGCCTGCCGCACCGATCGCGCCAACGATCCGACCGTTCTGCACGATCACTTCGCCACCTTCCGCAACATGCACATGCAGATCGACAAAGCCAAGTATCGCGTTACGGCCACTCGCGAGTTGGTCCGCAAGAATCTTCGTCGAGCGTTTCGTCATGGCCGCCGAGTTGGCCTTCGCGGTAGCAAACGCCGCGCTTGCTTTGTGCGCGTTGTCGAAGCGGTTGAGCGTCACGACTTGTCCCGCGCTGTCAACGACCACGATCGTTACGTTCCAGCCTCGCGAACGCGCATGCGCAACGGCAGCGTTCATCGCGACGGTGGCCGTTTCGAGATTGATGTCCTGACCGTAGGGCAGGGGCAATGTCTGCGCAATGGCTGGCGCAGCGGGCGGGGTCGGCGCCGGCTGCGCGAAGCCGTGGTGCGGGTCGCCGCACGCGATGAAGCGCTCGATCGCCCGCAGCGCGTTCGCGGCGTGGTCTTCGTCCCGCAGCGGAATGTTGAACACCGCCAGGACGGCGTCGCCCTGGAACTGCGTGATCACGCCGCCGCGGCGCTCGACGCACCCGGCCATCGCCT
>Ga0187892_10007505_pt1 | contig 15507 bp, 8 predicted proteins | sample MA1701073metaG_FD_139345 | JGI IMG/M metagenome (GOLD analysis project Ga0187892, IMG submission 139345) | Bio-ooze microbial communities from a basaltic lava cave in the Kipuka Kanohina Cave System on the Island of Hawaii, USA - MA170107-3 metaG ... | reverse complement strand
TTGGTACCTGAAGGACGCGCTCGGCTCGATCGTGGCGCTCAAGAACTCGTCCGACGCGGTTGTCGAGCGCTACGTGTATGATCCGTACGGCAAGACCACGGTCACCAACGCCGGCGGCACGCCCCTGACCGCCCCGACCGACTGTCTGGCAGCGGCCATCCCCAGCGCGTACGCCAACCCCTTCTGCTGGACCGGCCAACGCTACGACGCGCGCGCCGGACTGTATCACTTCCTGTTCCGGTCGTACTCGCCTGTGTTGGGTCGGTGGCTTCAACGCGATCCCAGTTGGCCGAACGATAGCCTCAACATGTTGGAGTACGCTGGCAGCGGTCCGGCGACTTGGATTGACCCGGATGGACTGAGCTACTTCCCGTCAATCCCACCTACGGATCCTGCTGGTCTCCGTCGGTGGCTCGATCACTACGAGGATATGCTGAGGGCGGAAAAGGATCCCGCAAAGCGCGCACAATTGAAGCAGACAATTAAGAAACTGCGAGAGCTGTTAGACTTGTGGAAGAAGTCGTTTCCTAATCCGCCCAACCCTCGGCCGGGCGGCCCGGCTGGACCAGCGCCTGGCACGGGCGCACCAGGGGCCGGGCCGCGCGGACCAGCTCCCGGCGCGGCCGGACCGGCGGCCGGCGGCGCGGCGGGCGGAGCAGCGGCAGGTGGAAAGTGGGATCAGTTCGTGAATTGGATGAAAAGTGTAATCAGGGGTGGTGGTCGAGGAGGGATCCGACTTCCGGTTCCCTTTATCATTACCCCCTTGTGTCCAAACTGCGGCCGATGCTCGGGAGGTGGCCCATGCGGTTGCGGTGGAGCGCCTTTGCGTGGCGGGGGCGGCAGTAGCGCATGACCACTCGTGAATCGGACCCACAGATGGTACCCATGTCTACTTCGATTGACGGTCAAGTTGTCGAGGCAAAGGAGACGTTAACTGATCAACAGCGTTTCTCTTTGGTTGTAGATCGAAGTTTGATCAGGCACTTGTTTCGCAGAGCAGGACGAGTATAGTTCAAGTAGGGTTCTGTCCAATATGTGCATGGAACAGCAAGCTTACGCGGCAAGTCCGGTGCGGTGGGCACTTGCTCGGCTTAGACGCATTTTCAACGTTGCTACTGAAAGTGCCGGGGCTGCTGGGCATACAAAGATCTCAAGTATTCACGTCCTAGCCGCAATTGCCGCGGAGGGAGTGCCGGTCGACCTCGGTACCGCCATTCGAAAGGGAGGTCCTTTTCCAGCTGCGAGCATTCTATCGATCTGCTCCATCGACGCCGATTGGATCGCAACTCAGTTGAGGCGTGTGGCACAACCGGCCAGCGATCTGGTTGCGGTCTTGCGTTTATTCAGGCGCTACCGCGAACGGTTTGACTACCAAAAGTCTGGCGAATGTTTGCTCGTGAGCGCCTTGTCCATGCCAGCGGTCCAAGACTTAATCGTCGGCGGCCACGGGGACATCGATTGGCTGCTGCGACGTGGTGTACCATTCCTGGAGGCTTGGATTGCAGGGTCCGGCTCTCTGCAGCGCCGCTCCAATCGGACAACCGGCGGGTAGAGTAGGTCGATAGAGCACTCGCGAGTACGTTTCGTCGGCTGCCAGAACGGCAAGCTATATCTGGCGGTCAGTATTACCGCTCTGAGCACTCGAGGCCGAGCGTACAATCAAGCTGATCTGTGCGACGGAAACATCAGCCAGCAACGGCTCGCCCGACGCACTCGCGCGCGACGATCGCGGTTGTTTTGTTGCCCGCAACCCCAACTGGTGGGTTGCCGGCAAGAGCCGCAACCGCGGCGGTCGGCCCAAGGGCGCGAGCTTCGCGGCCGCGCTGGCGAAGCAGGCTGTTACGCCGGTTCGAGACCGCGAGGAACTGGCCAAGATCGCCCGAACGATCGGGCTCGATCCAGACCAGGGCCGCAACATCGACGTGGTCCCGGGCTGTTCTACACGGTGCTCGCGCGGTCGATGCTTCGAGCAGCAACGGGCAGGGGCCGGGCCGACGATGCCGACGGCGATAGATCTGCTGACGACGCAGTACGGCTTCCCCCGCGCGGCGTCTGGGCCGCAACCAAAGTGCCGATACGCGGCCGGGTAGGGTTCAGGGTTCAGTGGTCAGGGTTCAGCACGAACGACGCCCTGAGCCTTCGGCTCAGAATCCTGCCGAGCCGAAGGCTCGAGAACGCCTTTCCTGAACGGCCGTGTGTGACAATTAAAGCGCGTCGGCCGCGGTGGCACGCCCACCCTTAGCAGGGTGGGTTCTGATTCTCACGGGCCCGCCGATCGTGTTACGGACCGGCGGCCCGGCCGGGTCAGCCAGGCGATCACGTAGCAGGTGGCTCCGGCCAGAAATACCCACGTAAAGCCGGCCGCGACGGCTAAGGCCACTGCTCCCATCGAACCCACGACGGACGCCACGCCGTTGATGCCCCACAAGACCGAGGCCGGCGAGCCGGCCGGGTCGCTCGCCTCCCGGCGAAGGCCGAGCGGAAACGGCATTCCCATCAGGAACCCGAACGGGAATACCAACATTCCCGTGATGACGATCCGGGCGGGCAAGCTCAGCGGGAGCGCGGACCGGATGAGCGATTGAAATGCAAATGCCGCGGCCACGATCAGGACGACGACGCACGGGATGATCCAGCCCAGGGCAGCGTGGATGCGCTCAGGGGCGAACCGGCGTGCGAACAGGCTGCCCAGCCCGCCTGCCAGCAGAATGGTGAACAGGATCACGACCAGCGTGTAGATCGGGTGGCCCAGCAGCATGATCAAGCGCTGCAGCAGCGCGATCTCGCACACGATAAACCCCAGTCCCAGCGCGGTGAAGTACGTGACCGTGCGGGTACTGGGCACGCCGGGCAGCGAACCGCCCGAACGGTCGCCCACGATGCCCAGCGACGACCGCGATCGGCGTGCGCGGGCCAGCACGAGCACCAGGCCACCGAATCCGATGGCTGCGATGACCGGGATCCGAACCAGGCGCACCATGAAGTCGGGAATGCCGAGCGGCTTGTCCGTCGCGAAATAGAACGGGCGATCGTCGACCACCGGTGTGGCCAGCGTCGCGAAGCTGTCAGCATAGTCGTCGAGGCTCAACTCCCCGGCGAACAACTTGCTGTAGACCGCTTCCGACGGCTTGTCCGGCGCATAGAGAACATGTGCTCGGCCATGCCCGGCCAGCAGCGCCTCGACCTGCGGTTCAGCGAGTGGGCTGCGCGTGAGCATGAACACCGTTTCAACCGGCTCGTCGCCGGCCGGCTTCCATTCGCTGACGGCCAGCACGTGTCGCCCGGCATCCTTGATCGCAACGCCCCGCTCGGTGAGCAGCGCCGCGCTGTTGGCGACCAGCCGCGGAACATCAATCGGCCAGCGAATGACCACCAGCGCGCCGTTGTCCGTCAGGTGGTCGTAGTAGGCCGCCATGGCATCCTGGGTGTAGAGATAATTCTCCGTGAGCGACAGGCCGCCGCTGCTGATCGCCGCCCACGAATCCACGAACCCGAGGATGATCAGGTCGAAGCGCTCGTCGGTCCGTTCGATGAAGTTGCGACCCTCGTCCATGACCAGCCGCACGTTTGGGTGGTCATAGAGTTGGCCGGCCGCCGGACCGAGCTGACGCACACAGTCGACGATGAGCGGATTCATCTCGACGGCAGTGACCATCGGGCTACCCGCCGTGACCGACAGCACCACGTCCGTGCCGCCGCCCGGCCCGATGACCAGCACGTGCGGCTGCTCGGCCAGCCGCAGCGGGAAATACCGGAACCACTGGCGCGCCTCGGCCAGATCTTCGCGCGTCCCGTCCCAGCGAAGGACGTTCGTCCAGGCGTCACTGTCAATGTACAGGCGGGCCAGGTGGAAGTCGTCGAAGCCTTCGACCATGCTGACGCGCGAGAACGAATTCCAGGCGTCGCGGGTGATCGAGGCCTGCGGCGCGGCACGCAGCAGTTGATACAGGCCCTTGCTGGGCGCGTCGCGGATGGCCAGCGCGCCGCTGCGATGGTTGTGCGCGGCTGCGAAGAGGCTACCGACCAGCATGGCGGCCGATACGGAGAAATAGAGCGTTCTTCTACGCCGCACGGCCGCCGCGAGCAGCACGGCTGCCAGCGCCGGCAGGATGCCAATGGCCAGCACCGCCGTCTCTGCCCCAAGGGAGCTAATGGCGATGGGTACGAGCAGCGTCCCGGCCGCAGCGCCGACCAGATCGACGAAGTAGAGCCGGTTCGAATCAGCCGCGTGACGATCGAACGCCAGGCTGAGCGCGGCGCCGCCGATCACGAATGGAAGTACGCTCAGCAGGAAGTAGAAGTTGAGCCGCTCGGGCGTGAACGGGAAGAGCAGGATCGCGCGCGGAAACAGCCACAAGACGACTGCCAGCAGGATCGCCAGCAGAATTAGTCCGCTGGAGTGGACCTCGTGAGTGTCGCCGGCCTCGGGCCGCGGACGGCGCAGGAGATAGACCAGGAACCCGCCCAGCCCCCAGCCGAACAGGGCCACCGAGACGGCCACAAACGTGTAGTGATACCAGATGGTGGCCGAGAAGATCCGCGTCAGCGTCAGCTCGAACATCAGGCCGGACGCCGACAAGAGCAGCACTGCGGCAAGCACGGCCACCGGCGCCCGTCTGGCCACTGTCGATGACCCTCTGGCGACTCGCATCGTTACGGCGCGCCGACCGGAACGTTCCACGGGGCCGCGTTGAGCAGGCCCGGCTTCTGGGCATTGCCGATCCACAGATCGAGGCGATCGACCATGTCCTTGGCCACGTCGCGCAAGAGCGCCTCGCGGATGTCCGGATTGGGCCCGTTCCCGACCAGCGCTTCGAGCAGGTCCTCCGTGAGCCAGATGCGATAGCCCAGCGTGAACTTGACCGCGGCCGGCAGCGGCGGCTGGGCGTAGCGCTGCACGTCCATGCGGAGCAGCACCGCCAGTGCGGAAACCAGCGAGTCGCGCTGCGCCGGGGTGAGCAAGTTGGTGTGCTCTTTGAGCAGGGCGAACGCGGGCACATCGCCGTCGTCAATCACTAGCATGCCACCCTTCCAGCGGGCGATTCGTGTGGTCAAGATGTCCAGGGTGATGGCCAGGCTCTCCGGGAGCGGCTTGTCGTCGTTGGTGAACAGCAGCGCCGTGTAGATTCGCTTCAGGACGACCGGGTTTGCTTCGGCCTTTCCGGCGGTCTCGAGCGTGCGCATGATCTGTTGAAGCAGCCGATTGTCGACCTTGATGTTCGACCGCAGTTGGACAAAGGCTTTGGCGCAATGATAGCGCACCTCGGCGTCGGGAAAGCTCAACCCGGCGATCAGGGCGACTCGGGCGGCCACGCGGTTGATGTCGACCAGCGTCATCGCCAGTGTGCGGGCCAGGTCGACGTTTAGCTGCCGGCCTTGCGCGAACAGCGCCGCGAACTTCTCGGCAGCCTGTTCGACCAGAAAGACCTTGAACGGTTCGCCGGCATCCCGGGCGTTCAGCTCGTCGAGAAAGGCCTGACTGAAGTCGGCGTAGGCCTTGGCCTTGATCATGGCGACGTCGTTGGGACCTGGATCGCCCTCGCCCGCCTTGGCGATCACAGCAAGGTACGCCTCGATGAGTCCATCAATCCATTGGTCGACAATTGCCGCATCGCCGGGGTTGAAGTTGGCCTTGGGGCGCAATGGACCCAGGGAACTGGCCGGCTGCTGGGTGAGCGCAGCCGAGGGCAGGATCAGGGGCAGGATGAAACCGAATCGGGCGGCCAGTGGCCGGTGATGCTGCATCGCAAAGCTCCGCTTGAGCTTGGACATCGGCGGTCCCAGCGCGCCGGGGTGCGTGAGGCCGGTCGCTGCGACCGGAACCCGTGACCGACGACGGGACCCCAATCGCGATCGATTCGCGATTGGGGACCCCGACCCTGAAGGCGGGGCCGCGGGAGGGACCGAGCGCCGACCCAGCTCGGGACCGCTAACCTTCCCCACCGGCCGCGGCGAACCGTACCGACAGCCAGCGCCGCCTGTCAAGCGCGGCGCTCGATCTGCCGTACACATGGGGTGCATTGCAGGATGGGTGGCAAAACCAAGTGGCACACGCGGCATGGGTGGCATGGCCAAGCGAAGCGCGGCCATGACGTGGCTTGTCGTGACTTCATGCCCGCGCTGGGGACCCCAACCGCGATCTGTTTGCGGTTGGGGACCCCTGGCGCTTGGGCATGCCACCCAAGATGAGATGCAGCCGTACACATCCGGACGCTCGGCGAAGCGAGTCGGCCATCTGGGTTATCTGCCACGTCCCGGTAGGCGGACAAGCGAGTCAAGCATCCGGAACGGCCAGACGATAGCGGTAGTGGCATCCAACGGCAGGGTGCGCACCACCGTCGAGATCGTGTCAGCGCCGCACGGAGAGGATACATCGCGGGAATGATGGCTCAACCCACACGACGTTCGTCCGACGGCGGTGCGGTGCTGCAGGTTCCGCTCCTGACCCTCCCCGGCGCCAGCATCGACCCGGTCACCGGACTTCCCGATCACCGCAGCTTCGTGGAGGGCATCGAGCACGCCCGGCTGCGCTGCCGGCGCGATGACGACACGCTGACCGTCGTGCTGCTCGACCCGGATGCGTTCCGTCAGATCAACGAGACGCATTCACACGCCGTGGGCGACCGCGTCCTGGCACTGATTGCCCGAGCCATCCGCGCGCAGTGCCGACGCGACGAGCTGATCTGCCGCTACCGGTGGGACCAGTTCGCCTTGGCGCTGTCGAGCGTCACCGAGGCGCAGGCGCTGGCCGTGGCGGAGCGCTGCCGCCAATCGATCGACACCGAAATCGTTCGGCACGGCCTGGCCTCCAGTTGGTTTGGCTCCAGCGCCGGGATTGCCCAGAGCGGGCGAGCGTGCGTGGAGACGTGCCGGGCGTTAATCGATCGGGCCACCGACGCCGTCGCCATGGCCAAGGCGCGAGGCGGTAACCGAAGCGTGCTCTGGTCGCAGCTCAAATCTACCAGCTCGATCGGCGCCTCGGCGCCGTGCAGTCGCAACGGGCGTCGCGCGGCCAATGCGGACGTGGCCTGGGACGCGAACGCGGCCGAGCGCTGGATGCTCCGCTTCCGCCGCAGCCTGCAGCGGACTTGTCTCGAGTCGATCGAGACGCTGATCGCCACGGTCGAAGCGAAAGACCCTTACACCCGCCGCCACTCGCTGACGGTCAGCACCTACTGTGAGGCGCTGGGCCGAAGGCTCGCGATGCCGGCTGCTCAAGTCGAGAGCCTGCGCAAGGCGGCCATCCTGCACGACATCGGCAAGATCGGCATCCCCGACGCGGTCCTGCGAAAACCGGGCGCGCTGACGCCCGACGAGTTCGAGCTGGTCAAGCGCCACCCGCGGGTCGCCTGCGATATCCTGCGGCCGGCCAGCTTCCTGTCCGACGAGCTCCCGATCATCCTTCATCATCACGAGCGTTTCGACGGAAAGGGCTATCCAGATGGCCTGAGCGGCGCGGCCATTCCGCTGGGTGCCCGCGTATTGGCGGTGGCCGATGCCATCGACACGATGCTCAGTTCGCGCAGCTACAAGTCGCCATTCACGCCCGACCAGGTCCGATCGGAGCTGGCTCGCTGCTCCGGTACGCAGTTCGACCCCCAGATCGCCAGTGCCGCCATCCAGTGGCTCGATGAGTGCTCCGACGCGGACGTCTCGGCCCCGGTGGCTGAGCCGGTTCACTCATACGCCTGCTGACGCCGATCACGCTTACGGGCCGAGAGGCGCAGCTTGTCTTCGAGCCGGCGCCGCCTTGCCGCCGCCGGGATTCGCGTCGGCCGCCGCACCTTGCGCGGCGCCAGTGCCCCCGCCAGCAGGTCTACCAGGCGCTCGACGCACGCCTGTCGGTTGGCCAATTGTGTGCGGTGCCGCGAGGAATGGATGCGCAAGACGCCATCGCCCGCGATGCGCCGGCCCAGCGCGCCGCGGATGCGGGTGCGCTCGGCATCGGTCAGTGACGGGCTGACGCCGACGTCGAATGACAGCGTGACGCGCGTGTTGGTCTTGTTGACGTTTTGTCCGCCCGGACCGCCGCTGCGAGAGAACGCGAAGGACAACTCGCCCGGTGCGATGGCGCCGGCCGCCAAGTGCGGGACGGCAATCCCGGGCGCATCGTCGCGGCGCTCAGCGCACAAGGCTCCACCCGATGGTTGCCGACGAACGCGGCACGCGCGACTGGCTGTTGCGATTCTGGTTCTGGCGCAGGAAGTCCTGGAGCCAGCGCAGATGTTCGTCGGCGCTGGGCACGTCTGTATCCGCGGCCGGAGGCTCTTCAGCCTCCGCCGGCGCCAGTGTGGGCGCAGCCGGATCGCTTACGTCGGCAGCCGCGTCGCGCGATTGCTTCTTTTGGTTGACCAGGGCCACCGCATAGCGGGCGGCAATCGTGGGCGAGGCCGTCATGAGCAAGGCGGCGCTGTAGTCTCCGACGGCCAGGTCAAACATGCGCAGACGGTCATAGCACTCGGCCCGAAGCGCGAGAGCATCGGAGTTGCGCCTTTCGAGTGCGATCACGGCCGACAGATCGGCTGCGGCGGCCTCGTACTGATTCAGGGCCATCCGGGCGCGAGCCCGGCCGAGCAGAGCCAGCACCAGGTCGGGCGCGTCCGCGATCGCGGCGTCGAAGTCGGGCAGGGCAGCGGCTGCGGCCCCGGCCCGCGCCAGGCCGATCGCTCGGAGCGTGCGGACCCAGGCGGCGTCAGCGCCGAGCTGCAACGCTCGATCCAGGTCCGCGATCGCCGCATCCAGCATGGCAGAACCAGTGCGGGTCTTGAGCCCTTCGTGCGACAGCAGGCCGGCCACGCCGCGCAGGAAGTAGCCCTCGAACCGATCGGCCTGCGTAGCCAGCAGGCGCTCGGCGTCTTGCGCCATGCTGTCGAACCGCTGCGCGGCGCAGTGCAACGTGGCCCGGAATCGCAGCGCGTCGGAGTGGTCCGGATCACGCAGGAGGCATCGGCCCAGATGATCCAGTGCGGCCGCCGTGTCTGCATTGGCGAGGCCCGCCAGGTACAGCGCGTCGGCCGAGGCCGGGTCGACCTGTTCGCCAGGCTGCTCGCGGCGACGGTGCTCGAACTCACGCTGCGCGCCGATGAGCATGGCCGCCACGCGGTGGGCCACGGGGTCTTCACTGCCGAACAGGGCCTCGGCGCCGGGCACGCGCTTGAGCAGCTCGCCCACCTGCTCGCCGAGGGCCACGCGGCTCTGCAGCGCATCGAGCGTGGCCTGTGCCTGGGCGGCCAAAGCCTCGTTCTCGCGCTCGACAGCCGTCAGCCGCTCGCGCAGTTCGCGGTCGCGGTGCGTTGTCTTGGCGCTTTGCCGGAACAAGGCGGTGCTGAGCGCGAGGGCCAGAAGGATCGCGGCCGCGGCGACCGTCAGCACAGGATAGCGGGTGACGAATCGGCCGACGCGCTGTACGCCGCCAAGCCGCCGGGCGCGAATTGGCTTGCCGTCGACAAATCGGCGCAGGTCGGCGGCGAACTCGGCAGCGGTTGCGTACCGCCGATCGGAGCTGCGCTCCATCGCCTTGAGGCAAACAGTCTCGAGATCGACCGGAACCTGCGGATTAGACGAACGCGGAAGGTCGGGATCGCCGCGCACGATCAGGCTGATCACTTGCTCCCGCGTCGTACCGGGGAACGGTGGACGCAGGGTCAGCCATTCGTACAGCGTCGCGCCCAAAGAATACACATCGCTTCGCGGTCCGACAGCCGACGGCTGCCCGCTGATCTGCTCGGGCGACATGTACAGCGGCGAGCCGAGGAACTCGCCCGTAACCGTCACGCCCGGCTGCTCAAGCACGCGGGCCAGTCCAAAGTCGGAGACACACAGCCGGCCGTCTGCCGCAAAGATGAGGTTGTGCGGCTTGACGTCGCGGTGGACGATGCCGCGCTCGTGGGCGTAGTGCAAAGCGTCGGCGACGGCGGCGACATGACCCGCGATACTCCGGTAGTCTGCCGGCGTTCGCAGCGTGTGCGCACCTGAGCAGCCGGCGGGCCGGGCGCCTGGCGGTCCAGCTGCCGGCAACGCGCCGTGCGGCTCATGGTCCTGGGCCGAGGCATCGCGCGTGAGCGGCGCGGTGTCGGCCAGCGCGGTTTCCATGTAGATCGGGTCATCGGGCTGGTCGCCGCGTAATTCGGCAATGATGCGATCGACGCTGCGGCCCGACAGCAGCTCCATCGCGTAGTAATACGTCCCGTCTTCTTCTCCCTGGGCAAAGATCGGCACGATGTTCGGATGGTGCAGGTTGGCCGCCGCCTCGGCCTCGCGCTGGAAGCGGACGATGGCCGAGCTGCCGCGCGCCGCCGTCGCGGCCAGGACCTTGATGGCGACCTGCCGGTTCAGCGAGCGCTGCCGCGCCGCATAGACGGTTCCCATCCCGCCGCGCCCGATCTGGCGGCCGATCTCGAAATCGCCGATAGACACCCCGCTGAGCGACCCGCCCGGCCGGACCGTCAAGAATCGCGATGGATTTGGCGCTCCCGACACGCGGACTCTTCCTCCCGCATTACCGCATCGCCTTGCGCGAAGCTGAAGGCATGCCCAAGCGCAAGCACGGGCATGGCCGCGCTACGCTTGGTCATGCCACACCAGATGGCTACGAATCGCGCACGCCCACTAGTTCAAACCACACCAGTGGATTCTGTCCAACCCCGCCGGTTATTCTCGACTGCCGTCCAGAACCGTCAACTTCTGACAGACGCCGCCGGCAATCGGCTCTCGTGGCTGTGCCTGCGCGCAACCATCGCAATTCCAATAACTTACGTCTCCTCGCGCGCGAGTGGCTCGAATCGTCCCGCGGCGTGCTGCCGGCCAAGCTCAATATAGCTGGCCACCACATCCACTATGTACGCCCGTTCGCGATCGGTGGTTGCCCGGACAACCTTGGCGGGCAGACCCATGACCAGCGAACCGTCCGGGATCACCGTCCGCGGCGGTACAACCGCTCCCGCAGCGATCACGCAGTCGCTGCCGATCTCGACGTCGTCCAGCACAATCGCACCGATGCCGATCAGCGTGCGCGGCCCGACGCGGCGGCCGTGCACGACCGCCCGGTGTCCGATGCCCACATCATCGGCGATTTCGAGCGGAACGCCACGGTTCGTATGGATCACGGTGCCGTCCTGAACGTTCACCCGAGCGCCGATGCGAATGGGCGACACGTCGCCCCGAATGACGACGTGATGCATCACCGTACACTGGTCGCCCAGTACGACATCGCCGGCCACATATGCGGTGGGTGCGATGTAGACATGGCGGCCGATGCGCACGCCCGCCGATGTTTCGCTCATGCCTGCATGATAACCGCGCCGGGCACGAGATGCCCGTACGATGAGCGCCATGCGCGTGTACGGTGGCTCCGAGTTCGGAGCTCCCGACGAGGCTGCGCCTCGAACCAACCCCTCGCACCCGTATGCGGCAGCGTGGCAGGCTCACTCATCACCTTGCAGCGCAATCGCGATTGTGGCAGGCCCTCCGAGTCGCGAATCCGTCCTCCGCGCGGCTCACGGCTAACGAATAATGAGGTACAACTTAACGAAGACGCGACGACGACTTCACGGCGTTGGTGTGAAAGGCTTGGCGGCGCGGCGAGTAAGGCGCTTCAGACCGTGCGTCCGTTTTTGGAGGCGGCGCGACATGCTCGGGACTGGCTGCCGCGCTGGGTTTACAAAGCCCTGAAACCGTTTGCAATCGCCTGGCCGCGTCGCTAAGATCGCGCCTGTGCCGACGTCGCACATGGGCGACGTTGGGGAGTCCAAGGATCCCCCTCCACAAGGACCGCTACGATGCGTCGCTCGCCGAAGGACCGTAACGAACTGCGCGGATTCACGCTGATTGAACTGTTGGTAGTCGTCTCGATCATTGCGCTTTTGATCGCGATCCTGCTGCCGTCGCTGAGCAAGGCCCGCGAGCAGGCCCGGGCCGTCAAGTGCCTCGCCAACCAGCGCGGCTTGGCGCAGTCGGCACAGGTGTTTGCGGACGGGCGCTCCGGCCGGACGCAGCTTTCGGCCGACCCGATTGGTATGGCCGCAGCCGACCCGAACAAGCAGCTCTACGCCTACGGTGCGACCGGTGAGATCCTCGCCTGGCCGGTGGCCATCGCCACTGCCGCGAACATCGGCTATTCCGAGAATTGGAACTGGGGCGTGCGCGCACAGAACTTTGCCGAGGCCAGTCAGCGCAAGGAGTTCATGAAGACCGACCTGGGCATCGCCACCTGCCCGTCGGACAAGATCCAGATCTCGACGCCGTTCTACCCGCGCGGCGCCAGCCTGGCGACGATGGGCTATCCGCCGGAGTACCCGCCGGCCGGCGGCGGCAACAACTCGTATTGGGGTTTTCTGAGTTTCGGGATCAACGAAGACGTGGTCGGCGTCGAGGGGGCCAACTCGCCGGTTGTCAATGGCGTGCGCGTGGGCGCTTGCTGGAAGAACGGCTGCGTTGGTGAGGTTGCTCAGTCGGCCAACTGCGCGGGCGAGCGGCTGCGCGGCCGGCTGGACCGGGTCTACGATCCGGGCACGTGCGCGCTGATTGTCGATGCCGGTCCCACGTCCGCCGAACAGGCCCTCGCGTCGAGCGACCCCTTCGAATACTGCAATCTCATCACCAGCGCCCAGGTAGTGGGCGGGCCGTACTTGGAAGACTTCCAAGGGCAATACCCGAAACGAATTTCGAACAAGCGCCATTTCCGCGGGCGCGTCAACGTGATCTTCTGCGATTTTCACGGCGAGCCGGCCACACCGACGATGTTCTTCAACAGCCCGGTCTTGCCGAACCCGATTCCGACGATGTATTCCCCGCGCGTGCGGGTCTCGCCGTACAAGCCCTTTGTGGAGTAGTTTCAACCGAGTGTCCGCATAATGGAGAAGGAAGGAGTGTCGTATGAGAAGCCTTGCATGCATCGGGTTGTGTGCTGCCAAGATGGCGGCGTCGGCGCTGGCGGTCCCGCCCGGCCCGATCGACGGGGTGGACATCCCCAGTAATTTCGGCGCCGGCGCATTGCTGGCCACGCAGACCAATCGAACTGGTTTCGGAAACCAGACAGCCATCCTGGGCGGCAACACGCCCGGTTCCGAGGCGAATGCGCTGTATGTTGCCAACGATGATTCGAATCTCTACATCGGAATCACCGGGAACCTGCAGACCAACGGCAACGCGTTCATCATCCTGATCGACGCCGACAACAGCGGCGCCACTGGCATGAACGAGCTGATGACGCAGGGCGTCGACGGCCCGCCGTTTACGCTGCAGAACATGGGCCAGCCGACCACCGACTGCATGACGTTCGGAACCGGCACACTCTTGCCGACCGGCTTCGGGGCGGACTACGCCGTGGCGGTCGACACGTTTGGCGGCACGATGTTCGTCAGCGAATACAACCTCGATCCAGCGATTGACCCGGGTACCTGGGTTTGCAACCCCGGCGGGATCTCGCAGCCGCTGTTCGCGACCCGCGCGTTCATCGGCTCGTCGCCAACCAACGATGGCAACTCGGTCTTCGAGGGCACGGGCTTCCCGGATCCGTTCCCAGGCTACGTCGGCGGCTTCAACAACACGAACACGATGGGTGTCACGGCGACGAGCGGCACGGGCGCAGCTACGGCGACGACGGGGGCTGAGTTGGGCATCCCGCTGGGGCGGTTCGGCCTCACACCGGGTAGCTCGACCATCAAGCTGCTGGTGCTCGTGGCCAGCGGCGGCGGGACGGGTCCGAACGGCACCGTGCACAATCAGTCGTTGCCACCGACGACCAGCGTCGCCTGCGTCGCGACCATGCCGATCGGCGAAGAGCCGGACCTGTCGACCGACACGTTTGTCACGCATGTCGTGGCTGCCGGCGGGAGCTTCACCGGCACGCTCAACGGGACCGACCTGCAGGGCACATTCGGCATGGGCGCGCTGAAGGCCACGCAGTCGTGTGCGACCAGCGCGGGCGACCAGTCGCCTGACCCGAGTCAGATCAACTACACCGGCGGCTCGGAGCTGAACCAGCTCTTCGTCGACAATGACAACGACTTTCTTTACCTGGGCATCACCGGCAACCTCGAGCCGGGCGGCAACCGCCTGGTCGCCTTTGTCGACTCTGTGGAAGGTGGCGAGCGGTTCCTCTCGGGCCAGAGCACGCTGGGCGGTGGTGTGGCCGGCATGGAGGGAGACGCGCTCCCGCTGGCCGTTGACGGCAGCGAAGTGCTCTACGACTACGCCTACGAGATCAACTGGTGCGTCGGCTGCCTGGGCGAAGGAAGCCGGGCCGTGTTCCTCGACACGCTGGATCTGCAAGCCGACAGCAAGTCCTTCGCCGGCTATTCCACCGAAGGATCGGGCGATGGCACGCTCATCACCGGCGACAACCCCAACGGCGCCCAGGTCGCGCTCGACCGAACGAATGTGGACGGCGTACCCGGCTGTGGCGACGCCGATCCATGCTTCATGGAGACGCCGGAAATGATCGCGGCCCAGGCGGCCACGGCCACCAAGGGCTTCGAGATCGCGATTCCGTTTGCCGACATTGGCGTGACCGAGTTGCCGGCCAAGGTAAACCTGTGGACGTTCGTCGTCGCCTCGAACAATGAGGGTCCACCCTCGTTCGGCGGCTTCGGCTCGGACCAGGGGCTGCCGTCGCTCCGCAACCTGGAAGTGACGCAGAAACATAACGCCACCAACGGCCCGACGGACTTCACGGGGCAGAACCTGCCGCTGATCCCGCAGCGGTTCTACGACGCACGAGCGGTCAGCTACGATGCCATGGCGGTGGCCGAGACGGTCAGCCTGGTGGCGTCGAACCCGCCCGATGGTCACGTGGACACGCTCGACACCGGCTCCGGTCCGACGCTGACGGCCGGCATCGGCGCGGCCGGCACCACGATGCAGGGTGCGGTCCAGTACGCGACGATCTCGGTCACGTTCAGCGGAACGCCGTCGCCGGCCTTGACGCTGGCCAACATCGGCATCGCCTGCACCGGCGGCACGTGCCCAACCGTCACGGGTGTGACCGGGTCGAACGCGGGACCGTACGAGATCTCGCTCAGCGGCGCCATTCCGCCGCTGCACTGCACGACGCTGAGCTTTACGGGTCCGGCGTTCGATGCGGGCACGCAGGTCCAATACCAGTCGAGCCCGGGCAACGTCAATCTGCTCAGCGCCGCCAATACGCAGGACCTGCTCGGCCTGATCCAGGCACTCAACAACGGCACGGCCGTCGGTAACCCAGCCCAGTACAACGTCAATCGACTCGGGCCGCCGAACACGCAGGACCTGCTGCGGATCGTGCAACTGCTCAACGGCGTGCTGACCACGCAGGCCTTCAACGGCGCTGCGCTCACGCCGTGTCCGTAGTCAAGCTGGTGCGAGACCCTGCTGGTGCGAGAATCCCTTCTCGCACCCAGATTCGCGGCTGGTGCGAGAATCCTTTCTCGCACCCAGACTCGCGGGAATCCCTTCCCGCGAAACATGCTGGTGCGAGAATCCTTTCTCGCACCCAGACTCGCGGGAATCCCTTCCCGCGAAACATGCTGG
>Ga0187892_10007504_pt1 | contig 15507 bp, 13 predicted proteins | sample MA1701073metaG_FD_139345 | JGI IMG/M metagenome (GOLD analysis project Ga0187892, IMG submission 139345) | Bio-ooze microbial communities from a basaltic lava cave in the Kipuka Kanohina Cave System on the Island of Hawaii, USA - MA170107-3 metaG ... | reverse complement strand
GGTCACCCTGAAGCAGGGTGCGCGGAACGGTCACCGACGGCCGTCAACGGACGTGTCATCGCTGGTAGCAGCCTTGTGACCAGGTCCGTTGATGGCCCTTCTTGCCGGTCCTTGCCGGAATTTTCGCGCCATTCTCGCGCCATGATCTCACGGCAGAGGTCTTCGTGCTGGTCTCAGCAACCTCGTCCTGCGTGGGACCGAACGAGAACGGGGCCGGCACCTGCCATCAGATCCAACCCCACCGATGTCCTGGTTCGGTAGCCGCGAGGCCATTGGGATTGGCCATTGGATGCCGACCCCGCCGCCGAGTGCTGAGCCCATCTGTCGGTTCGTCCCGACGCTATTGTTCTCCGCGACTTCGCCCACGGCTTCGCGTGGGAATGGGTGAGCGGCCCTTGGCGGCACTCCCCCACCACGCGCATCCGACGTGCAAACTACATACCCAGATCAGGGCCTTCGAGTTCCTGCGATGCCCGCTGGGGCCGGTCCAGCATTGAGCCCAGGGAGCGAGCGAGAACCTTGGCCCGCCACTCGGCGACATTGCGGGCGATCTCCTCGAGCGTGGCGTCGTCGACCTCGAAGGCCTGTCGGGGCAGCCGGGCGAAGGCCGCGAGGGCATCGCCCAGGGCGGCGGCATGAAAGCCGGGGTCCTTGGCGTGAGCCAGTTCGCATAGTCGATCGAAGCCGTAGCGTCGGGCCAGGACGTGGACGTCGATGAAGTCACGGGCTTCAGCGCGCGTGAAGAGGGCCAGCAGCTTGTTGGCGGCGAGCTCCTCTCCGGCGAGGACCGACCCGAGCGGCCCTGGCTCGGCGGGCAGCAGGCGGGTGTCGTAGCAGAGGTCGACCTGCGTGCGGTCGTCGGAGCCGCCCACCTCGAGGCGGACGAAGCCCTCGCTCACCTGCAGGCGGCGGACGTCGAGCCCCGCCTCGTCGAGCGCCGTCTCCAGGGCGGGGAGGACCCGCGCGACTGCGCCCGGATCGGCGACAAAGAAGTCGAGGTCGCGGGTGGTGCGGGTGACCGCTCCCGTGATGATGAGGGCCGCACCGCCCGCCAGAGCGAACTCGGCCGCTTCGGGGAGCTCGGAGACGATCGAGGCGATGCGGGTCTGCAGCGCGCTCAGCACGCCAGCTCGAGGCCCCTCCGCTCGCGGAGCCACCGGGCCCACGCCTCGCTAACCCACGGCGGGAGGTAGAGCCGGGGCCACAGCGCCACCAGCTCGTCGACGTCGATGAAGCGCCGGACGTCGTCGTCTGTTCCCTCACGCAGCACCTGCTCGTAGACGTAGGCCCGCTGGGCGGAATCGTCGAGGTCGTAGTCGGTTTCCGGCCCACTCCAGGCGATGTGGTCCGGTAGGCGCACCCGGCCCGAAGCCTTGATGATCGTCGGGTCGTCCGCATCCTCGGGGATGGCGACAGGGCGCCTACGCCAACCGGCGACGAGCGGACGGGAGCCAGCCTCCGGGGAACGTTCCACCCCCTCAGAGTACCGAGCAAGCCCCCCGACCCGGCGCGGTCCAGTAGCCGGCGATCGAAGCCGTGAGCGTCAACGTTGCTGCCACTCACGGCATCGCGACCACGTCGCCCAAGGATCGGACCGCTCAGACCCTGCATCGCATAGGCCCCCGTCACCGGAACACATCACCGAACCACCCTTACGGGACACCACCACCGGGTGGCATCGGCAGTCACCGCAAAGCGCTTCCAGTTGAGCTTCCGGATGCGGGGCCTCCTGCGCGTGTTGCGGCTGCGCGACGTCCCGGTCACCGTTCCTCCTCCGGGACCCCGGCCATCGTTGGGCGACCGGGACCCACAGCGGGATCCGTGACTGGGATACGCGTCAGGAGTTAAGAGCCGGGCGGTTCCGAGAGGTGGTGCTCGGCCACAAGGTGGTCGTAGACGAGGCGGTGCCAGTGGGCGTCGACAAGAGCATGATGAGCGGGGCCGGGGTTTTGTGGCCGACAGCGACAGCCCACGTGATGCTCGACCTGCCACAGGTCGAGGGCGATCATCGGCCAGCCGTCGGGCGTGTCCTCGATTCGGCCGAACAGGCGGACGATCCCCAGCCAGTCCCACGGCGAGCACATCGCCCAGAGCTCCGGCACGCGTCGCCGATAAGTCCTGGAGCCGCAGTCCGACCGTCGTCGTGTCGGCCCACGCCGGGTCGTCACGGGGCGGCAGAAGCGGCAAGGTGGGCTCGTGGTGCCATGCGCTGGCATCCTCGAATGGGAAGTCCGAGCACACCGCGTAGAACTCTTTGCCGTCCTCAGCGACGACGCCCACACTCATGACGTGGAGGCGGACCCCGTCGTCCTGGAACTCTGTGTCGACCCAATAGCGCACAGCTGCCATTCGATCAGCGGACCGTGCGGCCGTCCACGTACCTTGGTGGGCGAGGTCATGTCTTCGGTGTCGTCCCAAAGGGCCCTGACGCCGGCCCCGAGCGAGGCGAGTCCCATTGACGGTTCCGCTGCGGGACCCCCCGGTCGCCGTTCCGGCTGCGGGTCCTTGAGCGCGCCGTCTGGTCATAGGCATCGGTTCGAGCGCAGTCGGGTTCACACCGAAGCCTCGGTCGGCGTTCAACCGCGCGAAAATGGCTCGCTGCGCGCCGAGGTGCGGCTGCGTCGCTGGCGGCCCCGACGGGCACGCGGCAAGCTCGATGCCATGCCTGGCTTGTACGGCGACGAGTTCGTGGGTTATCGGATCCCGACCGACGATGAGGTGAACGTCGCCCTCCGTGGAGGGGTCGTTGCGCTCGACGCGAACGTCTTGCTCGGGCTGTACCGTTTCCTGCCACAGACCGCCAACGATCTCATCAAGGTCCTTGGGCGTCTCGAGGACCGGCTCGTTGTGCCAAACCAGGCGCTACGAGAGTTTTGGCGGCACCGTCAGCGGGCTGCCGGAAGCCCCGAAGCCGCCATGCGGGTTGCCGACGATGCCATCGGCAAGGCGGTCGCTAGCGCAGCAAGCGCTTGAGACCTTGTCCAAGCAGGTCGGACTGGATGCCGCCGATCACTCGGGTCTCCTCGAACGCGTGACAGGCTTCGCAGAAGATCTCCGTGACGAGTTGGCTGCCGTGCACAAGAAGGCAGATGCGCGATCTGGCGACGACGACCCGATCCTCGCGCAGCTCGAGATTCTGCTTGAAGGAAGGGTCACCGCCGCGCTGCCGGAGGACCAGTGGAAGGATTGCGTCGCCGAGGGCCATCGACGAGTGGAGGCCGCGAGGAGCCGCCCGGCTACAAGGACGCGGCGAAGCAGCAAGGCGACGCTCCCGAGGGTGCAGCGGGCGACCACCTGGTGTGGTATCAGGCCACCCGGAACGCCGCCGAGCGAGGTTTGTGACCTCGTCATCATCACCGCCGACGAGAAAGAAGACTGGTGGTGGCGACAACAGTCGGCGCTACTGGGGCCGCGCCCTGAGCTGACGTCCGAGTACTACAACCTCGGTGGGCATCGGCTATTCCTACTGCGTCCGCCGGAGCTCCTCGCCCGCGCTGCGGTGCTCGATGTCGAGGTTGACCAGCAGTCGCTCGCTGACGCAGAGCGCCCTAGCGAGGAGGCCGACCCGGTGCCCTGGACAGCGGACGCGCTCCTCACACTCCTCGCCCGGCTGGACGGGGAGGCACCGGTGCAGGCGAACGTCATACGTCTGGCGGCCCGGTCGGGCGGACGTGTTACACGGGACCAGGTCTACAAGCTGGGCGGCTTTCCGGACGATCGCATGCTCCGCGGCTTCACGCGCCCGCCGGCGCGGATCACCGTTGCACTTCAGGCTGAGGGTCTCGTGCCCGACCGCATATTGCCGATCCTCGTTGCGCGCTACCCCGAGGGCGTGAAAGCCTCATATTTCAGCGTGCCTCCGGTCCGGAGATCCCGACCTTATATGAGGAGCTTTCTTCGTCGCAGGGTGGCTCTTCCCAGAATCATCCCAGAATCCGGTCGCATTGAGGAGTCGAGTCCTGCGGATGCCAGGCGGCAAGGGCGCCAGGATCGAGAACCGCAGGGCGACCTTATCGAGGCCGTCGAGGTCAGGTGACGGTGGGGTAGGACGTTTCCCCCGGGGAACGACCCGCTGGGCGTTCCTCCTGCGGGCCCCCGGTCGTCGTTCCCCGAATGGGACGCGCCGGTGGGCCTTTGCAGCGACGAGCGGCGGGTGACGCTCGCCGGCCTCGCGGGGCGACGGCCCGGATCCGCCCGAGTCTCGTGCGCTGACTGGCTAACGATCCCGTTTCGCCGCCCTCACGGCCCGCGCCAGCTCGGAGTAGTACCGCAGCACCCGAAGGTCGATCGGCGGTCCGACCCGTCGGGCGACCCCGCTCGACAACGCTGCGCTAACGTCGACCGACATTGGAAAGCAGGAGCCGAATGCCGTTCCTAAATGCCCGTACGCTGCGACTATTGGAAATGGTTCTGGGGGGTCAGGGCCTATCTCGCGTCGCAATTCCGAGAAGATGACCGATCAGCGAGGCTGCCCGCTGCGTTCGCGTGATCGGGGAGCTTCGGGGGCCAGGGTTGTCGCCCGCCAGCAGCATGGGACCACCTTGAGGTGGGCGAAACGGTGGTCCCATCAGGCTGGCGAGCGACAAGGGTCGACTCGGGGTCGACTCCGGCGAGATCCCGAGTTGCTCAAGCGGAGCGGCCGACACCGGAGCCGACCCGTCAAGATGGTTGAGGCGGGCCGCCGCTGGCGCCTCCTCGAGCGCTCCTGCGTAACCCCTGGCGAAGCGCCGCGTCATCGTCGACGATGCTTCTGGCTGCGTCGCCGTTGCCGGCCTCTCGGCCACCAGATGCGCAGCAGCCCGCTCACCCTGGAGAGCAGGCACCTGCGGCCACGGGTGGTGATCGTGTTGAGCCTGCGCCGTCATGGCCACATCGCCACCGCTGATGGTGATGCGATCAAGCGCCGGTCGGCAGCGACAGCGCGTGGGGGGAATCGCACGCTAGCCGTTGCGCGGCACCGCTCATCGCCACGACCCCGTCCTGACGGCAGTTGAGCGCCGTTTCTGCCCTCAGATTCCGCCGGGACCGCGCCATTTCGACGATTTCTGGTGGGCGATGAGGGTCTTGATCCCCCGACCTCTGCCGTGTGAAGGCAGCGCTCTACCGCTGAGCTAATCGCCCCGGTGGCCGTTGCGGCCACCCGACGATAGTGCAGGTTCGGGGGCGCGGAGCGGAGCCCGCAACGTGGCGGAGAGGCCGGTGGGTCGGCGGGCGGGGTCGACCGCGAGCTTGAGGCCGGAGACGAGCAGGCCGCGGCGTTGGCCGGCAAGGGCGGCGAGGGTGTCGCCCTCCGCCGCCTCGATCTCCACCCGGCTCACGCGGGCCCGGCCGCGGAGCCGCCCGGGTACGACGACCAATCCGTCGGCGCGGCGCTGGAGGGCTCGCATCGGCAGGACCACCGGCATGGCCGGCCCGCTGGGCGTCGCCTGCACCCGCACCTCTCGCTCCCTCCAGGTGAGGGCTCGCTCGTCACCCGACTCCTCCCATTGGAGGGCCCCGACCTCCTTGGGGAAGCCCCAGTTGACACGGCCGCCGACACATGCGTCGTGCGTATCCACCACCATGAGGGTGACGCACATACCGGGACGGGCGCCCAGCCGCGCCGGGCGGCTGACGGCAAGCTCGAGGTACGGTCCGACCGGCGAACTCTCGAACCTCGCGGCCGTGACGAGCGCGGGGCCGGGAAGCGCGCACAGGTCGGCGGGAAGCTCACCGGCCGGCGACGCCGCCCAGGCCAGCACGCACTCTCCCGTGAGCGACCACGGCGCATGGGGAGCGGCCATCGCGGCAACCTTACCGGCGCCGCTGCGCCCAGGACGGGTGCGAGACGGCGGGCGTGTGACGGCCCGTTGGCCGCTGGCGCGGCTGCCCTAGCTCGGTTCCGGCGGCCCCTTGGAACCCTCGGCCCTCACGGGTGGGGCCGCCGCGTCGGCCGTGCGGACGCGAAGGATCCCGTCTCGGTGCAGGCGCGCGCCGATTCGCGTGCGTAGTTCGCGAGCGACCCGCCCGTGCGCGCCGGCGCCGGTCTTCACCTGCACCCGGACGGTGAAGGCGTCGGCCGCCAGGGACTCCACGCCCAGCACGTCCGGCGCCTCGAGCACGAGGGAGGACCAGCTCCCGTCCTCGGCCAGGCTTCGCGCTTCCTCCCGGATGGCCGCCACCGCGGCCAGGACGTCCGCGCCCACGGGTAGCGCGACGTCGACGACCGCTCGCGACCATCCCCTGGCCGCGTTGCCCACCTTGCGCATCTCGCCGTTGGGCACGAACCACACCGTCCCGTCGTTCGACCGCAAGCGGGTCACCCGGAGGTTCACCTCCTCGACGGTTCCGGTCACGTCGGCCACGGTGATCACGTCGCCCACGCCGAACTGGTCCTCGGCCAGCACGAAGAAGCCCGAGAGGAAGTCCCGGACCAGCGATTGAGCGCCGAAGGCGACCGCGACGCCGACGATGCTGGCGCCGGCGAGCGCCGGCCCCGCGTTGACGCCGAACTTGTCGATGACGAGCAGGATCGCAACTGTCCAGATGGCGACCCGCACGAGGCTGGCGGCCACGCCCGAGAGCGTCTCGGCTCGCTTGGCCAGGTGGGCCTCGTCGCCCCGCGAGCGGGCCACCAGGCCCGACACCGACCGGCGCATCAGCCGTGCGCCGAGCCGCGACAGGATCACGGCAGCCACGAGGATGACCGCGATCCCGAGCGGGCCACGCACGAAAGCGGCGGCCGTGTCGGCCCAGAACTCCGACAAGCCGAGCTCGCGGAAGAGCCGGTAGAGGTAGTCGTCGGGCACCGGGATCAGTCTGGCGCAGCCACGTCGGGCCCTACAGGTAGGGCGCGGGATCGACCGGTTTGCCGTTGACGCGCACCTCGTAGTGCAGGTGCGGGCCGGTGCAACTGCCCGTGCAGCCGACCCGGCCGATGAGGTCGCCCTTCTCCACCTGCTCGCCCACCCGGACGGCCATGGCGCTCTGATGGGCGTACAGGGTCGCCAGCCCGGCGCCGTGGTCTATGACGACGGCGTTGCCGTAGCCGCCCAGCCAACTGGCGCTCACCACCTTGCCGTCGGCGGCGGCGCGGATCGGCGTCCCCGAGCTGGCGCTCAAGTCGACGCCGGTGTGGAGGCGGACGTCGCCGAAGATGGGGTGGACCCGGTACCCGTAGCGGGAGGCGACCCGGATGCTCGCCAGCGGGTCCGCCAGCCGCCCGCCCGAGGACGAGCTGGACGATGACGAGGACGACGACGACACGCTCCGGCCCAAGGACTCGGCGATGGCCGCCGACTGGGCCTCCAGCTCCCTGGCCTGCGCCTGGAACTCGTCCTTGCGGGAGACGATCTCCCGGAGGGTCTCGTTGCTGTTGGCGATCTCGACGCTCAGCTGGTAGAGAGCGGCGGCCTGGGCGCTGCGGGCGGTGGCGAGGGCTGACTGCTGGTCGGCGATGTTGTCACGCTCCCTCTGAGCCCGGCGACGGACGGCGTCCAGCTCCGCGAGCAAGTCGTTGTTCACCTCCTGGAGGCGCTCGCGCTCGACGATCAGGTCGGCCTTGGTCGAGGCGACCACCCGCATGTACGTCTGCTTGGTGGCGAACCGGTCGACGGCGGCCGTGCGCAGCAGCTCGGCGATCGGGTTCCCTGCCCCCATGCCGGTGTAGGCGGCGATGGCCTGGGCTCGCAGGGCGTCGTGGGTAGCGGTGATCTGGGCCTGGACCTCGGCCAGCTTGATCTCCACCCCCCGCTCCTTGGCCATGGCGACGCCGAGGACGTCCTGGGCGTTGCGGAGGGTGCTCTGCGTGGTGCGGAGCCTGCCGTCCAGATCCGAGATCTGCGCGTCGAGGCCCTTCTTGCGGGCGATCGACTCCTCGACCTGCTGGAGGAGGCGGGCCTCTTCGGCCGAGCCGGTCTCGCCGAACTGATGGCGGGCAGCCCCGCTCCCGGGAAGGGCGGCGTGTGCCGGGGGCGCGGCGAACGACGCCAGTGCGAGCGCGCCTGTGACCAGGCCGGCGAGAAGCCGCCCCCCATTAACCACTTTGCGCACAGTAGCCACAGCAACAACAGCAGGCCACCGGAACCACCACAACAACAGGGCGCCGGCAGAGCCGCCGGGTGGCCGGGCTCAGGCGACCGCTTAGGCGCGGTCGCCGATGGTGAGCACGAAGCCCGCCCGGGTGCCCACGTAGATGCGGCCCTTCCAGACCGCCGGCGTCGACTCGATGCAGCCGCCCAGGCCGACGCTCCACAGCTCGGGCGGGTCGACGGCGGTGTCGGCGAGGTCGTAGGCGTGGAGGAGCCCGTGGCAGTCGCCCTGGATGAGCACGCCGTCGACCACCACCGGCGACTGCCAGACCGGATCGGGGAGCTGCTTGGTCCACCGCACCGCGCCGGTCTGGCGGTCGACGCCGAGGAGGCGGCCCCCGTTGGTGGGCACGATCAACAGGTCCTGGTACAGGGCGGGAGTGGCCCAGACGCCGGCGATGGCGTCGCTCGGGCCGACCGGGTGGTCGGCGATCGACCACACCAGCGGCCGTTCCCGCCTGGGGTCGAGCTTGATGATCTGGCCGATCTGCCGGGAGCGGGTGTTGTGCCGCTCGAACTCCGACGCGACGTACAGCATGCCCTCGGCGTCGACCACGACGGTGGCGTCGGTGTCGTCGCCCGTCCAGAACCGGAAGGTGCGGGTGGGGGCGACACCGTCCTTCAGGCCGGCGATGTCCCACCCTTGCACCAGCCCGCCCGAGTTGGCGAAGTACAGCGTGGTCCCGTAGAGGGCGACCGACCCCTCGATGGACACCTCGGAGTCGCCAAGGTCGCCGAGCAGCTCAGCATCCCAGCCGGGGGCGTGGAACACCAGCTCGGGGTCCACCGTCACCCGCCCGTCGGCCCCGTACGCCCGGTTCAGCCGGACGATGTGCAGGCGGCTGTTCTCGCCGCCCTCGAAGAGGAAATCGTCCTTGACCAGGGGCGAACCGTCCCAGTCGTCGTTCCACAGGGTGGGGCTGACCGCATAGGCGGACAACCTCCACAGCTCGGTGGGCACGGGCCGGTCGATGGCCAGCACCCGCAGGTAGTTGTCGCGGGAGCCGACGTAGACGAGCGGGTAGCCGTCGGGGTCGACGGTGACCGAACCCTTGATGAGGTCGCCGGTGGGGAAGTCGGGCAGAAGCCGCCGGCCGGTGTCGGCGTCGAGGAAGTGGACGGCGCCGTCGTAGGCGCCGAAGACCAGCCAGGTCGTGCCCTGGCGCTCGAACACGGCCGGCTGGCCCGTCCAACCGGTCCCGCACCATCGCGACGGACCGCCCCGGTCGACCGACTCCATGCACATGGGCTGGTCGGGCTGGTCGGGGAAGCGCCGGAGCACCCGCGGGTCGGAGGGGACGGGCCCTTGGCCGTAATAAGTGCGGGTGGCGTTGCCCCGGAAGGTGAGCAGTCCCGCCACCGCCGCCGAGGACGGGGCGGCCGCCACCCGCACGACCGCGGTGGTCGTCGTCGCGGCGACGGGGGCGGCGGAGGTCGGCGCGGTCGGCATGGTCGGCTCGACAGAAGCCACGGCCGTCGTGGGCGCGGAGGCCTCCCCTTCGCCGGCCAGCGGCGTCGCGCACGCCGCGAGGGACACGCTCAGCGCCAGGCCGGCCGCGACCAACCCACTCCCGCACCGCCGGCTCCCCTCCAAGGCCGCCCATTATGTAACGCCCACGGGCGCGGGTGGGTCCTGCTAGAGATGCGGGAGTGATCCGAGAGGCATTGGGCGGTCGACGCATCGCCGTGACCGGCGCCACCGGGTTTCTCGGCACGGCCCTTGTCGAACGGCTCCTGCACGCGGCGCCGGGCAGCGAGCTGGTGCTGGTCGTCCGGGCCGGGCGCCGCACCTCGCCCAGCCAGCGGGCGAAACGGGAGATCTTCGGCAACGACGCCTTCGGGCGGCTCCGGTCGGAGCTGGGCGACCGGTTCGACGAGGAGATCGACCGCCGGGTGCAGGTGATCAACGGCGACGTCTCGGTGGACGGCCTGGGCCTGGACGGCGAGGGCCGGGCGGCGCTGGCGGGCGCCGACGCCGTCATCCACTCGGCCGCCCGGGTGAGCTTCGACGCCCCCCTGGACCAGGCGGTGGAGACCAACCTGCTCGGCCCGAAGCGGGTGCTGGACGTCCTGAACGAGGCGGGGGCGAAGCCCCATCTGGTGGCCGTGTCGACCGCCTACGTGGCGGGGCTGCGCCGGGGCCGAGCGCCCGAAGCCCTCCTGTCGGACACGCCTTTCTCCACCGAGGTGGCGTGGCGGGGCGAGGTCGACGCGGCCCGGCGGGCGCGGGCCGACAGCGAGGCCGAGAGCCGCCGTCCCGAGCTGCTCCAGCGGTTCTCCCGGGATGCACGCCAGGAGCTGGGCGCCGCCGGCCCGCCCCTGCTGGCCGCCAAGGCCGAACGGCTGCGGGAGCAGTGGGTGGCCGACCGGCTCGTCGAGATGGGCCGGGCCCGGGCCCAGACGCTGGGGTGGCCCGACGCCTACGCCTACACCAAGGCCCTGGCCGAGCGGGCCGCGGTCGAGACGAAGGGCGCCGTCCCCCTGACCATCGTGCGGCCGTCGATCATCGAGTCGGCGTGGGCCGACCCCCACCCGGGCTGGATCCGGGGCTTCCGCATGGCCGAGCCGGTGATCATCTCCTACGGCCGGGGCCTGCTCAAGGAGTTCCCGGGCATCCCCGAGAGCGTGGTGGACGTGATCCCCGTCGACTTCGTGGTGTCCGCCCTGCTGGCGGTGGCCGCGCAGGGGCCGGCGGAGGGCGGCAAGGTGGGCGTCTACCAGGTCGCCACCGGCGCCCGGAACCCCCTCCGGTACGACGAGCTGGTCAACCTGGTGCGGGAGTACTACGGCGCGCACCCGCTGTACGACCACCGGGGCCAGCCCATCGTCGTGCCCAAGTGGTCCTTCGGCGGCCGGGGCCGGGTGCAGCGCCAGCTCGAGCAGGGCATCAAGGTCCTCAAGGCGGCCGAGAAGGCGCTCGGCGCCCTGCCCATCCGGGGCGAGAAGGCGGAGATCAGCGGCCGGGTCGAGGAGAAGCGCAGCGACGCCGAGCGGGCGCGGGGCTACGTCAAGCTGTACGGCGCCTACGCCGAGACCGAGGCCATCTTCGACGACGCCCGCCTTCGCGCCCTGTGGGACGCGCTGGATGACGCCGACCGGGCCGCGTTCGCCTTCGACACCTCGGTGATCGACTGGGAGCACTACGTCCAGACGGTCCACATGCCGTCGATCGTCAAGCAGGCCCGGGTGCGGACCTCCGGCGCCAAGCGGGAGGGGCCGTCCCGGGAGGACCGGGCCCGCCGGGCCGTGCTTTCGCCCGAGCGCCACTTCGCCGCCTTCGACCTGGAGAACACCCTGATCGCCTCCAACGTGGTCGAGTCCTACGCCTGGCTCGCCACCCGGCGCATGCCCGACGAGGAGCGGGCCCGGTTCGTGGCCCGCATGCTGAAGGCGGCGCCCAGCCTGTGGATGCTCGACCGCCGCGACCGGGGCGACTTCCTGCGCCACTTCTACCGCCGCTACGAGGGGGCGGCCGTCGCCCGGCTGCGCGAGGACGCGTGGGAGTTGTTCTCCGACCTGCTCCTGACCAAGTCCTTCCCCGCGGGGATCCGGCGGGTGCGGGAGCACCGGCGAGCCGGCACCCGCACGGTCCTGATCACCGGCGCCCTCGACTTCGCCATCGCCCCGCTGGCGCCCCTCTTCGACGACGTGGTCTGCGCCACCATGGGCGAGCAAAACGGCAAGCTCACCGGCGAGCTGATCGACGTTCCGCCCACCGGCGAGGCCCGCGCCCTGGTGATGGCCGAGTACGCCGACGCCGAGGGCCTGAGGATGGCGGAGTCGGTCGCCTACGCCGACTCGGCCAGCGACCTGCCCATGCTGGAGGCGGTGGGGTACCCGGTGGCGGTCAACGCCGAGCCCAAGCTGGCCGCCATCGCCCGCAAGCGGGGCTGGCACGTCGAGCACTGGACCAAGGTGTCGGCCGGCGCGCTGCGGCCGCCCCTTCCCCTGTCGCCACGCCCGACCGACGTGCGCGGGCGCCTGCGGGCCGAGCGGGCGCGGTGACGCCGTGATCCGCGCCCTCCAGTTCGAGCGCTCCCTCCCCCGCTACGCCGCGGCGCGGGTGGCCGGCTCCCTGGCGCCGGGCATGGGGGCGCGGGTCGGCCCCTTGCGCCTGACCGACCTCAGCGAGCCCCACCTGCCCGGCCCCGCCTGGCGGCAGGTGCGGCCGCGGCTGGCCGGCATCTGCGGCTCGGACCTGGCCACCATCGACAGCCACGTCTCCCGGTACTTCGAGCCGGTGGTGTCGTTCCCGTTCGTTCCCGGCCACGAGGTCGTGGGCGAGCTGGACGGCGATCCTGCGCGCCGGGTCGTGCTCGAACCGGTGCTCGGGTGCGTGGCGCGGGGGGTTCAGCCCCTGTGCGGGCCGTGTGCCGGCGGCCGCCACGACTGCTGCGAGCGGATATCCGTGGGCGACGTCGAGCCCGGCCTCCAGATCGGGTACTGCGCCGACACCGGCGGCGGCTGGTCGACCGGCCTGGTGGCCCACCAGAGCCAGGTCCACGCCGTGCCCGGCGGCATGAGCGACGAGGCCGCGGTCATGGTGGAGCCCGCGGCGTGCGCCGTCCACGGCGCGGGATCGGTCGACGGCGGGACGGTGCTGGTGCTGGGCGCGGGAACGCTGGGCCTGTGCGCGATCGCCGCGTTGCGGCGGTTCTCGACGCCGGGGACGGTCATCGCCGTGGCCAAGCACCCCGAGCAGCGGCGGCTGGCCGCCGAACTGGGCGCCGACGTGGTGGTGGGGTCGGATGAGACGCGCCGAGCGGTGCGGCGGGTCACCGCGTCCTTGCAGGTGGGCAGGCGCCTGTCGGGCGGGGCAGACGTGGTGATCGACTGCGTCGGCACCGCGGCCTCTGTGGCCGAGGACCTGGCGGTGGTGCGACCGGGCGGCACGGTGGTCCTCCTCGGCATGCCCTCGACCGTGTCCGTCGACCTCACGCCGTTGTGGCAGCGGCAGGTCACCCTGCGGGGCTCCTACGCCTACGGAACCGAACCGGGCGGCCGCACCACCTTCGACATGGCCTTCGAGCTGGTCGCCGAAGCGGGCCTGGAACGCCTGGTCACCGCCCTGTACCCCCTCGACCGCTACCGTGAGGCCATCGAGCACGCCGCCAACGCCGGCCGCCGCGGTGCGATCAAGGTGGCGTTCGACCTGCGAGGAGAGAAGCGCCGGTGAGCGACCACCGCCAGCACACGCGCCCCGGATTCGTCCTGGACGTCGACCGGTCGACGCCGCCCATCCTGTTCCACGCCGGCGAGGGATTTCACTTGGAGAAGCTGCCGGTGGGCAGCCGGGTGCTCTATCCCAACGAGCCCCTGCCGCCGCTCGACGACCCCGACGCGGCCATTCGCCACGCCCTGCTCCACCCCCTGGGCGACTGCGAGCCCTTGCCCGCGCTGCTCAAGCCGGGCATGAAGCTCACCATCGCCTTCGACGACCTGTCCTTGCCGCTGCCGCCCATGCGCCGCCCGGACAACCGCCAGCGGGTGATCGAGGCAGTGCTGGAGTTGGCCGCCGAAGCCCACGTCGACGACGTGGCCCTGATCGCCGCCCTCGGCCTCCACCGCCGCATGACCGAGAGCGAGCTGCGCCACGCCTTGGGCGACCGCGTCTACGACGCCTTCGCGCCGCACGGCCTGCTCACCCAGCACGACGGCGAGGACCCCGACAACCTGATCGTCATCGGCGAAACCGCCCACGGCGAGCTGGTGGAGATGAACAAGCGGGCCGCCACCAGCGACCTGTTGATCTACGTCAACATCAACCTGGTATCGATGGACGGCGGCCACAAGAGCCTCGGCACCGGCCTCACCAGCTACCGGTCCCTGCGCCACCACCACAACGTGCGGACGTTGCAGGAGAGCAAGTCGGTCATGGACCAGACCCGGTCCGCCCTCCACACGTCCAACTGGCGCATGGGGCGGCTCGTCAAGGAGCAGGGCGTCAAGGTCTTCCAGATCGAGACGACGCTGAACAACGACACCTTCCCCCCCGCGTTCCGGTTCCTCCAGCGCCGCGAGTGGGAATGGTCGGCCCGGGACCGAGCGTCCTACCTGGCCGTGGCCAAGTCGCTGGAGCGAACGCCCGGTTCGCTGTCCCGGCCGATCTTCTCCGCCATCAAGGCGCCCCACCGCATGACCGGCGTCAACGCCGGGGAGGTCGAGGCGGTCCACGCCGCCACCACCAAGGCCGTGTACCGCCAGCAGCTCGTGCCCGTCGAGGGGCAAGCCGACGTTCTCACCATGGGGCTTCCCTACATCTGCCCTTACAACGTCAACTCGGTGATGAACCCCATCTTGGTGATGTGCCTGGGGCTGGGGTACTTCTTCAACCTGTACAAGGGCAAGCCGCTCGTGCGCCAGAACGGCGTGGTGATCATGAGCCACCCCACACCGTGGGAGTTCCACCCCGTCCACCACCCCAGCTACATCGACTTCTTCGAGCAGGTGCTGACCGAGACCACCGACCCGCTGGAGATCGAGAAGAAGTACGAGGAGGACTTCGCCACCGATCCCTGGTACATCCACCTGTACCGGACGAGCTACGCCTACCACGGCGTCCACCCGTTCTACATGTGGTACTGGGGCGCCCACGCCCTCCAGCACCTCCACCCCAACGGCGTCATCATCGTCGGAGGCGACACCAAGGCGGTGCGGCGGCTGGGGTTCAAGCCCGCGTCCACCTTCCGGGACGCGCTGGAGATGGCCGGCGACGTCGTGGGACGGGACCCCACGATCATGCACCTGCACTGCCCGCCGCTGGTGATGGCGGACGTGACGGTCTGATGGCGAACGGCGACGACCGGGCGGCGGGCGCAGCCGCGGCCGCCATCGTGGCCGGCGCCGGCTTGGCGATGGTCGCCGGGCTCATCTCCGGCATCGCCCTCGATCTCCCCACCGTGGATGTCCGGTTCCGGATCAAGACGATCGCCCTCAGCAACTTGTCGGCCGTCTTCTTCGGCTCCGTCCTCGGCGGCGCGTTCGTCGTCGGTGTCGCCCTCCTGCTCGCCCTCGCGCTGGTCAACAGCGCGCCGCTCGCCACGGCTGCAGTCGTCCGAAAGGCGGCGACCGGCCTCGCCGGCCTGCTGGCGATCGCGACTGCAGCCGCCTTCGTCGTCGACCTGACCCTGTTGTCGGAAACGTCGGAGATGGCCCTGTTCTCGGAGGAGATCACCGTCGCCAAAGTGTCCGCCTTCGCGCTTGCCGACTTGGCGTCGCTGATCGTGCTGGCCGCCGCGGCGATGGTGGGCGCCAAAGGAACCCGGGGGCCGTCGTGAGTATTCGGCTCGGGGCTCCTTTCGCGCTCGGGAAAGCGACGTGGCCGACGAGCGTCCCGCGCCCGCCGCTCGTGATGGCGGAGGTCTCGTCTGATGGCTGATTCGCTCGGCGGCGACCGGGCGGCGGGCATAGCCGCGGCCGCCATCGTGGCCGGCGCCGG
>Ga0187892_10007503_pt1 | contig 15507 bp, 13 predicted proteins | sample MA1701073metaG_FD_139345 | JGI IMG/M metagenome (GOLD analysis project Ga0187892, IMG submission 139345) | Bio-ooze microbial communities from a basaltic lava cave in the Kipuka Kanohina Cave System on the Island of Hawaii, USA - MA170107-3 metaG ... | reverse complement strand
CGGAGCGTCCGCCCGGGCCGCAGTTCGCGCACGAGTTCCGCTTCGGAACCTCGTGCATGCGCCGCAGCTCCACACTGCCGGCCAATACACCCCGGCACGACACGCTTCTCTCTTGCTCCGCCGTCACAAAGCACCGGCCAGCACGCCGGTGCGGCGCGCTTCATTCCAGCCCAAGCTTTGCCAGCAGGCGGAACACGAGTGGCGCGAGGGATGCGCCGGCGACCGCCAGTATTCCGGCAATCGTAAAGCACAGCACCGCGACGCGGCGCGCCTCCGGGCCGCGCAGCACGCGCTTCACGCGCAAGTGCCTCGATCCCGGCGGCGGATAGACGTCGGCCTGCTGAACGCGCCACGCAAAGTGACCGATCCAGATCGCCGCGCCCAGCACGGACGCACTCATGATGATTGCCAGGATGCGGAACAGCTTCACTGCCCGCGTCAGCTCTTCCGCCGAAGGTATGCGCGTGCGATCCGTGAGCGTATTGACCTGCAGCGCCAGCCAGATCAGCAGCCCAAACGCACCGAGCACACCGATGACGATCAGTATCATCAGCAGGATGCGCGCTCGCGGCGCCGGATGCGGACGGCGCCGATCGCGCTCGCCCACCCACGGATGCTGGGGCGGCGTATCGACGTTCGTCGGCTGCTGCGGATCGTGCGACGTCACGCCCGTCCCCGTTTCGAACGCGCCTTGCCGATCGCGGCGCACACTTCTTTCGTACCTTCGACAATACGAGGCGTGGGTCGCGCCACCTTGTCCGCGCTCACGGTGAACAGATTATCGAGCGCGACCGCTCGCAGCCGCGGCCACTTGCGCCACACGCTCAACGGATCACCCTGAGCTCCATCCGCGGTGATGATGGCTTCGGGGTCGCGGGCGAGCACTGCTTCCAGGCTCACTGCCGGGGCCAGTTGCTCCAGGTCGTCGAACACGTTCCGGCCGCCGCACAGGGCGATGATCTCGCTGATCAGGTGATCGCCATTCACCGTGTACAGGGGCTTCTCCGAGATCTGGTAGAAAACAGGAACCGGATCTCCGGGCGCAGTCGCGCGCGCGCGCACCTCGGACACCTGCCGCAAGAACTGTTTCGCGCTGATCCTGGCCACGGCTTCCGTTCCGGCGAGCATCCCGATGCGCTCGATTGCACGGGCGATGTCTTCGAGGCGGGAGGTGTGAATGCGCTCGACCCTCAGGTGCATCCCCGTGAGCCGCTCAATCGTGGTTTCCGGCGTGCCCGTGTCCCACGCCAGCACGAGATCAGGACGCAATGCGATGAGCTGCTCATAGTCGAGCTGAAAGGCATCGCCCACTCGCGCGATCTTTCGCGCGGCTTCCGGGTAGTCGCTGTACGCATCCGCACCCACGAGCTTCGAGCCGGCGCCTGCGCTGAATACGAGCTCCGTGAGATTCGGTGCGAGACTGACGATGCGACTGGCTGAGCCAACCGCAGGACTCGCTCCCTGCGTCCCGCCGGCGAACGACGTCGCAAGCAGGCATGCGCCCAGCAGGAGCGCCGGAAGGAAATGGGCTCGTCTCATCGAATCCAGCCGATCAGGACCAGGGCCGAGACAAAGACGAGCCAGATCAGGAGCGCGCGGTTGACCACTGCCATGCAGGCACGCACGCGGTCGATGTCAGGGAGCTGCAGCACGCCAGCGGCCGCGACTGGAGCCTCGAGAGCACCACGTCCAACGCTGGCGAGCATCTGGTCGTTCACATCGAAGAAGTGCGCACCGGCGCGCCCCGCGAAACGCCTCCACTCGACCATCGCGCGATCGAAGCTGCCGCCGAACGCATAGCCGAGCGCGAGCAATCTTGCGGGGGCCCACGCGAGCACGCCATGAATCACCTGCAGCGTATGGACGAACTCCGGAACAGCAGCCGGGTCCGCCGCGCGGCCGCGGTACTCGAAAACGGCGCGACGGCGCATCAGGTCGCTGACGCGAAACGCCCATGCGCCCGCAGGGCCGGCGAGCATGAACCAGAAGGCCACACCAAACGTGCGATTGTTGGTCTGTACGAAGATCGCGTCCTCGAGCGCATCGGGACTCGCTCGCGTGCGCTGCGCCGCATCGTTTTCCATGATTTCCTGCGCGACGCGCGTCGCGCGGGCCTGGTCCCCCGTCTCGAGGCCGTCGAGGTAATCGTCGACCTCGTCGTGCAGGTCGCGCGGTCCGAACGAAAAGATCAGGACGACTGTCGCGAAGGCGACGTACAGCACTCCGAGCAGGACGTCGTGGAAAAGAGCGGCGATCAGCGCGACCGGCAGCACCGGCAGCAGGACGAGCATGATCGTGAGCACGACCAGGCGAGCGCCGCGCTGATCCCGGGACCGGCCGAGCGTCCACTGCAGATATCCGTCGAACCAGCGCGGCTCGCGCAGCCGCAGCAGCTGGGTGGCGGCGCGCTCGATGGCGAGGCCGAGAAAAAGCGCGACCAGCGTCATGCGAAACTCCCGGCAACGGCGCTCGGACTCATGCAGGTCCTCCGATGCGTTGCATTTTCACCAGCGTGCGCAGCCGTGGCCAGTCGAACGCCGCGCCGGGGTCCGTCTTGCGGCCGGGCGCGATGTCGCTGTGACCCGTGATGCGCGCTTCGCTGAGCGTGGGATATGAGTCGCAAAGTAACGCGATGAGACGCGCGAGGGACGAGTACTGCGCTCCCTCGTAGGCGATGTCATCCGTACCCTCCAGCTCGATGCCGATCGAAAAATCGTTGCAGGCGGAGCGGCCGCAATACGTCGATGCGCCCGCATGCCAGGCGCGCTGGTGAAACGGCACGTATTGCGTAAGCTCGCCGTTGCGCCGGACGAGGACGTGCGCGGAGACGTGCCGGTCCGCGATGTCCTCGAAGTACGGGTGCACGCTCCGCGGCAGGGTGTTCGTGAAGAGCTGGTCGATCCAGGGCCCGCCGAACTCACCGGGCGGGAGGCTGATGCCATGAACGACGATCAGGTCGGGCTCGACGCCCGCAGGCCGCGCATCGCAATTCGGCGAGGGGACGCGACGCACGGGCTCGAGCCATCCGCTGGCCCGATCCACCGCTATGACCTCTCCGCTCGCGTTGGCCGCGGAGGAAAGGGCCGCCGGTTGCCGTTCGCGCCTCACTCAGGATCTCCAATGAGATGCCGCCAGTGGCCGGGCGGAATGATGCCAGAAACCGCCCGCCCGGACGCCATCCGGGCTGTAATCCCGGAACAACTGCTCCCCCCGGCAACCGGTGTGCCGTGACACAATTCGCACAAATGACAGGAACCCCCTCCACGGCCGACCTTGTGCGCCGCGACCTTGCGGTCGTGTGGCACCCGTGCACCCAGATGCGGGACCACGAGGAGCTGCCGCTCATCCCGGTGCGCGGCGGCTCTGGGCCGTGGCTCGAAGGATTCGACGGCAAGCGCTATCTCGACGCGATCAGCTCCTGGTGGGTGAACCTGTTCGGCCATGCGAATCCACGCATCAATGCCCGCGTGCGCGCGCAGCTCGAACGCCTCGAGCACGTGATCCTCGCCGGGTTCACGCACGAGCCGGCAATCGAGCTGGCGGAAGCACTCACGCGACTCGCCCCACCGGGTCTCACGCGCTGTTTCTATGCCGACAACGGGTCTGCCGCGATCGAAGTCGCGGTGAAGATGAGCTTTCACTACTGGCGCAATGTCGGGAGGCCGGCGAAAAAGCGCTTCGTGACGCTGGCCAACAGTTATCACGGGGAAACGCTGGGGGCGCTGGCCGTCGGTAACGTCGAGCTCTACAAGTCGATCTACCAGCCGCTGTTGATGGATGTCATCACTGCGCCGTCGCCGGATTGCTACGAGCGCGAGCGCGGCGAGAGCTGGGAAGCGCACTCGCGGCGCCGATTCCAGGACATGGCTGCAACGCTCGAACGGCACGCGGATGAAGTTGCGGCCGTGATCGTCGAGCCGCTGGTGCAGTGCGCGGGCAGCATGCGCATGTATCACCCGGTCTATCTCGAGTTGCTGCGAGCGCTTTGCGACCGGGTCGGTGTGCACCTCATCGCCGATGAAATCGCGGTGGGCTTCGGCCGCACCGGCACGATGTTCGCGTGCGAACAGGCCGGCATTCGGCCGGATTTCATGTGCCTGTCCAAGGGACTCACGGGTGGGTATCTGCCCCTGTCCACCGTCTTGACGACGGAACCGGTGTACCAGGCGTTCTACGACGAGTACACGAAGCTCACCGCGTTCCTGCATTCGCACAGCTACACGGGTAATGCACTGGCCTGCAGCGCCGCGCTGGCGAGCCTGGCAATCTTCGGCACCGACCACGTGCTGGAGAACAACCGCGCGCTCGCGCGCCACATGGGCGAAGCGACGCAGAAAGCGCTCGGCGACCACCCGCAGGTTGCCGAGATCCGGCAGCATGGCATGATCCTGGCGATCGAGCTGGTGCGCGATCGCGCCACGCGCGAGCCGTTCGACTGGCGCGAGCGCCGCGGGCTGCGTGTCTATCGCCACGGCCTGGAGCGCGGCGTGCTGTTGCGCCCGGTGGGCAACGTCGTGTATTTCATGCCGCCCTACGTGATCTCGCCAGCGGAAATCGACCTGATGGTCACCGTGGCGCGGGAAGGAATCGATCTCGCGACATGCGACTGACGCGCATTTTCGTCGAGGAGGAGCTGGCATCGGGACGTGAGCTGACGCTCCCTGCCGGTGCTGCTGGTCATCTCAGCCGCGTGCTCAGGCTCGGCGAAGGTGACCCGCTGATCCTGTTCGACGGTCGCGGGGGTGAGTACGAAGGCCGGATCCTGGAGATGCGCTGGGGTAAGGTGCGCGTGCAGGTGGGCGCGCACGATGCCGTCGAACGCGAATCGCGTTCGGAGGTCGTGCTGGCACAGGGCGCCTCGCGCGGGGAGCGCATGGATTGGGTGATCGAGAAGGCGACCGAACTGGGCGTGAAGGCCATCGTGCCTCTGCTCACGGATCGCAGCGTCGTGAGACTCGACGACCGGCAAGCCGAGGCCAAGAGCGCGCGCTGGCGCGCCGTTGCGATTGCCGCGTGCGAACAGTGCGGTCGCAACCGGATACCGGAGATCGCAACGCCCGTGAGCCTGGGCGACTGGCTCGGGCGAACGCACGAAGGAACGCGCATGATGCTGGCAATCGGTGCCACCGTGCCCCTGGCGCAGGCGCCGCGCGAACCGAAGGCCACCCTGCTCATCGGACCCGAGGGTGGGCTGACCGAAGTCGAGCGCGAAAAGGCCGCGCGCTTCGGTTTCCAGGCGTACGGGCTCGGGCCGCGCATCCTGCGCACCGAGACCGCGGCTGTCGCTGCACTGGCAATGCTGCAGGCCCTACATGGCGAAAGTTGACCCCAGAACGGAAGACCAGAACGGCGCAGACGGGAGGACGGATGGCTGCAAGTACGTCGGTCAAGAACATGGCGGTGTTCTGCGATTTCGAGAACATTGCCCTCGGCGTGCGTGATGCGCGCTACGACCGCTTCGACATGAAGAAGGTGCTCGAGCGCCTGCTGCTCAAGGGCAGCATCGTCGTGAAGAAGGCGTATTGCGACTGGGACCGTTACAAGGAATTCAAGGCCGCGATGCACGAGGCGGCGTTTGAGATGATCGAGATTCCACACGTGCGCCAGTCGGGAAAGAACTCCGCGGACATCCGCATGGTCGTCGACGCGCTGGACCTCTGCTACACCAAGGAGCACGTCGACACTTTCGTGATCCTGAGCGGCGACTCCGATTTCTCGCCGCTGGTGAGCAAGCTGCGCGAGAACGCCCGCAACGTCATCGGCGTGGGCGTGAAGAATTCTTCGTCCGATCTCCTCATCGCCAACTGCGACGAGTTCATCTACTACGACGACCTGGTGCGGGAAAGCGCGAACAAGCGCACCAGCCGCCGCCGTGCGCAACCGAAGCAGCCGGCGGCGGCCGCACAGTCGAAAGCGAAGACTTCACAGGAGAAGACGCCCCAGGATCGCCGCCAGGAAGCGTTCGATCTCCTCGAGACGACGCTGGAAGCGCTCATCGCCGAGCGCGGCGAAGAGGAGCGCATCTGGGGCTCGATGATCAAGCAGGCGCTGAAGCGGCGCATGCCGGGATTCAGCGAAAGCTACTATGGCTTCACCTCCTTCAGCGAACTGCTGGAAGAAGCCGCGAAACGCGGGATCGTGAAGCTGACGCCCGACGAGAAATCCGGCGGGCATATCGTGCGGCTCCCCTCGCAGACCGCGTAGACCGGGCGAACCCTGTCGGCTGCCACCAATCGAACGGGCGGCAGGAGGTGAGCCATGGATGTGAAAAATACTTCAGCTCCGACTACGGCCGCGGTTGTCGCGGCGCCCGATCTCACGTCGCGCCCGCATCGATGCGCCGTCGATCGCGACATGAAAGCCGCGCCCTCAGCGCTTTACAAGGTCTGGACGAGGCAGTTCGGTGAGTGGTTCGCCGCGCCAGGCACGCTGCTTACACCGGGCACGGTCAACACACCATTTTTCTTTGAAGTCCGCGAGAACGAGGTGCGCCATCCGCATTACGGCCGCTATCTGCGGGTGGAACGCAACAAGGTCATCGAGATTACTTGGGTCAACGCGGCAGTCAGGGGCGCGGGAACCGTGGTGACCGTGGAGATTGGCCCGCGGCACCGGCGAACGAACCTGCGCGTGAGGCACGCGGGATTCCAGAGGACGAACAGAGCATGCAGCACCATGAGCAGACGTGGCCGCGCGTCCTCGAAAATCTCGACAACTGGCTGAGTCAGCGTAATTGACCGACCCAAGAATGGACTTTGTCTCTAGCGGTCTAACTGCGTGCACCTGAAATGTGCATCGCGTTGGGCGAGAGTCCCACTTCCCAGCCTTGAGATAGGTCAGTGCTAGTGGCAAAGAGTCGGACCCATCCCCCCACCAGCTCAGTGGGTTGCATATTGATCGCAGTCTCGCGCATGGTTTTCTCCACCGCTTGAGGACGACGAGGGATCTTCGCTGTGCGACGCGGATCGCACGTCAAATAAGCTCGGTCCGTGTAGCGAAGAATGCGCTGAATATCAGCACTACCGGGCAACACTACTTTGCCCCGGCGAAACGGCGTGACTACGCCAAGCGGATTCGGCTCGAGCATTTCCGTCCACACTCGTTCGTTGTGGGCGGTGTTGGAGCCATGATGAGGTATCTTGAAGACTCTCGCTTTTTCTCCGTGCTGATTTCCCGCCAAGACGCCTGACCAACCACTGGTTGGATCAGCCGTTTCCTCAAGGTCGGATCCTAACAGTAGACTCGCCTCGCCGAAGGCAACCCAGAGAACGACCGACGTGTGGTTTTTCTCGGGAGGCGGGATCACTCGGACTGTAGCGCCGGGCTGCAATGCGCTGGCAGCGGTGAACGTCAGAAAGCGGGCGATCTCGCCGTCTGAAGGAGATAGGCTCCAAACTTCACAATCCGAGGTTCTCCCTATTTGCGGGCCAGGAAAGACTTTGAGCCTCCTGTTCGTCAGCGCGAATATGGGTCGGCGATCCCGTTTCATCAGTTCCGTTAGCACTCCGTAGAGTTCGCTCACGCCTGATGAGACTTTCAGAGTTGGCTGAGCCCCATATGCATACACAAACGCCATGATCTCCTGTCTTGCGAACGCTACGGGCAGGACCAGATCGGCGCTTGCACACGCTTTGAAGAACTTGGAGAGCCCCCGCACGTGGTCATCATGCCAATGAGTCGCGACCACTAACTTCACGGCAGTGGAGACATCTATGCCGCGTTCGTATAGATAGCGCTGAGGCCATGGCTCACCACTCTCGCTGTCGATACAGCAATCGACGGCAATCCAACAGCCATTGCCGAGGCCAACCAGAACGCTCTCGCCGTAGCCTGGCCCGAGAACGACCAGCTCAGTGTTCCCATTAGTGGTCATCTGAGATGGATGCTACGTAGACGAGTCGTCGCTCTTCTCTATCCACTCATATAACGACGCCGCCTTCCGTTGCGCAGCAGCGAGGTCATGCTTCAATACTTTCGGCAAGTCTCTGAGAACGATTGCGGAACATCGTGTCTTCATTCTCGAGCTGGACCATTCATATCCGATGACCCACCTGAAGACCGCCCCGATTGCAATCCGGTGCTGATCGTCTACGCGACTGAGCTCCGAGAAGGGAATCTCTGCCTCTTCAAGCAAGGTGTTAGAGACGTTGGTAAGGTCTCGCAACCTCGCCGTAAACGCTTCGTCCTTGATCGCGGTGACATACCCTTCCCACTCTTGGAGAGCTGTTCGAACGACCGGAAGGGCTTTAAGTGAGATTCTAGGTACTGGCTCAGGCTGCACCAACTCGCGTGAGTCGGTCTGCCGAGACTTCGACTGTGCCTGCTGGAGATGTACGTCAGAAATCATGCGTATGCGGTAGCGCTTCGCGTTTCGGCGCACCAGCTCATAGTGGCCAGCGATACCGACGGTTTCAGATTTCTTGGTCAGAGCCTCGTCAGACGACGTAGGAGTTTGTTCTACCGTTTGCGCGATCATACAAGGCTCATTATCTGATCGATTATCGTGTCCGATCTCTTTATCGAGGGCTCGAACGCATTCTCTACCAAATCAATGATCTCCGCACATCCTACCTGCGGATCTTGTTCTTTAAGCTCATAGTGATCATTGACTGCAACATATATGCCCGGCACAACTTTAACTGAGGGCTGCACGGTAGCTTGAACGTGCCCGCTAGCCCGATCCGGCAAGTCGCGCTCTTCAAGCGTAATCGATCGCATCCCGCCATGCTTCGGGCCCGTTCCAGCCGCGGTACGTGCACCCCAAGCTCCCCAGGGCTGTCGCGGCGCTAGGGCATGACCAACTCTGTCCAGCGCGTCAATGCCCGATACGCGAAAGTGAACGTTACGATTGATGCCTACTTTCGATATGGGCGTGTGTGAGAGGTTTAACTTAAAAGTCTTAACGATGAACTCGAGCACGCGTATGAATGGCTCTTGGGTACTATCGGCCGCGAACCGGTTTTGATCGACATTAATCACGATGCCCTCGAATCGTATGCTCGCGATTTCGGCGTGAATGATTTCCACGGTTGCCGCATCGCGTTCCTCGGGGCGAATTACTTCAGCTCGGCTAAACCACTCGGGGTGGAAAATGCGCGGGTTGAAACTGCCCGCCAAGACAATACCTGCTGAACTCAGCTCAGGTGTGAAGCGCATTTGGACTCTCGGTCGCCATGGTGCCCAGTCTTCTCCGCTTTCTTCACCGTTACAAGTGCCATTTACGCCGCGACTGACGTTTCCTCCGCCAGCATGTCCTCGAGGCGTTCGAGGTCGGGCACGAGCGGCGTCTCGTTGATCATGCGCACCTGGCAGATGACCGGGCTGCGCTCGCCGAACGTGCGCGTCGTGTCGGGCTTGATCACGTCCGGGTTTACGCGCACCAGCTGCGGGAAACCCTGCGTGAGCAGGCCGAAGAAACCCGACTGCAGCTTGTCGCCCAGGCAATAGAACACGACGATGCGCGTGCGTCCGCCGGCAGAGGGAATCGCGTGACCGCACGCGCCCTCGAATGACGCCACCGGCACGTTGCGGCCGTTCCAGCCGATCGTTCCGAGATACCACGGTGGCGCGCCCTGCATCTCGTCGGGTGCCTGGTAGGCGATAACTTCCGCCACGCTCGCACGCGGCACGATCAGGCGCTCGTTCGCGAGCGGGATCAGCAGGCTGTAGAGTTCTGTAGCCGGTGCTTCCATGAGTATTCCCGCTCAGCCTCCGGCAGCCACTTTCCGGCGACGCTGCACCAGCGGCTCGATCGCATCCAGCAGCTGGGCTTCCTGGTAGGGCTTGCCGAGATAGTCGTTCACCCCGATCTCGATGGCGCGCGCGCGATGTTTCTCACCGACGCGCGAGGTGATCATCACGATCGGAATGTCCTTCAGGCGCGGGTCGTTGCGCACGTGCGAAGCGACCTCGTAGCCATCCATGCGTGGCATCTCGATGTCGAGCAGGATCACGTCCGGGGCGTGGTCCTGGAGAATCGAGATCGCATCCACGCCGTCCTTCGCCGTCATCACGCGCATGCCGTTGCGTTCCAGCAGGCGCTGGGTGACGCGACGCACCGTGATGGAGTCATCGACCACCAGTGCGAAGGTGCGCTTGTCCTCGCGATCGCGCGTGAGGTCGAGGGCGGCGCGCCCGCGCCACTCCGAGCGCACCAGTGCGCCCACGTCGAGAATCACCACGATGCGGCCGTCGCCCAGGATCGTGGCGCCAGAGATGCCGCGAATGCCCGAGATCTGCGGGCCGACCGACTTGACGACGATCTCGCGGCTCCCGACCAGCTCGTCCGTGACGAGCGCCGTGGAATGCTCACCCGCGCGCACGAGAATCACGGACATCGATACGTCCTGTTCCGGCAGCAACGATGGGCCGCTGCCGATGAACGCGCCGAGATGCTGGAAGCGATATTTCTGGCCGCCGTACTCGAACGTCGGCGTGTCCTCGCGGAGATGACGTTCCACTTCGCTGCGCACCAGCCGGACGACGCCTTCGACCGTGGGCAGCGGCAATGCGTACAGCTCGTCGATCACGCGCACGATCAGCGCCTGGCTGATGGCGAGCGTAAATGGCAGGCGCACGGTGAACTTGGTTCCCGTGCCCGGTGTGGACTCGATGTAGAGAGCGCCGCCGAGCTTCTTGACCTCCGTCGCCACGACGTCCATGCCGACGCCGCGGCCAGCGGCCTGCGTCACCTTGCCCGCCGTGCTGAAGCCCGGCTCGAGAATGAGCTGCATGGCCTCTTCGTCGGTGAGCGAGTGACGCGGATCCACGAGGCCCATGGCGATGGCCTTGTCGCGAATCGCCCTGACGTTCATGCCCGCGCCGTCGTCGCGCACGACGATGACGACCTCCGCGCCTTCGCGATACAGGCTTACGACAATCTTGCCGGTTTCCGGCTTGCCCTTCGCGACCCGATCCGCTGGCGTCTCGATGCCGTGCACGACCGCGTTGCGCAACATGTGCTCGAACGGCGGGAGCATTCGTTCCAGCACCTGCCGGTCCAGCTCGCCCGACGCACCTTCGACCGCAAGCTCGACGCGCTTGCCCAGCTCGCTGGCCACATGGCGCACGATGCGCGAGAGACGCTGCACGTGGCGCTGGAAGGGCACCATGCGCGTGCGCATCAGTCCGTTCTGGAGCTCGGTGATGACGCGCGACTGCTGGAGCAGCAGGTTCTGCGCCTCGCGCGCCAGGTTGTCGAGCAGCGCCTGGATGCTCGCCACGTCACTGGTGGATTCCGCCAGTGCGCGCGAGAACTGCTGGATGGCGGAGTAGCGATCGAGCTCGAGCGGATCGAAATCCTCGCGCCGCGGGCCCTCGTCCTGGTGGCGATGGAGGATCTGGGCCTCCGTTTCCATTTCGAGCTTGCGCAGCTGCTCCTTGAGGCGCGTTACGGTGCGCGACAGCTCGGCGAGGTTGAAATCGATCGAGCTCACCTGCTGCTCGAGGCGCGAACGGAAAATGCTGACCTCGCCCGCGTTGTTGAGCAACGTGTCGAGCAGCTCCGCGTCGACGCGCGCCATTTCCTGGCGCTCGGGCGCGGCCTGCGGCTCACGGCCCGGCGGCAGCACGGCGGGTGCGGCCGGCTCTTCATCCGCCGGTTCATCGTCAACGATGGAGTCCCCGGTACTGGCGCTTTCCTTGTGGAGCGGCGTCACGTTGTCGGGCAGCGGCCCCGTCTCGGCGTCGCGCGACTGGCGCAGCTCGGGGGGCTCGACACCGAAAATTTCGCTGAACTCCTCATCGACCGGGCCGGGAGCATCCGCGACCGGCGAAGAGGCACTCGCCTGTTGCACCGGTTCTCGAGCGGGCGCCGCCGGTTTCGGCGTTGCGGCCTGGGCTGAAGACGCGGCAGCAGCCGGCAATTCGAACACGCCGGTGTTACCCGCCGCCTGGCCACGAGTCAGTCCTCGCAGCCTGGAAATCAGCTCGCGCGCGGGCGGCACCGTCCGGCCGCCGCTGACGGCGTCGCGCATGTGACTGAGCTCGTCCAGGCTCTGCTGCAGGAGCGAGAAGGCAACATCGTCTCCCTCGATCGAGCCCGCATCGATCTGGATGACCAGCGTTTCGAGCTCGTGCGAAAGGTCGCCCATCGCCTTCACACCCGCCATGCGAGCGCCGCCCTTGAGCGTATGAAGCTGGCGCTTCAGCTCGAAGGCGCGTTCCTTGTCGCCGCGTACGCGGTTCCACTCACCCAGCGTGCCGTCGGCAGCTTCGAGCAGCTCCGTCGCTTCTTCGCTGAAAATCGCCGCGATGTCGGCATCGAATTCCTGTTCCGGCTGTTCCTCTTCGTCCACCATGGCGTCGAAGGGCGATGGGTCCTGCGGCGGCGCCAGTTGCGTCGACGTGGCATCCGGCAGCGGCCGCTGCGCGAGCTCGCGATCGATCTCTGCTTCGAGATGACGCATCCGCACGATCAACGCCGGCTGGCTGAGAAAGTAACCGGTCGGCTCGTTGATGTTCGCAACCACATCCTCGATCGCGCGCAGAGCGTCCTCGAGCACGGCCCGGCCTTCGACGGACAGGCCGACGCCATTCTCGAACACCTTGCGCACGAAGCGGTTGACCGGCTCGGCGACCTTGATGCCCTGGCGGGCCTCCGCCATCTTGGAGCTGCCGCTGAGCGTGTGGCACGCGCGGTAGACGCCCTCGGGCACGATCCACGGCGCCGGGAGCGCATCGCAGCGTTTCAGCCAATCACGAATCGCTGCGAGATGGCCCGCGGTTTCCCGTGCGTAGATATCGTGCAGGACGGGGTCCATCGCCGGCTGCGCCGGCGGCGTAGGGCGCGGCGTTTCACGTCCGCCGGACGCGCCCTCCCCTGGTCTTCCCGTGGGTGCGGCCCCCGTGTCGCTGAAGCCCTCGGCAAAATCTTCCGGCGCAGTGGGCGTGGGGCCCTGGTCCGGTTCGCGTCCTTCGGCATAGGCCTGCGAGCGTTGCATGATCGAACGCACATCGGCCTGCGGTCCCTTTCCGTCTTCGAGTTGCACGGCGAGCTGCGGCAACGCGGCCACTGCTTCGCGCAGCACGGCCATCATCCCCGGTGTGCGCGTCAGCGTCTTGTTGATGATGCGATTCAGCAGGTTTTCGACGGACCACGAGAATTCGCCGATGGAGCGGGCGCCGACCATGCGACCGCTGCCCTTGAGCGTGTGGAACGAGCGGCGAACGCTGATGAGTGCCTCGAGGTCGCCTGGGTTCTGGTCCCACATCGGGAACTGGCGCTGGATGGAAACGATCTCTTCTTTCGCTTCCTCGATGAACAGCGCGAGGAACTCCGGATCGATCTCCGCCGGCTCGGGCGCGCCACCCAGTGCCGGCACCGTTCCAGTACGCTCGGCCGCATCTGTCCGGTTGAGGTCGATGTGCGGCATCGTGCGCCCGTGATCGGGCGGTGCCTGGCCGCGATCCAGCGCGATGGTGCGCGTATGCACGCCGGAATCCGGCGGCAACCCCTGCGGTAGCCGCGCCGGCATTTCGGTCAGCGCCTTGAGGCAGCCCTCGGCATTGTCGATCATGTACCAGGGATCGCTGCGGCCGCTCTGTACGGTCTCCATGTAGTACTCGATGCTCACGATCGCGTCCGCGAGGCGATCGAGCCGATCCGTCGGCAGCGTTGCTGCACCAGGCACGAGCATCTGGCGCACGTGCTCGCCGATCCTCTCGATGACGTCCACCGCGCGGCTCTTGCCCAGCATGAGCAAGCCGGCGGTAATTCCGCGCAGGAGCTGGGGAACCGCATCCATGCCCTGCGGCTCACCGTGTTTCTGCACGGCTTGTGTGATCGTCTCCTTGACCCGCGCAAGGTTCACGATGCACTCCCGCAACACCGCCTCGGTGACCGCACGGTAATCTGTGTCGTCCGCGGCGACGACGATCTCGGACTGGTAGGACGCCGTCTCGTCGCCCGCGGGGCTGGGCAGGATCAGCCGCACGAGCTGATCGTCGAGGCTGTCTTCGACCCCGATGAGTGTCGCCGCCATCTGTACGAGCGCGCCATCCGCGATCGGTCCGCCTGCGCCAAGCAGCGTCTGCAGCTGCTGGATTTCGTCCTGCACGCGAACGCGGAGGTTGCCGAGGCCCAGCACGCCGAGCGTGTCGCTGATCTTGCGCAGCAGCTCGAGCTGCGGTTCGAGCTCCTTCACCTGCGTGCCGCCCTTGCGCACGAAGATGTCGAGGACGTCCTTCACCTTGGTGAGGTCTTCCTTGATCGCCGCGCCGACGGTGCGCATCAGCTTGACGCTGGGCGCGGAAAGGCTCTCGCGTTCCTGTTCGACCGAATCGTCGACGGGCAGCAGGTCGCTGAGCTTGAACGACGCGCGCACTGCCATCACGCGCGCGCCGCGGCTCCCGGTGCGAGCGACGTAGTAGAGCAGGTTGTTCAGGAGATCGATGTTGGGGTTTTCGCTGTAGCGCGTTTCCCCGTACTCGTACAGGCGCCGGATCTCGCGGTCCGCCAGGCCCATCAGCCGCTTGATGGTGGCGGTCTCAGAGAGCCCGTCGTCGCGCAGCCCCTCGATGACCGCGCCGACGACCCACCACAACTGGAACACGGGCTGCGTCGTCGCCACCTGTTCGAGCTTTTCGGCGACACGCGACAGGATCTCGAGGTTCTGCGCCGGACGCTCTCCACGAATCCAGCCGACGAGGCCAGCCTGGAAGCGTGTGCGCAGCCGGCGCGCCCATTGCGCAACCGTCAAAGGCGGCTCGCCCGCCTTCTGCGGCATCGGTGCCGCCTGCTGGTCCGACTTGAGATTCAGCAGCAGCAGCGTGCCTTCCGACAGCAACGCACTGCCGCGAACCGCACGCAGATCGTTGAGAAGGGGGAGCAGCACCAGCGCCAGGTCGCGACCGCCGCCGAGCACGCGCTCGAGGTAGGCAGGCAGTTGCACCATCGCGCGCATCAACGCATCGAGGCTCTCGGCCTGGTTGCGCTTCTCGACACTGGTCGAAATCAGGTAGCGCGTGACCTGCTCCATTTCCTCCGCGAGCAGCGCGGCGCCGTAGACTTCCACGAGGCGCAGGACCCCATGAGCCTGGTGCAGGTAGCCCGCACATTGCTCCAGCAGCTGCGGGTTGTCGGGATGCTCGGCGTAGTTCTCGAGAGCAACGCGGGCTTCATTCAGCGTCGCCGAGAGTTCCTTGCTGACGACGTGCAGAGTTTGCGAGGAAACTTCGCTCATGATGCCGGTTTGCTCACCTTGCGCACCGCTTCACCGCCGGTACGCGTGGCCGCGTGAGCTTCGGGCACAGGAGCGGGAGTCGCCGCAGCAGCCGGTCGGGGCGGCTCAGCCTTGACCGGCGCAACCTGGGGCGGAACGTAGTTGGGCAGGCGGAAGCCGGAGACCGACTTGCGCAAGCCCGCGGACAGCTCGGCCAGCTTGCCGATGGCTGCGGAAGTCGCGCTGGTCGAATCGGCGGTCTGCGAGCTGATCTCGCGCAACACCTGCATGTTGCGGGCGATGTTGCCGGCGGCCGAGGCCTGGCCGCGCGAGCTCGCGGAGATGT
>Ga0187892_10007502_pt1 | contig 15507 bp, 16 predicted proteins | sample MA1701073metaG_FD_139345 | JGI IMG/M metagenome (GOLD analysis project Ga0187892, IMG submission 139345) | Bio-ooze microbial communities from a basaltic lava cave in the Kipuka Kanohina Cave System on the Island of Hawaii, USA - MA170107-3 metaG ... | reverse complement strand
TGTCGCTGTTCCAAGTAGGTGCTGGGACGAACCGTCCTTTGCTACTCGCCGTCATGCTTTCGCTCGGCATCCAAGCAGCCGTGCTCACCGTTCCGGTCGTTTCGCCGATCTTCAAGGTTGTCCCACTACCGGTCGAGGACTGGGTATTGATGGGGGCAACGGGCATTTTGCCCTTTGTCATCATGGAGGCGGTCAAGGGGTGGCGGCGTGCGTGAAGGCTGAGGCCATCAAAACGGTGGGTGTACGGAGGCGGGGAAGCGACAAGGTGGAGTCGAATGTGTGTCGAAGAACTGTTGAGGTGAATCGAGGAGTGCCATGAGCGTCGTCAAAGAGTGGTTCGATGTGGCCGGTTATGTTGTAGAGGCGGCCGGTGTGCTGACGATTCTGGCCGGAGCCTTGCTCGCGACAGGGTGGTTCCTAGTCCGGCTTCTGAGCATGACGAAGCTGGAGGCCTATCGGGAGTTCCGTTCCGACGTTGGTCGATCGATCGTGCTGGGCTTGGAATTCCTGATCGCCGGGGACATCATCCGTACGGTCACGGTGACTCAAACGCTCGAATTGGAAATCGAAGGGCGCTGGCCATGGCAACGTATCGAGACAAAGGGCTAACACGGGCGGGTGCTTGTGATCGACGCGGGGATCTATGAGGTGACGAGGTATGCGCATCGGTCTTGCTGCCGATCATGCAGGTTTTGCGCTCAAGGGGCAATTGCAGCAGGATCTTCGAGCTTCGGGCCATGAGGTCGTGGATTATGGAGCCCATCGATTAGATCCTGATGACGACTATCCTGATTTCATAGTTCCGCTTGCGCGGGCGGTCGCGAGGGGCGAGGTCGACCGAGGGATCGCGATCTGCGGCAGCAACATCGGCGCATGCATTGCCGCCAATAAGGTAGCGGGCGTCCGCGCCGGACCTTGCTCGGATCACTATTCGGCCCATCAGGGCGTCGAGCACGATGACATGAATGTGATCTGCCTCGGAGGACGCGTGGTCGGGTATGCGCCGGCCTGGGAGATGATTGAGACATTCTTAGCTGCCCGATTTACGGGCGAAGAGCGGCATCAACGACGGCTCGCAAAAATACGGGCTCTAGAACGAGGAGAGAGCATGTGAAGGTCCACGGCGGTAATCGCGATGCTGGTCCGGAGAGTGCCAGCTCGTCCGTTTAATAAGGATGACCCAGAATGCGAGTGCGAAGAACGATTCTCCTTCTTGGGGTGACCATCGTCTGCCTGTCCGGAACGACACCTGCGACCGCACGGGATCTTGACATCGACGTCGTGGTTCTCAAGAGTCCTGTATCGGCAGGAGAAACGGCGGAATTGGTCATCCAAACTGAGATTGGAGCGATGTGCCTGGGCAGTGCTTGGCCCGAGTCGCAGCCGCCGCAGCGGACGCAACTCTCCGGTAAGACGGTGCACGGAAAGGGTCAAGCCGCCTGGGCTTGGCAGATTCCGAAGGCCGGCGCAATTGGGCGGTGGAAGATCGATCTGCAATGTGCCACCTCGGGGAAAAAGGGAAGGCTTAGCCTCTCGTTCGAGGTTCGTTAGACCTGCTGTCGGCTGATCACCGGACTAGGTTTCATGACTCTTCAACCTTGCATCGCACAGTATCGTCTCGTGATCTCTTTATGGCTCGTCTGCGGGTTTCCGTGGATCATTGGGATTCCGGCCGATAGCGGCAGGCGACCCTTCAGGATGCCAACTTCTTCTTGATCGTCAGGACGTTGTGTCCTACGGTGCGATGGTAGGACACCTCGTCAAACATGGATCTGACCAAGTGAATTCCCAGGCCCCCGATATCACGCTCGTGGTATGGCACCGACAGATCTGGTACCGCCACCATTAAGGGATTGAAGGGAACACCATCATCACTAATGGTCAGGATGACGTAGTCGCCACGCACTTCGCCGTCCACCGTAATGAGGTGCTCCGACGGATCATTGGGGAAGCCATACTGCACGACATTGCTCAATAAATCATCCAGCGCCATGTTGAGCGTCGGGATGAGGGGCTTGGCGCGCGCCCATTGCGCCACGTACTGTTCAAACGCCGTCTGGAGGACGGGAATGGCCATCAACTGGTTGGGCATCGTCTTGTGAAACACCGGAGCTGCCGCATCGGACGGGGCGATGCCGTTGTACCGCAGCGCCAACATGGTGATATCATCCGCCTGAGGGGCGTTGCCGGCAAAGGTTTTCACCGCCTGCATGATGTCTCGGACGCGATCGACCACGGACTCACTCGTAGACTGATCGAGCACCATCTTCAATCGGTCGTTGCCGAATAGCTCACGCTGGACGTTATCCGCCTCGGTTACCCCATCTGTGTAGAAGAAGAGCTCATCTCCCGGTGCCAATCGAGTCTTGCTCTCCTTGAATGTGATTCCGGGCATGGGGCCTACCAATGGGCCGTCTGGGGTCTTCATCCACTTAAACTTCCCTCCCCGTCGCTTCAGCAGAGGGGGGAAATGGCCTGCGTTCGTGGCAAGGAGGGTGCCATCGTGGAGATTCAAAATGCCGAGGTAGAGAGTCACAAACATGCAGTTGTCGTTGTCAGCACTGAGAGCATCATTGACACTGGTGACAATACTCGCGGGCGAGGGATCGTAAGCCGCCAGTGTCTTCAACACGATCTTGGTCATGGCCATGAACAGAGCAGCGGACACCCCCGTCCCTGAGACGTCACCGATCGCAAAACAGAGCCGGTGTTGGTCGACCATGAAGAAATCATAGAGATCGCCCGCAGTCTCTCGTGTTGGCTCAAGGACAGCGTAGAGGTCGAATTCCGTCCGATCCGGAAAGGCCGGAAAGTTGTGTGGGAGCAAACTCATTTGAATATCCCGGCCGACGTTCAGCTCTTCTTGCATACGGGCCTTGACCCCTTCCACCAGCGCCAATGATTCGGTTAGCCGTGAGATCATATGGTCGAACGTTTCCCCAAGAATCCCAAGTTCGTCCTTTCCCCGAACCATGCTGCGGACCTCGAGGTTACCAGCGGCGACCTGCTCGGCTGCCACAGCAACAGCGCTAATCCTTCGGAGAACCTTCCGATGGCTTAAGATGCCGAACACGATGAGAAGTCCACCGAGAAGAGTCCCCCCTCCAGCGAAGGTGCTCACGAGCAAATGTTGGGCATCGCTTCGGACAGTCTCAAGGGCGTTGGCGGTCCGAGCATTCACTTCATCCTTGAACTGCCCGATCAGTTCCATAATGGACGCTTTCTCCATGAAGTACTTCTGTTCGTGGAGCAGCTGTTGTGCCAATTGGAGGTTTTGCGGGCCCTTGAGGGAGTATTTCTCTGTGACGGGATCATAGTAACGTCCCTGCACAGCGATGAATGCGCGGTTTTCAATCGATATCAGGTCCTCGGAGCGCGTCTGTGCCTCCGCAAGGAGCTCGAGTTCCTTCTTGCTAAACCCCAACCGGCCCATGCGGTCCCGAAGTGAAAGGGGCTCACCAGTACTGGTTTCTAGAAGCTGGTCGTTCCCGCCCATGACTCGATCCCAAAAGGTCCCGTCATATCCCTCTGGACGCGAGATTTTCCCGCTCTGGATGTCCAACACGCTCTGATAATACAGCAAGAATTCCGAATCGCCTGTTTGGGCATACAGTCTCGCAAATCTGGTGAGATCGTTTGACGACTGAACCAAAGCGTCAGCCAGGGCGAGTGACTTAGAGCGGCGTTCCTCCACCTCCGCGATCGCATCGAGTGCGGCTTCGAGTCTGACTAGCAGGAGCCAGAGCGTGATACTAGCCACCGCGATGGCAAAGGTGAGAAAGATGGGGAAGAGATGTTTGAGTTTCATCCGCGTGATCCTTTCTCGGGCTCGTGCGCGTTCGGTCTAATGGGCACTGGCTGAAAGCGACCGGTTCGCACAGTTCGGCTGTCGGTCGATTGTGATCCTCCGTATAAGTTTCGGCGGACAGCCAAGTTCGAGGGTGCATTGGGATGGTTCACGGGGAGGGTGCTGTTGTCCAGCCCCTCATGATTAGACCAGCTGGTAAGCGAGTACGTGTGCCTCCAGGGCCGGTGGCCATTACCCCAGTGCACGATATATGGATTTTTACTGATGGGGATGCCTCTCAGATTGTACGGAGCAACGGAATATAGAGGGAAGCCTTGGAACGGACGGATTAACGTGCCCATGGGAACCTCGCAAGGAGTCGTATTCTAGGATCGTTGTAGGGTAGGCGCAAGTTGGTGGCTTATCAGCACTCACCTGCTCCCAGCGCAGTGAATCCTAGTCGTGAAATGCACCCATCGGCCCAATTGGGCTTTTGGCAGAATGAACCTCCTTACAGATTTCGATGCTCAATGGAGAACGCTTCTCGACCCTGTATGAGGCGCAAGTACTCGTTGAACGTCGTGGGAAGGGCTTGTTAGAGATGGGGACCGGAAAGTCGAACGTGGAATGGTGCGTATCTCGCGGTGACCTTGAATACGATGGCTTCCCCAAAGATCGGAAAGGCGCTGTTCTACGTTGCGGAGCTTCGAGTAGCAACGTCAGCGATTCAAGCGGATCCTCGATGCCAACAACCGGGCAAGCTCGATATGGCCATCACTGCCGACCCACAGACAGTTTGATCTCTTGCCATGCTGAGCTGGTATCCCACTCAGGTCTTGAATGCTGCTATGGCTTCTTTATCCGTGGGAAACAGGCGAATCAAGGGAGCGAACCCGTAACCGATACCCGTCTCAATAACCTCTCTGACCATCCCCTTGGATTCGGAAATCATGAGCCCGCCCTGAGTCTTGCCAATGGCCTTGGACATCAACAGGAACACACGCAGCCCCGCACTGGCGATATAGTCGAGGTCTGCGAGGTTGACAACGATCTTTGTTGCCCCCCCACCCACGATCTTTCTTAATTCTTCTTCGGCTTTTGCGGCTGTCGTGGAGGCGAGACTGCCCTTCATTTTGACGAAGGTGATCCCATCCTTTTCCTGGGATGTTACCGTCAGCGTGTGTTGGGTACGTTGGTCCATTTTGGCTTTCCTTCCCTTTTGCAGGACTTCAATCTTTAACGTGTCCTGGTGGAAATTAGTAGCGGGACTGGCAAAATCTCTTTTCCGAACATACTTGCAGGAGTAACAGCGCTCTACAACAGGAGGGGTACATATGCCACAAATTGTGAAGCATTATCAATGACATTTTCCAGCTTGGCAGAACTGAGAGGAAAACGCATCTCATCTCACAGGTGCCCTTTATCTCGCTGCATGACCACCTTTACCGCTACCGCGCAACGTCAAGGCCATGGAATTCACTCAGGTTACACTTTCTCAGCTGGAGGGAGGGAACAGCAGGGGAGACGATATACAAGTTGCTGAAGAACAAAGTGAAACTTTGGTGCCCCCGACACGAATTGAACGTGCGACCCGCGGTTTAGGAATGGAAGCAAGACACTTTTGAAAAGGCTCGGTGTTTCAAATGGTTTCCCTGTTTTTCTTTTTGTATTCAGCTCTTAGGTGGTTTCTACTGTCTCTACTGATTCCGATGAGTCTTGGCCTCTAGGAGAATTTCTAGCACAAAATTAGCACAAGCTTGGTCGAATGGTTCGAGTCTTCCCTGTTTCACTACTTTGTCCAAACGACTGTTAGCTTCTTTCGCCTGTCTCGTCGTTCTGCGCACAGTGTTGAAAAACCTCTCTCACGGTCGAGAGCGGACGTAAGCTTCCTCGTCAAGGTGACGTTGGTCCCGTAACGAGACAACCCTTGAGCAGAATAGACAGCTTCTTCGACAGCCCGGATCACCTGACGGAGGTCGTGGGCGATCTGCTCCTCGGAGAACTTTGACCGCTTCATAGGTCCACTCCTTCCCCACGGGACCGCCGAAGCCGCCATCTTACTCTAGTTTCAATCTGCCGTCCTTTTCGAAGAAGACGTCATTCTTTTCTGAAGGAACCCTGTTTAATGGCTAACTCTTCGACGTCGCTCAGTCCAAGTTCTCAGAAATACCAAGCCACGCCGCCCATGAACGTGCGGGGGTTGCCCGGCACGAAGTGAATGCCGGTGACTCCAGCCGTCTCGTTCCTTAGTCTCGATTCGAATGCAAATATAGCCTGTTCCCACTCGGTATTGAACAGATTCTGAACGAACAGAAAGGCTTCCATGCGCCCATGAGGCAACTGGATCGGCAACCGATAGCGCTCCGACAAATCGAAGACGATCCACGAGGGTGACTTAATGCTCCGATCTTCGATGAGCGGCCTGACTCCGAGATAGGTTGCCTGTAACTGAGACGTCAAGCCTCCCGGCCATCTCAGGATCGCTGCCCCATACGCGGTATATTCCGGCGCTAAGGGAATCGCATCGCCGTTGCGAAACTCAGCGTGAGTCCAGGTGAAGCTGCCGTTCACATACAGCGGGCCCCAGACTTGACCACGCGCGGCAACTTCAAAACCCTGTCGTCTGCTCGGCCCGTGAATTTCCGTCGTCCCTTCGTCCCCCACAAACACAAGTTCCGACTGGAGATCCAGTCGCCAGGCCGTGGCGATGAATTCGACACCGTCCGGTCCCCACGGCTTGGATCGGAGACCGACCTCATAGCTGCGTGCCCGCGCGAGCGGTGAGGACCCAGACGCAACGGCTGATCGTGCGTCGTTGCTGTGAAAGCCTTCGCCGTAGTTGGCAAAGAATTCGGTGCGACCCCAAGGCCCCAACACCAAGTTCATTTTCGGCAGGATGATCCCCGAGCTGGTCCGTCCCTCCGGTCGCTCCACACACGTGGTGCAGAGGTTATGCACGTCGAAGGTAAATGTTTCCCAGCGTAACCCACCCGCCAGCCGCAGCCAGGACATCGGTTGCACCTCGGCCTTGACGAACGGTGCGTAGGACGCTTCCAGCACGTCGCTGTCGGTCGTGGCGCCGGTCGGCGTACGCTTCGTCTGTGTTCCAAGCCGCGCGTGGATGTTGTCCACGCGGCTCTGAAATCCGATTGTTCCGATGCTCGGCATTCCCAGCACTTCCCCGCACTGTTTGTACCCGAGATCACCGCCATACATGACGCGACGATCGGATTGCTGAATCCCATCGCCGTTGACCGGATCGTTGAGAAAAAACGTAAAGTTCGTGAACAGGTCCAGCCGGTAATACTGACCGTAGGCATTCGCAAAGAACTGGCCGCCCGAGGTCGTATCGTAGTGATAGTTCATGACGCTTGTCGCCCGGAGCGTCGTTCCTCCTTCCGACGGATCGATCGATCCGAATCGACCGAGCGTTCCGTTATCGACGGCACGGAGTGGAATCTCGCCCGAACCGTTCCATTTGGACTTCAGAAAGGTGGCCTTCAGACTGAATTCGTCCCGCCCGGTGAAGTTTGTGGTTATTTTCCCTAACACATTGGTTCGAAGATACCGGTTGTCGTGTTCAAACGGGCCGTTCGTGTAAAAGTTTTCCACGGCGAACAACGTGCGGACTTTCTCTTTCGTGGGCGAGAACATCAACAGATATCGCTGGGTATCGAACTGACCGCCCGTCGCCTGCGCGATGCCTTCTTGAACCACTTGCCGTGTCCTGAAATTCATCGCCCCGGCCGTTGCAAAATCGCCGATCTCCGGAAGATAGGCGCCTTTGGAGACATCGAGTCCTGCAATCGTTTCTGGAATGATGAAGGCGAGGTCGGTATAGCCCTGCCCGTGCGCATGGGTCCGGAGATTGATCGGCATCCCGTCGGCAAAGAAGGCGACATCGGTCCCGTGGTCGGCATCGAAGCCACGTAGAAAGTATTGATCGGCCTTGCCTGCTCCGCCGGAATGCTCGACCGCGAGCATGCCGGGAATCAGGCGAAGAACTTGGGCCGGTCTTCCCTGGGGCTGCAGCACAATTTCTTTGTCAGGAATGAACTGCTGGGAGGAGGCGGCGACCGGCTTTTCGCCGATGACGGAGACCTCTGGGATTTCTAACTCAGGCTCATCCGGATCGTGAGCCTGTGCCAGCTCCACCACGGTCCATCCTAGAGTCACAACAGTCAGAAAAAATACAAGACGTCGCATGCTCACCCACCCCTAAATCCAAAAGCGTGGACGGATGAGACGCCCACGGCGATCTTTGACAACCGACTCATCGGTTGGCGCAGACCCTCGTGGTCCGGCTGTTCAGGAGTTCAGGACGACTCGACAATCTCAGGCAGGCGCGGATGATTTCAACAACACCTTGACTCGACGCATGGTGCGATCAATCAAATTCTCGAGCGTGAGAGTTTCGGCTCCCACAACTTCCACATGAGCACGGTTCAGTGGCAGTAACAGTTTCCTCCCCGGAGCACCAAGAATGGCGTGGGCGATACCGGGCGTCACCTCGCCTAACATGGCGCCGGGCAGTACCAGGTTGAGCGATGCGAGGATGACATCCACCGTCGGGACCGCCTGCTTAATACACTGCTCTCCGGTCCCGCTCTGGCTTGCCCCCGCCAGTTTCATCGCCATGGTTGCCGTTTCATTAGTGCCGAGCGCGATAATTTCATGCATCTCGCCAGCATAAACAACCAACCCTTTAACCAATCGCTTTCCAAGCCCGCCACCACGGCCGTCGATGACACACAGCCGCATGGCCTAGACCAGTCCTTTGCCCGTCGTTGTCATCGTCAGCTTGCCGTGCTTGACACCCTTCACACTCACCAGAGCGTCGGCCACTTTCCGAATCTCCGATCCCTTCCCCTTCACCACGAGAACTTCCAGACAGTGGTCATGATCAAGATGCACGTGCATGCCTGCCATAATGTGTCCCTGGAAATCATGCTGAATGTGGGTAAGCTTTCTCGTCAGATCGCGAACGTGGTGGTCGTAGACGAAGGTGATGGTACCAACGGTCTCTTTGTCCTGATCCCACTCCTGCCCGACGAGGTTGTCACGAATCAGGTCTCGGAGTGCTTCCGACCGATTGGTATATTTTCGCTGGTGAATGTGACGATCAAAGTCGTCCAATAGATGGTGATCCAAGGACACACCGAAGCGGACAAGTCTTTTCATGGCTCAGCCTCACAAAGTGCATACTACGATTCATAAATTAGTAGCACGATATACTAAGCTCGCTGGTCGCCCGTGTCAATGCAGGAAGTAAGAGAAGTAATCAGCCCTACGATTGCTCGAAGCTCAGGAAACTTGATGGGACCTCGGAGTCACTACTAAACACGCAAAGTTTACAACTTCCTTTGAAGCTGCTCTGAGCGAACATTGTGCCAGTAGAAGGGTGAAGCGGCGGGAAGCACTAGAAAACCAAGAGAAGATATAAAAGTGGCTTGTCTGCAGAATGCGATGAGGCAAAGGCTTTATTGGGAGGCCAAACTTTTGATCATCGATTTGTGCAATTAAGGAAAGTGGGTGAGTGCGTGGCCGATTATCAAACTTTTCTCTTGGACTGCCCGGATCTCACTGGCCTTGAATTAATCTCTGCCATCGGGGCTCCCGCACTGCGTAAAAGAAAGAACGTTCACAGCACAGCTCGCACCTTAAGGTAGTGCCGAAGCCGGAATTTGATTTAGGGCTAATTCAGCATCTTTAACACTGAAGCGAGTTTCATAGGTTTTGTGACTGAATATCAAATAATTGTGACCTGAGAAGGAGTGAGATGGAGTGATCTGGAATGAATGGAAAGTAGCTCTACTATACGACCGTTTTACGACCGGTCTTTTATTCGGTTCGAGTCCTGCTTGGCTCCCCAGTGACAATATACCTGGGCAGTGGACCTATGCAATCAGTCTTCGTTAGACAAGAATGAACCTACGACACGCGGTTTAGCAACGCGCTCCCGCATCCCGCTCTTGCTTCAATCGACTCACCTTTTTAATCGGTGCTTATTCTGAACCGCCGACTCTGGTCTGGTAACCGGCCTCACCTAAGCGTTCCGCGATCGCGTTGGCCTCCAGCAACGCCGCGTCAAACAGCACCTCGATACGTTGGTTGTGCGCCTGCGCGCGAACCTGCCCCACCCCCTGCAGAGTTTTGAGGAGGCGCTCGACGCGCTGTTCGCAACCCTCACAGGTGAGCCGCTGATCACCGACGACTTCGAAAGTCATGGACTTAAGCATACGTAACACCTCCCTTTGATGTTTGCACCTTGGACGGGATCTGTGGCGCACGACCGACCGTCTTGATCGCCTCGAAGAAATAGGTGCCCCGGCTCCACAGAGAATTAATGAAGATCGACGTCACGCTTGCCGCCATGGCGACCATGCCCCATATCGGATAAACCAATCCCGTCGCGGCGGCCGGAATGCCCAGACCGTTGAACGTGAATGCGAGAACGACGTTTTGCACCATCTTTCCATAACTGTAACGGCTGATCGCGTAGGCATCGAGCACGGCGCCGACCCGCTTGTTGAGGATGATCACATCGGCGGATTCGATGGCGATGTCGGCTCCGCTGCCGAAGGCGATGCCGACACCCGCTTGCATCAGGGCTGGTGCGTCGTTGATGCCGTCACCGACCATGGCCACGCGCTCTCTCTCCTGAAGTTTGCGGATCATCGCCGCCTTCTCGGCCGGCAAGACGCGCGCATGGACCTCTTCAATGCCGGCGGCACGGGCGAAATGGCGTGCCGCCCGCTCGTTGTCGCCGGTGATCAGGCTCGTGCGGATGCCGAGCGCGTGCAGGCGGCGCACCGTCTCCGCCGCGTCGGGCCGCAGTGCGTCGCCGAGCGCCAGCAGACCGAGAAGCTTGCCTTCCCGTGCAGCCGCGATGACCGTGAGTCCCTGCGCTTCCAGTTCTTTGATGCGTCCTTCCTGAAGCGCGAGGTTCACTCCCTCGCTCGCGAGAAAAGACGGGCTGCCGACCATCAGCCTAGTACCGCCGAGGCGTGCTTTGACGCCCCTACCTGGGATGGCCTCGAACCCCTGGACCTCCGGTAGAGCGATGCCGCGCTTGAAAGCCTCTTCGACAACGGCGCGGGCGAGCGGATGTTCGGAACCCGCCTCTATGGCCGCTGCGAGCGTTAACAGTTCGTGTTCGGAGCATGCGACCGGAACGATGTGGCGCACAGCGGGGTGGCCTTCGGTCAGCGTGCCGGTCTTGTCGAACACGACGCGCTGTACACGCCTTAGCGCCTGAAAGGCCTCACCGGTGCGCATCAGCACGCCGCGCTCGGCCGCCTCGCCCGCCCCGCGAACGATCGACAGCGGCGCCGAGATCCCCACTGCGCAAGGGTAGCCCATGACCAGCACGCTCAGGCCGGCGAACATCGCCCGCTGCAGATCGGGGGAGGCTCCGACGATCAGTGGACCGAGGAGCCAGAAGAGGGTCGCGCCAGCCGAGGTGAGCAGTACAACCGGTGTGTAGACACGCAACACGCGGTCCACGAGGTGCAAGAGGCCGGGTTTCAGGGCCCGGGCGTCTTCCACGCTTCGGATCACTTGCCTCAGAAAACTTTCTTCGCCCACCACGGTTACCCGGACAAGGAGCGTGCCGTGACCGTTCAGAGAGCCACTCACGGTCCGGTCTCTCGGGCGTTTCTCGACAGGGAGTGGCTCACCAGTAACGAGCGATTCGTCCACGTCCGATTCCCCCGATTCAACCTCACCGTCCACCGGCACTCGTCCCCCTGGGCGGATGCGCACCAAGTCGCCGACGCGCACCTGTTCGAGCGGCACCTCTTGTTCGTTGCCGTTATTCACGACATGCGCAACGTCAGGCTCAAGGTCCAAGAGCTTCTTGACCGCCTGCGAACTGCGGGTTTTCACGATCAGCGACAGCCACTCGGAAAAAATGTGATACGTGAGCACCATGACCCCCACCGAGAAAAATGCTGTCGTCGGATAACCCGGCGGGTGGAATGCCAGCCCAACTATCCCCCCGGTAAGTCCCGCGAATGCCCCGCATTCAACTAGCACGTGCTGGTTGAGGATGCCGCGCCGCAATGCCGCTGTTGCCATATGCAGAATGTGCCCGCCCACGCCGAAGATGAGGAATACGGCGAGCGCTCCGGCGAACCACGGCGTAGCGGGGCCGAACGCGCCGCTCAATTGAAGCGCGTAGATGCCGGCACCAGATGCGGCGAGAACTGCCGAGCCGGCAAACGCCCGACTCAAACTATAGCTGCGCAAGACCACGAAGGAGAAGAGGACGAGGCTCGCGATGGAAAACACGCACAGCCAGAACCAGCCGCTGTCGACCGGGTACCCGGCCAAGCCCATCGCGGCAATGCTCATGGTCAGCGCCGCCAGAAAGCGCCCGCGCTCGCGCACGAGCGCGCGCTCCTCTTCCTCAAACGGACGCACCTTGCGCGGATCGGAGACGGTGTAGCCGATATCCTTGAGTGTCTGCAGCAGGTCCTCGGCGCGCGCCACGCCCGGGTCGTACTCGATCAGTGCCTGCTCGTGCGTCAAGCTGACCGCGACTTTGTCGACGCCCGGCCGCCTGCCCAGCGCCTTTTCGATCGTGCCGGTGCACAACGAACAGTGCAGCCCGCCGATACGCGCATGGATTCGTCGCCGACCCGGTCGTTTGGAAGGTTCTTCGCTCCAGAAACGTGGAGCAGATTCAACGGTCGTTGCGGTCTTCATCATGACACCTCCGTTGTGCAGAAGGAGCCCATCATCCCAGAGACTTTCATCTGGATGGGTTCGATCCTATTGTTTGCCATGAGCGCCTCCCATTAGCTCAGTCGCAGAAAGATCCAGAGGTAATAGCCCGTGATCACCAGCAGGACACTGCCAGTGGTGACTCGAATCGCGCCCGACCACGACGGCTGACACCGCAGCTGCATCGCCACGCTGGAAAACAGCCCAAGCAGCAGGAAGGGGAGGCCTCGCCCCAGGCCATACCCCAACGCCAACAACCCGCCATAGGCTGGCCGGTGTTCGGCGGCGGAGATGGTGAGCACGAGGAGCAGTGAGACGGCCGGTGTCCCGAAACTGAAGACGAGTCCGTAGATCAACGCACCAAGGAAACCTGGCTGCCGCAAGGCCGTTACATCGGGCATCCCGAGAGACGGCCCCCAGAGCACCACCAGCGCGGCGACGAGCGCCATCGCCGCCATGATGAGCATCCACCACTGGCCAACCGCCTGGGTGGCGACGAGACCCAAGAGGCCCGCGAGTGCACCAAGCGCGGTCAGACTGAGGACCAGGCCGGCAAAAAAAGCGGAAGCAATAGGGAAGCCGCTGCCACGGGTTCGACTTTCCGCGGTGCCGACCACTCCGGCGACCCCGAGGCCGACGGGCAGCGTGAAAGGACAAATGGCGCTGCTGAGCAGGCCGGCTACAAAGGCAATCCCGATGACCAACCAAGAGCCGTGCAGGAGCACGTCGGCATAGGTCTGGAGAAATTCCTCGACGATCATTTGACTCTCCGGTTTCGTGCACCCATCGGTCTTTTCCCTCAAGCCCCTCAGCGGCTAAACTTGAAGATGACCTCCATGAGCTCATCGTAGATTTCATCACCGGCCTTAGAGCGGATCGCTTCTGTCGCGCAGTTCTCCAGATAGTTGCGCATCATCAATTTCGTGAGCCCGCGCAAAGCCTCCTGTACCGAGGCCAATTGCGTGAGAATTTCGACGCACGGGCGGCTGTCCTCGACCATCTTGTTGAGGCCTTTGATCTGGCCCTCAATGCGGTGCAGGCGAACTGTCGCCTCCATCTTCCGCTCTTCGCTGATGATCTGGGTCTTTTCTCCCAAGAACGGGACTTTCCTCATAGCGCGCCTCCTTTCTTATAGGCATACCCAGTTCCCCTATAGGATAGCCATAGGGGGTATGGCTGTCAAGAGATTTTTCTAGGTGGCATGTACGTGGTCTAGATACAGCGCGAAGAGGGGGTTATCACCAACAGGGTGAGAATCGTCGCGGACTTATCAAACTCCCCAGGACTAACTGAGGTGGGAGCGCGGGGTTTCCGCGCCGCTTTAGCGGTGCGGATCCCCGCGGCCCCCGTCTCAGTAACACGGGAGACTATGGATACAGATACCTCGTCTCGGCTACTTCTGGCATCTTGACACGTCATGCATGTTGACGTACAGTGCGTCACTCACTCTGACGTACATTGGAGGTGCTATGAAGACCCAGATGATGCAGTTTCGGGTGACGGATGAAGAAAAGGCCTTGATCGAGAAATGCGCCAAGAAAGCGGGCATGACGGTCTCGGAGTACATCAGGGCCTGTATGTTGATAGAAATGGTGGTCGATGGGGAGCTGCAGGCCTTGAAGATCATCGGGCGCACGATCGGGATGAAGGCGATGGATGCGCTCAGTCGCAGGCTGAAGACAGCGCCGACAAATGAATGAGCGGGGCACTCTGCCCCCTCCGGCCTTGGCCGGAGGGGGCAGAAAGCCCCCGCTTGGTAACACGGGGGCGCTACCCACGTACACGTTTATAGGAATTCTAGAGGCTCTATGAATTCAGGATTCACACTGACCATCGACTGGCTCGCGTTCACTCTGCCGGAGAGTTCCCCCCAAGAATCGAGTTCGATTCTGGAGAGTGATTGGACGAAAGATAAGGGCGGCTTCTCAGGATATCCACGGTCATGGAGCTGGAGAGAGGGGCGAGGAGGTGTAGGGCGGCTCGGCACGGGGGCGCTTCGCAATCCCCGAGAGGTTCATATCGATCTCTCAGGCAGTATCGTCTCCACGTGGGCCAGCGACAAGGTTCGGCGGGTGCTGAAGTGGATCAAAGAGAAGCAGGGCCACATCACCCGAATCGATTGCGCGCTCGATGATCGGTCCATGCTCGTGCCTTTGGCGACGATCCGCGACGCCGTCCAGAAAGGCCAATGCGTCACCCGTGCCAAATCCATGCAGGTGATCGAATCAGGTCTCATCCACGACAGCGCCAAGACGGGAGAAACCCTCTATTTTGGGAGTCCGCGGAGCCAGACCCTACTCCGAATCTACGACAAGCGGCTCGAGCTGCAAGCCACACAGCGGGAGGAATGGCCGGACTACGGCATCCGGTGGGAACTCGAGCTCAAGAAAGAGCGGGCCAATCTGTGCGCAGCGTGCCTCGTGATGATCGAGGAACCGGACTGGCGGGAGTTTGTGGTCGGATTGCTCCGGTCGTATGTGGATTTCCGGGACACCACCCGGGACGAAGAGGAGGACCTCCGGTATCGGGCTCCGGTGCTCCCTTGGTATGCCGAACTGACGGAGGGGTTTCGGAAAGGCCGCCTGGTCGTGGAGAAGGAGGAACCCAGCCTGCCGAAGGTGAAATCCTGGATCGTCGAGTCGGTCGCGCCGATGCTGGCGGTGATCTGCGCGGTGCCGAACGGCCAAGCCTGGCTGGAACGGGAAATCGTGGCGGCCGTGGATCGCTGGAAAGATCGGCATCGAAAACTCCTCAAGATGCCCAACGCTCAATCGACCAATCGATCCGCTGGCGGGCACGCGAGTGCACCAGTACCGGGGGACCAGGGGGTGTCGTAAGCCTCCCCCTGTCGAGTCATGCTCTTAACGATTAAAGACCTCTCCGCCTGGCTCAATATCAAACCCTCGACGCTCTACCTGTGGGCTGCGCAGGGCAAGATCCCCTGCCGCAAGATTCATGGGCTCATTCGCTTTGAGCGAGAGGCGATCACCCAG
>Ga0187892_10007499_pt1 | contig 15510 bp, 20 predicted proteins | sample MA1701073metaG_FD_139345 | JGI IMG/M metagenome (GOLD analysis project Ga0187892, IMG submission 139345) | Bio-ooze microbial communities from a basaltic lava cave in the Kipuka Kanohina Cave System on the Island of Hawaii, USA - MA170107-3 metaG ... | reverse complement strand
GTTGGCGGGCAGGCCCGTCGCCTCGAGCGCCCGCACCAGGCCGGCGTCGATCTCGATCGTCTCCACGCGGCGCGCGTTCGCGGCCAGTACGCGCGTCAACATGCCGAGTCCGGTGCCGATCTCGATCACGCCCTCCTCGGGGGTGACACCGGCGAGCGTCACCAGGCGCTCCGCCTGGCGCTCGTCGTGCAGGAAGTTCTGGCCGCGGTCGCGGTGGGCGGCGAGGCCGTGCTGCTCGAGGAATGCCCGCGCGCGCGACGCGCTCACGCCGGGCCGCGGTCGAGGGGCAGCCGCGAGAACGCCGTGAGGTCGAGGTCGTGACGCTCGCCGGCCGCGAGCGCCCGCGCGCCCGCCGCCGCGACCATGGCCGCGTTGTCGGTGCAGAGCGCGGGCGGCGGGAAGACCGCGACGAAGCCGTCCTCGCGCGCCGCCGCGGCGGTGCGCTCGCGCAGTCTTCGGTTCGCCGCCACGCCGCCCACCACCGCGAGGCGCGCGAGCCCCTCGTCGGCCAGCGCGCGGCGCGCCTTGCTGACGAGCACGTCCGTGGCGGCCGCCTGGAAGGACGCCGCGAGGTCGGCGCGCAGCGCCGCGTCGAGCGGCTCGTGCGCGCGCACCAGGCGCGCCACGGCCGTCTTGAGGCCGCTGTACGAGAAGCCGTAGCCGGGCTCGTGCTGCCGCGGGCGCGGCAGCGCGAAGGCGTCCTCCCGGCCCGCGTCGGCGAGCTGCGCGAGCGCCGGCCCGCCCGGGTACGGCAGGCCGAGCAGCTTCGCCACCTTGTCGAAGGCCTCGCCCACCGCGTCGTCCGTCGTCTCGCCGAGCAGCTTCGGCGCGGCGCCCTCCTCCACCCGGTACAGCGCCGTGTGCCCGCCCGAGACCACGAGGCCGAGGTACGGCCGCACGAGCTCCGGCGCGGCGAGCTCCGCCGCGGCGAGGTGGCCGGCCAGATGATGGACGCCCACCACCGGCACGCCGAGCCGATACGCGAGCGCCTTCGCGAACGAGAGGCCGACGAGCAGCGAGCCCAGCAGGCCCGGGCCCATCGTCACCGCCACCGCGTCGAGGTCGCGCTCCGAGACGCCCGCCTCCGTGAGCGCCCGCCGCACGACCTGCGACACGGAGCGCACGTGGTCGCGCGAAGCGAGCTCCGGCACCACGCCGCCGTACGGCCGGTGCAGGTCGAGCTGGCTCTCCACGCAGCTCGCGAGCACGTGCGTGCCGCCCTGCACCACCGCCGCGGCCATCTCGTCGCAGGAGCTCTCGACGCCCAGGACGAGACGGGGGACCGCCACGGCGCCGCTAGCCGAGGTGGCGCTCGAGCTTCTCCTGCTCGGCCTTGCAGTCGATGCAGAGCTCGGCCACCGGTCGCGCCTCGAGACGCTTCAGCCCGATCTCCTCGCCGCAGCCCTCGCACTCGCCGTAGACGCCCTGCTCGATCTTCTGGAGCGCCTGCTCGATCTTGGCGAGCAGTCCCCGCTCGCGCTCGCGCAAGCGGCCCTGGAAGGACAGGTTCACCTCGGACGAGGCCGTGTCGATCTCGTCCGGGAAGTCGTCCGGATCGAGGTGGATGTCGCCGCTCACCGCGCGCTTCGCCTTGCCGGCGAGCTCCGCGCGCTGGTCGAGCAGGATCTTCCGGAACTTGTCGAGGTCCCGCTTTCTCACCCTCGGCTCCTCTCACACCCCTTCTTCATCCGGCTCCGAGCAGCTTCAGCTGCTGCCGAGCGTCCTCGGCGCGGCGCGAGTCGGGATATTCCTTCACCACGCGATCGAATGCCTTCTCTGCCGCCTTCCCGAAGTTCGGGCCCAGCTTGAGCAGGGCTTCTCCCTGCCGGTACAACGCCTCCGAGGCCTTGTCGCTCTTCGGATAGCGCGTCGCGACGTCGTCGAAGCGGAGAATCGCGGCCTTGAGGTCTCCCTGCTTGTAGTAGCAGTCCGCGAGCCAGAACGAGGCGTCGTCGGCGTACTGCGAAGTCGGGAAAGATTGCAGGAACTGCCCGAAGCGGTCAATGCACTGCTGGTGGTCGTCGGCGCGCCAGGCGTCGTACGCCGTGCGGTAGCTCCTCACCTCCTCGGAGGCCGACGCCTCCGGCGGGAGCCCCGCCGTCGGATCGTCGCCGGTGGCGCCGGCGGCCGGCGCGGACGCGACGCCCTGGCTGGCCGCGAGACGCGCCTTCTTCGCTTCCTCGAGCGCCTCCTGCGTCTGGTGCTCGGTCACCTCGAGCCGGCCCTCGAGCTGCGAGATCTGCTCGCGCAGGGCCTCCATCTCCGAGGAGACGTCGGCGAGGCGCGCAGGCCCGCCGCTGCCACTGCCGCCCACCTTCATCTGCCGCACCTCGTACTGCAGCTTGCGGAACTCCGCGAGCGAGACGCAGCCCGTGAGCGAGGGCAGCGTCACGAGTGCGAGACCGAGTGCCGTGGATCGCGCGACCTTCATCGACTTCTCCCTCCGCCTAGCGCCGGTACGGGCCCCAGGCCGGATTCGTGTTCTCGCCGCCCTCGGTGATGCGGCGCGCCTGCTCCTGACTGCCGTCGACGTCCATCACGTAGATGTCCGCCCGACCGCGGCGCGTCGACTGGAAGGCGAGCTTGCGGCTGTCGGGCGACCAGGTCGGGTGCTCGTCGCTGCGCCCGTTCGTGACGAGCGGCCCGTTCGACTGGCCCTCCGGATCGATGCGCCAGATGTCGAACTGGCCGCCCACCTGCGTCTCGTAGGCGATCCATTTGCCGTCCGGCGACCAGGCCGGCGCGGTATTGTAGCTGCCCTGGAAGGTGAGCCGGCGCTGGTTGCTGCCGTCGGCGTTCGTCACGTAGACCTGCGGCGCGCCCGTGCGGTCGGAGACGAACGCGAGCCGGCTGCCGTCGGGCGACCAGGTGGGCGAGACGTCGATCGAGCGGTTGTTGGTGAGGCGCCGGAGCCCGCCGCCCCCGCGCTCCACCGTGAACAGCTCGGTGTTGCCGCTCGAGCCCATCACGATCGCGAGCTTCCGGCCGCTGCGGTCGAACACGCCGCGGTAGATGGGCTTGCCGCCGTTCAGGCCGGCGAGGATGCGGCCCGGCGAGTTCGGCCCGCGCGCGACCAGGAACAGCGACGGCCGATTGCGGTAGCGATAGCTGGTGTAGACGACCGAGTGGCCCGCCGGGTCCCAGTCGGGGAAGGACGAGAGCGACCGGTTGCGGGTCGCGGCACGCGCATTCGCGCCGTCCGCGTCCATCACCCAGATCTCCTTCGCGCCGCCCTTGTTCGAGACGAAGGCCAGCTCGGTGTCGGCCACGCCGCGCACGCCGGTGAAGGCGGCGACGATCTCGTCGGCGATGGCCTTGCCGATGCGGCGCGCGTCCTCGTTGCGGCCGGTGAAGCTCTTGGCGCGCACCGCCACGCTGCAGCGCGAGATGTCGTGCAGGCGGAAGGTGGCGCGCACGCCCTGGGCCGTCGCCTCCACCTCGCCCTGGACGAGGGCGTCCGCGTCGATCTGGCGCCAGTTCGGGCAGTTCGGCGTCATGTTTTCGTCGAGGAACGGGCTCTGCGCACCCTCGAGGAAGGCGCGCTCGTCGAGCACCGCGAACAGGCTCGAGAACTCGAGGCCGCCGCGCACCGCCTGGTGCACCGCGCCCGCGAGCTGCTCCGCCTTGCCGCCCTTCGCGGCGAAGCGCTGGATCGCGGCGCGGTAGAGCTTGTCGCTGCGGCCGGGGTTGATGATGAGGCCCGGGCGGTCGTCCGCGCTCGCCAGCGTCGGCAGCGAGCCGAGCAGGAGCAGCGCGGCCGCGAGTACGTTTCGCATCAGTACATCTCTCTCGAGTCGAAGGTGAACTGCCACTCGCCGGCCTCGGGCGGGGCGGGGACCGGGCTCGCCTTCTGGATCGCCCGTTCGACGCTCTCGTCGTACCAGGGATTGCCCGAGCCCTTCGTCTTGCGGGTGCCCAGCACCTCGCCCGTCGGCGAGAGCTCGACCTCGATGACCGTAATGAAAGCTTCTGTGCGGAAGCCCGCCGCGAGGATCCAGGCCCGCGTCACGTGGATCTTCACCTCGCGCATCCACCGCGCCGTCTCCGGATCGACCAGGATCCCCGGCCCCCCCGGCTGCCCGCCGGGCGGCGCCGCGGCCTGCTCCACCGGCGGCATCGGCGCCGTCTCGCCCGCCTCGCGGCGGAGCAGCTCGAGCGTCTCCTCGTAGTCCTGCTCGGGCGCGGGCTCGGGCTCCTCGGGCTTCGGCTCGACCTTCGGCTCCGGCTTCGGCTCGGGCTTCGGCTCGAGCTTGGCCTCCACCGGCTTCGGCTTCGGGAGCGGCGCCGGCTCCTTCGGCAGCACCTTCTTCGCCGGGGGGGGCGGCGGGGGCGGCTTCACGCGCGCCGGCGCCGGGCGCGCCGCCGGGGCGGCGGCCGTCACCTCGACCAGCTCCACCCGCTCCACCACCGGCAGCGCCGGCCCGGTGTGACGCATGGGACCGATCCAGAACAGCACCGCGAGCGCCACGTGAATCGCGGCGGAGATGCCCACGAAGCGGCGGAACTGCCGCTGGCGCTCGTCCTCGAGGCTCGACAGGAGCTGCTGCATCGCTCGCTTCCGACGCGGCGGCCGGCCCGAAGGTTCGACGCGCCGCCTCGCCGCGTTCGGCGGCCCTCATTCCGGCTCGGTGACGACGCCGAGGGCCTTGGCCCCGCCCGCGCGCGCCGCCGCCATCACCTTCACCACGGCGCCGTAGGGCGCCTCCTTGTCGGCGCGCAGGAAGATATCGTCCGATTCCCGACCCTCGAGAATGGCTTTGAGCTTCTCCTCCAGCTCTGCGGCGGGGACGACCGCGTTCGCGATCAGCACCGTGCCGTCCTTCTTGACGGTCAGCACCAGCGAGTTGTCCTTCAGGTGCATCGGCTGGGTGGTGGTCTCGGGCAGATCGACGTCGAGGCCCTGCTGCATCATGGGCGCCGTCACCATGAAGATGATCAGCAGCACGAGCATCACGTCCACGAGCGGCGTGACGTTGATCTCCGAGAGCGGCCGGTGCTCGCGGCCGAGGCCCTGCGCGGCCACCGTCAGGCTTCCACGGCGCGCGCCGGCGCCGGGACCTTCTCGCCGAAGCGCGCGACGTCCGACTCGAGCTCGCCTGCGAAGAGCCGGATCGCCTCCTGGAGGTCGCGCAGGCGGGAGACGAAGATGTTGTAGAAGATCGTGGCGGGGATCGCGGCGAACAGGCCGATGGCGGTGGCGATGAGCGCCTCCGCGATGCCGGGCGCCACCACCGCGAGGCTCGCGCTGCCGGCGGCGCCGATGCCGGTGAAGGCGTTGATGATGCCGACGACCGTGCCGAACAGGCCGACGAAGGGCGTCGCGCTGCCGATCGTCGCCAATAGCGGCAGCCGGCTCTCGAGCCGCAGCGACTCCTGCGTGGTGGCCCACGCGATCTGCCGCCCCACGCCGCGGAGCTGGCCCTCGTCGAAGCCGTCGCCGCCGCGCCCCCGGTACTTGGCCAGGCGCTTCAGCTCGCCGTGCGCCACCAGGAAGATCGCGGAGAGCGGGCTGCGGTCGAGGTTGCGCGCGGCTTCGTAGGCCGAGTCCCACGAGCCTTCGTGATAGGTCTCCAGGAACGCCTCGCTATCCTGCTCCGCCGCGGAGAGCTCGCGCCACTTGAAGACGATGGCCGCCCACGAGATCACGGACGCCGCCGCGAGCATCACGATGACGAGCTGCACGAGCCACGACGCCTGCCAGATCAGGTCCAGCAGGTTGAGGCTCGCGAGACGTCCCCCCAAGACCGTCCCAGCGATGATGAAGCTCATGCCCCCTCGAAAGTCAGGCAGCGGGCGAGTCTAGGAATGCGCCTCCGGGCCTGCAATGCTGCGCAGGCAAGGCGTGGGAGGAGTGATGGACGTCACCATCGAGACGCGGTCTCCGATCGAGGCGTCGGCCGACGTGTTGGCGCTGCCGCTGGCCGCGCTCGAGCCTGCGAGCGGGCGGCTCCCGGCGCGCGTGGCGGCGATCGACCGCGCGGCGGGCGGGCGCATCGCGCAGGCCGTGCGCGCGGGCGACTTCCAGGGCAAGCGCGGCGAGACCCTGCTCCTGCATCCGGCCGAGACGCTCGCCGCGAAGCGCCTGCTGCTGATCGGGCTCGGCGACGAGGCGAGCGCCGGCCCCGAGGTCTGGCGCGACACAGCGGCCCTCGCGCTGCGCGAGGCGCAGAGCCGGCGGGCACCGCGCGTCGCGCTGCTGGTGCCGACCCTGCGGCGCGCGAAGCCGGCGGCGCTGGCGCAGGCCCTGGCCGAGGGGGCCGTGCTCGGGAGCTACCGCTTCGACCGCTACCGCACCAAGAAGAAGGACGACGCGCGGGTCGCCCACGTGGCGCTCCTGCTCGAGCGCAAGGGCGACGCGCGCGCGGCGCGCGCAGGAGACGCGCGCGCGGCGCGCGCAGGAGACGCGCGCGCGGCGCGCGCAGGAGACGCGCGCGCGGCGCGCGCCGGCGCCGCCACGGGCGCGCTGCTCGCCGAGTACCAGAACCTCGCGCGCGACCTCTCGAACGAGCCGCCGAACGCGCTGCCGCCCGTGGCGCTCGCGCGCGAGGCGACGAAGGCCGCGCGGGCGGCCGGCGTCGCGGTCCGCGTGCTGGAGCCCGCCGAGCTGAAGAAGCGCGGCTTCGGCGCGCTGCTCGCCGTCGCGCAGGGCAGCGCGAACGAGCCGCGCCTGATCGTGCTCGAGCACGGCGCGCCGCGCCGCGCGAAGCGGGGCGCGCGCCGTCCCACCGTGTGCCTGGTGGGCAAGGGCGTCTGCTTCGACTCCGGCGGCCTCTCGCTCAAGCCGAGCGCCAGCATGGTCACCATGAAGCACGACATGTCGGGCGGCGCCGCCGTGATCGCGGCGGTCTGCGCCGCGGCGAGGCTCCGCCTGCCCCTGCACCTGGTCGGCGTCGTCGGCGCGGTGGAGAACATGCCGAGCGGCACCGCGTACCGGCCCGACGACGTCGTGACGAGCCTGTCGGGGCAGACCGTCGAGATCTCCAACACCGACGCCGAGGGCCGCCTCGTGCTCGCCGACGCGCTCCACTACGCGCGCACGGAGTTCGCTCCCGCAGCGATCATCGACCTCGCCACGCTCACGGGCGCGTGCTCCGTCGCGCTCGGCAAGTGGGCAGCCGCGATCCTCGGCAACCACGAGCGCCTGGCCGAGCGCATGCTCGCCGCCGGCGAGGCCACCGGCGAACGCTACTGGCGGCTTCCGCTCTGGGACGTGCACCGCGAGTTCATGCGCGGGCGCGTTGCGGACCTGAAGCAGACCGGGGGGCGAGACGGCGGCACGATCACCGCGAGCGCCTTCCTCTCGAACTTCGTCGGCGACACGCCGTGGATCCACCTCGACATCGCGTCGGTGGCGGACACCGAGAAGAGCTCGGCGCTCCAGCCGCCGGGCGCCACGGGCTTCGGCGTGCGCTCGTTGCTCGAGCTGCTGCGGGGCTGGAGCGGCGTGAAGCTGTAGTCGTAGGCGGCGTTGCCGGCGGATTGCCGGGGCCGAATAAGCCCCTACCCTCGCCGTCCAATTCGCCGGCCGGCTCCCCGGCCGCATCAGGAGAAACGACGTCCATGCTTCGCTTGCTCTCCGTGTTGGCGCTTGCCCTCCTCGTCGCTCCCGCCGCGTTCGCGGCCGGTGACGCCGCCGCCGGCAAGAAGAACTACGACACGCTCTGCTTCACCTGCCACGGTCCGGCCGGCAAGGGCGACGGACCGGCGGGCGCCGCACTCACGCCGCCGCCGCGCGACTTCTCGAAGGGCGACTTCAAGTTCGACGCGAACAAGGACGGCAAGGCCGGCGAGGACGCCGACCTGAAGCTCGTGATCAAGAACGGCGCGGGCGCGTACGGCGGAAATCCGTCGATGGCGCCGTGGGGTCACCTGGCCGACAAGGACCTCGACGACCTGATCGCGTACGTCCGCACGCTCAAGAAGTAGCCGGACCCGAACTCGGCGCGGCGGGCTAGTCTCCGCGCGTTGAGCGACGACCGAGCCAAAGACCCGGGCGAGTCCGCGGTCGTTCCCGCCCCGAGCTCCCTGCCCGCGCCGGCGGAGCGCGGCGTCGAGCGGGTGCCGGCGCTCGCTCGTTACTACAACGAGCTGCGCCAGCACCCACCGATCTCGCGCGAGGAGGAGCACGAGCTCGCCGTGCGCTGGCAGAAGCACGGCGATGTCGAGGCGGCGCGCCGCCTCGCGCTCTCGAACCTGCGGCTCGTGGTGAAGATCGCCATGGAGTACCGCCGCGCCTGGACGAACACCCTCGACCTGATCCAGGAGGGGAACCTGGGCCTGCTCCAGGCCGTGCAGCGTTTCGATCCGTACGCCGGCACCAAGCTCGCCTCGTACGCGGCGTACTGGATCCGCGCCTACATCCTCAAGTACCTGATGGACAACATCCGCCTGGTGAAGCTCGGCGGCACGCGCGCGGAGCGGAAGCTCTTCTTCCGTCTCGGGCGCGAGAAGCGCGAGCTCGAGCGCCAGGGCTTCCGGCCCGAGCCGCGGCTGATCGCGGAGCGGCTCGACGTGCCCGAGGCCGAGGTGGTCGCGATGGAGCAGCGGCTCTCGGGGGGCGAGGTCTCGCTCGACGCGCCCGTCGGAGACGAGAGCGGCAGCGCCAGCTACGGCGACTTCGTGGCCGCGCCCGAGGCGAGCGCGGAGTCCGTGGTGGCCGACGAGAACCTGCGCGAGACGTTCCTGAAGCACGTGCACGCCTTCGCGAAGAGCCTCGGCCCGCGCGAGCAGCGCATCCTCGAGGCGCGCGTGCTCGCCGACGAGCCGCTCACGCTGCAGCAGCTCGGCGACGAGATGAAGCTCACCCGCGAACGCGTGCGCCAGCTCGAGAAGCAGCTCGTGGACGACCTGCGCGAGTACCTGAAGACCAACGTGGTGGACTTCGAGTACTACGCGCCGTCGGAGGACTGAGCGAGGGCGTCCTCCACGAAGGCCGCCAGCCGCGCCCAGGCGCGGCGCGCGAAGACGAAGCGGCTGCCGCGCCAGCGGGCGCAGGCGGCCTGGCGCTCGTCGAGCGGCAGCCGGAAGAAGCGGCGCCGCGCGCGCAGCGTCAGCACCGGCTCCCATTCGAGCCAGAGCAGCAGCAGCCGCGTGCGCCGGATCGCGCCGAGCCCCCGGTGCCGCAGCAGGCGCTCGGCGGCGGGTGCGAGATCGCGGGGCAGCTCGGGGTAGAGCGCATCCGACAGGTTGTAGAGCGTGCGGGCGGCGCCCGGTCCGAGCGGCCGCGCTCTCACCTCTCGCTCCACCCGCTTGCCTCCCGCGCCGCGGCAGTGTACGGGATCGCGGACGATGAGTGCGCGAATCCGGCGGCGCGTGGTGGTGAGCGGTCGCGTGCAGGGCGTGGCGTTCCGGGCGTCCGCGCGGCGCGAGGCGCGCGCGGCGGGCGTGGCCGGCTTCGTGCGGAACCTCGCGGACGGCCGCGTCGAAGCGGTGCTCGAGGGCGAGCCCGAGGCGGTCGCGGTCGTCCTGGCGTGGTGCCGCGAGGGGCCGAGCCACGCGCGCGTCGATCGCGTCGAGACCCACGACGAGGCACCCGAAGGCCTCTCCGGCTTCGAGATCCGATGAGCGCCCGCGCGCTGCTGCTCACCTGGCTGCTGCTCCCGCTGGGCTGCGGTCGGGACGCGCCGGCGCCGGCCGGCGAGGCGCCGCCCGCGCGCGCGCGCGTCACCATCGGTGTGCACGTGATCGACGCCGAGATCGCCGACACGCCGGAGCGCAAGGAGCGCGGCCTGTCCGGGCGCGCCTCCCTCCCCGACGGCCAGGGCCTCCTCTTCCCCTACGACCAGCCGGGACTCCACGGCTTCTGGATGCCCGACATGCACTTCGACATCGACATCCTGTGGATGCGCGCGGGGCGCGTGGTGCACGTCGAGTCGGACGTCTCGCACCTCGATGCGCGTGCCGTCTACCGGCCGCGCGAGCCCGCCGATCTCGTGCTCGAGCTGCCGGCCGGCACCGCACGCCGCCGCGGCTTCCGCGTGGGCGATCGGGTGGAGGTGGAGCCTCCCCTGCCCCGCTAGGGAGGCTCATCGGCGGCGAGCCTCGGGAACTCGCGGGCGAGGCCGATGAACGCCTTGAAGGCGGCCGAGGGGTTGCGCCGTCCGGGATAGTAGAGGCAGAGCCCGGCAAGCGGCGGCGTCCAATCCTTCAGCACGCGAACGAGGCGTCCCGCCTCGATGTCGGCACGCACGTCCTGCTCCATGAAGAATCCGAGCCCGACGCCTTCCAGCACAGCGGTCCGTGCGAGGCTGCTCTCGTCCAGGGTGATCGGTCCGTTTACGTCGATCTGCGCCGTCTGTCCGCGTTTCTCGAAGCGCCACCGAAGCAGGGCTCCGTTCGGCAGGCGGACGCGGATGCACGGGTGATCGACGAGGTCCGGCGGGACGCGCGGCCTGCCATGCGTCTCGAGATACGCCGGCGCACCGACGACGGCGTATCGCTGCGGCCGCCCGAGCGAAACCGCGATCATGTCGCTGGGCACGAGATCCGCCACCCGCACACCGAGATCGAAACCCTCGGCGACGATGTCGACCAGCCGCCCCTCCGTGACGAGATCGACATGCACCTGGGGATGGCGCCGGAGGAACTCCAGCACCAGCGGCGAGAGGATCTCGCGCGCCGCCGTGGCGAAGGCGTTGATGCGGAGCGTGCCTGACGGCGTCGCCTGTTGCGACCGCACCGCCTCCATGGCGCTGCGAATGTCCTGTAGCGCCGGGCCCACCTGTTCGACGAACACGCGTCCCGCGTCGGTGAGCGAGACGCTGCGCGTCGTGCGGTTGAACAGGCGGACGCCGAGACTCGCCTCGAGCTTGCGAATGGCGTTGCTGAGCGCGGTGGTCGACATGCCCAGATCGAGCGCCGCGGCGCGGAACGAGGTCCTGCGCGCAATGGCGACGACGGCGTCGAGATCGTTCAGCCCGGGCCGATACATTTGTCCTGATTTTCGAAACGCCTCATCCAGCTTCGTACCGCTTATCGAAACGGATGTCCACGCCTACTGTGAGAGGACGGTAATCCGGAGGTTGGTATGGACTCGAAAGTTCCCCCCATCCCCAAGCACGCCGAGGTAGAGGCCGATCCCGGTGCGCTATCGAGGTTCAACTCGGCCGTCATCGAGGAGTTCCGGGCGAACGGCGGAGTGGTCGGCGGCCCATTCGAGGACTCCGCCGTCATGCTCCTGAGCATGACGGGCGCCAAGTCCGGGCAACAGCGGATGACGCCGCTGGAGTACTTCGCGGTCGACGACCGTGTTGTCTTCGTGGGCACTCGCGGTGGCGCTGAGACCAACCCTGCATGGGTGCACAACGTGCGCGCCAACCCGAAGGTCCACGTCGAGATCGGGACACAATCCTACGACGCAGTCGCTCGTGAGCTGTCCGGCGACGAGCGCGACGCAGTCTTCGCGAGGGTCAAGGAACTCTGTCCCCGGATTCTCACGTACCCCGTGCCGGCGCGGCAGATTCCAGTCTTCGAGTTGCAGCGCGCATAGCGAGATCCAGTTCTAGACCTTCCGGTCCGGGAGATCACGGGCTTGGAGATCGGCGCATGACGGGCGCACTGGCGGGCAAGGTCGTCCTGGTGACGGGTGCGTCGAAAGGCATCGGCGCCGGCATTGCGACGGCGTTCGGCGCCGCAGGCGCGAACGTCGCCGTTGGCTACGCGCGCGATCAGGAAGGCGCCGAGCGCGTCGCGGCCGAGATCAGGGCAGAAGGGGGGCGCGCGATCACCGTTCCGGGCGACCTGGCCAAAGCCGCAGACATCGAAGCCATGGTCGCCAAGGCAGTGGCGACCTTGGGCCCGATCGACACTCTGGTCAACAACGCCGGCGTGTTCGACTTCAAAGCGTTGCCGGACATCGATGAGGCGCACTTCCACTACATCTTCGATACCAATGTGCTCGGCCTGTTGACGACGACCAAGGTTGCGGCGGCGAACTTCAACGCCGCGGGCGGAAGCGTGATCAACATCAGCTCCCTATCTGCTCTAGGAAACGCGCCCCGCAGCGCCGTCTATGCCGCATCCAAGGCTGCCGTGAATGCGATCACCAAGGTGCTGGCGCTCGAGCTCGCTGAACGAAAAATCCGGGTGAACGCCATCATGCCCGGCTATTTCGATACGGAAGGCGCCCGCGCGATCGGCGTGAAGGGCAGTGAGCAGGAAGCTCACCTCCTCGCCGCCACGCCTCTCGAAAAGCGGCCCGGCCATCCTTCCGATCTCAGTCCCGTCGCGATCTTCCTGGCCTCCCGCGCGTCGGCGTGGATGACGGGGGAAGTCCTCACGGTGTCAGGGGGACAGCGCTAGGGTGCCCGGCGGCCGGGCCCGGCGTGGGCGGCTCGGCGAACTGCGCGCGGATCTCGGCGCGCACGGCGCGGTCGATCGCGGCGGTGTCCCGGCGCAGCACCGCGCGCAGCGCCTCGTCGGCGCTGCGGCCTTCGCCGAGCAGCTTCAGCAGCCTCGCGGTCGCGGGGGCGTCGGCGTGCCGCAGCAGCCAGTCCGCCGCCGCGGTGGAGATCGAGTAGGCGAGCCGCGCCTCGCCGTCGCCGAGGCCGGAGAAGCTGGGCGCGAGCCGTTCCAGCCCGAGCCAGCGCTCGTCCTCGATGGCGGCGCGGAGCATCGTGCGCTCGTCGCGCGAGAGCGCCGGCCGCGACTGCGACGCACGTTCGATCCACTCGGCGAGCCCCTCGTTGAGCCAGTAGGGCCGGTCGCCGCCCGTCTGCTCGCGGAACAGGGCGTGCGTGTACTCGTGCACGAGGAGCGAGCGCAGCTCGCCCGCCGGATGCGCGGCGGACACCACGTGGATGCGGCCGTCGAAGAAGCCCACCGTCTGGAAGCTGAAGCGGTGGCCGTGCGTCTTCAGGTAGCTGGCCCGCCCGTAGAGGACGACGCCCATCGGCTCGGCCGGCACCGTGCCGAGCTTCGCGCCCACGAAGGAGCGCACGTCGTCGAGGTAGCGCGCCACCGTGCGGGCGAAGTCGGCGCTCCCCGTCGCGAGCAGCGCCTGGTCCGCCTGGATGCGGAAGGCGGGATGCGCGAGGTCCACGAGGCGCAGCGCGCCCGCCTCGCTCGAGACCATCAGGCGGCGCTCGTCCTCGATCTGCGCGAGACGGCGCTCGGCGGAGGCGCGCCAGGCGTCGAAGCGGTCGCCGGCGGAGCCGAGGAAGGCGCGCAGGTGGACCTCGGCCTGGTCCAGGTGCCCGCGCCGCCCTTCCAGGATCGCGAGGATGAAGTGCGCTTCGGCGCGGCCCGGCTCCTCGCGCAGCACCTCGCGCAGCAGCACGCCCGCGCGCGCCGTCTCGCCGCGCTGGAGGTCCTCGAGCGCCGCGCGCAGGCTGCGGAGCTGGCGATCCGACTCGCTGCTCGAGCCCCCGAGCGTCGGCAGCAGCGGCTCGCCCAGCACGTCGCCGCCCCACAGCAGGTGCAGGTCGCCCGGGTCGGTCGCGGCGCGACCCTGCGGCACGGAAGCCGGGTCGTCGGTCACGTGCGTCGCGCCCTGCTCGTCTACCCAGACGTGCAGGTCCGCCGCCAGCAGCACGGGCGCGGCGAGCGCGAGCACGAGGAAGGGGGTGGAGGCGCGGCGCACGTTCTCTCATCGACGCCGCAGCGGGGCCGCTTGATTCAGAGCTGCGTCTTGGTTGCTTCTCCGACGAGATGTCCGAGCTCGGGCAGGATCAGGCGCTCGAGCGCGAGCCGGATCGCGGCGCGCGAGCCCGGCAGCGCGAAGACGGGCTTGCCGCGCGCCAGCCCGCCGAGCGCCCGCGAGAGCATGGCCGCCGAGCCGATCTCCGCGAACGAGAGCTGCCGGAACAGCTCGCCGAAGCCGGGCAGCGGCCGCTCCAGCAGCGGCGCCACCGCCTCGGGCGTGACGTCGCGGGGGGCGATGCCGGTGCCGCCGGTGAGGATCACGGCCGCGCACTCCGCACTCGCGAGCGCGCGCCCGAGCGCGGCGCGGATCTCCGCCACTTCGTCCTTCACGAGCTCGCGCAGCGCGACGCGGTGACCGCCCGACTCGAGCAGCTCGCACAGCAGCGCGCCGCCCGTGTCGTCGGCGAGCGAACGCGTGTCGCTCACCGTGATGACGCCGCAGCCCAGCGCGCGCGGTGCGCTCGCGCGGTGGTGGTGGAGCCCACCCGACTTCGCGCTTCGCTTGCGGCTCAGGCGTGCTCCTCGACCCAGTACTCGCCGTCCACCGCCACCTCCTTCTTCCAGATCGGCACCACCTGCTTCAGCGTGTCGATGGCGTAGCGGCAGGCTGCGAACGCCTCGGCGCGGTGCGGCGCCGAGGCGGCGATCACGACGGCGATCTCGCCGATCGCGAGGTGGCCGGTGCGGTGGGCCATCGCGACGCGCGCGCCGGGCCACTGCGCCGCCGCCGCGTCGGCGATCTTCTCCATCTCGCGCTCCGCCATCCCCGTGTAGGCCTCGTACTCGAGGTGGCGGATCTCGCGGCCGCGCGAGGCGTCGCGCACGGTGCCGACGAAGGTCACGATGCCGCCCGCGTCCGGCCCGACCACGCGGGCCACCACGCCGCCGACGTCGAGCGCCTCGGCCGAGAGCGTGCAGCGCCGCGGCGCGGTGCTGCCTCCGGCCACGGGCGGCAGGAACGCCACCTCGTCTCCGTCGGTGAGCGGCCGCTCGGGCTCGGCCATCTCCTGGTTCACCGCGGCGCGGAGCTTCGGCGCCAGCGCCGCGAACGCGGCGTGCTCGCGCCCGAGCAGGGCGGACAGCTCGGCGATCCGGGCGCCGGCCGGCAGCCGCACCGCCAGCTCCTTCGCCCCGGTCGCCTCGCGCAGCGAGCCGAACAGCTTCACGGTCACCTGCATGGACGCCAAGGCTAACCCAGGGGTCACGGCCGGCCGATGCGGGAAGCGTGGCCCGCCCGGATGCCAGCGAGTTCCGCCGGCGCGTCGAGCTAGCGCTCGACCGGCTGCGCCCGGCGCTGCTCCAGGATGGCGGCAACCTCGAGCTGCTCGACGTGGCCGAGGACGGCACCGTGCGGATCGAGCTGCAGGGCGCGTGCGTGACGTGCCCCGCCCAGGCGGCGACGCTGCGCTTCGCGCTCGAGCCCGCGCTGCGGCGCGAGGTGCCCGAGGTGGTCGCGATCGTGCCGGTCAGCGGCAGCCCCGAGCCCGCTCCGGTGCTGGCGCGTCCCCTCCCCCTGCCGTGAGCGCCCCGCGCGGCGCGCCGCGCGGGTAGAATCGCGCGCGAGGACGGATCGGGAGCCGAGGAGGGTCGATGGCCGCACGCCGCCGCAAGAGCCGAAAGGCGGGTGCCGCCCGGCGCCCCACGGGCGCCGTCCGGCGCCCCGCGCGCCGGCGGAAGGCCACCCGCCCGAGGCGCGCGAAGCCGGCGCCGAAGCCGAAGCGGCGCAAGGCCGCGACGCCCCGCCCGAAGGCGAAGCCGCGCGCTACCGCTGCGGCGAAGCCGCGCGCTACCGCTGCGGCGAAGCCGCGCGCTACCGCTGCGGCGAAGCCGCGCGCTACCGCTGCGGCGAAGCCGCGCGCTGCCGCCGCG
>Ga0187892_10007498_pt1 | contig 15512 bp, 16 predicted proteins | sample MA1701073metaG_FD_139345 | JGI IMG/M metagenome (GOLD analysis project Ga0187892, IMG submission 139345) | Bio-ooze microbial communities from a basaltic lava cave in the Kipuka Kanohina Cave System on the Island of Hawaii, USA - MA170107-3 metaG ... | reverse complement strand
GCGCGTGATCGTAGAACGGGAAATGCCCGTCGCACGCTCGACCACGGTGATGCCGCCGTGACCAAGCTCCATTGCTTCCGTCGCGGCCCACATGCGCCGCGACCGTTCCGTCAGCGTGCCCGACAGCGCTCGGTACTTCCTTCGAACCGTGGCCACGTCCATACCTCCAATCTACGTGGCCTCGATCCAAAGATCCATCACTTATTATGTCACGGTCCCTAAGTATCAGACCGCATGTCGAGGCATCGAGAAACAGTTTCTGGATCAGCTGTGTCTCAGCAGCAATTGCGCGAGAGCCGTGCTCAGGTCGCTGCTCATTATCCACGAATAACGTGGAGAACGGAGCGAGTCCTATTGCCGGCGTCCGTTCGTAGACGGACCGCGGCGAAGAGCGATTCGGTGATGTTGGTCGTGCGCAGCTGGTGCCAGTGCTCTTTGGGGAAGTCGAAATGCGCGACCATGCGGTCGCACTGGAAGATTCTGTTGGTGGCAGAGCGCCGATTCCGGCGACTGCGTTCGCCGCACCTTCTGACGGCAGTTGCAGCAGGAGCAGAATACATCGACGGAGTAGAAGTCAGGAGAGACTCGGGAAGGGCCGCCGCCTGATCTCGTTTACACACCTATTGACATGAGCTCACCTCATCTATAGAGTTGCATTCCTCCGTTTCGCGGTGACTGCCGTCGGTCAGCAGGATCGGGTCGAATCCCCTCGCATTTACCCCTTTCGTCGTAGGAGTACGCCGATGAGCGTTGGCCATCCGCCTTCCCCGTCGCTTTCTTTGCGCCGACTCGGCCTCGTGGCCTTGGCGGTAGCCCTCGTCACCATGGCGCTGATGGCGTGTTTTGACGACCCCATGAAGCCGGAACCAAGCGAGCCGGCATACTCGCTGGCCGACCTTCCAGAGGATTCGATCAAGGACGTCCCTGAATTGGTAGCCGTCGCTCGGCAGGTTCCTTCGTTCGCCGGCATGTATTTCGATGACCAAGGTCGACTGGTCGTTGCGATGACCGATGTCAACCAGCGGGGTCTGCTTGAGCCGTTACTCCGCCAACAGCTTGGCATCCATGAAACAAGGGCCGGCCAGAGAGCTGGAGCCACTGTCGCTGTGGTTACGAGACAGGTTCAATACTCTTTTCTTGAACTCGCGCGTTTCAAAACTGCCCTTGGCAGGGCATTCGCAATCCGCGGTGTCGCAGCCCTCGACGCGAATGAGGAGCGAAATCGGGTTGAGATTGGGTTGGCTGATCCTGCGGTAGAGTCCCGGGTGCGGGTTCTTGCTGACAGCCTAGTGTAATGGCGCAATAATACGTTTGCTATTGTGAGCGTCATGGTGTATCTTGCTCCTATGGCCAAACCTGCACGAAGGATCAGCCTTCGACGGGGTGATCGTGAAACGCTCGAGCGCTGGATTCGCTCGCGCACGACACCGCAACGCCTGGTCGAGCGAGCCCGCATCGTTTTGGCGTCGGCCGAGGGAATGCCGGCGCACATGATCAGTGAACGGGTAGCGGTCACGCGGCCCACGATTCAGCGCTGGCTTGACCGGTATGAAGCCGATGGCCTCGCGGGTATCGAGGAGGATCGGCCAAGGCCGGGGCGGCCCCGACGGATCACCGCCGCCGTCGAAGCGAACGTGGTTCATACGACACTGCAGGCGGGGCCGCCGGATAGCACGCATTGGAGTCAGCGGCTCATGGCGGGTGTCACCGGTCTTCATCACAGCCAGATCGGACGGATCTGGAAGGCGCACGGCATCAAGCCGCACCGTATTGAATACTTCAAGCTCTCCAAGGACCCGCAGTTCGTGGAGAAGCTGAGGGACGTGGTGGGTCTCTATATCGCTCCTCCCGAGCGGGCCATTGTCTTCTCGTTCGATGAAAAGAGCCAGATCCAGGCGCTGGATCGCACCCAGCCCGGACTGCCGCTGAAGCGCGGTCGGTCGGGCACGATGACGTTCGATTACAAGCGGCACGGCACCACCACGCTTTTTGCCGCGCTGGATGTCGCCACCGGCGAAGTCCTGCACGAGTGCCTGCCGCGCCATCGGCACCAGGAGTTCCTCCGCTTTCTCCGCAAAGTCGAACGCACGACCGATCCTGCGCTCGACTTGCACTTCATTCTCGACAACTACGCGACGCACAAGCATCCGAAGGTTGAGAGATGGCTCGCGCACCACCCGCGCGTCCACTTTCATTTTCTGCCGACCTCGGCTTCGTGGCTGAATCTCGTGGAGCGCTTCTTCCGCGATCTCAGCCAGCGTCAGCTCAAGCGCATTGCCGTCACCAGCGTATCCGAGCTGGTGGGCGTGATCACTCGATACATCGATAACCGGAACCGCGATCCGCGTCCTTTCGTGTGGACCGCATCCGTCAAGCACATCCTCGCCAAAGTCCGGAATGGCAATAGGACTTTGGCGGCACTACACTAGGAATTCCGCAAGGCGTACTCTCCTTTGTTGCAGCCGGCTACCCAAGCCTGGATGTCGATACAATCACGGGGTACATCAGCGCGCTTTATGGCCAACCCGTCGTGGAGGCCGGGTGGAGGATCGAGGTTGTCGGCGGAGGCGGCTGCACGCTTGGCCCGTCGGCGATCCGCGGAACGGATGGCGATTCCGTCTTCATTACGGCATCGCATTGTACTGCCGAATGGTGGGGCTACGATGGCGCGACAGCTCGCCAGCCCGTCACGACTGGTCATACTCTCGGTACGGAAATCCTTGATCCTGATCCTGACTCGTGCAACTTCGGAGCTAGTAAGAGCCGAGCCTCGGACGCCGCTCTCTTCACTGCGAGCGTACCGATTCGATTTGGGGAAATTGTTCGAACCGCGGATTCTACGGGCTCTGAGGACTTCTCAGGGTCGCTGGTAGTGGATTCGATTGTGTCGTCGCTTACGATCACCAGCTCGGCCAGTGTTGTTTTCTCGGGTGAAATCTTGCACAAGATCGGCAAGACCACGGGCTGGACATACGGCGAGGTTGAAGCCACATGGCGTGGACTTTACAAACCCCGTGTGGCCCTTCGACGAAGAGGCCAAATGCTCCGACCGAGTTGATTATAACTCCGGCTCTGGCGACAGCGGCGGTCCTGTCTTTTCTCTCCTGTCTGGCACGAACGTACGGCTGCGAGGTATTTCATATTGGTCATATTCTCAGCGACGGATACATCTCCAATCTCAATCAGATTGGGATCGATCTGGGCCAGCTTACCTACTACGATCGCGGTGCTCCAACTGTGGCCATCCAAGGGCCCACCCAAGTACCAGGCATGGGCATTCAGTGTTCGTGGCAATCGCAGGTGATTTCCGGTGGCATCCCGCCATATACTTATTCCTGGTCGGGTCTTCTCAGCGGTTCAGGCGGGGCTGTCTCTGGCCCCATCTATTCGTCTGGTACACTGTACTTGACCGTAACCGATTTCTGGGGGCGTCAGGGAAGTTCCAGCTTAGGTGTAACCGTCGTACAGATGCCGCCGTCGTGCGAGTGAATCGATGGTGGGAGCATCGCACGATCTCAGGAGGTAACGTGAGCGTGACAATACAAAAAGCCGCACTCGTTCTGTCACTCGCGTCGGTGGCCAGGGGCTGCACCATCTTGGCTCCGTGTGAGGACGTCGAAAAGCCAGCGATCGCGCTGATCATCCTTGATTCAGCGACGCAGGGTCCACTCGCGTCTGATTCGATTATCGTTGTAGCGGTCGATGGTCCATACACTGATAGCACACGATTTAGCAATAGTCGGCCTGATCCTGTGACGCACCTTCAACTGGCACGCGAACGGCCAGGTCTTTACGATATTCGAATCAGCGCGGCGGGTTATCGGACCTGGGCACAAAACGACATTCGTGTACGCGGCGGTCGTTGTCATGTGAACACTGTCGATGTTACCGCGTTGCTTCAGCGCACGCCCTCGTGACCTCGTGACTGTCGGTTGACCGGGGACGTCTGCCGGTAAGCCGCCCGGCTGTGCGTGACGCTCGACAGCTCCACGCTAGCTTCTCATGATCGGGCCACCCTAGCCTAGACTTAGACTAGTGTATCGAGTCTGAAGTTCGTTTACAGAAACGAGCGATGTTCGTGAGAATCTCATCTGCCGGCTTCGTCCAGACGAAGGGTTTGGGATCGGTGTTGTTCCGATCAATGTAGGCATGGATCGCGCTCTCGAGTTCGCGAGTGCTGCGGTGAGCGCTGCGACGGATGCGCTTGCGCGTCAGGACGGAGAACCATGACTCCACGAGATTGAGCCAGGATGCACCCGTGGGTGTGAAGTGAAGGTGGAAGCGTGGGTGGCGCAGAAGCCAGCGCCGGATCATGGGCGTCCTGTGAGTGCTGTAGTTGTCGAGGATCACGTGAATGTCCAGCTCGGCGGGCACCGCGGCGTCGACCTGTCGAGGAACCTGCGAAATTCACGCGAGCGGTGGCGCGGCTGGCACCTGCCGATGATGTGGCCTGTTCTGACCACCAGTGCGGCGAAGAGCGATGGGGTACCGTGACGGACGTAATCATGAGTGTGCCGCTCGATCTGGCCGGGCCGCATCGGGGGACCATCGCATGGTCCGGTGGATTGAGGTACAGTCCGACAATGTCGCGGACCTTGTCGATGAAGAGCGGGTCCTTGGAGAGCTTGAAGGTCTCTGTGCGATGCGGCTGAAGCGCAAAGGCCCGCCAGATTCGGCTGACCGTACTCTGGCTCAGACCACTGCGCTTGGCCAGCGATCGCGTGCTCCAGTGCGTCGCGTCCTCGGGGAGCGTCTCCAAGGTCAGTGTCAAGTCAAAGCGCGTTCCACATCTTCATCGCTTACCTTGCGAGGTGCGCCGGGCCGCGGCTCGTCGGTCCATCCTTCCAGGCCTCTCTCCAGGTACCGTCGCCGCCACTTGCCTACGGTCGGCAGGCTGACGCGCAATTCGCGCGCGAGTTGACTATTGGAGCGTCCCGCTGCCGCTCCCAGGACAAATGCGCGCCCGCGTCGCCAAGGCCTGCGCTGTCTTGAGGCGCCGGGTCCATCGCATGAGAATCTCCTGATCAGCGTCCGAGACCTGAACCGGTCGCAGTTGACGGCCCCGAATCCGTCGTGCAGTCCTGGGCATGAGGATCTCCGCGCGGAGGTTCCTCAAAGGTACACCGGACCATTACAAAAATGAAATAGCTCCGCGACAAGGCGGTCACGCGAAGCCCGGTCGCGGAGGGTAGGTACGACAGTGTACCGTATCGGCCGTGGCTTGTCAGCAAGCTCGATGTCAAAAAGGATCGAGTCGGCGACGGTCTCTACTGGGGAATCGGTGACAACCCAGTTCGCAATGACGGAATCGCCGCGAGTACTCCACTGCAAAGCGATTCGGCAAACGGAGGCTGCGCGTTCAGCGGTCGATGCCGTGGGCCAGCCCGACATAATGCTCCGATATCGGCCGTCGGAGGCGAGGGCCACAGTGAGGTTTCGCGGACGGAGCGGAGCGCAGGAGTCGACGCAGGTATTTCAACTGACGCGCAAGAAAGCCTGAGTCGCGCCGGTCGCAGACTCTCGAGGGCGCGCGGCATGATCGACGACGTGCGGTTTGCGGCGCGCCGGCTCGCGCGTTCAGCGCAAGTGACAGCGCCGGAGGCGTGCGACAATCCGTGGCGCCGACATGGTGTGCACCATCACGCTTTTCGCCGACGGGTCCACTACCCACAGGACGAGACGAACGAGTAGGTGCTTCCCGGTACGCTGGAGATGCGGGTGCTGAAGGTGCTCCCGGTGGAGCCGGAGCACGGCTGGGGATCGGGCAGCCGCTGCAGCTGGCCTTCCTGGGGTGCAGGACGTGAACAGGTGTCACGGTACCCGGCGCTGCAGCGGCTACCCTCTCCCCGAGCGTCATGAATCGTTGAGCAGCACAGTGTCGACGGCGTGAATCACGCCGTTCGACGCCATGAGTTCCGGCTTCACGGTCCGGGAGCTGAGTGCGGCTGGCCGCTGCCCGCCAGCCCCGACTTCAGCCGCAGGCGCAGGCGCGCGGAGCTCCAGTGAGTTCCCATCCTTGGCGATCTGGAGAGTGCCGCGCTGAAGGGTTTCCGCTGTTTTCGGCTGCGTCACATCGGCGGCCCTGATGGCGCCATTCACGATGTGGAACGAGATCAGCTCGCGGATCTCGTCCCGATTCGCCATCAGCGCCGCGAGCTTCTCCTTCGGCACTTTCGCGAACGCCTCATCGGTCGGCGCGAACACGGTGTATGGGCCGGGGCCTTTCAGCGTAGCCTCGAGGCCGGCCGCCCGGACGGCGTTCAGGAAAGTCGCGTGGTTGCCCGCTTTTTCCAGCGCGGTGAGAATGTTGTCCGGCTGCGGTCGGTCCTGGCCACGCGCGGGCGCAGCAGCCACGAGTGCGAGTGCAGCGGCGAGCAGGGGCATTCAGTGTGTCGGCATGGGTCCCTCCTGGGAAGTTTGGCTCCGGGGTCGGGCCGACTTCCGGAAGAACGTCCCATGCCGCTTCGCGCCGGCCGTCCTTCCGCGTACGGCGCGGGCTCGCAGGTCGCGCACAACAGTGCGCCTGAAACCAGGGGCGGACAGTGGGCATCATTCGTGCCACTTCTCGATGCGATGAGATGGCTCGCGCGGGAAATCGCCGGTGTTCCGCGGAAAAACGAGTTGAGCTGCAGAATCCACCGGCCACGCGCGCGACAGCGGCCGCTGCACCGCAGTGCAAACAGCGCCCGCGCAGTTCACATTCCTGCAGCTTGCGACGCCGCGGTCTCGAGCGAAACGTAATCCCATGTCGACGGAGCACCCCGTGAACCCGGGCATGGCCCGGTATTTTCTGTGGCTCGCCGTGCCGGCCGTGATTCTGCTGCGCCTGCCGTACCTGCTCTCGCCGCACTACCTGCTCGATGGCGACGAAGCGATCGCAGGCCTGATGGCGTGGCACACGGCGCAGGGCCGCGACTTGCCCGTGTTCTTCTGGGGCCAATCCTACGGGTTGTCGCTGTTCGAGGTGCTGCCCGCCGCACTCGCGTTCCGCGTAGCTGGACCGGTACCCATCGCTCTGCCATTCGCGATGCTCGGGCTCTATCTCGCGGCGCTACCCTTTTACGCAGGTGCGTTTCGGCGGCTGTCGGGCAGTGCGGCGTGGTCGCGCGTGCTCGTGCTGGCAATGGCGGTCCAGCCCGTCTGGGTCATCTGGTCGCTCAAGGCGCGCGGTGGCTACCTCACGGCGTTCCTGCTGTCTGGTGTGCTGCTCTGGCTGCTGACGCGCGAGCGGCTCTCATGGCGCGGCTGGAGCACCGCCGGCGTCGTTGCCGGGCTGCTGTTCCTGGCGCAGCCGCTCTGGCTGCTGATGGGCCTGCCGCTCTGCGGACTCCGCGTTCCTTCCGCGGAGATTCAGCGCACCGCGGGCCACTGGCTGCGGCCGGCCCTCGGGCTGGCGGCGGCGGCCGTGACGGCCGGGCTGGTGCGGGCCTTCTTTGCGCCCGTCGATCCGTCCTGGAACCCGCGCGTGTTCGAAGGCATCGATCCGGCCCGCCTCACGATGTTCCCCGCCGAACTGTACCACATGTTCACGGGGTTCTTCTACCTGCGCTGGTTCCTGCCGCCGCCGCGGCCGATTTCAGCTGTCGCGCTGCTCGAAGCCGCGCTTTTCTTCGCGTGCACGGCCGCGCTGCTGGTGGAAGCCGTTCGCAACCGTCAGCGCAACGCGCTTCTCGTTGCGCTCGCGCTCGGGTTGATCATCCTGCCGACGTTCTCCCTGCAGGCACTCGCGCCGCGGTACCTGCTGCAGATCTCGGTGCTGCTGTTCGTCGGGCTGGCCACATGGATCGGTGCACGTGAGATCCCGTTCACTCGACCCGCACGCCTCGTTGCCGCCCTCGCCCTGCTGCTCATCGCCGCCAGCAGCGTGCAGACTCGCCATCTCCGCTACCATCCGACAGCCACGACCGATGCGGAAACCGATCTGCTCGGGCTGATCCGGACGCTCCACGCCGAGCGCGTGCGCGGCGTCTACTCCGTGTCCGGCCTGCTCCAGTGGCAGATCCTGTTCTACGGGCGCGAGGCGGTTCCCGCGCGCTTCCTGGGACTCGATCGCCGTCCCGAATACCTCGACGCCGTCAATCGAGCGCGCGCCACCGGCGAACGAACGGCCCTCGTCGGGCACATCCCCGGCACGGGCGCGAACGACCTGCTCAACTCGCCGTTCCGCGATCGCGTGGTGCGTGTGGGTGAGCGCTTCTTCGTCGTGTACGATCCGCCCGACGCCATGCTCCAGGCCTTCGGGTTCACAGAACTGCAGCGTTAGCGTTCCGGCTCGCCGGCTAGAGCGCGAAGCGTTTCCGTCATGCCCTCGCGGCCGGCAACGGTGGCGAATTCAGCGGCCCAGCGGTGAAGATAGTCCCAATCGAGCTGGCTCCTCTTTCGCCGTACGATGCCCGCCGCATCCTCCAGGTCGCGCGCGCGGCCGGCAAACAACTTGTGGAGAATCACATCCTCAGCCGTCGCGAACCGGACGCTGGCGCCGTGGACCTCCACCGACAGGGCGCGCGCAATCGCCTGGGCTTCATAGGGCGTGACAGAAAAAATGAAATCGACACGGATGCCGGAACCGTCATCGACAGCCGGGAGCACGAACGTCTCCCGAACGAACGCATCGAGATCGGAGGGGAGTGGGCGCAGACCTGCGCTGCCACACACCGCGATCAGTTCCGGTAGCCGGCTCGGTGCAGCCCCCAGCGTGATATCGATATCCTGCGTGAGGCGTGGTTCGCCGTGCAGCAGCACGGCCTGCCCACCGATCACCATGAAGGGCAGCCCCTGTGCGGACAGAGCCGTCGCCACCCGTGCGATCAGCTCTGCGAAGTCAGGGACTGGGTGGGAGTCCATTGATTGCGCGCGCCACCGCCAGGTCCGGCTCGATGTCCGATTCCCAGTCCCCGGGAAAGTCCGGGTTCAGCGAACGGGCCCAGCGCCACAGAGCCGTGAAAATGGCCAGCGCCTCGGCATACGTCCGCCTGCCTGTGACGTCCCGCGTGAAATCACGCTCGAACGCTTCAACGGCTTCCGCGTTCCGGATCATACCTGGTTTCGACGACGTGGCACTCCGCCCGCGGCTCCGGCGGGCAGCTGCGTTCCGCCCGGAATATACAACTTCGGAGGAAGCGGGCCTACGTCACAGCCCGAAGCCTGGCCGGACCGGGTCCGTCGGCTCACCACCACTCAGCCCGATCCCGCTTCTTCCACCCCACCGGGCCGCTCTTCTTGTCTATCTAGAGAAAAGCGGCCATTGTCTTCTAGTCTGACTAGAGGAGAGAGCATGGGCGATCGGAACCTGCAGGTTCTGCCGGGGACGCTGGAGATGCTGGTGCTGAACGTGCTGACGGCGTCGCCGGAGCACGGGTGGGGGATCGGGCAGCGACTGCAGCAGGCATCGCGAGGTGTTCTGGAAGTGAATCAGGGTTCGCTGTATCCGGCGCTGCAGCGGCTGCTGGAGCGAGGCTGGATCAAGTCGGAGTGGCGGGTGACGGAGAGCGGTCGACGCGCGCGGTACTACCGGGTGACGGCGTCGGGGCTGCGGCAGCTTGAGAAGCAGCGAGGCAGCTGGGCTCGGCAGGTGGAGGCCGTGACCTGGGTGATGGACTGGGCGGGCGGGCAGTGAGGCGGTTGTGTCGCTGATGGACGGAGAAGAACATGAGCACGGGCATGAAGGGTGAGCGTTCGCGTCGCGCGGCGCAGCTTTCGTTCGGCGGTGGGGAGCGGTTTCGGGAGGAAGTGCGCGATGTGTGGACGGCGCGGGTGTTCCGCGGCCTGGGCCAGGACTTCCGGCACGCGGTGCGTCGGTTGCTGCGCCGTCCGGGCTTCACGGTGATCGCCGTGCTGACGCTGGGGCTGGGTATTGGCGCGAACACGGCGGTCTTCAGTCTGGTTCGGGGCGTGCTGATGAAGCCGCTGCCGTACACATCGCCGGAGCGGTTGGTGATGGTGTGGAACGAGCGAGGCGATCAGCGTGATGACACGTGGACCAGTCTGCGGGAGGTAGTCGAGTACCGCGTGATCACGTCGAGCTTCGAGCAGCTGGCGGCGTCGACGGACTTCAGTGCGAACGTGGTCGAGGGCGAACCGGAGCGGGTGCGCGGCGGCGCAGTGACGGCGAACGCATTCGCGACGCTCGGCGTGCCGGCATTGCTTGGCCGCACATTCGGCGAGGAGGCCAGCGAGCCGGGCCGGGATGCCGTGGTCGTGCTGGGCCATGCTCTCTGGCAGCGTCAGTTTGGTGGCGCCCCGGATGTCGTCGGCCGGACGATCCGCGTCAACGGCGTGGCGCGCGTAGTAGCGGGTGTGATGCCGGCGGATTTCCGGCTGCCCATGGACTACCGGGAAGCCCGACCGACGGAGCTCTGGGTGCCGCAGGTTCTGCCGGCGGGGGCCGAGCTGCCGTGGGGTGACCGCTCGTACTTCATCTTCGGGCGCCTGCAGGCGGGCGCGACCGCCGCGCGCGCGACGGCGGACCTGAAGCAGGCCATGGATCGATGGATCGCGGAAGGCTACCTGCACAATCAGGACGGCCGGCTGAACCGCGCCGCCATCCCGCTTGCGGATCTGCTGCTGCGCGAAGTCCGGCCGGCGCTGATGGTGATGTTCGGCGCGGTGGCGGTGCTGCTGCTGATCGCGTGCGCGAATGTGGCGCATCTGCTGCTTGCGCGGGCGGACACGCGCCGGCGAGAGCTTGCGACGCAGGCGGCGCTCGGGGGCGGGCGCTACCGCATTCTCCGGCAGGTGCTGGTCGAAGGCGGCGTCCTCGCGGTGCTGGGCGCAGGGGCGGGCGTGGCCTTTGCCAACGTCGCGCTCCGCGGCGCACTGACGGTCACGCCGGTCAACGTGATCCGGATGCGCGGCGTTTCGCTGGACGCGAGCGTTCTCGGGTTCACGCTGCTGCTCGCGGTGGCCACTACGCTGCTGACGGCGCTGGCGCCGGCGCTCGAGCTGGCGCGCGCGAACCCGGCGGGCGCCCTGGCGGCGGGCCGTGGCGAGAGCGCGCGGATGCGGCGCGGCGTGCGGCGTGCGCTGGTCGCGGCCGAGACGGCGCTCTCCGTCGTGCTCGTGATCGGGGCGGTGCTGCTCGCGCGCAGCTTTGCCGCGATGCGCCGGATCGATCTCGGGTTCCATAGCGAGTCCGTGATGACGCTGCGAGTCGATCTGCCGGCCGCGACGTACGCGACGCCGCCCGCCCGCGCCGTGAGCTTTTCCCGCGAGCTGCAGCAGCGCATCGAAGCGATGCCGGATGTCCGGGCCGTGGGCGCGACGCGCATTCTGCCGCTCACCGGTGCGATCGGCGATTGGTCGATCACGATCGAAGGTCACGAGGCGCGGCCGGGTGAGAATCCGAACGGCGACTGGCAGGTGGTCACGCCCGGCTACTTCGAGGCGATGGGCATCGAAATCGCGCGCGGGCGATCGCTCCGCGCCGGGGATCACGAGGATGCGCCACTCGTAGCACTGGTCAACGAAACGATGGCCGAGCGCTACTGGCCCGGTCAGGATGCGATCGGGAAGCGGTTCCATCTGGGTACTGCATCGCAACCCTGGATCGAGATTGTCGGCATTGCACGCCAGGTCAGGCACAATGCCGTGATCGAGGATGCGCGTGCCGAGATGTACATCCCGCACGCGCAGTGGGTGCCGGCAAAGAACGGCGGCAATCCGGCGCTCGGCATGCACCTGGTGATCCGGAGCTCGCGGCCGCCCGCCGCCGTTGCGGCCGCGGTGCGCGGAGAGATCCGCGCGCTCGACGCGACGCTGCCGTTGTCGGAGGTGCGCACACTGCAGGACGTGGTCACGCAGGCGCTGGCGGAACCGCGGTTCACGACGACGCTGATCGGCGTGTTCGCGGCGCTCGCGCTGGGCCTGGCCGCGCTCGGGCTCTACGGCGTGGTCTCGTTCATGACCGTGTCACGCACGCAGGAGATGGGCATTCGCATGGCGCTCGGCGCAACGCGAGCGCGTGTCGCCGGGCCCGTGCTGCGCGAAGGACTGGGGATGGCGGCGATCGGTACGGCTGCCGGCGTCCTGGCCGCACTGTTCCTCACACGAGTGCTGACATCGCAGCTCTATCGCGTTACGGCCCTCGATCCGTTGACCTTCCTGGCCGTGCCGCTGGCGCTGCTGGCTGTGGCCGCGCTCGCCTGCTGGCTGCCCGCGCGACGGGCGGCGAGAACCAGTCCGCTCATCGCGTTGCGCAGCGAGTAGCGCGGCCTTGTCCGCGGACCTGCGCAGGCCCACCATGAGCGCATGCGCATCTGGACGCTGGGGCATTCCACGCGTGCGGCGGACGAGTTCGTCGCCTTGCTGCAGGAGCACGGCATCCTGCTCCTGGTCGACGTGCGGCGCCACCCGGGATCGCGGCTGCATCCGCAGTTCAATCGGGAAACGCTGGCTGCGATGCTGGAAGCGCAGGCCATCCGTTACCGCCATGCGGGCGAGCTGGGCGGTCGGCGCCAGGCGCGGGCGGACTCGGCCAACACCGCGTGGCAGAATGCGGGGTTCCGCGGCTACGCGGATTACATGGCGGGTCCGGAGTTCCGGCAGGGGCTCGAGCTTCTGCTTGCGGATGCCGCGGCCCAGCCGACCGCAGTGATGTGCGCGGAAGCCGTGCCATGGCAATGCCACCGGAATCTGCTGGCCGACGCGCTGGTCGCGCGCGGCCACGACGTCGTGCACATCCTGGGCCGCGGCCAGGTGCAGGCGCACGTGTTGAATCCTGCCGCCTACGTTTCCGCTGACGGTACGCTGACGTACCCGGGCGATCAGCCGGAGCTGCTCCTGTAGCCGGTGCGGGTGACCGCGGAACCCCCGTCGCGAGTTGACAGTACATGAGGGCGATGTCGCCGCCAGGGGGTAGTGCCCGTTGAAGAACCTCATTGTGCTAATCACGCTGTTAAGCGCCGGCTGCGCATCGGGCACCAGCCTGCCCAGGCCCGAGCAGGAGCCGGCGCTGCGCCGCCTGATCATCATGCTCGATGGCGTGCCACACAGTGTGATGGACTCGCTCTGGCGGGCGGGCCGCTTTCGTTCGTTCAGCCCGCCGTCCCGGATGATCAGCTCGTTTCCGTCCCTTACGGGTGTCGCGTTTCGCGAGATCTGGCAGGAGCCGCCCACGCGAGGCTATGAAGACCGGTACTACGACCGGGGACAGAATCGCGTGGCGGGGGGTCTGCTCGACCACATTTTCCGCGCCGAGGACCACGCCGGGTTCCATCGCCGTGTCGATCTCAAGCTGAACAACGTGGCCGCCGGTCTGGCCTACCTGGTGCCCATGACCATGGCGCGACAGGAGCTGAGCGGGTTGCGGCGCAAGGTGTCCCAGCGGATGCTGTGGGACAGCGTGATCGTTGCCTACTTCGTTTCGACCGATGCGCTGGCGCACCGCGCGCCGGAGGATCTGCCGGAGCTGTTGCACGAGATCGAAGATTTCGTGAACGATGTGCGCGCGGTGAGCCATGCGGACCTGGAAGTCGCGCTGTTCTCGGATCATGGCAATGACATGCTGGAGAGCCGGCGCGTGCCGATCGAGACGGCGCTCGAGAAGGCGGGTTTCCAGGCCAGGACCCGTATCGAGGGCGCACGCGACGTCGTGCTGCCGCAGTTCGGTCTGGTCGGCAGTGCCGCCGCCTATGTTTCGCCAGGCCATCAGGCCAACGTGGCCGCTGTGCTGCGCACAGTACCCGGCATCGATCTGGTTGCGTTCCGCGACTCCGAAGGCCGCGTCCACGCGTGGAGCGCGAACGGCCGGGCCGTGATCGAATCGGACAGCGCGATGCAATGGTTCCGCTACACGGCGGTGGAAGGCGACCCGCTGGAATTGCGGCCCGTGGTCGAGCGATTGCGCGTGACGGGCGAGCTCGATGGCGTGGGCGCCGCCGCGGATTCCGCATGGCTCCGCGAAACGGCCAGCTCATCGTTCGTCGACCCGCTGCGCCGACTGGTGCGCGGACTGACCGCTGTCCGCAACCCCGCGGACGTTATCATCAGCCTCGCGCCTGGCCACCATTTCGGCGATGCGCGCGCCGACCTGTTCTATGGCGTGCGCGGCACACATGGCTCGCTCCGCGCATCGTCCTCGCTCGCCTTCGTGATGACGACGGCGGCGCCGGTGCCGGATCCGATTCGGAGCGAAGATCTGCAGCGCTTCGTGAAACTGCCGGCGCCGGAAGATAGCCCCGTCCGGCCCGCCCGCTGAGTCTTGCGCCGCCCGCTTGTTGCTGCTCCACAGCGCGGCTAGCTTCTCTTCATGCAGGTTCGATGGCCAGACGCCGCGCATGCCGCGGACTCCAGGTTGCGAGCGCTGTCCGACACGTTGCGCGCGCTACGTTCCGTGTGCGTTGGCTATTCCGGCGGCGTCGATTCCGTGTTTCTGGCGGTCATCGCGGTGGACACGCTCGGCGCGGCCAACGTGCTCGCGGTGACGGGCCGCAGCGCCGCCGTGCCCGGTGTGCAGCTCGAGACGGCTCGGGAGTGCGCGCAACGGTTCGGTGTGCCGCATCTCGAGATCGATACGGACGAGCTGGCGGATCCGAACTACGCGGCGAACCCGCCGACGCGCTGCTACTTCTGCAAGACGGAGTTGTGGACGCGGCTGAGTGCGATTGCGCGGGAGCGCGGACTCAACGCGGTGATCGACGGCGCGAATGCGGATGACGCGCGCGACTACCGGCCGGGTGCACTTGCTGCACGGGAACGCAATGTTCGCTCACCCCTGCTCGAGGCGGGCCTGACCAAGGCGGAGATCCGCGCGCTCTCGAGGGAGCGCGGGCTGCCCACCTGGGATCAGCCCGCTTCGCCCTGCCTCTCGAGCCGCCTGCCCTATGGCATCGCGGTGACACCGGAACGGCTGCGCCAGGTCGAAGAGGCCGAGACGTTCCTGCGGCGGCAGGGGTTTCGCGAGTTTCGCGTCCGTCATCATGGCGAAGCCGCGCGCATCGAGGTTGCACCGGTCGAGATGTCCCGCGCCCTTGCGCGCGCAGAACAGATTCATGCCGCGCTCCGCAAGCTCGGCTTTGCGCAGGTCCTGCTCGACATTGACGGCTACCGGCGCGGCGCATTGAACGAGGCGCTGCCGCTGGTGAGCCTGAGCGGACGCCCATGACGCCGGCAACGAAGGCCGAACGAGCGGCTGCCGTAGCCGCACTGCTCGAGCACGAAGGCATCGACTGCGAAAGCGTGTCGGTGGCAGGTGCGCACGGCGATGTGGCCGTGATCCGCTGCACGAACGTCGATTCGGACCGGCTTGCGGCTGTGTCCCGGCGGATCAAGGCGCTCGGGTTCCACTGGGTGACGGTCGACCTCGCCACTGTAGCATCGCCGACATGAACGCCCGCGACTACATCTACCTGGACTGGGCCGCCACGTCGGCGATTCGGCCGCCCGAAGTCATCCACGCCGTGACGCACTACCTGGAGGACGTGGGCGCATCGCCGGGCCGCGGCGGCCACCGGCTGGCGATCGAGGCGGATCGGGTTGCGCTGGCATGCCGCCAGACGCTGGCCCGCCTGCTCGGC
>Ga0187892_10007497_pt1 | contig 15512 bp, 13 predicted proteins | sample MA1701073metaG_FD_139345 | JGI IMG/M metagenome (GOLD analysis project Ga0187892, IMG submission 139345) | Bio-ooze microbial communities from a basaltic lava cave in the Kipuka Kanohina Cave System on the Island of Hawaii, USA - MA170107-3 metaG ... | reverse complement strand
TGCGAAGCACTTGCGCCATCATCGCGTGGAACAGTTCCAGTCGCTCGGCGAATGGCCTGAGCGACTTCTCGGACTGGTCGCTGTAGATGATGAAATGGTCGCTGCTGGCTTCGGACCAGTCGGCATGCGCGGTGGTCGCGGATAGAGCCAGAACGCCCCACGCGAAGAGTTGCCGGACCATGCTCCCTGTCATGCGCTTGCGTGCCGTTGGTCGGCGAATGCGCCGCGAGTCCTATTGCAGCACATCCTGTATCCGCCGCAATCCGGCCATTCGACGCTGCAGTCCATGGACCAAGGGCCACCACAGGGGTGGCCCTTGCGCGTTGTCTGGCGCGCCCGGAGAGATTCGAACTCCCGACCCCCTGGTTCGTAGTCGCGAAGATGATTTGAGAAGATTTGAGAGGTTCTTGTTTTTCAACCAGTTAGCAGGCCCGCCCTCACTCGAAACAGGCACCGGAGCGCACGAAACGGCATCAAACGCTACGTTTTCGCTACGGTGGAATGTGCGAAATGGCGAAAACCGACCGCACTAGTTGGTATCTCGCACCACGCTGGTGTAAAGTGGTGCACTCACGAGTTGGGGAACTCGAATGCGTGGCACTAAGGCAAAGACAACAAGACTGAAGACCGCTGGCGCGCCCCGCGCATCCGTCACGTTCCCGTCCGAGGTCTACCGCACGCTCGAGCAGATTGCCCACCAAAAGAAAGTCTCGATAGCTTGGGTTGTTCGCGAAGCAGCAGAGAAGTACGTCGCTGACCAATGGCCCCTCTTTAGCAGCTCCCAGAAGTAGTGCCTGTGGACGAAAGCTTTGCCTTGGAGTTACAGCACACGCCTCGAAGTGTCGCTCCGAAAAGCCCGAGCGGAAGCCGTTTTACTGCGCTCGCCGCCGACAAGCTGAGAGGTGGCTATTACACCCCACTTGAAATCGCGCAATGGCTTTGCGTGTGGGCAATACGCGACCCGGGCGATCGTGTCCTGGAACCGAGTTGCGGCGACGGCGTGTTTCTCGAAACCGCCGTTCTCCGCCTTAAACATCTGGACGCACCCGTTTCGGCCATCCACCGACAGGTAACCGGGGTAGAGATTCTCGACGCTGAAGCCGACAAAGCGCGAGCGCGCTTATTGAGTCTCGTCACAGGGTCTGGGATCGAAGAGTCAGTTGTTACTGAGGACTTTTTTGAATGGTGCGAAGACAGCAGACGTCCGGTCTTCGATGCCGTTGTCGGAAACCCACCCTTTATCAGGTATCAAGCTTTCCCAGAGCGGTCGCGGGAACGGGCGATGCGGTCGATGGCAAGACGGGGACTTACACCTAACCGGCTGACCAACATTTGGGTTCCCTTTGTTGTCGCGGCCTCGGCCCGTCTCGCTCCTGGTGGGCGACTTGCGCTGGTGCTTCCCGCAGAACTCCTACAAGTCAGTTACGCCTCCCAGCTTCGCTTTTTTCTGGCTGATCGGTTCAAGCGAATCGACATAGTCGCCTGTAACGAGCTGTTCTTCGAGAAGGCGGAACAGGAAGTCGTCCTGTTTCTTGCCGAGGGCGCTCGCGCGTCCCCTTCGACAGACAATATATGCCGCGTGACATTAAGCCAGATTGACACAGTCAACCAAATCCTTTCAGACGAACCCGATCAGCTCCTGCGCCGCGCGCAGCCGAAGACCCTTCGCCACGATACTGAGAAGTGGCTCAAGTACTTTCTGACCGAGCGGGAGATCGACTTCATGCGTCGCCTCCGCGAGTCCAAAGAGGTTGTTTCGCTCGACTCTCACGCAGAAATCGATGTCGGGGTTGTCACCGGAAAGAATGAGTTCTTCGTGCTTTCCGAGGACCAGCTTTCCGAGCATTCCCTCCACGATTTTGTTGTTCCCCTCGTCGCGCGCGCCGCTCATCTCTCAGGAGCAACGCTGAAGAAATCCGATTGGCAAGCTCTTGCGCGTCGCGGAGAGCGTGTTTATCTCCTTCACCTTAACGGGCAAGCTCACCAGCGCCTGCCCGCCGCCGTGAAGAAATATATCCAGATTGCCGAGAAGCAGAAGACCCACAAGGGCTACAAGTGTTCCATCCGGACACCGTGGTACTCTGTGCCGTCCGTTTGGATTCCCGATTGTTTTTTCTTTCGGCAGATCTATGATTTTCCCAGGGTCGTGCTGAACCGGGCAGGCGCGACAGCAACTGACACGATTCACCGGATGACTTGCAAGAGCCCTCCGGAAGGTGTTGTAGCGAATACATATACGCATCTGACGGCCGCTTCCGCCGAGATTGAGGGCCGCAGCTACGGTGGAGGCGTGCTGGAGCTGGAACCGACCGAGGCTGAGCGTCTCCTGATGCCCGCAAAACTTGTCGCAGCCATGCCGCCGCAGGAGTGCGATCGCCTCATCCGCGCGGGCAATCTCGGCAAGGTTCTGGAGGAGAACGATCGCCTGATTCTCCAACAGGGAATTGGGCTCAGCCGGGGCGAGTGCAAAATTCTTGAGAATATCTGGGCGAAGATGCGGAATCGGCGCATGAATCGCCGCCGTAGACGCATGCAGCTCTCCAAGAACTAGAGTTCGGTTGCACCTGATGTTGTTGCCGACGGATCGCGAGCAGGCGCGTGAACAAGTCTGTCAGCTCGTTCAGAGGTTTCGCCAGAACCTGAACGATTACATCAAGGCAGACTCGCCATACAACGAAACTCAAGCACGCACTGACTTCATATCCCCTCTTCTTCTCGCGCTCGGTTGGGATGTATATAACACTCGCAGCCAGCCTCTCGACCTGCGTGAGGTGATCGAGGAACCGACCGTCGAGGTGGGCCAGGAGCGCCTATCAAAAAGGCCTGACTACGAGCTGCGTCTTGCTCGACAACGGAAGCTTTTCGTTGAAGCAAAGAAGCCGAGCATCAGGATCGACCGCGACAAGGCCCCGGCCTTTCAGACTCGCCGCTACGGTTTTTCCGCTAGCCTGCCGATTGCCATTGTGACGAACTTTCGTCAGCTCATTGTCTACGACTGCCTTCATGCCCCGCAGCAGGACGATGAAGCACACGTAGCGCGCCGCAGTGTGTATTCGTTCGAAGAGTTCGAGGAACGTTTTGACGAGATATACGACCACTTCTCGCGGGAGGCCGTATATTCCGGCGGTTTCGACAAGCTATTTGATGTCGGCATATCCCGGCAGGGGAAGCAGCAGTTTGATGATCATTTTTTGCGCCAAGTCCGCTCGTGGAGGCTCCGCCTCGCGGAAGACCTGTACAAGAACAATTCGCTCTTGTCCCCTACCGAACTGACGTTCGCGGTGCAGCTGTTCCTCTCGCGCCTTGTATTCCTTCGTATCTGCGAGGACCGAGACATCGAGAAATACGAAACATTGCGTTCTCTCGAAGGGCAGAAGGCATTTGCATCGCTCGTGGCCGTCCTTGAACGGGCCGACAAGTTCTACAACTCCGGCCTTTTCCATCTCCTCGACGACAAGAGGCTCGGTATCAGCGTAAGCGATAAGGTGCTCTCGGAAATTATCCGTGAACTGTATTACCCGCAGAGCCCTTATACGTTCTCCGTCGTCGAAACCGAGGTTCTTGGCGAGATCTACGAACTGTTTCTCGGCGAAGCGATCACGATTACGTCCGAGGGCAAGGTCAAGATTGTTCAAAAGCCAGAGGTGCGCGAGAGCGGCGGCGTCGTACCGACTCCCCGCTTTATAGTAGACACCATCGTCCAGCGAACCCTCACGCCGGTGATCGCCGGCAAGTCCCCCGCAGATTTGAAGGCAACGACAATCGCTGACATCTGTTGCGGCTCAGGAGTCTTTCTGCTCGCTGCCTACGAGCAGCTTCTTAGCCACCATCTTGACTGGTATACGCAGAACGACCGCGAGAAACATCGCGGTCGCACGATATACGAAGCGATGGCGGGCCAGTGGCGTTTGACGTTTGAAGAGAAGCGTCGAATCCTGCTCGCCTTCATCCGTGGTGTAGATATCGACGCGGCGGCAGTTGAGGTGACTCGCTTCAGCCTCTTGCTAAAGCTGATCGAAAACGAGACAGCTGCGCGTCTGGAGGGCTATGTCAAGAGGCAGAAGCACAAGGTGCTGCCCGAGCTGGACACCACGGTCCGATGCGGCAACAGCCTCGTGAGCCATGCCGAGTACGCAAAGCACAATGCATCCCCACCTTCGACGCTCATTGAGAAACTCAACCCCTTAGATTGGGCGAGAGAGTTTCCCTTGGATCTTTCGGCCGGAGGGTTTGATGCCATCGTCGGCAATCCGCCCTACACCCGCATCCAGAACATGGTGGCGTACTCCCCGGAGGAAGTGGACTTCTATCAAGGTTCTGCCTCACCGTACTCGACCGCCGCGAGCGACAACTTCGACAAGTACGCGCTGTTCATTGAACGTGCCCTTGGTTTGTTAAAGGAGAATGGTCGCCTCGGTGTCATCGTGCCTCACAAGTTCATGACGATAACCGCCGGACGAGCTCTTCGGCGATTGATCGCGAGCAGGCATCTGCTTGACGAAGTGGTGCATTTTGGCGCGCTGCAAGTATTCGGCGCCGGGACGAGCAACTACACCTGTATCCTGGTGCTGGACAAGAAGGGACAGGAAAGCTTTGCGATGGAAAGGGTCGCGGACCTGCCTCGTTGGCGGTACGGAGCACCGGGCATACGCTCGAAAGCCAAAACAGAGGAGATCGGAGAAGAGCCCTGGCCCGTCGTCGATAAGGCTGTCAAGGCGGTATTCGCAGTCACCCGCAAGAAACATCCGCGCACCCTCGGAAATATCGCCGAAATCTTCGTTGGCGTTCAAACGAGCGCCGACAAGATCTACATTGTGTACCCGATTCGGGAGACAAAGAAGCACGTCGTATTCGAGTGGAAGGGGAGCGAATGGAAAGTGGAGCGCGATCTGCTGCGACCGTTCCTGCACGATGTCCAGCTGCACCCCTACGCAAAGCCTAAGGCCAATGCTTTTATCATTTTCCCGTACATGATTGCCTCAGGCAGAGCCCTACTGGTCCCTCCGGGCCAGATGGCAAAGCGCTTTCCTGCGGGCTGGGCTTACCTCAAAGCACGCAAGAAGGAACTTCAACAGCGAAATTTCACTGGTGGCAAGGCGAGCAAACAGCGGTGGTATCAGTACGGACGCTCGCAAAGCCTAACTAAATTTTCCGGGCCGAAGATCATTCTTCCTATCCTTTCTCGCGAGCCGCGATACGCCTACGATAACCAGGACATCGTCGTGACGGGCGGAGGAAATGGCCCGTACTACTTGATCCGACCGAAGGGGACAGGGGCCCATTCGCTGGAGCTGCTGCTGGCCGTGCTTTGCCATCCGCTTAGCGAGGCTATCATTCGTACAAGAACAAGCGTGTTCAGGGGAGGCTATTACTCTCATGGAAAGCAATTCATCGACGACCTTCCGGTTCCTACGGTGAATACTTCGACTGCCTCCGCGATCGAACAACTGGCAAGGAAGACCATAGCCGTAGCGACGGCGGCGATTGCTGCCAAAACTCCGGCTACTCGACAGGTCAAAGAGCGGCATGTTGCGGCGCTTCGTGAGCAAATCGAGCGAATTGTCAGCGCCGCATTTGACCTTGCTGACGCCGATGTGGATCTGCTTAAAGCTGTTCCTGTTCCCGAATAGGCGCTCTCACGTCTAACCTCCCAGCCTGGGTTAGGCTCTAAGCCTACTCGCTCCTCAAAAGCGGCGGGACGTCGTCCCCCCGCCGGTCGAAATACGATGGGCACTTGACGCTGAAGGCCTATGCGATGATCAGAGCGCTGCGGCATTCGAAGAGCGAGGTTCAGATGAGAGGGCTGGACTCGACGGCTAGAATCCGTACTTATCCATTCGAAGCTTGAACGCAGCTTTGCCTCCTTCCGTCACCGCCGTGATTTCATCTTTGATGCCAACGTTGTCGATTGCGCCTGTTGCCCTGATCCGTCCACCTGTCTGGTCCCCGGCCTTCACGTAGTCGCAACAGATGACGAGTTCTGCGTCGCCATTCACGACGAAGTTCGCATTGTGGCTTGCAAATATAAGCTGTCGCTGATTTTTAGCCTTCCAGATCTGCTGCACAATGTCCGGACTCATCTTGCTATCCACGTCATCCTCGGGTTGGTCAATGATGAGCGGCGCTCCTGGCTGATTCAGCAGCACCGTGAGCAAAGCAGTCGCCTGCTGACCCGCGGAAGCGTCCGCGAATTCGATGTACTCGTCCGTTTCCTTGCTGGCACAGTATTCGAAGACTGGATTGAACTCCAATTCTGCGACTGAAAGCTCCAACCAGCGTGCGGAATCAAAGCCAGTAGCGATTCTCGTTTTTTCGCTCTCGATGAAATTGGACGCCGTCATCATGGGAGTCGTCGGCAGTGGGTCGGTGCCGCTAAGGTCATGAAACGCCAATTCCTGCAATTCGGCCAATACTGCGTTCCAAGTGGATACTGGATCTGGCGAGCCGAGAATTCGTTTGCAGAGATCGTCGATCTTCTGCTCCTTGATGTTCAAACCTGAAAAGGCGGATTTGCACTTCTGCTTTAGCGATTCGACGTCGAGGCTCTTTCGAATATCGGCCCTTATGATGCCGTTGGAGAGCGCCGAGAATCGCTGGCACTGCTGATCCAGCGCTTGGAATTTCTGCGCGTGAAGGTCATTCCAAGCACCTCGCAATCCGCGGTACGAAACATCGGGATCGCCCAGCGCACCAAGGGCGTTGCGATTCGCCAACTGCGTCTTTTTGAGAGCCGAAATTCTCTTCTCCACATCCTGAATCTGTCTCAGCTGCTGCTGATTGGTCTTCGCTCTCGCCTTGGCCGCCTCATACTGCTTATCGAACTCTGTCTTCACCCTATCCCACTTTCGAATCTCATCATTTACCTCCCTCAGTGAGCTGGCTTCAAAGAGCCCGACAAGTGTGGTGATCCCCTTCCGAATCTGACCAAACTTGGCCAAGTACTTCTCACGTATACTCTTCAGCAGCGCCTTGTTGTGAACATCGAGGCCATCACTCTCCTCGCGGCTCTCCTCGTCAAACTCGCCGGCTAGTGCTTCAACAAGTTCCTGCGCGCGACTGAGTTCGTTCTTAAGGTTCTCGATGATGAGTTCCTCATTGTCATACTCGGACTTCAATCTGATTGTTTCCTCGTCAGCGGTCGAGAGGCCTTTAAGACCTTTTCGGAGTGCTGCGAGTTGCTTCGTGAGTGATTCGATCTCGCGACTGTACTTGGCGATCTCGGCTTCAAGCTCTCTCTTGCGAATCAGATTTCCGAAGACCGTCCTAATCTTTGTTTCTGTGCCACGGATATCGGATCGGATTCTGTCAAGCTCGTGCTTGATAGGCAATGCGACGAAGCGCTTCAGCTCGTCGATCCGCACTCCAACACTGCTTAACTGTTTCTGGCTGTAAGCCTGAATCGGCAATAGGTTTCTGATTTCTTGCTCGGTGCTTTGCACGAAGTCGCCGTCGCCGATCCTGAGGAGAATCTCGTGTGTCTTGGCGTTTCGCTTGACGATATGCCGAACGTCGTTGAGGAAGAACGTGACGATCACCTCGCCATCGAACTTCTGAAGGGTGTCCTCGATCAGCTTCGTGCGCCGTGTTTGAACTGGCGCGATGTCCGAATCGTTGTGCTCGACCGGCTGGTCGCAGAGTCCCCACCGCAGATATTCAAGAATCGTCGATTTCCCGGTTCCCCGACCCCCAATGATTGCGTTGTACTGTTGGTTGAAGTCGATATCCAAGCGGCCAAGGAACTTCGAATTGGAAACACTAATCGACGTGATCGAGCGACTTGGAATCTCCGGCTCTTCGTGGGAGAGCCGCGACTCCTTCGCCAAGCACGCCTGCCTCAATGCCTCCGCAGTTGGTTCAGACCACTTCACCCACGTAACGTGCTTGCCCAGGTCAGTGTGGTTCCGCTTTCTGTTGTCCGATGTCTGAAATACCGCAATGGACTTAAAGCCATAGTCTCTGTTTTTCCCGCTGACGATGGCGATATTCCCGACACCAAACTTCGACACGGGTCCGTCGGTGTAGCCGCCCACACAGGGCATGCTCTTGTAGAAGTTGGCGAACCCCGCCCGAAGCATCGTTCCGTGCCCGGTCTCGGTCACATTGGGAAGGACAATGAATCGACCGTTCAGGTGCTCGTGCGTGTTTAGTCTTTCGTAGAGATCCTTCAGGTCGCTGACGACATTCTGTGGAATGCGCTGGACAGGCTCGTGCTTGGATTCAGTCGGAGAAGTCGGTTTGATCGCAAGCGCGGCTAGAACGCTTTGCAAGAGGTTCTCTGGAAACTCGGCGTCGAGTATCAGTATCGCCTGGCAATTCGGCGCAGTCAGTGTTAGCTCGAGGCCCGGAAAGACGATGATCCTTGCGTGGTCCGGAACTGGCTGCCCACCTTCGTCGAGTTTGTCTCGCGCCGCTTTCCGGATGTATGGAAAGAAAGCAAAGTCATGATGGTCAGTGATCGCGATCGCTCCAAGTCCCTTGTTGCGACATGCGAGAACTAGCTCCTCGGCATAAGCCTTCCGCTCCGAGTCGGTTACCGCATTATCTCCGGCCCATCGCGCGTCTCTGGGTGTGTGAACTTGGAAATCTGTTTTTTTCCACGTCGCACCGGGAGACAGACCGGGAGCACCTTCCGCGAGTCCATTCGAATTCTTCTTCTGCATAGATTCCTTAGCGGACGTTGCGCCCCCTGGCCTCCATTTTCTTCCAAAGCGACACACTGTCGATTCACTTCCGGCGTCGCATCCTTGCATCCAATCTAGGACGCCGCGTCGAAGCCTCAGTTAGCTCGACCCGCCAACTCCGTTGCGCGAAACCACGACCAATACTCGGAGAGGCGAATTCGATACCTCGCAATGTTTCCGTCATTGAGACGGCCGAATTCTTGGTTCACTAGAGCGACAAATCGAGGCAGATCCTGCGGCTCGACCTGCGATTCAGCGAGGACGCGAATCTCATCCTCCACTGGTCGCTTGTGTTCGCGAACGATGCCACCGATCACGTCGATCAGCGCGTTCCTGTACTTCATCCGAAAGAGATCGGGCTCAGCTACGGAATCGCGTATGACCACATACCGTTGACAGGAGCGCTCATACGCCCACACGAATACGTCGCGAAGCAGCTCCACGCGCGTCATTTCGTAGACGCCGAGCGTGCCCGCGATGTACGCGCGTTCTGGCACATCGACAAATGAAAGTGGACAGAGATTGCCCTTGATCAGCGGAATGTTTGCGGCCAGGCGTGACACGCGCTTGTTGACGTCTTCGAACGGCTGCAGATAGGGCACGTGCACCATGACAAAGAACGCTCTCTCAAATGGATCGCCAATTTGCTCGGCCTTCGTAATGATCAGATCTAGACACTCTTCGATGACCTGTGGAATCGCGGGCGGCGTGTACGCGCTCGCGCCTATTTCAACCGGTCGACGGCGCAACCTTCCCGATGCTTCGGGGTCGGCCATCAGGTTTTCCGAAAGCAGCGCGTGCAGGTTGAGAAGGGTGTAGCGATTGATTCCGATATCATCGCCGTCCCCCTCCACGAGCAGCTCGATGGCTGCTTTGTGATTCAGGATCATCTGCGTTTCTTTCGCGTCCTTGCCCGCAGCTTCCTGGCCGAATTCGATGAGGCGCTCGGTATCGAGCCGACTATACGTATTGCCCTCCAGCCGACTCGACGCCCAGGAAAGGTCGATCAGGAACCGATTGAGAATGTCGCGCGCGAAGGTACCCGCGGCACGCTCAGCCACAATCGGCTTGCCGATCTTGTGCAGATGGACCTTGAGCTTGTCGGGGACATATGCCGTTCGATTCGGAACGTACTCGTCGAGCAAGCGGCGCTCGTAGCCTCTTGGATTTCGTGCCGCCACCGGTCTCGACACGTACTCCAGGATGTCGCGTGAGACCGGAGAGAGCTCCATGGCGACGACACCATCGGGTGTCTCGAACTGTCCGGCAGGCTCGGCGGGCGCAGAACCCGGGCTGACAGTCTTGTCTGTGGTTGAGGCGCGGTGAAAATATCGAGTCCCCTTCCCCTCGCCTCGGCGCTGAATGCGACCGGCGTCGAGCAGCTCGGAAAGCCTGCGACCCAGAGTGCGGCGGCTAATCGCGCCGCGAAGGTCTTGCTGCAATTCGGCGGGCGAGACTCCGCCTGGGAAGCGGAGGACAACATCCTCGATTCGCTGGAGTTCTGTTTCGCTGACTCGCTTCGGCATGGCAGGGGCTGGATGTGGCTCAATAGGAATTTATTTGGCTCGAAAGTATACAACCCATTGTTAGTAAATGGTATTTATATGGCACAAAAGAGATTCATTTGGCCTATAACAGTGTAACCGCTTGTATTAGAAGGGCGGAATGCCAGCCAGCAGGGCGCGACACAATTGATATGGTATTGCCTCCATATGGTATAGAGCTCATAATTTGTCGGTGCTGTGGGTCGTCGAACTTGCCGACGAGTTTGAAGCCGAGTTCGACGGACTCCCCGAGGCCGTTCAAGACGAGTTGCTCGCGCAGACGAAAGTAATCGAGCAGTTCGGACCTCGGGCGAAGCGCCCTCGCGTGGATACCTTGAACGGGTCCAAGCACGCGAACATGAAGGAACTCAGGTTTGATGCCGACGGCGGGGTATGGCGAGTGGCATTCGCATTTGATCCCCAACGAAAGGCAGTGCTCCTCGTCGCAGGCGACAAATCGGGCGGAAGCGAGGCCAGGTTTTATCGCAGGTTGATCGCCGTGGCAGATGAGCGGTTCGACGCCCACATCGATCGACTGAAGCCGAAACGAAAGAGGTGATGGTTATGGGCCGTACAGTGGCAGAGAAGATTGCAGAGCTCCCCGCGGATCGGCAGGAGCGCATTCACGCACGCGCAAAGGAGTTGATTGCCGAGGAGTTGACGTTGCAACAGCTCCGCAAGGCACGAAACAAGACCCAGGTTGCCGTTGCCCGCAAGCTGAACATTGGCCAGGACACCGTGTCGCGGTATGAGCGGCAGGCAGACCTGCTGCTCTCGACGCTGCAGCGCTACATCGAAGCCGTGGATGGCAAGCTATCCCTGTTGGTCGAGTTTCCGGATCGCAAGCCGGTCAAGATCGGTGGTTTTGGCGAACTTGCCGGCGATTCTCGCAACGCGAGCCGGTAGAGATCACGCGGCATGGAAACGCGCGAGTTCGTACTGATGTCAGCCGATCACTATGACTGGCTCATCGCTGCAGCCAAACGCACACACCGCACGGCCGAAACTCCCGATGTCGTACTCAACGCCATCGAGCGAGCGCAGATGGACCCGAAGCACGCAGCGCTCGATGAATTGCTGAAGTAGCTTCCGGCTCAATGGCAATTCCCGAGCCCTCTCCGGGGCTGGTCGTCCGTTACGACTACCTTTGGTCCAGGGAGGCCGCCGCGGGCCGCACGTAAGGCAAGGATCGTTCCGCCGGCGTCGTCGCGGCCAGCGATAGCGAAACAAGGCCGCGTTTTGGCGATCTGCAATCCATTACCCATTCGCCGCCGCTCGGCGATATCGTTGCCATCGAGATTCCGGCGAAGGTGCGACAAGCGATCGGACTCGATGACGAACCGTGCTGGGTGGTTGTCTCGGAATACAACGTCGATGAATGGCCCAATGCCGGCCTGATGCCGGTGCCGGGAAGACCGGACGTCTTCGCGTACGGATTCATACCACCAGGACTCTTCGCCACGATCAAGGCGCGACTCACCGAGCTGGCGCGAGAAAGGAAAAGTGAAGCCGTAACCCGCACTTGATCTGTCGCAATCACCGCCGACGCCGCCTCGCGCCCTTGAACTCTCGATTGATTCGATTCAGATCGAAGCCTTTCGGATCAAACACACCGCCGATCCACCGTGCCATGTCTTCATGCTGCTCGTGTCTACGGTCGCCCAGGATCTTCAGAAACTCCTCATAGCCGTGCGGGCCGCCCACATCCTCCGGCGGACAGGCGTTCTCGCCGGCCAGGCATATCGGGAGAAAAAGATCCTGTGTCGTGACAAGAGGCGGCGAGGATTCGACGATGATCCGATGCTGCCAGCCGTCGCCCATGTCATAGCGGTACTCAGCTTCGCCTCCGATACCCAACTCCGCGGCTACGGCCGCCACCGAGACACGGCGTTCGTCGCGGTAGTGACCGATATCCGAATCCAGGCCGACTTCGTGAATCCACCAGTCCGGCGCCGCCACGCTCGCGCCAACCTGGAACTCGTGCGCGTGCGAATCCGTCCACCCCATGACCCATTGCAGATAGGTATGCAGGCTGGCAAGCGTCCACTGATTGGAAACGAGCACTCGCCGCCAGACGAGCGGCGCCACGTCCAGCAATTCGATACGCAATGCCACAGGCTGTGGCCGTGGGGGGAGTCGGTGTGTGGTCTTCATGGGTCCGGCAAATCGTAACCTACCTGCCAGCTGCGTAAGTTCGCCAGCAACGTCGCCTTGAAATGGTCACGCAACCCGGTGCAGATCCTGAGCATGGCCACCACATCCTCACGCCGCGGACCGGCCGCGGAGGCACCACGTTGCACTGTACGAGCGATCTGATTGAGATTGCGGCCAATGGCCCCAAGCTCCGCGATCGAGCGCCTGAATGCCACCAGCTCGTCCTTGGGAATCGGTGTCAGGTGACGCAGATGCGCACGCACCAGCACCGAAACGTAGGTCGCGGCCGCCATATCTCGGGCGGCAGCCCGCTCGGCCAGCAATAGCTGATCGTCGGGCTGTAGGCGGAGATACAGGCGCGCCGCGCGGGCAACCCTGCGAACGCCGCCCGGGCTGCCGAGTTTCAGTTCCACGGCTCCATCGAGCGTCAGCGCGAGCAGGCGTTTCAGCAGCGCCGACTCGCTGACCTGGCGCTGTTCGGCCAGTGTCTTGAGACGAGCCTTCGTCTCCGATGACACGCGAGCGGCAATGAAGTGACTGGCGACCATGGGCACGATTGTTCAACAACAGCGGCCGCCGGCCTATCCTGCAAAGAGCTGAATCTTCCGTCGATACCTCATCCCTTCTCACTCAATGCGAAGGCCGGCTCCATGCGGGCGATTTCGCTCGCCGGCAGTCGCGCCGCTTTCGCGCGCTTTCTCCAGCTGCGCGTCGCGGGGAGCAGCCCCGCGAGAATGCGTTGGGCACCCTCGGCGCTCAGCCGGTAGTACTCGGCCGTGCTCATGACAGTATCGATGTCGGGCTCGTCGCTGGCCTCATCGAGGCGCAAGGCATGATGGCGCTTCGAAGGATTGGGGTTCAGGTCGAACGCCGGTGCGAGGCGCCAGCCGGTCGTCTCCCGCAAGAAGCCGTGGTTGCGCAGGTGATCGTCGGTGTTGCCGACCAGCACGTTGAACAGGACGCGCCGCAGGAGCTGTTCAAGGTCCGAGTCGACTGCCCCGCGCGCGCCATGGTTCTGGATGAACTCGGCCATCTCGAGATAGCTCGCGGCCTCCCCGTCGCGCCGCTCGAGCAGCGTCATGGCGGAGACGAAGAAACGCCGGCCACGAGGCACGCGGTCAAACCGCCTGGAGCAGAACGTGCGGTACCGATGGTCGAACTGTGCCAGCCGATGGGTCGGGACCTCGACCCTGGCGGCGACGGCCAGTTCATGCAGCAGGCATTCCCATGTGCCCACGTCGTAGCGGTCCTCGGCGCTCGGAAACTTGGCGATCCAGAGCGAGTCGTCACGGTCGCGGAAACTGGCTTTCGGCCGTGAGCCGCCAAGCGAGGTGCCGGGCGCCAGGAGTGTCGCGATCCATTGGCGGTACGCGGGCAGCTCTTCGGCGCCCTCCTGCTGCAGCGCGAGACTCATGGCCTCGAGCTCCGGGAGCGAGGTGATCGGCGGTGCGCCCAGGGCCTGATGATCCAGAAACGGGGAGGCATCGTCGTGCCGAAACCTCAAGGCCCCGAGTCGGCACTCGTCATGGACGCCCAGCAGATAGTCCCAGTTGGTGAGTACCCGGGCGGCGCGCCGCTCATCGCGGGCGGCGAGCGCCTCGCGCCGATCGAGCAGGACGCGCCCCCAGCGATCGGGCGCCGAATCGAGAAAGATGCCGAAGGTCGGCGCCCCCTCGGCTGCGAATTGCTCGCCGGCGTAGAGTTCCAGGCGCGGATCGAGCAGGAAGGCGTCGCGGCTCGCGAGCCATTCGGGCGAATAAGTGAATGAGAGCGCGCTTTGCGAGCGGGAGCGGCGGTGAAACAGCCGGCCGACCTTCCTGAGTGGGCCGAGCTCGGGCGCGTCCAGGCAGACATCGACGGCGTCCACAGCGTCTTGGGCCTTGCCCGCCATGGTCAGCTTCCGCGCCGCGCCGCCGGGTCGAGTGCCAGGTCCTGGAGCTTGCGGCCGAGCCGATCCTCACCCGCGAGCAGTTCGAGGTCGCCGTCGAGTCCGAGGACGCGCAGGACCCGCAGATACGTGCCGAGGCTGACTGCGGGATCGCCCTTTTCGACGCGATTGAGGGTATCGCGGGAAATGCCCGCCCGTTCCGCCATGAGCACCGTCGAAATCTTCCGGCGCTTGCGGGCGAGACGAAGCCGTTCGCCAAAAGCAGCGAGCTGGCGGCGGCTGGCGGGAAACGGGGTTTGGACAATGCGCGGCATAGTGTCCGATATTATCGTCATACTCTGCCATTCTGTCAACAATATCGGACAGAAAGGCGTACTTTCAGTGGCGAAACGGCGACGCCGTGTAGTCCGCAGCAAGTAGTTCACGAGCCACATCCGCCGGAATGCCGTATCGGTTCTTGGATCCGACCGCCGACATCGGCGTCTCGCTCAAACGCAGCGCCAACTCCAGAGCGTCGCCGGTCCGGTCCAGATACGCGCCGAGCTGCCAGGCGAACTCGTTCATCGAACCGAGCACCCGCCGGTTCACGGCGCTGGCGAATGCGACCGGCTGCATTTCAGCAATCTCGCAACTGACAGTTTCCGGACGAATCCCGAGCGCGGTGAGCAGTTGCTGTACCGCCCCCTGAAGATTCGGGACCAGGCTCTGGCGTAGTTCGCGCGCCGGCAAGAGCACCGTCAGCAGCGAGCGCTCGCTGGTCGCCATCACGACCTGCTGCCGGCCAAATCGCACCAGGTTCACGTACCAGTCCCCGAGCGCCGTCGTCGGCGGCGATGAACCCGGGGGTGTCGCCGCCAATCTCAGACGCTTGCGGACTTTCTGGGTGCAACAGAGCGTGATCACGGTGCAATCCTATGCCGTGCCCGGTTTCACAGGAATGTCCCTTCATTCCTGCTCTCGCGAATCGCCCGTGACTTCGCCATCGTCGACGCTGGAATGATCCACGAAGGCCAAGCTGTCTCTCGGTACCTCACGAAGCGCGAAGCCGCCGCCTACGTCCGCTGCAGCCTGCGCTTCTTCGACTCCCTTGACCTCCCCTTCATCCGCAAGGGCCGCTGCAAACTCTACGACCGGATTGATCTCGACGCGCGCATGCAACAGGATAAGTGCCGAGGGCGGGCCTGGAAGGAGATTCTATGGCCCGTGAACGTGGACTCTACCGCCGCAAGGATTCGCGGTTCTGGT
>Ga0187892_10007495_pt1 | contig 15515 bp, 17 predicted proteins | sample MA1701073metaG_FD_139345 | JGI IMG/M metagenome (GOLD analysis project Ga0187892, IMG submission 139345) | Bio-ooze microbial communities from a basaltic lava cave in the Kipuka Kanohina Cave System on the Island of Hawaii, USA - MA170107-3 metaG ... | reverse complement strand
CCTGCTGTCGACGGTGCAAGCGCCGCTTATCTACAAGTAGATCCCCTAAGTGGGCTATTCTTTTGCGTCAATCATCAGGAGCCTAGTTGCAGCTTGATTTGGTGTCAAGCAGTTACTATAGTCATGCGCCATGAACACGACGGGATTAGAGCCCAAAAGGGAAGAGCCGGATAAAGTGAGGCTTCTCGACCAGGTTCGGGAGGTCATCCGGCTGAAACACTACAGTATTCGCACTGAGGAGTCCTACGTCGGATGGATCCGCAAATTCATCCTGTTTCATGGGAAGCGCCATCCGGCTGAGATGACGGAAGCGGAGGTGAGGGCCTTTCTGAGCCATCTGGCTACCCATAACAACGTTACCGCATCGACTCAGAACCAGGCATTCAGCGCTCTGCTCTTCCTCTATCGCCAGGTGCTTAAACAGGAGTTGGGGCAAATTGAGGGCGTCGAGCGTGCGAAACGGCCGGCTCGTCTCCCCCTGGTACTGGCTCGCGCCGAAGTCAAAGCTGTGTTGTCTCACTTGAAGGACACCGAATGGCTTATGGCCAGCCTGCTTTACGGCGCTGGACTGCGCCTGATGGAGTGCCTCCGTTTACGGGTGAAGGATATCGATTTCAGTTACCACCAAGTGGTCGTGCGAGATGGGAAGGGGCAAAAGGATCGCGTCACGATGTTGCCTCAGGCATTGGAGCCACCCTTGCAGCGCCATCTCGAACGGGTCAAAGCGCTTCACCAAAGTGACCTCCGCCACGGGTATGGAGACGTCTACCTGCCCTTCGCGCTGGAACGCAAATATCCGGCTGCGCCCAGGGAATGGGGCTGGCAGTACGTTTTTCCTTCCGACCGGTTGTCGAAGGATCCGCGAAGCGGTGCCGTGCGCCGGCATCACCTGGACGAGAACACGCTGCAACGGGCCGTGAAACGAGGAGTGAGGCTGGCGGGTTTGACCAAGCCTGCCAGCTGCCACACGCTGCGCCATAGTTTTGCGACCCACCTGCTGGAGGCCGGGTACGACATTCGAACTTTGCAGGAGCTGTTGGGCCACCGAGACGTGAGCACAACCATGATCTATACGCACGTGGTGAACAAAGGGGGCCAGGGTGTTCGCAGCCCTCTGGACCTGCTGTAGCCCTGCGGCAGCGAACCACACGGAGCGTGAAGCCTGACGAACTCCTAAGAACCTTCCCTGGTCGCGCAGCGCCGGGATAGGATTGTTTCCACGTTCAAAACCCCCCTGAAGTCCCCTTGTGCAAGGGGAGACGCTAATTTCACGGAACGTCGTGCCGTAGGGCGGCATGAAAAATTTCTCAGACTTTCCGACAGACTTCAAGCCTTTGCCTGCCTCTCTGAAAATCCCCTTGGGAGGGGTGGCGCGGAGCGCCGGGGTGGGTTTGTTCCGCGTCCAAGAACGCCCCTGAAGTCCCTCCCTTGTGCAAGGGGGGACGCTAATTTCATGGAACGTGACGCCGCAGCGCGGCAGGGGTGCCCTCCGTTGGAACTCAAACCTTTGGCCTCGGCGTCGGGGCGAGAAGCGTAACGGCAACGCTCGATCGGGTGGCGATCTCCATTGCGAGCGACTCGACAACAGTTTGCCTACCAGGGAAGCATTGCTCAGGCGCTCTCAGGGGCGTTCAACTGCGATCCATTGTCAATCCAGCTTCTTGCGGAACCGCAAGGCGCTCGTGCTGAAAATGGCGACACCAAAAACGCCCAGCGCGACCATTTGCGGCCAGAGGGTGGAAGGCCCGGTGCCGCGGAGAAAGATGCCGCGGATGATCTCCATGAAATAACGAAGTGGATTCAAATAGGTGAGCCACTGCACGGGTGTTGGCATGCTGTTGATTGGGAAAGAAAAACCACTGAGCAGAAACATCGGCATGAAGAGAAAGAAGAAGGTCATCAGCGCTTGTTGCTGGGTTTGAGAAATCGTGGAGATAAACAAGCCGGCTCCGAGTGTTGTCATCAGAAATAGAGCGGTACAGACAAGCATCGCCAGAAAGCTGCCGCGAAACGGTACATGGAATACGCTCAACGCCAGGGCCGTCATGATCGCCACCTGCAGGATGCCAATCAGCGCAAAAGGTAACGTCTTTCCGAGCATGAGTTCGAGCGGGCGAATCGGCGAGACCATGAGTTGTTCCATGGTTCCGATTTCCTTTTCCCGAACAATGCTCATCGCCGTCAGCATCACCGTTACCAGAGCCACAATGTTGACCAGAACTCCGGGAACAAAGTAGTTGCGGCTCTTGAGATCCGGGTTGAACCAAACCCGCTGGCGAGCCTCCAAGGAGGGCATGCTGAGCCTGGCGGGACCGCCGGAAGCCTGAGTGATTGCAATCAACTGTTGGCGTTGCGTCTGCCCTAGGGCTTCGCTGGCGAAATGCCCGATGATCTGGCTGGCGTAAGAGCCCACGAGCGATGCCGTATTCGAGTTCGTTCCTTCCACGAGAACCTGCACCGCCGACGTCTGGCCTCGCTTGACCTCCTTCGCGAAGCCGGGAAGGACGCGCACCACCGCCATGACGTCGCCACGATCGAGCACCTCTTTGACTTCTCTTTCGCCGGTTATCACGCGACTCACTGTAAACGTGGGCGAAGCGTCGAAGGCGGCACGGAGATGGATACTGGCCGGAGTCTGGTCCAAGTCCATCCACGCGATTTGAGCGTCGCTGACATCCAGGTTCACCGCGAAACCAAAGAGGAGAAGTTGAAGTACTGGAGGGACAAACAACACGAAGCGCATGCGCGGCTCACGCAGTGCCTGACGAAATTCTTTGATCGTGATGACTCGGATGCGTTCCCACATGATTAGGAGCCAGGTTTCAGATGCCAGGCTGAATTGTTCATGAATCGGGTCCACGGAGCTGGGGTGGTGACCTCACCCCCTCTCCGCGCCGGATTGCTGGGCGATCGCTCTGACCCGTTGGCGGAGAGGGGGACAACCCGTGCTGTGCTTTTCCTGGGCTACTAGCCTGCCGCCCTTATCAGGGCTTTTTGAGGAACGCGGGCTCCGGCCCGTCGCTCTTTCTTTGAACGGCCCGCGTAAAGTTCATGAATCGTTCGGCCCAAACTCGCCAAGCCTATGCCAGCTTGCTGCCTACTTTCCTTGTGGCGGCAGCGAAGACTACGGTGCAATAGACCAGGAGAAAACCAAGTTCTGCCCATAGCAGAGTGACTCCGATGCCTTTCAGGAAGATGGCCTTCAACAGGGTGACGAAATACCGTGCCGGGAAAATATGCGTCACGGCCTGCACTACTGCCGGCATGTTTTCGATGGAGAAGATGAAACCTGAGAGTAGAAAGGCCGGAAGAAAGGAGCTGATGATTCCCATCTGGCAGGCCAGCAGTTGAGACCGGGCGATGGCCGAAATCAGAACTCCCCAGCAGAGGGCGCCGAACAGAAAGGTGCAGGTGCTAACGAACAGAACCGCGAGGTTACCCCTCATGGGTACGCCAAACAGAAGCACGCCGATACCGACGGCAATGAATGCGTCTGCCAACCCCAGAGCAAAATAGGCGCTCATCTTGCCCAGCACCAGCTCGGTGGGCCTCAGCGGAGTGGACAGAAGCTGCTCCATGGTTCCCATCTCCCATTCTCTGGCAATGGTCAGAGAGGTGAGCATGGCTGAGATGATCATGAGAATGACCGCAATCAGACCCGGAATGATGTAGTTTTTAGACTTGAGTTCGCTGTTGTACCAAACCCGCAGGCGGGGCTCGACGGTGTCCGGCAGGGTCAACCCCGACTGCCGGTTGATGAAGCGCTCCCGGAGTTCGAGAGTAAAGGCCTGTGCAACTCCATCCGCGTAGCCCGCTGCGATGGATGCGGTGTTCGAATCGCTGCCGTCGAGCAGGAGCTGGACCTGAGCGGTTCGGCCGCTGGTGAGTTGCCGGGAGTAGTCGGAGGGGATCACAATGCCCAGCACGACCTGGCCGCGCAGAATGCGTTGCTCGATGTCCTGGACATGTTCCGGAAAATCGACCAGCTTGAAATAGCGCGACGCGGTGAAGCGTGCGAGCAGGTCACGACTCTGTGGCGTCCTGTCCTGGTCAACAACGGCGGTGGGAATCTGATCCACGTCCAACGACAGTGCGTAGCCGAACAGCAGCAGCATCATCATCGGCATGGCGAGAGCCAGGCTGAGGCTGCGCGGATCTCGCAGGATGTGCCGGAATTCCTTCCGGGAGACGGCGCGAGTGCGTCGGAAGTTCATGAGGCTTTGCGTTCCTCTTGCTCGATCATGCCCACGAAAACATCTTCCATTGAAGGTTCAATGACTGCCAGCCGCTTGATTCCGATGCCGCGCTCTGAGAGAGCCGTGCGCACGGCCCTTTCGGCGGCCGCGGCGTCGCGCACCGTGAGATGCAAGCCGCTGCCAAAGACCGCGGCTTCGATGACTTCCTGGCTCTGTTCCAGCGCCCTCAAGCTCTCCAACACATCGGTGGACTCCAGGTGCATGAGAGTGTGGGAAACCATGGCGGCTTTCAGCTCTGCAGCCGGTCCCAGTCCGATGATCCGGCCTCGATGCATCAGGGCCAGCCGATGGCAATACTCGGCTTCGTCCATGTAGTGCGTCGTGACGAACACAGTCCGCCCTTCCGCCGAGAGCTGGTAGATCAAATCCCAGAAGCTGCGGCGCGCAATGGGATCGACCCCGGATGTTGGCTCGTCCAGAAACAGGATGGGAGGCTGGTGAAGGATGGCGCAACCGAGCGCCAGCCGCTGCTTCCATCCCACGGGCAGCAGCCGTGTCATCGTGTCGCCCCGCTTCTCCAACCCCGAGATGCTTAGAACATACTCTTTCCTCTCGCGGCGTAGCGTCTGGGGCACGTTGTAGACCCCGCTGAAGAAATCGATGTTCTCCACGACGCTGAGATCGTCGTAGAGAGAAAACTTCTGAGACATGTAGCCGATGGTCTGCTTGATCTGTTCCGCCTGAGTCGCCAGGTCAAAGCCTCCCACCTGGGCGCTGCCAGCGGTGGGCGTGAGCAGCCCGCACAACATACGGATGGTGGTGGTCTTTCCAGCGCCATTGGAGCCCAGGAAGCCGAAAATCTCCCCACGGTTGACGGTGAGACTGACGTGGTCAACAGCGACGAAATCGCCGAAACGCTTGACCAGGTCTTTGATTTCCACAGCGATCGGTCGCGTGTTCACTGGAGACTACCTTGAGAATCGTCCTCGTCGTCGTGCTCGTGCTCGACGAATGTTGAGGGCAGGGAATCAGTTTTCTGCCGTGAAGTCGCAATGCTGAGGTTTGCGATCTTCCAAACCCCTACTTGTCCGGGGGACGATATTGGCCGGCCTCATCTTCAATGAAAGCTGAGGACGAAGACGAGAACGAGTACGATGAACAAATCGAGGCGTTGTTGTCACTGTTGCGACGCCTTTCGGACCTCCGTGATGAACACATCCTCCAGAGTGGGGGTGATTCGCTTGAACTGAGCCGGTCCCAGTCCCTGCTGTTCGAGCATCGCAGACAGATCTGCAGCCGAGGTCAACTCCGAGTCCAGAAATAGATGGAGCACCGGGCCCGCCGATTCAACGCTGGTCACACCCTTGGCGGCCTGCAACAGGGTGCTGGCCTTGCGCGGTTCTGACGTTCCTACTTCATAACACTCATCCTTCCCTTCCTGTTTCAACTGGTCGGGTGACTCGCAACGCACCAGACGCCCTTCGAACATGAGCCCCACGCGATTGCAGCGCTCCGCTTCGTCGAGGTAGGCTGTGGTGACAACCACGGTCAGTCCATCCTTGACGAGTTGATAAAGAATGGCCCAGAAGTCACGCCGGGAAACGGGATCGACGCCGTTGGTGGGTTCGTCCAGGATGAGTATCTCTGGACGATGCAGCAGGCTGCACATTAGCGCCAGTTTCTGCTTCATCCCTCCGGAAAGCTGGCCAGCCTGGCGCTGGCGAAAGGGTTCCATGCGGGTCATGTGAAGCAGCTTGACCATCAGCGGATCCCTTTGGCTGTCGGGAATTCCAAAGAGATCAGCGTAGAAGAAGAGATTCTCTTCGACCGTCAGATCCAGATACATCCCAAAACGTTGCGCCATGTAACCAATGCGGTCTTTGACCACCATCAGATTGCGCTGAACACTTTGTCCCCCGATCTCGATCTCACCTTCGTCGGGGTCGAGCAGACCCGAGAGCATGCGCAGGGTGGTGGTTTTGCCGGCGCCGTCTGGACCGACCAAGCCGAAGATCTCACCTTTGGCCACCGTGAGGTTCAAGGCGTTCACGGCCGTGATCGGTCCAAAGCGCCGGGTGCAGTTTTTGATAGAGATTGCATTGGTCATAGCGCCACGAATGCCTGTTCGTCGCCGAGGCCGCAAGTCGAGGGATGAGTCGTGAAGCCCAACTGCAGCACTTGGTTACTGCGACAGCGGAATTACGGCGTCGGCGGGCATGTTGGACTTAAGCTCTCCAGCCGGATTTTCCACGTCGATCTTGACTCGATAGACCAGCTTTACCCGTTCTTCCTGGGTCTGAATTTGTTTGGGAGTAAATTCGGCATCGGATGCGATGAACGCAATGCGGCCCAGGTAGGTCTTGCCGGGAAACGAATCGGTAGTGACTTTGACCTCGGCGCCCAGTTTTATCCGGCCGAGATCTTGCTCGTTAATGTAAGCACGCAGCCACGGTTTGGCGAGATTTCCCAGCGTGACAACCGTGGTTCCGGCTGCCAGCACCTCGCCGGGTTCCGCCGATTTCACCAGTATGACGCCATCCATCGGAGCGACGATTTCTGAGTTCCTGAGTAAGGTTTCCTGAATCTCCAGTTGAGCGGTTGCCTGGCGAGTGTCCGCCTTACGGGCCGATTGCTCTTCTTGCAGGCGCTTGAGCTCGAGACGGGCCGCCTCGGCGGCGCGGACATTAGCCCTGGCCCGCTCGACCTGTGCGCGGGCCGCGTCAATCTCCTCCTTGCGGGCGCCTTCCTGAACCATGTCGAATTGCTCGGCGGCCTGCTTTGATTGTGCCTGTGCGCTTTCAAAATGGGCCTTGGCTTCGTCGTATCGAGCCGTTGAGATATCTTTGTCTTGGTATAGAAGCTGTGCTCTTTCCCAATCTGCCCGAGCCCGTTGCTCCTCAGCCTTGGCGCGGTCTACGGCTGCGCGGGCCGCTTCAATCTGCTGGCGACGCGATCCACTCTGAAGCTCCTTTAGAACCGCTTCAGCCTGGTTGAGTTCAGCCCGACTTCGACTGATCTGTGCCTCGGTTTGTTGTCGTTGATATTCAATGGCGGTGCCTGATTGTACAAAGCGAGAGCGAGCGGAGTCGAGTGAGGCGGCAGCGCTCTCGGTCCGCTGCAGCAACTCTTCCTGGTCCAACCGGGCGATCAGTGCGCCCTTCTTCACCTGATCGCCTTCGTTCACAGCGAGGACGACCAGGCGCCCGGCGGACTTGAATGCGATGTCCACCTCGGTGAGTTCAATATTGCCAGAAACTTTCAGGACCGTCGGGTCTCCATTTCCCCATCCAAGCCAACGGGCTACGATAATCACGCTGGCTAGAACCAACACGATGGCAACAATCTGTCGCTTATCGAGCCTGGGCATAACGCTCCTGACACGGACACCCCGGAAACTTACTGGCTTCACCACAGCGCTGCACGTCAGATTGCGCCGGTGTTCGATGTCTGCTCATGTCATTCTTTAATCGATTCTAAGATTCAGACTCCTGGGTCCGCTGGCTTCCGGGCGGCGCTTTCATTCCCGCCGCGGTGTAGGCAATGAGCCGCTGGAGAACCCGCTGAATGTCTCGCTCCTGCAAATCCTCGTGGCTTGCGCTGGAAAGGACCCTGATTGGCATGCCTCCAAAAAGAGTTCGCGCCGCTGCGCCAATCGTGAAGTTCATCCGCCACGCGATCTCCTGTTTGGTGAGAGGCACGGCTTTCTGGAACGCTGCCAAAAAACGGACCGCCACACGTTCAAACTCGCTGCCTGCAGCCTTCTCCAGCATTCCATCCGACGCTTGCAGAAGCCGCCCTGCCAACTGCATGAGCAGACGCCCTTGCCCTGAACGAAGAAGTCCGACGCGGAGCATGGGTGCGAGAAAGGCGTCGAGAATCTCTTCCACAAGCGGCGCCCGATCCTCCGTCCGATTCTCGTACTCGGCCAGTAAGCAAAGGCGCTCATCATTGACCCTGGTAAACCGCCTCTCGATGACTGCCCGAATGAGTCCCTCTTTGCCCCGGAAGTGATAGTGGATGGCGGCCAGGTTCACGCCAGCGCTGGCGATGATGGAGCGCAAGGAAGTACTCTCAAATCCTTGACGTGCAAAGAGTTTTTCTGCAGCATCGAGAATTTTCTGGCGGGTGTTTGGGACCATCCATTCCCATCCTTGAGAGCTGGATTCAAACAACTGATTGAATCGTATGTTCGAACCGTCATCGATGTCAAGTGTTGCGTCGGGAGCAGCACGTCGACTCGACCGCAGAGGCGGGTCCCAAGACTTTGATCGGAGTAGTTCAGACCAGGACTCTTCCGGCTGGACGGTCCTATGGACATCAAGCGGTGGAATTGTTAAGCTGCCTTTCGCTATTCAGGAATCGACGAAGCACAGCTTCTCACACACAACCGTTCAGATCACGAAACTGACCCCGCGGTGAGGTGAACCGTGTCAACTATCAACGAACAGCGAATACATCCGCGGACGCCGGTGAATTGGAAGGTGGAGTACACAGTCGCATCGGGTCGCGGGGCTGTGCATGAAAGCAGCAAGCTACAGGATTACAGCCCATCAGGAGCCTGTTTCTTGACGATGTCGGAAGTGCAAGTCGGCATGCAGTTGACGCTGCATATTTCCCTGCCGGTTCGGATGGCCCGACCGTTGGTGTTGAAGGGAGAAGTCGTTCGGGTTGATGATCGGGCCGATGTTGGCGGGATGTTCAAGGCAGCGGGTGTTCGTTGGCTGCAGACCGGACGCAAAGCAGGGCTGGCAGAAAAGTTGGATGCTCGAAGCGGGTCGCCCTCTCTTTCCCATTGATTCGTGACGTTTTCACTAGCTGAGTGTGAATGGCTTGTCAGGCCGCCGGCGTGGCCGTGGCTGTCCAGCCTATTCGCAGACTGCCATGCAAGTTTTTGACTGGAGTGGCTTGCCACAGGAACAACTTAACGAGAAGTTCTCGCGTAAGTTTGTCCATGGAGAGAGGATCATGGTGGCGCAGATCTTCTTGAAGAAGGGCTGTGTGGTCCCGGAGCACAATCACGAGAGCGAGCAGATGACGCTGGTCGTGACCGGGCTGCTGCGGTTCCAGTTTGGTCTGGAGGAAAAGGTCGTCGGGACCAACCAGGCGATGAACATACCCTCAAAGGTCAAGCATGCGGTTGTTGCCCTGGAAGACACACTGGCCTACGACATTTTCTCACCCATCCGGCACGACTGGCTTGCAGGCGACGATGCTTACCTGAGGAAGTGACGGGCGAACGCTGTCGGTCGCAATCGAACCTTTCATTGTAACGATTCCCCTGCAGAACGGAGGCATTCTTATGAGCGGGCTGATTAGAAAATCCGCAACTCTCGTGGTGTTGGCACTGCTTGCCGGTACCATTTCTTTCGCGCAGAAAAACCCTCGAGCCACCAGCAAGCTGGACGTCGCTGGAAAATTCGTGATGATCGAGTATGGCCGCCCTTCGATGAAAGGGCGTGATCTGCTGGCATTAGTCGAGCCGGGCAAGGTATGGCGGATGGGCGCAGACAAGTCCACCACGTTTACTTCAGATGGCAGGTTGTCCTTTGGAAAGATGGCGGTTCCCGAAGGCAGCTACAGCCTGTGGCTCAAGAAAACGGGCAATCAAGCTTTTGAGCTCGTATTCAACAAGCAGATCGGGCAATGGGGGACGCAGTATTCAGGATCGATTGACGATATCGCTTCCATTCCGATGACCTTTTCCGAAGGCAGCGAAGCGGTTGAGACTTTTACGTTGAGCCTGACGCGGGGAGCCAAAGCCAATGCGGGCGAATTGACGTTGCAGTGGGGCAAAGCGGTCCTCAAGGCACCGTTTACCGTGAAGTAGGTTGGGAATCGGTTCTCGCTCACGCTCATCGAACTACGCGGAGACTGCTTGAATGGCACGTTACTTTGTCACCGGGGCTCAAGGCTGCATTGGGGCCTGGGTAGTTAAGAATCTGGTGGATCGCGGACAGGAAGTCTTTGTCTTCGACCTTGATCTTGAGCCCAAGCGGCTCGGGCTTCTTCTCGGCACGCAGGCTCTTTCGCGAGTGCAGTTCATTCGCGGCGATGTCTGCGACTCGGAGCAGACCCACACCGAAATCCAGCGACAGAAGATTGATACCATTATTCACCTGGCCGGGTTGCAGGTGCCCACCTGCCGCGCGAATCCGAAGTTGGGTGCCATGGTCAATGTCGTGGGAACGATCAATGTTTTCGAAGCGGCCCGAGCCCGAGGAAAGGATTTGCAAGGGCTCGTCTACGCCAGTTCTGCCGCGGTCTTTGGACCCGAGGACGACTATGGTTCGGGTCCTCTGGACGAGAGTGCCCCACTGCTGCCAGAAACACACTACGGAGTTTTCAAACAATGCAATGAAGGGAACGCTCGGGTGTATTACAGGGAGCAGCAGATCTCGAGCGTGGGGTTGCGTCCTTATGCTGTTTATGGGCCTGGGCGCGATTTTGGAATTACCTCCGGCCCCACCAAAGCGCTGAAAGCCGCTGTGGCAGGCAGAGCGTTTGAGATCAAGTTTGGCGGCCCGGTCTCCATGCAGTTCGTGGATGACACGGCCAAGACGTTCATTGCGTGTGCGGAGAGCCACAAATCGGGTGCCCGGGCATATAATATTCGCGGCGCCGTAATGACCGTGGACAGCTTCATTCAGACGGTCGAGGAAGTCTATCCCAGATTCAAAGGGATGATTCGCTGCACTTCGAACGCCCTTGGAATTGCTTCGAACCTGGCCGAGCATGGCCTGCGCGACGAAATTGGAATCGTACCTACGACAGATCTCAAGGCAGGAATCGAAGCCACCGTCCAGATTTTTGAGCGGCTCCAGGGCGAAGGACGCCTGGATCTAGCCGATTTGGACACGTAGGGAAAAGGGAGAATCACCTGATGCATGCAGCCGTTTTGGAAGGGCCATCAAAGATAACGATTCGTGACATCCCGATACCCAAGCCAGGTCCGTACGAACTCCTGATTCGCGTCGCCGCTGTGGGACTCTGCGGCACCGACATCCACATCTTCCGTGGCGAAGGAAATTACAACATGGACGCCACGGGCCGGGTGATTCCTCTGGAGGAACAAGCGCAAATCCTGGGCCATGAGTTCTGCGGAGAAGTTGCAGAGGTGGGGAGCGAGGTCAAGGGATTCACGCCGCGTGACCGCATTGTGGTGGATCAAGGACACAACTGCCACAGCACACGACGGCCGTCCTTGTGCGAGTATTGTCAAACCGGTGATTCACACCAGTGTATCCACTACCGCGAGCATGGCATTACCGGGCTGCAAGGGGCTATGGCCGAGTTTGTCGCCGTGCCCGCTGCCAATGCGGTCAAGATCACCGGCGATCTGACGTTCCTCGAAGCAGCCCTGGCGGAGCCTTTGGGATGCATTCTGCATTCGGCTCAAATGCTGGAGAAAACACCCGCGCGCTACACCTTGGAAGGCGAACGCAGAATTCGCACAATTCTGATTTGCGGGTCAGGTCCAGCGGGCCTGTTGTTTACCCAGTATTTTCGCAATGTCCGTGGCTTTGAGGGTCAGGTGATTGTTGCGGATGTGCAGGAACGAAAACTGGAGCTGGCCAAACAATTCGGTGCCATCACTGTCAACCTCCGGCAGCAGACATTGATCGAGGCCGTCAGGGACCTGACGGGTGGCCGTCGCGTAGAGTGCCTGATCGACGCTTGCGGCAATGGCGCTTTGTTCGAACAAGTGCCTTGGATACTGCGCAAGCAAGGGACGTTTGTGCTCTATGGTCACGGCCATCGCGGCAAGGATATCGGCATCCTGAACCTGGTGCAGTTCCTTGAACCTGTTCTGGTTTCTCCGATTGGAGCTTCGGGCGGCTTCGACGCCGACGGAACTCCGCTCACCTACCGTCGCGCCGTCGAGGCCATCAGCTCAAGAAAGGTTGATGCGAAGTCGATGATAACCCACGCGTATCCGGGATTGGAGTCCGTGCAGAAAGCTCTGAGTGAAGACTGCAGCGAACCCGGTTATGTGAAAGGCATCGTTCAGATGCTAAAGGGTTGAATCAAACCCGGCGCACCTTCCAGTTTCCTTCGCACGCATCTTCAAAGGTATGCACTGAAGTGGTCTGGCAGGAACTGCTTAGTTGACGCGGCTGTTCTTGCTGCTGATGCTGGCGAATGCTGCCAGCGCCTTGGCCTTTTCCTTGTCGATGGGACGGATAGACTTGTCTTCCATGGATTGCGCCATCGCCGCAGCTGGCTTGGAACTCAGCAGGTTCTCCAAGGCAGCCTCAGCCTGGTCGAGCCTCTGATTGATATTGTTTAGCGCATTCGAATAAGACTGGATGGCGCCCTGGATGCGTTCCAGTGACTTCCGGCTTTCCTCCCGGCACGATTCCACCAGCACCTGACGCTCGTAGGTCTCGCGCACCTTTCCGACCAGCGTTTGCACTTGGTCCTCGGGCAGATTCAGCCCTTCCAGCCGCTCGATCAAATGGGTGACCCGGTTCTTGAATTCTTCCGAAAGGCTGTACTCTTTGTTCAATTGCCCCAGCAAGGTGCTCAACGGACTTTCTTTGGACATGAAACTCCTCAGTCGTTGGAGATCCACGATGGAACTGTGGTGCGTTTTGAGTGCGGGTGGTGCCAGACAATTTGCGCGGTGTCCGCATTCTACGCAAGATGCCTTTCAAGTGGCAAGCCAATAGCCAAAAAATTTTGGACACCAAGTTGGGAAGAAAACAAGGACTTGTCCGTCGAAACTACTCGATATTGCTGGAACTTAGGATAGAAGAGATTCGCTTGCGCCCATGTCCTGCCGGGCAGGACAAGAGGAAAACAATTCCACAAAGTAGCAAAGCTCGGGCAATCCGCGGCAGACACACGAGTTGGTTTGGTCGGAAAGCCAAGGAGCTTTGGTTCATAAATGAGCTACTAGCGTATTTCAAGTCCGTTTGGAGCGTGGCAGCTTGCTATTGCTTTCACAGCGCGAACCTTGCTTCGCGATGGAGTTCCTACCTCAATTTTGCACGCCAACCATGCCGTATGGTCCAAAAACTTAAATGCAGGGTGTTCGTTGGCCCAAGGAATATGATCTCTTCTTTGAATCAATGGGTGGTTACTTGTCTGAGTCTCCAGGGTCAACGCCTGACTGCAATCTTCCGATCGCTGCAAGAAGCGCAGCAAATACCCCGTGCCTTCACTACGAAAGACCACTGATCGTGACGATCCCGTCAAAGTTTGATCTCAGGCTCAGGCTGCCTGACGATAATAATAGTTCAACATTCCACCCAAGCGCTGTCGGTACTGGATCGCTTCCATACTACTGGCTTGAGGTTTTTCCTCAATGATGAGCCGGTTGCCAAGCCCTTGATGGTTGCGTTCGCGATGATAATGCACAATGAATTCGTGAACCGCCTTCCGCAATGAGCCTTCTCCGAAGAGGATCATCCGCTCCAAGCAGGATTCCTTGATGGTTCTCACGAAGCGCTCGGCGTGAGCATTCAAATTCGGTGAGTGTGGCCGCAGTTTCACGGATTTCACCCCACTGGTCCTCAGAGTCTCCAGGAACTCTGCCGTGAACAAGGGGTCTCGGTCATGGATCAAGTACCTTTTCCCGACCAGGAAGCCTTCCTCGGCATCATTGAGATTGCGTGCAACCTGGCTCATCCAGAACCCATTTGCCCGCTTGGCCAGTCCGGCTATCTCGACCCGCCGCGTCGACGGGTCGATTAGGAAGAGCACCAGGAACCTAGTCAAGCCTTCGCGAGTCCAAGCCTCGACCGTGAAAAAGTCAGCGGCCACAGTTACCTCCCTGTGCTGGGTCAGGAACTCCTTCCAGGTAGTCTTTCGCTTGCGTTCGGGCGCCGGTTCCAGACCGTGCTTCTTAAGAATGTTCGCAATAGTACCCCGGCCGACTTCATAGCCAAGATTGGCCAGCGCCCCCTGTATTCTCCGGTAACCCCAATCGCGGTTCTCAGTGGCCATGCGGACCACCCACTGCTGAATCTCATCCTGCGTGCGAGGACGTCCCGGGCCACGCTGCCTGCTGCCATCATACTTTCTGGCGATCAGTTTCCGGTGCCAAGCTAAGAGCGTTTCCGGCGTAACGAGGGTGGCCAGTTCGTGAAGGACTCGCCGTCCCAGTTTCTTGGCCCTGACTGCTAAGCGACGGCGCTGGTCGTCGTTTAGGCGCAGCCGCCTGCTGCCGAGTTGCTCATGGAGCACACGGTTCTCTTCCTGGAGGTAGTCGATGACTTCTTGTTGTTGTTGGTTCAGGTAGCCAGCGAGGGAAATCAATAGCAGTCGAAATGGATCCAATGTCAGGCGCATCAGGTCAGCGTAGCACGCCGATCATCTGTTCTGACACACCATCTGCGTTGTCACGCAGAATCTCTATCCTGCTGCTGTTCAAAGGGATTAAATATTTGGACACTACGAGCGGAATGCTAGCGGGCGACGACGAAATCAATCAAAAGGAGGAGTCCCCGAAGTACATCAATTGAGTTGGCAATGCGCTGGTGAGGGACAAGTTAGAAGAGATCAAGACCTTCAGGAAGGTTGGTTGCGGGGCGGGATTTGAACCCGCGACCTTTGGGTTATGAGCCCATGAACAAGCAGAAATTTCAATCACTTTGCGGTACGCACAGCCATGTTAAGTCACGCAAAGGAAGGAACTGGAAGTTTGAAGAAGTTTTATTGGACCAAAAAGGGACCAAGATTTCGTCGAGTGTAAGTGCCCTTTGCTCGTTGGATTTTCGACCCCCAAGGACTTCCATTGTTGGTGCAAAGTGGTGTACGATGATGTATCTTTCTAGCTATGGCGACTACCGAAAGACCCATCCGTCAGAGCATCTCGCTTCCGTCTCGTCTTGCCAAGCGAGTCAGAGCGTTGGCTAAGCACCAGAGAACTAGCGCAAACCGGGTTCTGGTTGACCTCATAGAGACTGGGCTAGAGTCGAAGGAAACTGAGAAACAGCGGTTCTTTGAATTGGCAGACCAGCTGGGCGCATCGACCGACAGAGCGGAGCAGCAACGCATCAAGGAAGAGCTGGCCCGTCTGACGTTCGGGGAATAGATGCCGAAAATTCAGTGGACGAATCTCCCAGTTGTTCTGCGCGATCACCTCTTCGATCGACTTCGAGAGCGCAAGATCACAGTCGAAGACCTCTATCAGTTGAAATTGTGGCGCGAAAGTGATCCAGAGGCTCCAGAAGGATTTTGGTACAAGGATTTCGGATCGTTCAAGATCTGTGGCGAGGGGAGATATCCGAGGACCTTTCTACTGCATGGCCAGCCCGCCAAAGGGGCTAAACTCTGAAGCGTCGAAGCTTGTTCACCGCGTCCTATGGTCTGTCT
>Ga0187892_10007494_pt1 | contig 15516 bp, 14 predicted proteins | sample MA1701073metaG_FD_139345 | JGI IMG/M metagenome (GOLD analysis project Ga0187892, IMG submission 139345) | Bio-ooze microbial communities from a basaltic lava cave in the Kipuka Kanohina Cave System on the Island of Hawaii, USA - MA170107-3 metaG ... | reverse complement strand
TCGGCGGCCGCGGCGGCCCGCACGAGGTCGAACTCCGCCTGCAGGCCGCGGAGCTTCTCCTTCGCCTCGGCGCGGAGCGCCGCGATTTGCTCCTCCACCTTCCCGCCTTCTTCGTGCGCCATCAGCGCGCCGAAACGCAATTCCTCGCCCTCCTTGATCAGCGCGGCGATCCGCTCGTTCGCTTCCTTGAGCTCCTTCTCCTTCTCCTCGAGGACCGCCCGACCCGACGCCCGCGCCGCCTCGAGGTCCTGGGTCAGCCGGGCGGCATTCCCGCGCGCTTCCTGGAGCGCCGTCTCCTTCTCCTCCAGCGCGGCCCGCTTCTCCGCCTGCGCCGCCTCCAGGGACCGCTCCAGGGCCCCGATCTTCCCCGAGGCCTCGCCCAGTTCCTTCTCCTTCGCCTCCAGCGCGACCCGGTTCGCCGACTGCGCCGCCTGATGCTCCTTCGAGAGCCGGGCGATCTCCGTCCGCGCGTCCTTGAGATCCTTCTCCTTGGCCTCCAGGGCGTCGCGGCTCCCCGTCTGCGCCTCCTGGAGGTCCTTCGCGACCCGGGCGACCCCCGCCCGCGCTTCCTTGAGGTCCTTCTCCTTGGCCTCCAGCGACTCGCGGCTCCTCGCCTGCGCCTCCTCGAGGGAACGGTTCGCCTTTTCGATGCTCGACCGCGCCTCTTCCAGCTCCTTCTCCTTCTCCTCCAGCGCGACGCGGTTGGCCCCCCGCGTCGCCTCGAGGTCCCGGGTCAGCGTCGCGACACGCCCGGTGACCTCCGCCAAGTCCTTCTCCTTGTCCTCCAGCGCGGCCTTCTGCTCCGCCTGCGCCACCTGAAGGTCCTTCGAAAGCCGGGCGGCTCCCGCGCGCGCCTCCTTGAGGTCCTTCTCCCGGGCCTCCAGCGCGGCCCGCTTCTCCGTCTGAAGCGCCTCCAGGTCCCGGGTGAGACGGACGACTCCCGCGCGCGCCTCCTTGAGATCTTTCTCCCGGGCCTCCAGCGCGGCCCGGTTCGCCGACTGCGCCGCCTCGAGGTCCCGCGTCAGCTTCGTGACGCTCGCCCGCGCTTCCGCGAGATCCTTCTCTTTCTCGTCCAGGGCGACGCGGCTCGCCCCGCGTCCCGTCTCGAGATCCCGGCCCAACGAGGTGACGCGCGCCGTCGCCTCCGAAAGCTCCCGTTCCTTGGTCTGCAGCGCGCTCCGGCTTTCCGCCCGCGCCGCGTCGCCGTCCTGGGTCAGCCGGGCGATCGCCGATTGCGCCTCCTTGAGTTCCCTCTCCTTCCCCTGCAGCGCGGCCCGGTTCGCCGACTGCGCGGCCTCCAGGTCCTGGGTCAGCTTCGCGACGCCCGCCCGCGCGTCCTTGAGGTCCTTGTCCTTCTGTTCTAACGCGGTCCGGTTCGCCGCCTGCACCGCCTCGAGGTCCCGGCTGAGCTTGCCGACGCTCGCCCGCGCTTCCTTCAGGTCCTTGTCCTTCGTTTCGAGGTCCCGGGCCAGCTTGGGGAAGCCCGCGCGCGCGTCCTTGAGGTCCTTCTCCTTCTCCTCCAGCGCCACCTGCTTCTCCGCCCGCGACGCTTCCAGCTCCCGGGTCAGGCCCTCGATTTTTTCCGTCGCCTCCGAGAGCCTCTTCTCCTTCTCCCCCAGTTCCTGCCGGTACGTGTCCTGCTTTGCCTGGAGGTCCCGCTTCAGTTCGGCGATCTCCGCCCGGCCGTCGTGGAGCTCGCGGTCCTTCTGCTCCAGCGCCGGCCGGCTCGACGCCCGGGCCTCCTCGAACTCCTGGGTCAGCCGGGCGACGGCGGTCCGCGCCTCGCCGAGATCCTTCTCTCCCGCCCGGCGCGCCGCGTTGGCCGCCTCCAGCTCCCGGGTCAGGGAGGCGCCCGTGGCGCGCGCTTCCTTGAGCTCCTTGTCCTTCGCCTCCAGCCCGGCCTGTTTGGCGAACTTGAGCCCTTCCACGTCCCGGGTCAGGGTGACGATGGATCGGCGCGCGTCCTCGAGCTCCCGTTGCCTCTCTTCCGCGGCGGCCCGGGCCGCCTTGAGTTCCCCCTCAAGCGCATCGCCGCGGGGCGCCGCCTCCTTGGGAACTTCTTCTTCCGCCGGCTTTATGAGGGGGACGGTTCGGGCCTGCGCCTCCGCGGGGTTCTGAGCCCCTTCCGGGGACACTTTCGCGCGGGTCTCAGGGCTCCCCGGCGGGGCGGGCGGCGGCGTCGTCGTCTCCCGGCGCTGGAGCTTGCTGCCGCAGTACGGGCATTTTGCCGAGATGTTCGTCGCGTTGTCCGGAATGCGGAAGGCCTTGCCGCAGACGCACTTGAGAATCATGCGAACTCCTCCCCGGAGGCGGGTCCAAAGACACCGCCTCCGCCGACCAGAAATTGTCCTCGCGCCCCCCCATCCAGCCCCGAACGCCGTCGCCGGGATTCTCCCCCGCGAAGCGCTAGAATTATATCGTCCCTTGAAGGTCCGGAAGGGCAATATTGAATCAAAACGGGCACTCGGGTCCAAGCGATGTCTCAGGTGGACCTGGAATGACGCTGGCCAGACGAGACGATTTCTTGACCCCTCCTGGTCGCGTGCGTTATTGCGTGGCGTGCGCCTACTCGGCGAGGAAGCGCTGGGCGATGCGGTTGACGTCGCCGGCGCCCATCGTGAGGATCAGGCAGTCGGGCGTCGCCTTGTTCTTGAGGAACGCCAGCACCTCGTCGAAGGTGGGCAGGAAGAGGGCCGCCTTGCCGTTCTCAGAAATCGCCTTGGCCAGGTCGGCGCTCGAGACTTTCTTCCCGTTGCCGTTGCCGTTCGCGTGGTCGCGCGCCTCGTAGATCTCCGGGAGGAGGACGACATGCGCGTCGCCGAAGGAGCGGGCGAACTCCTTCATGAAAATCCGCGTGCGCGAGACCTGATGGGGTTGGAAGATGCACCAGATTTTCCGGTCCGGGTAGCGTTCCTTGGCCGCGCGAAGCGTGGCCTGGACCTCGGTGGGGTGATGACCGTAGTCGTCGACCACGAGGGCGCCCTTCTTTTCTCCCAGGATCTGGAACCGCCGCTCGGCGCCCGTGAACTCCGCCAAGGCCAGTTGCACGATCTCCTGGCCCACGCCCGCCCAGGTCGCCGCGGCGATCGCGGCCAGCCCGTTGGCGACGTTGTGCTCCCCCGCGACGCCCAGCGTGAACGGCCCGTAGGGCCGGCCGTATTTGAGGACCTCGAAGGACCAGCGGCCGTCCTTGACCTCGACGTTCCGCGCCCGCCAGTCGGCGTCCTTATGGACCGAGAAGGTTTCGCCCTTCCCCTTGAGCTCGCCCACGATGGCGGCGGCGGGCCCGTTGTCCGCCGAGCCGATGACGGGGCCCGACGACCGGGAGGCGAACTCCTTGAAGGCGGCCGCGATTTCCGTGATGTCCTTGTAGTAATCGAGGTGGTCCTCTTCGACGTTGGTGACCACCGCGCAGGCCGGCGCGTAGTTCAGGAACGAGCGGTCGTATTCGCACGCTTCCACAACCATGTGCTTCCCCGGCCCCGGGGCGGCGTTGGAGCCGAGCTGGGGGATCACGCCCCCGCAAACGTACGAGGGCCCGAAACCGGCGCGCGAGAGGACGTACGTCACCATCGCGGTGGTGGTCGTTTTCCCGTGGCAGCCGGCCACGGCGATGGTCTGCTTCTCGCGGGTCAGGCGCCCCAGCATCTCGGCGTACTTGATGACCGGGATGTCGCGGCGCCGGGCTTCGACGACTTCGACGTTGTCGTCCTTGATGGCGGCCGACCGCACCACCAGCTCGACGCCTTCGGGAAGGTTCTCGGGAGCGTGCCCCACTCGGGCGCCGGGGAAGGGGCAGGGATGGAGATCGGAGCCGGTGATCGAATCTCCGCGCACGAGCAGGATCTTGGCGACCCCGCTCATGCCGATTCCGCCGATACCGACGAAGTGAATCTTCATCTCGAGGCGAGAAACTCCCCTAAGTCCCCCAGAATCTCCTGCGCGGCTTCCGGGCGTGCCAGCGGTCGCAGGTTCTTTCGCATATTATCGAACATCGGGTCCTCGGAAACAAGACTTCTCAGGACGTGAGCCAGGCCGCCCGCCACGCACTCGGCCTCTTCCATGAAAATTCCACCGCCGGCCCGCGCCAGCGCGCGGGCGTTGGCGCGCTGGTGGTCCCCGGCCGAGCGGGCGATGGGGACGACGACCGCCGGAACCTCGAAGGCCGCGATCTCGGCCAGGGTCAAGGCCCCCGCGCGCGAGACCACCAAGTCCGCCGCCGAGTAGAGGCGGTCCATGTCGGCCACGAACTCGTGCACGGACGCCCGGGCGCCGCGCTCCTCGTACGCCGAACGAACGGCCTCGGCGCGGCCGGCCCCGGCCACATGGATGAGCTGCAGCGATCCGCCGGCGCCGTCGAGCCCGGCCAGGGCCCCCCGGTTGAGCGCTTCGGCGCCCTGGCTGCCGCCCACGATCGCCACCGTGGGCCGTTCGTCGTCGAGCCCGAAGCGACGGCGCGCTTCCTGCTTCGGGATGCGCCGGAAGCCCTGCCGGATCGGGCTGCCCGTCACGCGCACGCGATCGCCGCAGCCCGGGAAGGCCGACCGCGCCTGCGGCCACTGCGCGTAGACCCGCGCCGCCCCGCCCGCCAGGAATCGGTTCGCTTTTCCCGGAACGGCGTTGGGTTCGAGCAGAACGTAGGGGATCCCGAGCGCCTTCGCGGCCACGACGGGCGGCACCGTCCCGTAGCCGCCCACGCCCACGACGACGTCCGGCCGGAAGCTGCGCAGAACGCGCACGGACCGGACCAGCGCCCGCGCCATCGGGCCGAGGAATCCCCGAAACCCCCGCCAGCGCGGCGATTCGAGGGCCTCGAACGGGATGCCGACCTTCGAAAGCTGCGCGGCGTCGAACGGCCGCGAGGTACAGAGCCAGAAGGTCGAAGTGTCCTGGGGACCTAGGTGTTGGGCGAGGGCGATGCCGGGGAAGACGTGGCCGCCGGTGCCCCCGCCGGCGAACAGGATGCGTCGTCCCCCTCTCGCCATACTCCCCTCTCCGCGGCGTTGGCGATGTTGATCAGGATCCCGATGCCCACCATCGTAAACACCAGCGAGGATCCCCCGGCGCTCACGAAGGGGAGCGGGATGCCTTTCGTGGGCATGGCGGCCGTCACCACGGCCACGTTCATCGCCGCCTGAAGGATTATATAGGTGGTCAGGGCGAAAGACAACAGGAAGCCGAACCGGCCGGGCGCGCGGCGCATGATCCGGTAGCCCACCAGCCCCAGCGCCATGTAGAGGAGGAGCGTCCCGGCCGAACCCAGGAAGCCCAGTTCTTCGCCGATCACCGGGAAGATGAAGTCCGAGTGGGCCTCGGGAAGGAAGTAAAGCTTCGCCGTGCCCATCCCCAGCCCCACGCCCGTCCAGCCGCCGCAGCCCAGCGCGATCTTCGATTGCGTGATCTGGTACCCGGTCCCCCATTCGGCCAGGCGTCGCGACACGTGGTCCGTATGCGTCAGGGCGTAGAAGACCAGCAGACCCGCCGCCGCGACTCCCATCGGGACCACGTGATAGAGGCGCACCCCGGCCACCAGGAGCATGAGGCCCATGACCAGGGCCACGAACAGCGCCGTCCCGACGTCGGGTTCCACGAGAATCAGCGAGCAGACGAGGCCGAGCGTCGCCACCGCGGGCAGGAACCCCCGGAAGAGCGTGCGGATCCGTTCGGGGTCGCGCGCCGCGAAGGCGGCGAGGAAGACCGCAATCCCGACCTTGGCGATCTCGGAAGGCTGAAGGAAAAAGCCACCGACGCGGATCCACCGGCGCGCCGCATTCAGCTTGGCCCCGACCCCCGGAACGAAGACCAGACAGAGGAAAAGGACCGAAACGGCCAGGACGACCGCCTTGTGCTTCGCCCAGAAGTCGTACGGAATCCTCGAGACGACGATCATCGCCGCGAAGGAGACGAACGCCCAGACGAGCTGCTTCTTCAGGAAGTACTCCGAGTCCGCGTACCGCGCGGACTTCTCCGCCGTGACCGCCGTGGCGGAGTAGAGCATGACCACGCCGATGGCCGTGAGGGCGAGGACCAGGATGACGAGGAAAACCGCGTCGCGCGACATGATGACCCCACCAAAAGCGCCGGAGATCTATTCGTCAGGAAACCCGCCCCACTTAGACGAAATCAGGAGGCGGCTCCGTATATACCGTGTGAGCGCGGTCGCCCCGAAGCCCGAAACGTCCGACGTCGAACTCTTCTGGAGCTACCGCGCCGGCGCCGCCGAAGCGTTCGACCGGCTCTACGCGCGGCACAAGGATGCCCTCTACCACCACGCCCGGTCGCTCGTGCGCGACGAGGCGGCGGCCGAAGACCTCGTGAACGAGACCTTCCTCAAGCTCGTCCGCACGCCCGAGTTCAGCCTGTCGCAAACGAGATCTCCGGCTCCTGGGCGTCCGCCGGCATCGCATCGCCGTGGACCGTGAAGCGTACGCGCCCGGCGGCGAAGTGAGGGTCTACGCCAACGCGTATGACGAGAACCTGGACCCGGAGCGGAAGCCGCACTTGGAAGCGACCGTGATCGCGCCTTCCGGCAAACGATGGCCGCTCCGGCTCGAAAAGGACGCGGCGCGTCACGGGTATTACCAGGGAGAGTTCCGACTTTCGGAGCTCGGAGCCTACGAAATCCGATTGGGGGAAGCGCTCGCCGCGTTTCGCGCGTCCACTCAAGATTGACTGAACGATCCCTGGCGAGCGGTCCCGCCCGAGCCGGGCGCGACCGCTTTGTCTGGGTTTCCGCAACCCGTCGTGCTAAATAAGCGCTATGACTCGCGATCAGCTCTTCATCGATCTTGCCGTGAAGTCGAAACTGCTCTCGCCAGCGCAGATCGACGACTGTCAGAGACTCCTGACCCAGCTCGCGGAGAACGGGTTCGCCCTGACCCTCCCCGAAATCGTGGCGCGCAAGGAGTTCCTGACGCCCACGCAGGTGCGCCTGGTCAACATGGCGGTCCGCTACGAAGAGATGCGGTCCGACGACCTGGAGCTCGGGGCGTTCATCATCGGAAAGGGGTTTCTCGCGCCGGAGAAAATCAACGAATGCCTGTCCCTCCAGGAAACCCCGTACAAGGAGGGCCGTCACTTCCCGCGGCTGGAAGCGCTGCTGGTGGACAGGAACTACCTCGCCGCCCCGCTCATGCACGTCATCCGCCGGGCGCGCGAGCAGCTCGACAACGCGTCCGCGGCGCATCGTCCGCCGGGCTCGTCTCCCCGCCTGCAGCCCACCCGGCCCGCGATCCCGCCCCCCGCGCAGCTCGAAGAGGCGCTCCGAAGCGCGGCGCCCCCGCCGACGCCGGCACCCGGCCGGCCTGCCAAGGCGGGGCCTGCCCCGGACTGGAGGGCTCTGGAAGCGGGCCTGCAGACCGGCCATCTGACCGTCGGCCTGCGCAAGACGAAGGCGTCGGAAGACCTGATCGTTTGCGTCCTCGACGTGGAAGGGCTTCTCGACAGCCACACGTCGAAGGTCTTTGACGGGTACATCCACGACCTGATCAACGCCCGGGCCGTCCGCCTGGTCGTGGATTGCGGGAGCCTTCAATACATTTCGAGCGCCGGCTTCGGGGCCATCTCCGGCGCCGTCAAGCGGTGCCGCGACTCCGGGGGCGACCTGCGGTTCTGCAACGTGCCCGAGAAGATCCGCAAGGTCATGGCGTTCGTGGGCCTCCAGGGGCTGGTGAGGAGCTACGACAGCGAGCGCGGAGCGGTGCTGAGCTTCAAGTACAGTTAGGAGTTTGGAGACTGAAGCACGAAATCGACTTCAGACTCCGAACTCCAGACTCCAAACCTCGAACTTCACTTCATTTCGGTGGCGAGCAGGATCGCTTTCTTGATGCCGGTGGCGACGGCCTGGTAGGACGCCTCCAGCCTCGGGTCGGGCACCGCAACCTCGAGCTTGGTCGAAAAGTACCCGTTCCCCACGTTCTTCTCGAACCGCGCCTCCCGGAAGGTGCGGCGGTAGGAGCCGTGGCACTTGGCGCAGCGCTGGGAATCGATCTCGCCCGTCTTGCGGTAGGCGTCGTCGAACTTGCCGCCCTGGATCATGTCTTTGATCTGGCCCAGGTCCGTCCGGGCGCCCGCGGCGTACTGCTTGAATCGGTCGTGCTGAGTGGGCTTGAGAAACTTCGCGCCGGGCAGGATCCGGAGGGTCTCGTCGAAGGCCCGGTCCACCGCGACGGCCTCGTCGGAAGCGGTCTTGTCCTTCTTGTCGATCTTGTCGAGCATCCGGTCCCACGATACGCCCATGGACCGCATGAGGGAATTCGTCCGGATCAGGACGTCCAGCTCCTTGGCCGCGTCGTCGGACCCCTGGGCCTTCTTGAGGTTGGAAGAAAGGTCGCCCGGCGGGTTGTAGATGTTGTCGGTATACTCCAGGCCGTCGAACTGCGTGAGGAAGTGCTTGGACTCGAGGCCCTTATCGTCCCCGTTCTCCAGGATCCGGACGGTATGCAGCGTTTTCTCGAGGGTGGCGGCCGCCACGCCGATCCGGATCGGGCCCTTGGCCCCCTTGACGGTGACGACGTAGATGAGGCAACGGGTTTTTTCCATGCTGGAGACGGCCGGCACGGTGGAATAGCACTCGTACACGGGCGCGGTGAGCTCCGCATCGGCAAGCTTTTCGCCCAGCGCCTTCTCGACCTTGTCGCGGGCCTGCGGGGAAAGCTTTTTCTGGAGCTTGCGGATCTTCTCGGCGTCGGGGACGATCTTCTTGACGAGGTCGTCCTGCGGGACCGCGGCGATCAGGGCCACGGCGGCCAGGAGGACACCTCTCATTCGGCGGCTCTCCGACGGATTCACTGTTGCCCGACTCCCGATATTATACGCGCGCGATGCCGCGAAGCGTGACGCTCCCGGCCCACCCTCGATAGCGCCAAGTTTCTTACCCGTTACGGCCGGACGCCGCTACAATCGGGGCCCTATGGAGCGGCTCCCCAGGCGCAAGCGCGACACGCACAAGGGCGATTACGGGACGGTGCTCGTCGTGGCCGGGTCTCCCGGGATGGCGGGGGCGGCCGTCCTGGCGGGCGATGCGGCCTACCGGGCGGGCGCGGGCCTCGTGGTCTACTGCTGCCCCGAGCGGGTGGCGGACGTGATCTCGATCAAGCAGACCTGCGGCGTGGTCCGGCCCTTCGGCCAGAAGGATGCCGTCACGCACATCCTGGAGCAGGCGGCGCAAAGCACCGCGGCCGTCGTGGGCCCCGGACTCTCGCGGGCGCCCGAGATCCAGGAGGCCGTTCGGGAGACCGTCCAGGCGATGGAAATCCCGTTCGTCCTCGACGCGGACGGCCTGAACGCCTTCCAGGAATACCCCGAGCTCCTTCAGCGCGGCAAGGGAGCGCGCGTCCTCACGCCCCACCCCGGCGAGGCGTCGCGCCTGCTGAAAGTTCCGGCCTCCCAGATCCAGGCCGACCGCATCGCCGCGGCCACGGAGCTCGCGAAGCGTTTCCTCGCCGTCGCCGTCCTCAAGGGGCACCGCACGGTGGTGACGGACGGGACCCAGTCGATCGTCAACAAGACGGGGAATCCCGGCATGGCAACCGCCGGTTCGGGCGACGTCCTGTCGGGGGTGATCGGCGCCTTCCTGGGCCAGAGGCTGAAGCCGTTCGCCGCGGCGCGGCAGGGCGTCGAGGCCCACGGGCGTGCCGGCGACCTGGCCGCGCGCGAGAGGGGCGAAACTTCCCTCATGGCCACCGACATTCTGGACTACCTGTCCCGGGCGCTCAAGGGTAAAGGCAGATAGACGCGTATTCCTTGACGGAGGTGGAAGGGTCCGATAGAAAAGTCGGGAGGGCACCGTGGAAAACAGCGAGAGGCAGGGCGGAGGCGCGACGCGGCGCGACTTCCTCGGCAAAGCGTGCTGCGCCTCGGCGTGCGCCACGGGACTGGTCGCCGCCGTGCCGATCGCCCACTACCTCAAGCCGCAGTTGTCGCTCCTGCCCACCGGCCCGGTCGACGTCGGCGCCGATACGCTTCAGGACGGCACGGGAAAGGTGGTCACGGTAGGACCGCTGATCCTGCTCATCGTCCGGAACGCCGGGCGGCTGACCGCCGTGAACGCCAAGTGCACGCACCTGAGCTGTCTGGTCAAGTGGGACGACAAGTCCAAGCTCATCCGCTGCCCCTGCCACAGCGCCACGTTCGAGGCCGACGGGACCAAGCCCACGCTCCCGGCGCCCCGCAGCCTCGCTTCGTTCCCGGTCCGGTCCGAAAACGGCCGGCTGATCGTGGTGTTCTCGTAGCGCCATGGGACTGCGCTCGTGGCTGGACGACCGGCTGGGGTTGACCCTCTTCTCCCAGTTCAACCGCGAGCAGCTCCATAAGCCCGTCCCGAAGCACGCGAGCAACTACGCGTTCACGCTCGGGACGGCGGCGCTCGTCCTCTTCATGAGCCAGGTCGGGAGCGGCATTCTTCTCGCGCTCAACTATTCGTGCTCCCTGGGCGACGGCCAGGAGAACATCCCCGCGTACAGCAGTGTGCGGAACATCACGTTCGAGATCCCCGCCGGCTGGCTCATCCGGTCGTTCCACGCCTGGGGCTCTCACCTCATGGTGCTCGTCGTGCTGCTCCACCTCTTCAGGGTCTTCTGGTACGGGGCGTACAAGAAGCCGCGCGAACTGACCTGGCTCTTCGGCTGCGGGCTTCTCTTCGCGACGCTCACCTTCGGGTTCACCGGCTACCTCCTCCCGATGGACCAGGTCTCCTACTGGGGCACGGTCGTCGCGACCAATTCGTTCATGGACCTGCCCGGGCTGGGCGACCGGGTGGGCCAGACGATCCTGGGTGGCGAATCGGTCTCGGGGGCGACGCTTTCGAGGTTCTTCATTCTGCACGTGCTCATCCTCCCGGCGTCCCTTCTGGGGCTGGTCGCCCTGCACCTCTATCTCGTGCGGCGGCTGGGGATCGCGACGCGCGAGAGCGTCACCGTCGAACAGCATCGGGGCTACGAGAACGTCATGCATCAGGAAGGGGTCCCCTTTTCGAAGCATATGTTCCGCGAGGTGACGACGGTCATCGTCGTCCTGAGCGCGACGGTGACGCTTGCGGTGCTTTTCCCCTTCGAGCTCGGCCCGATCGCGACCCCCGGGGAAACGCCGAAAGGCGTGAAGCCGGAGTGGTATTTTCTGCCGATCTACCAGATCCTCAAGTACTTCCCCAAGCTCGTGGGGATCCTCCTCGTGAACGCGGGGATCGCGGTGCTCGTTCTGCTCCCCTTCCTGGACCGCAACCCGGAGCGGAGTCCCGGCCGCCGGAAGTTTCTGATGTCGGCGGCGGCCGTCGCGCTCCTGGCGACATTCGCGCTTGGGCTCCTGGGGTATCTCTCGGAGCGCCGCATCGGCCGCTGGGAGTTTGACATCCGAGGCGTCCCGCACCGCGCGGCCGAGGAGGCGAAGTGAGCGCCTGGCTCCTGCTTGCCTTCCTGACCCAGGAGAGAACCGCCGACAACGCCCGGTGCATCGCGAACTGCCACGAGAGCCAGGCCGACGACTGGAAGAGTTCGATCCATTTCTTCAAGGGCACGGACTGCATCGGGTGCCACGGCGCGGATACGATCGATACGAAGAAGAACAAGCCCCACCTCCGGACGCCCGAATTCCTGACGGGCGTCAAGGCGAAGTGGACCGACTCGCCCAACTTGTGCAAGAAATGCCACCAGGGCGTCTACGACGAATTCGCCCGGAGCCAGCACTTCGCAAGCTGGGAGGACGACGAGAGCGAAGACGGGAAGCGCCGCGTGCGGGGATGTCTCGCCTGTCACGACTACCACAAGACCGCGACGGCACGCGGCAAGGAGATCCTCGCGAGCAAGGAGATGGGCTGTGCGAAGTGCCACAGGCCCGCGACGAAGCAGATCGCGGCAATGACCAAGTACACCGAACAGACGGAAGCGCTGGAGCGGGCCATCGCCTCGCTCACGGGTGCGCTGCACGAGGAAATCCCCGGCATCTCCTGGACGCCGGAGCGGGGCGCCCGCGAAACCGCAGCCCAAAAGCTGCGGGAGTTCCGCACGAGGCAGCACTTCGCGGACTTCGACAAGACTTTCAAAGAGTTGGAGAAGGAAATTCCTCCGGCGGTGCCCCCGGTGGAGAAGGCCCTGAGCGCCGCCGCCGCAAAGAAGCGGTCGCTTTCCGGCCAGAAGAAGCTGGGCCTCTCCATCTTTCTGGTCCTCATGGCGGTCACGCTCCTCCTCGCCCGCTCCTGGTGCGTCCGCACATTCGGTCAGCATTAGGTGCATCAAGGAATCGTCTCGTCGTTTGGGGTTCGGACGATTCCTTGACTTCCCTTCCAACTTCTTGAAATCGTCCGAGCCCCAGGCGACGAGACGATTTCAAGAGGCAAGCAGCTTTGCGAAGGTTGACCCGGCCTACCCTAAAGTAGGCATTCCATCCCCCGAGTTGGACACTCGGACCGCCCGGGCTTATAATGGCGCGATGCTCAATCGAAGAGAGTTCATGTCCGGGACGGCGGGGACGATCGCCCTCGCCGCGGCGCCCGGACGGGCCGGCCTCCCCGCGATCATCTCCACGTGGGAGTTCGGCAAGGCCGCGAACGGCGAGGCGTGGAAGGTGCTCGACGCCGGAGGGAGCGCGCTCGACGCCGTCGAGAAAGGAGTGAACCAGGCGGAGCTCGACCCGAACAACCTGAGCGTCGGGTTCGGCGGCCTCCCCGACGAGGAGGGCGAGGTCACGAATGACGCCATCCTCTTCTGGGGACCCAAGCACGCCGTGGGCGCCGTCGGGTGTATCAAGCGGATCAAGCGGCCGATCAGCGTCGCGCGCCTCGTCATGGAAAAGACCAAGCACACGCTCCTCGTGGGCGACGACGCCACCCGCTTCGCCGTCAAGATGGGCTGGAAGGAAGAATCGCTCCTTACCGACAAGGCCCGCCAATTGTGGGAGGCATGGAAGAAGAATCCCAAGCGGGCGGACTTCTGGAACCATGATACGATCGGCATGGTCGCGATCGACAAGCAAGGCGACCTCTGCGCCGGCACGTCCACGAGCGGGCTCGCCTTCAAGATCAAGGGCCGGGTGGGCGACGTCTCGATCCCGGGGGCCGGCGCCTACGTCGACAACGACGTCGGCGGGGTGGCCGCGACGGGAAACGGCGACGTCATGATGCGCTTCGGCCTGGCGCTCATGGCCGTCGAGTTCATGCGGGCGGGCGCGCCGCCGGCCGAGGCGTGCGGGAAATCGCTCCGGCGGGTCGAGGAGAAGGGCTACCGGGTCTCCGCCTGCCTCGTGGCGTTGAACAAGAAGGGCGAGTTCGGCGCCGCCCGCATCGGGGAGCGCGGCTTCCCCCACGCCATCCGGAACGCGGACGTCGACGAACTCCGGAAAGTCTGATGCCCACGCAGCTCCGGATGCTCCGCGGGGACATCACGACGGCCGAGGTGGACGCCATCGTGAACTCCGCGAATAACGACCTCGTCCTGGGCGGCGGCGTCTCCGGCGCGATCCGCCGCGTGGCGGGCTCCGACGTTCAGGAAGAGTGCGCCAAGATTGGCACGATCCCCCTCGGGACGGCGGTCGTGACTTCGGGCGGGCTGCTCAAGGCGAAGTGGATCATCCACGCGGCGGTCAACCCGCTCGGCCTGTGGGCGGACGCCAAGTCCGTCCGCAACGCCACGCGCGCCACGCTCCGGAAAGCCGACGAGCTCCAGGTGAAGCGGCTCGCTTTCCCGGCCATCGGCACCGGGGCAGGCGCCCTCCCCGTCGAGCGCTGCGCGGACATCCTGATCGAGGAAGTGCTCAAACACTGCGGGGGCGCGACCTCGATCGAAGAAGTGGTGTTCGTGCTCTACGACGAGAAACCGTTCGGGATCTTCGAGGAGCGCTTCAAACAGAAGGTGCCTACCGAATTCGGAGGTCCCGAAATTCGACCGGAACCTTCTTCTCTCGAGACCCCGTCGGAGCCGAAAACCGAAGCGCCGCCAGCTCCGCCTCCGCCGGCATCGTGAACTCGATGCCGAAAGGCTCGTTCTCGACCCCCGTCACCCCCGGCGCCCGGCGACCCGCGACTTCCTTGCCTCCCTTGTCCACGGCCTTCATCTCGAGACGGGAGGCAAGCTCTGCCGGCTCGACCAGGATCCGGGCGCGGACCTTGCCCTCCTCCCTCCCGATCGTGACCAGCCGCACCGAGCCGCCGCCGTTCCGTATCTCGGTGCCCGCCTTCTTCTCGGGACCGTCGAAGGTCACGGCCATCACCCCCTCCGGGAACGTCAGCTCCAGGTCGCCCTTGACGAGCGACAGCCGGTCGACTCCCTCCGGCGGCGCCAGCGGCAGGTCGATCGTCGCCGAAACCGACGGCCCCGTCCGCATCAGTTCGAAGGCCAAACCCAGCGCGTTCGGCACGTCCAGCGGGTAGGAAGTGCCCGCGCCGTCCACGATCTCCCGGAGTCTGAACGCCGCCCCGAGCGGCCGCGTCCCCTTCTCCCACGACCAGCGGAAACCCACCCTCATGCGCGACGCCGCGCCCCCCTCCAGGTCGTAGGTTGTCGTCGTGTGGACGTACTCCAGGACGAACAGGTATTGGTCGTGGAAGAAGTGCGGGCGCTTCGACGGCGTTCCGACCGACACGGTGACGATCACGTTGTCCCCCCGGCGGTTCTCGACGGCAAACGCGAGCTTCCCGTGCGAGCGGCACAGGGCGTCGAGGGCCCGGAAGAGCGGCTCGTCCTTGACGTCGAGCGAGACCTTGTCCTCGACGGGCGCCTCCGCGAACTCGAGGCGGGTCCGGGTCTGCTTCCGGATCTCTTCGAGCACCTCGCGGAGCGGCGCCCGCTCGCGGCGGACCGTGACGCGGCTCGGGCCCGCGTCGAATTCCTTCAGCCGCTCCGCGGTCTCGAAGCCCGCCAGCAGTTGGGCGGCGCGGCCGCGGACCTCCTCGTTCGGACTCCTCAGCGCCTCGCGGAGCCGCTTCTCGGCGGCGCGCCCGGCGCGGGCCAGGTTGGCCGCCGCCTGCTCGCGCACGTCCACGGCGTCGTCCCCGAGTTGGCGCACCCACTCGGCGATCGTCGCGTCGTCCTGCGAAAAAACAAGGACGGCCCAGAGCAGCGCGTTCATCGGAGCCGGATGTCCTTCAGCTCAAAATAGACCTTTCGGGGCGACGTCTCGGTGACGACGGACAGGCGGACCTTCTCGGGAGGTCCGATTCCCTCGCGGTCGCGGTACGTCAACCGGTACGCCGCGCGCGTGGACCCCGAGTCGGCCGACCCTAACGGTTCACCGTAGACGTTCCCCTGAGAGTCCTCGAGAGCCACCCCTTTGCTGTCGGGCCACCGCGCGCCCCCTCCCGACTGGAGGTCCAGGTCGACGACGTGGAGCGCGCCCTCCCGCGCGCAGCGCGCCAGCGTCGCCCGCACGGGTCCCGCTTTCCGGGTTTGAGGCGTGTCCGACAGCACCTTGTCGAAGACGATCTCCTCCCGCTTCCTCACCATCGTGACTTCCGTGATCCCCCGGAGGAGGGAGATCCGCCGCGCGCCCGGGGCCAGCGGCTTCAGGGAGAACTCCGTCCGCACCCCC
>Ga0187892_10007493_pt1 | contig 15517 bp, 11 predicted proteins | sample MA1701073metaG_FD_139345 | JGI IMG/M metagenome (GOLD analysis project Ga0187892, IMG submission 139345) | Bio-ooze microbial communities from a basaltic lava cave in the Kipuka Kanohina Cave System on the Island of Hawaii, USA - MA170107-3 metaG ... | reverse complement strand
GAGCAGCTCAAGCAGATCGGGGCCTCCTGCGACTGGTCCCGGACCCGGTTCACGCTCGAGCCGGCCCTGTCGCGCGCGGTGCGCGAGGTGTTCGTGCGGCTCTGGGAAGAGGGGTTGATCTACCGCGGACATCGGGTGATCCACTGGTGTCCCCGGTGCCTCACGTCGTTGTCGGACGAGGAAGCGGAGTTCGTCGAGGAGACGGGCAAGCTCTACTACATCCGCTATCCCGTGGCGGTCGGCCCCGCCCCGTTTCTCACGGTCGCCACGACCCGCCCCGAGACGATGCTGGGGGACACGGCCGTGGCGCTGCACCCGGGCGACAAGCGGCATCGAGCGTTCGTCGGCAAGCGCGCGCGCATCCCCATTACGGGCATCGAGATCCCGATCATCGCCGACGACGCCGTGGATCCCGCCTTCGGCACCGGGTTCGTCAAGGTCACGCCGGCACACGACGCGGGGGACTTCGAGATCGGGTTGCGGCACGGGCTCAAGATGCCGCTCGTCATGACGGAAGACGGGCGGATGGGCCAAGAACCGGGAAACGGGAAGGGGGAAGCGGGAAGGGTCCCCCCACCCCTCCAGGGCCTGGATCGGTTCGTGGCCCGCGAGAAGATCGTCGAGATGCTCCAGGCCGATGGCCTGCTCGCGAAGGTCACGCCGCACCTGCACGCCGTGCGGCACTGCTACCGCTGCGACACGGTGGTCGAGCCGCGGCTCTCCGACCAGTGGTTCGTGAAGATGCAGCCGCTGGCGGAGCCGGCGCTCGCCGCCTACCGCGCCGGTACGGTGCGCTTCGTGCCCGAGCGCTGGGGCGCGACCTACGAGCACTGGATGACCAACATCCGCGACTGGAACATCTCGCGGCAGCTGTGGTGGGGGCACCGCATCCCGGTGTTCACGTGCACCACGTGCAAGCACCAGTGGGCCGACCGCCAGGACCCGGACCGCTGCCCCAAGTGCGGCGGTCCTGTCGAGCAGGACCCGGACGTGCTCGACACCTGGTTCTCATCGTGGCTCTGGCCGTTCTCGACGCTCGGCTGGCCGGACGACACGCCCGACCTGCGGCGTTTCTACCCGGGCCACACGCTGGTCACGGCCCCCGAGATCATCTTCTTCTGGGTGGCCCGCATGATCATGGCGGGGTTCCGTGTCCTCGGTCGCGAGCCGTTCCGCACCGTGTACCTGCACGGCACCGTGCGCGACACGCAGCACCGCAAGATGTCGAAGTCACTGGGCAACGGGATCGATCCGCTCGACGTCGTGCGCCTCTTCGGCGCCGACGCGCTGCGCTGGACGGTGGTGGCCGGCACCGCGGTCGGCAGCGACCTCATGCTCGACCCCGACGATCTGGAGTCCACGTTCGCGCCGGGCCGCAACTTCGCCAATAAGCTGTGGAACATCGGCCGGTTCATCCTGGCGCAGCTCCCCGAGCAGGTGGAGCCGATCGAGCGGATCGACCGCGCGTCGCTGACCCGCGCGGACCGGTGGATCCTGTCGCGGGCGCAGGCGACCATCGCCGAGGCGACGGCCTCGCTGGAGCAGTTCCGCCTCGACGAGGCCGCGAAGCGCTGCTTCGATTTCGCATGGAAGGAGCTGGCCGACTGGTACGTGGAGGACGTGAAGCCGCGTGTGGCGGCGGGCGGGGCGCCCCCCTCCGCAGCAGCCCGGCGGGCACCCCCTGCTCCGGGGGGCACCCCGTCCGCCGCTGCTGCCCAAGCCGTCTTGTGCTACTGCTTCGACACGGTACTGCGCTTGCTCCACCCCGTCGTCCCGTTCATCACCGAGGAGTTGTGGCAGAAGATGCCCGGCCGTCGGAGTGACGAGTTGCTGGCTCTGGCCGAGTGGCCGCGTCGACGGCCCGAGTTTGCGGATGCCGAGGCGGACGCCGAGTTCACTACGAGCGCCGAGTCAGCGGTGTCCGCCATTCGGTTGATACGCGCGGAGTATGGGATTCGGCCGGGCACCTTGCTGCAGGCGTACATGGAGCCGGCGGGCGAGAAGCGTGCCGTGCTCGAGGGCTGGCGGGACACCATCACGAGGCTGGCGCAGTTGAGCGAGCTGACGCTCGATGGCCCGCCACCCAGCGAGACGGCGTCCGCGCACGCCGTCAGCGCAGACGGCACTCCCATATCGGTGGTGCTCGAGGGTGCCCTCGACATCAAGCGGGAGTGCCGCCGCCTGGCGGCCGACCTCGCGCGGCTCGACCGCCAGCTCGAGGGGCTCGCCACCAAGCTCACCAATGCACAGTTCGTGTCCCGCGCGCCCGTCGACGTGGTGGCGCGGGAGCGAGACAAGGAGCGAGCGTGGCAGGAGCAGCGCCGCGCGCTGGCCGACAAGCTCGCGGCGCTGGGCTGCGCCTGAGCCTCGGGCTGCTCGCCGGGGTGGCGTGCGCCAACGTGGAGCCGCCGCCCGGTGGGCCGCCCGACGCTCAGGCGCCCGCGCTCATCCGCGTGGCGCCGGACTCCGGCGCCATCGTCCCGGCGCTGCGCGACCCGGCAGTGCTCCAGTTCGACGAAGTGATCGACGAGATGGGCGGCGGGGGCGGCGGGGGGGGCGGCGGCGGGTTCGGCGGCCGTGCGGCCGACGGCCTCGGCGCGCTGATCCTGCTCTCGCCCGTCACCGGTGACCTGGTAGTCTCGTGGCGGCGCACCGCCATCGCCGTCAAGCCCCGCGAGGGCTGGCGCGCGGGCCGGGTGTACCGGCTCGAAGTGCTCCCCGGCATCCGCGACCTGCGGGGCAATCGGTCTGCGGAGGGACGGCTCATCGTCTTCTCGACCGGTCCGGCGATCCCGACGGCCGTCCTCGCGGGCACCGCACTCGACTGGACCGGGCAGCGTGTCCTGGCGCGCGGGCTCGTCCGGGCGGCGCCGCGTGGCGATACGACCGGGTACCTGGCGCCGGTCGATTCGGCCGGCGGCTTCCGCCTCGCCGCCATCCCGCCGGGGGACTACGTGGTGCACGCGGTGCAGGACGAGAACGGCAACCGCCGGATCGACCGGCGCGAAGCCTACGACTCAACGCCGGTGCGGCTCGACTCGACGGCCACGACGGTCCTGTGGGCCTTCGTGCATGACACGGCGGGCCCGCGCCTGCGCTCGGCGGACCCCGTGGATTCGGTGACCTTCCGGATCGTCTTCGCACAGCACCTCGACCCCTCCGACCGGCTCGACACCACGCGGGTACGACTCGTGGCGCTGCCCGACTCGACGCCCGTGCCCCTGGCCCAGGTGCTGTGGCCACCGCAGTACGACTCATTGGCGGCGCGCGAGCGCGCGGCTGCGGACTCGGCGCGGCGCGCGCAGGGAGACACGGGGGCCGCGGCCCCGCCAGCTCCCGCAGCCGCTGCTGCGCAGGGGCCCCCGGGCGCTCCGGCCACTCCAGCGCGTCCGGGCGGAAGGGGCCCAGTCCAGGCCCCGGACTCGACCGTCATTCGCCTCCTGGCCCGCCGCCCTCTGCCGTTCGATCGCCTCGTGGTCCGTGTCCGCCAGCCGCTCACGGCCGAGGCCAAGTACTTCGTCCGCGTCACGGGCGCGCGCAACCTGAACGGCGCCGTCGCCGATGGGCAGGCCGTGCTCACGATGCCGAAGCGCGCGGCGCCGCGCGACACCACGCCCCCGCCGCCCCGGTGACCGACCCTCGCCGGCACCTGCCCGCAGTGGACGCGCTGCTCGCTGAGCCGGCGGTCGCGGCGCTCATCGGCCGCCACCCGCGGCCGCTCGTGGTGCGCGCCGTGCGCGAGGTGCTCGACGCCGCGCGCGCCCGGGGCGGCACGCCGCCAACCAAGGACTGGGCGGCGCTCGTGCGTACGCGCGCCGAATCGCTCGCCGAGTCCTCCCTCCTGCCCGTGATCAACGCGACCGGGGTGGTGCTGCACACCAACCTCGGCCGCGCGCCCCTTGCGCCCGCCGCCCTCCGGGCGCTGAGCCGCGTGGGGGCGGGCTACGCGGCGCTCGAGTACGACCTGGGACGCGGCACCCGCGGCTCGCGCCACGCCCATTGCCGCGATCTGCTCATGGACCTCACCGGCGCGCCGGATGCCTTGGTCGTCAACAACGCCGCCGGCGCCCTGCTCCTGGCGCTCGCGGCGCTGGGACGCACGGGCGAAGCCGTGGTGTCGCGCGGCGAGCTCATCGAGATCGGGGGCAGCTTCCGCATCCCCGACATCCTGGCGCGCTCGGGCGCGACGCTCGTCGAGGTCGGCACGACCAACCGCACCCACCTCGAGGACTACCGCCGGGCGATCGGCCCGGCCACGCGGGTGCTGCTCAAGGTGCACCGCTCGAACTTCCAGGTCACCGGGTTCACGACCGAGGTCGCGGCCCGCGACCTCGCCGCGCTCGCGCGTGAGCGCGGGGTGGCGAGCCTGTACGACCTGGGCAGCGGCCTCCTCCTCGATCTGGCGCCCTGGGGACTCACCGGCGAGCCCACGATCCGCGAGGCGCTGGCCAGCGGGGCCGACCTCGTCGCCTTCAGCGGCGACAAGCTGCTGGGCGGCCCGCAGGCCGGCATCCTGCTCGGCGCAGCGCAGGCGATCGAGGCCTGCCGCACCGACCCGATCGCGCGCGCCGTGCGCGCCGACAAGCTCACCCTCGCGGCCCTGGAAGCGACCCTCGCGCTGTACCGCGATCCCGAGACAGCCCGGCGCGAAATCCCCGTGCTCCGGATGCTCACGGAAGACGTCGAGACGATACGGCGTCGCGCGGCGGCGCTGCACGAAGTCGTCGCACGCAAGGGGTCGGCCAGGCTGATCTCCGGCGAATCCGAGGTAGGCGGCGGCTCGTTCCCCGGAGCGAAGTTGCCCACGGTTCTCCTGGAGCTGACGGCTGACACGCTGACGGCTGACAGCCTGGCGGGGAGGTTGCGAAGCGGGGCACCGCCTGTCATCGCCCGCATCGAGCGTGACCGCGTCGTGCTCGACCCGCGCACCATCGCCGACGACGAGCTGGAGCCCGCGGGCCACACCCTCGCCGCCGCCCTCGATGCCTGACGGGCGGCCCGCCGCATTCCTCGACCGCGACGGGACGCTGATCGAGGACCCGGGCTTCCTCCACGAGCCGGGCCGCGTGCGGCTCCTGCCCGGCGCGGCCGCCGCCGTGCGCCGGCTGAACGAGGCCGGGTACCTGGTCGTCACGGTGACGAATCAATCCGGCATCGCACGCGGGCAGTACGACGTCGCCGCCTACCAGGCCGTCCAGCGCCGGTTGGTCGAGCTGCTGCTGGCGCACGGCGCGCGACTCGACGGCGCCTGGTACTGCCCTCATCACCCGGCGCTCACGGGCCCCTGCCCCTGCCGCAAGCCCGGCACCCAGCTGTTCCGCGAGGCGGCCGTCGAGCTGGACATCGATTTCGCCCGCTCGTTCTGGGTGGGCGACCGGCTGAGCGACGTCAAGCCGGCCCGCGCCCTGGGCGCCGGCCCGGCGAGCGGCATCCTGGTCCTGACCGGCGAAGGCGCGCGGCACCGCGAGCAGGCGGCGGTGCTCGGCGTGCGGATCGTGGCGGATGTCGGCGCGGCGGCGGACGAGATCGTCGGGGCGCGGGCCCGGTCGTGACCGCGCGCGTGACGCCCGCCATCCTCACCGTGCCCCTGCTGCTCGGCGGCGCGGGCCGCGGCCTGGCGAGCCAGGAGCCCCCAGCCGAGCGCGCTATCGCCGCGGGCCAGTCCATCCGGGGGGAGCTGACCACACGGGATGTGCTGCGCCGCGCCGACAGCACCTACGCGCAGCGCTGGATCACGCCCGGCGTGGTGGGGCGCACGGTCACGATCGACCTCGTGTCGGACGCGTTCGACGCCTATCTCTTCGTCTCGGGCCCGGGGTTCGAGGGCGAGCCGCAGGACGACGACTCGGGCGGCAGCTGCCACGCGCGGCTCACCGTCACCTTTCCCCGTGACGGCGTCTACACGATCGTGGTCTCGACCGCCGACCGCTACGGCCTGGGCCCGTTCACGCTCAGCGTCACCCCGGGCGCGAAGCCGACGTCGCTCACGGCTTGCGAGCGGTGACACCGGTGCGCATCGCCGTTCTGGTCTCGGGCGGCGGCACGAACCTCCAGGCCCTGCTCGACGCCCTGGGCCCGGCCGCCGGTGCCGTGGTGACGCGCGTGATCTCCAACCGGGCCGACGCGGGAGCGCTCGACCGCGCGCGTGCGGCGGGCATCGCCGCGCTGACGCTGCGCGACCCCGCGGACCCGGTCGAGCTGCTCGCCGCGCTGGGTGACGCCGAGCTCGTCGTCCTCGCCGGATACGTGAAGCTCGTGCCGCGTGAGGTGGTCGCGCGATTTCGCGGGCGCATGGTTAATATCCACCCGGCCATGCTCCCCGCGTTCGGCGGAGCGGGCATGTACGGTCGCCGCGTGCACGAGGCGGTGCTGGCGAGCGGCGCCGCGGTCTCGGGGGCGACGGTGCACTACGTGGACGAGCACTACGACCGCGGGCCCATCATCGCGCAACGGTCCGTGCCCGTGCAACCGGGCGACACGCCGGATACGCTCGCGGCGCGGGTGCTCGAAGCGGAGCATCGACTGCTGCCGGACGTCGTGCTGGCACTGGCTCGAACGCTGCGCGAAGGGAGCGTGAGATGAGGGAGCAGAGAGCACAGAGCAGTACCCAACGGTGCAGGATGAGCTGCGCCGTGGCGGGTCGTGCGCCGTCGCGTACTGCTCCCTGCTCCGTGCTCCCGTTCAGGACCGCTCCCTGCTCCGTGCGCCCTCTCGTGTCAACGCCGCTCACCGTCGCTCCGTGAGGGCGCTGCTTTCGGTCTCCGACAAGCGCGGGCTGGTGGAGTTCGCCCGCGAGCTGGTGGCGCTCGGCTGGGAGCTCGTGTCCACCGGGGGTACCGCCGAGGCGCTGCGGCGCGCGGGGCTCCCCGTCGTGCCGATCGAGCAGGTCACGGGATTCCCTGAAATCATGGACGGCCGCGTAAAGACCCTGCACCCCAAGGTGCATGGCGGGCTCCTCGCCCGGCGGGGCCACCCCGGTGACCGCGCCGCCCTCGCGACCCACGACATCACGCCGATCGACCTGGTCGCCGTGAACCTGTACCCGTTCCGCGAGACCGCGGCGCGCCCCGGCGTCGCCCTCCCCGAGGTGATCGAGCAGATCGATATCGGGGGGCCGTCGATGCTGCGCTCGGCCGCGAAGAACCACGAGGCGGTGATCGTCGTGGTGGATCCGGAGGACTATCCCGCGGTGATCACCGCGCTACGCTCGGGCGGCCCCACGCCGGCCGAGCGGCGCGCGTTCGCCGCCCGGGTCTTCGCGCACACCGCGGCGTACGACGCCGCGATCGCCGGCTACCTCGAGGCGGCGGGCGACGCGGCGGCGCCGCCTCCTCCCCTGCCGCCGCGCCTCACGCTCGCGCTCGAGCGGCGCCAGGCGTTGCGCTACGGTGAGAATCCCCAGCAGCGCGCCGCGCTGTACGCCACCGACGAGCCGCACGGCGTGCGTGATCTCGAGCAGCATCACGGCAAGGAGCTGTCGTTCAACAATCTGCTCGATGTGGACGCGGCGCTCGCCGCGGTGGCCCCGTGGACCGACCGGACGGCCTGCGCCATCATCAAGCACACGACACCCTGCGGGATCGCCCTCGGGGCGACCCCGGCCGAGGCGTACGCCCGCGCGCTCGCCACCGACCGGACGTCCGCCTTCGGCTCGGTCATCGCCTTCAACGTCGCCGTGGACCGGGCGACGGCGGAGGCGATGCGGGAGCTGTTCGTGGAGGTGGTCGTGGCCCCGCGATTCGACGACGCGGCGCTCGCCGTGTTCCGCCAGAAGGGGAATCTCCGGGTCGTCGCGCTCCCCGTGCCGCGGCCCGACGACCCGCCCGCGCTCGACTTCAAGCGCATCCGCGGCGGCTTCTTGGCGCAGGACCGGTTTCGCCCGGCGGGCGACGCAGGCTGGCGCGTGGCGACGCGGCGGCAGCCGACGACCGCGGAATGGCGCGATTTACGGTTCGCCTGGGCGGCCGTCGCGATGGTGAAGTCGAACGCGATTCTCCTGGCGAAAGACGAAGCGGCGATCGGTATCGGGGCGGGACAGATGTCGCGGGTGGACGCGTCGTTCCTGGCGGTGCACAAGGCCCGCCAGCAGGGGCACGATCCGGCGGGCGCCGTGTTAGCTTCCGACGCGTTCTTCCCGTTCGCCGACGGGATAGAAGAGGCCGCCGCGGCGGGCGTGCGCGCGGTGACTCAGCCGGGCGGCTCGGTGAGGGATGCGGAGGTGATCGCCGCCGCCGACACGCACGGCATGGCCATGGTGGTCACCGGCGCGCGCCAGTTTCGGCATTAGGGAGACGTCATGGCAACGACGCAGCACCCGCTCAAGCAGCAGCGTCGCGACCCAGCCGCGGCCGGCGACCGGTCGTCCGCGGCCGCCGGCGCCCCGGCCGCCGGGCGCGAGCCCCCGCCCTACCGCCTGGCCGCGCTCGTCTCCCTGGGCGCGCTGGCGCTGTACGTCCTCACCCTCGCGCCCACGACGCAGTTCTGGGACACGTCCGAGTACATCGCCGCCGCCTACGTGCTCGGGATCCCGCATCCGCCGGGAAACCCGTTGTTCGTGCTGATCGCGCACGTCTGGGGGCTGCTCCCGCTCGCGGCGGGGTACGCGGCGCGGATCAACCTGCTGGCGGCCACGACCAGTGCGGTCGCGGCCGGCTGCTGGTTCCTGATCGGCGAGCGCTGGCTGCGGAGCATCGTCCCGGCCGCGTGGCCCCGGCGGCTCGCCGCCATGGCGGGCGCGCTGCTGGCGGCGACCGCGTTCACGGTGTGGAACCAGTCGGTCGTGAACGAGAAGGTGTACACGCTGAGCCTGCTCTCCGTGGCCCTCGTCCTCTGGCTCATCGTGCGCTGGGACGACCAGCCCGCGGGGCAGTCGCACGACCACTACCTGCTCCTGATCGTGTACCTGCTGGCGCTCACGTCCACCAACCACATGATGGGCGTGCTCGTGGGACCGGTGGTGGCCGTCCTGCTCTTCCCGCCCCTGCGCGACCGGCGCCCTGACGACCCCGCGGGCCGCCGCGTGGAGTGGTCGAAGTTCCTCGTGTTCATGGCCGCGTACGCCCTGGTCGTGGGGTCGGGGCTCGAGAGCGTGACGCCGCTCAAGGCCGCTGCGGTGTTCTACATCGTCGCCCTGGCGTATGCCGTCCACGCCCGCAACTACGGCTTCGCGCTCGTCATGCTCGCCGTCGCGGTCGTCGGCGTCTCGCTCTACGCCGTTTTGCCGATCCGCGCCGCGCATTTCCCGGCGATCAACGAAGGCGAGCCGATCACGCGGGACGCCCTGTGGTCGGTGCTGACGCGCGAGCAATACGGCAAGCCGCCCGTCACCACGCGCCAGGCCACGTTCATCGCGCAGCTCGGGATGTGGTGGCAGTACTTCAGCTGGCAGTGGGGTCGCGACTTCAGCATCGGCGTGCAGCGCGGGCTGGCCCTGGTCTTCCTGTTCCTCGGCCTGCTCGGCGGCTGGCGCCACTGGCAGGCGGACCGGCGCTCGGCGCTCGCGATGACGTCACTCGTTTTCACGCTGACGTTCCTGCTCATCTTCTACCTGAACTTCAAGTACGGCTACTCCCAGTACCTCGACCGCCCGACCCTCGAGCGCGAGGTGCGCGAGCGCGACTACTTCTACCTGGGCTCGTTCGGGGCGTGGGGCGTGTGGGCCGGCATGGGGCTCGCCACCCTGATGGAGTGGGTGCAGCAGTGGCTCGCGCCGCGCGTCCCCGACGCCGGGCGCCGCTGGCGCTTCGCCACGCCCGTGCTCGCCCTCGCCCTGATCCCCCTCGCCGGCAATCGCCTCACCGCCCCGCGCGCCGGCGAGACGCTGGCCCGCGACTGGGCCTACGACCTGCTCCAGACCGTGGAGCCCTACGGCATCCTCGTCACGGCAGGCGACAACGACACCTTCCCCCTGTGGTACGCCCAGGAGGTCGAGGGCATTCGCCGCGACGTCACGGTGGTCAACCTCTCCCTCGCGAATACCGACTGGCACCTGAAGCAGCTGCAGCGCCGCCCGATCTACGATTTCGAGCCCGACCGTGCACCCGCGATCTACCGGGGGCGCACCTGGCCCAAGCCCACGGGCCGGCTGCTGAGCTTCTCCGACGAAGAGCTCGCCGCGTTGCAGCCCTACTACCTGCTGCAGGAGCGGCAGGTGGTCCGGCTGGGAGGCCTCGACGTGCTGCTCGACCCCCAGGTCATGGGGCGCTCCTACCTCGAGCGGGCCGACATCGCGGTATTACAGATCATCAAGGATCAGATGGGGAAACGGCCCATCGCCTTCTCACGCACGGTCGGGCTGTACGCCGACCAGTTCAACCTCACCGGCCACCTCGAGGGCCACGGCTTTGCGCGGGTCCTGCGTCCCACGCCGATCACGCCGTCCGACAGCATTCAGCCCCTGGCTCAGCTCGGCTTCGTCAACCTGCCGCGCAGCGCGACGCTCGCCTTCGAGGTGTACCACGGCGACACCGCCGCGCGGCACCGCCCGCGGGGCTGGGTGGACCATCCGTCGGAAGGGATCCTCACGCTCTACGGGCTGACCTATCAGACGCTGGCGCTGGGACTGCGCGAGCGGAATCCCCAGCTGGCCGCGCGCGCGCTGGTGCTGGCGGACTCGATCTACAAGAACACGTCGGTGCAGCTGGTCCCGCCAGCGGAAGCCCCGTAGCGGGAGCAGGGAGCGGGGAGCGGGGAGCGGGGAGCAGTACCCGACGGTGCGCCGCGAGCCGCACCGGCGCGGGCCGGGCACCGATAGGAACTGCTCTGTGCTCCCTGCTCCCCGCTCCTACGTCTCCCGCGCCGGCCCGCGCTCGACCACCTGCGGCATCACGGGCGCGCCCGGCATGAGCCGCTCCGCGCCCGCCACCACCACCTGCTCGCCGGCCTCGATCCCGGCGCGCACTGGAGGAGCCGGTGCTGCGCCTCGTTGCCCCGCGCTCCACGTCCTGCACCGTGAGCCCGCGCGCCGCGAGCGCGTCGGCCAATAACACGGCCCCCCGCTTGAGATCTGCTTGAAGCGCGCTCGCGACGGTGGCTGGTGAAAGGAGCCCCCATGCCCACCCGTGAGCTGAGCTTCATACTCGCCGAGCCCGAGCGCCGCCTGCTCCGCGCCGTCGCCCGCCGCCTCCCTCCCTGGCTCCACTCCGATCACCTGACGGTGCTCGGGGTGCTAGGGGCGATCGGCGCCGGGGCGGCCTACGCCCTCACGACCGCGCACGCCGCCTGGCTGTGGGCCGCGAGCGCGCTCCTCCTTGTCAATTGGCTGGGCGACAGCCTCGACGGCACCCTGGCCCGGGTGCGCCAGGTCGAGCGGCCGCGCTACGGCTACTATCTTGATCACCTCGTCGACGCCCTGTCCACCACCGCACTGGGCCTGGGGATCGGCCTCTCGCCCTACGTGGATCTCCGCATCGCGCTCGGCGGGGTGCTCGCCTACCTCGTCCTCTCCATCAACGTGTACCTCGAGTCCACGGTGCTCGGCGTCTTCCGGCTGGGCTACGGGCGCATCGGGCCGACGGAGGCGCGGCTCCTCCTGATCGCGGGCAACGCGCTCGCCGCGCTCGCGGGCCCGGCGGCCGTCGCGCGCGTCGCCAATCCGGTCGTCGTCGCGCTCCTCGCGCTGGTCGGGGTCGTTCTGCTGCTGCGGTGTGTCAGAAACCTCAGGCACCTGGCGAACGTGGAACCTCCTCCGTCCCTTTCCGTCCCTCTCCGTCCGTCTCCGTCCTAGGCGTCCCCCCCGATCGCCTCGATCGGATCGAGCCGCGCCGCGCGCCGCGCCGGATACCACCCGAACACGAGACCCACCGCCACGGCGAACACGATGGCGAGCGCCACGCCCGGCCGATGCACCGCGATGACGAAGTCGCGGCCGAACTGGCGGCTGATCGCCTCCGTGACGAGGATCAGCCCCGCCCCGCCCCCGATCCCCAGGACGGCGCCCAGGGAGGCGAGCGTCAGGGACTCGGCGAGAAACAGCTGCCGGATGTCGCCATCGGCGGCTCCCAGCGCCTTGCGGATACCGATCTCGCGTACGCGCTCGCGCACGGAGATCAGGAGTACGCTGAACAGCCCGATCCCGCCCACCACGAGCGTCACGCCCGCGATGGCGAACATCACGGCGTTCCACCCGCCGAGGATGTTGTCGGCCATGGCGAGGTCCTCGCGCACCTCGGCGGCCTCGTTCTCGATCTCGAAATCCTGGGCGCCGCCGTGCCGCTGGCGCACGAGCGCGCTGCCCGCGCGCAGCACGCGGCCGAATGGGGCGTCCGGCGCGGCGGTCACGAGCGCCATGGTGACGCGTCCCCCGCCCTCGCGATAGCGCGTCAGGTAGGTGTAGGGCACGTAGATCCGCCGCGCCACCCACGTGAAGTCCACCGGCGCGATCTTCACCTCGAGCGGCGCCACGACGCCGACGACGCGGAACCGCACCCCTTCGATCGCGATCGTCCGGCCCACCGGGTCCTGGCCGCCGAAGAGATCGCCCTTGAGCTCCGAGCCCACCACTGCCACGCGGGCGACACTCGTGACGTCGAGCGGCCGCAGGCTGCGTCCTCCCACGATGCGGTAGTGCCGCATCTCGAGGTAGCCCGCGTCCACGCCGTCCACGCGGATCAGCCGCTGGCCGGCGGGCGCCGTCACGACCATCTCTCCGCCCGGATTGCGCCCGTGGACCGAGACGACGCCCGGGAGCCGCCGCAGCGCCTCCAGGTCCGCGAGGCGCAGCCCGGGGTGCCGCAGCTCGGCGGCCGCGCGGGCGTCCTCCCGTGGCCCGCGGTCGACAATCCCGTAGCTGTTGGGGAATCCGAACGCCTCGAGGTCGCGGTAGGCCATCTCCTGCATCGCCCGGGAGAGCGATGTCATGGCGACGAGCGACGCGGCGCCGAACACGATCCCCGAGAGCGTGAGCAGCGAGCGCAGCGGGTGCGCCCGGATCTCGCGCAGCGCGTCCTCGACCAGCTCCACCGCCGTCCCGAGACGCGCCCTGAGATCAGCCATACCGCAGCGCTTCCACCGGGGAGAGCCGCGCGGCCCGCAGCGCCGGGTAGGCGCCCGCTGCCAGGCCCACCACCACCGCCGTGACGATCGCCACCGCGGCCATGGCGGGCGTCACGACCGCGGGCATCTGCATGAAGTGGGCGACCGTCCCGGTCAGGGCGGTGCCCAGGCCGAGGCCGAGCGCGCCACCGATGACGGTCACCATCACGACCTCGGCCAGCACGTGCGCGAAGATGCCCGGCGCCGTGGCGCCCAGCGCCATGCGCGTGCCGAACTCCCGCACCCGCTCCACCACGGAGGCGAGCAGGATGTTGGCGATGACGATGCCGCCCGTGAACAGCGACACCACGCCCACGACGAGGAAGATGAAGTTGAACAGCAGGAAGAACTGCACGTTGTCGTTGGCGCCCGCGCCCGAGGGACGGATGTCGAAATCCTCGACCCCGTGCCGCGCGAACAGCAGGCTGCGCACCTCCGCCTCGGCGGCGCGCCCGCCGTGCTGGCGCCGCGCTTTGAGGGTCAGGAACGACAGGCGATCGTTCGCGCTGAACAGCGAGACGGCCGTGGTGATCGGGATGTAGGCCCGCTCGTTGCGATACTCGAGCGCGTTGTCCTCCCAGGCGGCGAAGTAGAACTCCTCGCGCTGGAGCACGCCCACCACCGTGAAGTTCCGGTCGCCGATGCTCACCAGCCGCCCCAGCGCGCGCGGCGCGACGCCGAAGAGCGAGTCGGCGAACTTCCAGCCCAGCACCGCCACGCGGGCGCGCTGGCGCACGTCGAGGTCGCTCAGGTAGCGCCCCACGAGCGGCCGGATGTCGTTGATCACGGCGTAGTCCGGCACGGTCCCGATCACCTGGCCGGGGAAGTCGAGGGAGCCCGCGCGGTAGGGCAGCTCGCGCGCCCAGCCCGGGCTCACCGCGAACAGCGTCCGCGCGCGCTCCTTGAGGAACGCGGCATCGCGGAACGTCAACCGCCGCGATGCCAGCTCCCGCGGGCTGGGCCGCAGCGCCTGGTCGCGGTCCGACACGATGATCGTGCCGACGCCGCCCACCTCCTCGATGAACTGCCGCGTGAGCGTGCTCTGCCCGCCGAACAGCGCCAGCACGGTGACGATGCTGCCGGTCCCGAGCACCAGGCCGAGCAGCGACAGCAGCGTCTGGCCGAGGTGGCGGCGGGCCTCGTCGAGCCCGGCGAGCGCGGACTCGAGCAGGTTCACGCGACCACGCGCCCGTCGGCCATCTGGATCGTGCGCTGAGCCCGGGCGGCCACGCTCGTATCGTGCGTGACCAGGACGACCGTGTGCCCGGCCGCGTGCAGCTCTTCGAAGGTGCGGAGCACCTCGCCGCCCGCGCGGGAGTCGAGGTTGCCGGTGGGCTCGTCGGCCATGAGGATCGTGGGCGTGCCCACCAGGGCGCGGGCGATCGCGACCCGCTGGCGCTCGCCGCCCGACAGCTCGTCGGGGCGGTGGCCGATGCGGTGCTCCAGGCCCAGCCGCTCGAGCACCGCGCGCGCGCGCGCCCGCCGCTCGCCGCGGGGCACGCCACCGCGGTACTTGAGTGGCAGCGCGACGTTCTCCTCGACGTTGAGCCGCGGCATCAGGTTGAAGGTCTGGAAGACGAACCCGATCTTGCGGTTGCGCACCTGGGCGAGCCGCGCCCCGGACAGGCCGGCCACCTCCTCGCCGTCCAGCTGGTAGCGGCCCGACGTGGGCGTGTCGAGGCAGCCGAGGATGTGCATCAGGGTGCTCTTGCCGGAGCCCGAGGGACCGACGATCGCGACGAATTCGCCCGCCGCGACGTCGGCATCCACGCCGCGGAGGGCGGGGACGTCCACCTGGCCGAGGCGGTAGGTCTTCGTGAGCCCGCGGGCGGCGATCAGGGGCGCCACGCTAGCGCCGGGCGGGATTTGCCGCGCGCGCGGCTGCCACCTCGGGATCCTCCAGCGCCACCGAGTCGCCGAGCGCGAGGCCGCCGAGCACCTCGACAAAGGACAGGTCCCCGAGGCCGAGCGTGATGCGTGTCCGCTCGGGGCGGCCGTCCACCATCTTGAAGACCGTGGGTTGCCCCTCGGACAGGAACACGGCCTCGACGGGGATGCGCGGGACATCACGTCGTGACGGGCCGCTGATGCGGACGTTGGCCGTCATCCCAGGCCGGAGGATGCGGGTGCCGGCCCGCACGGCCACCTCGACGTCGAACACGCGGACGCGATCCTGAAGCCGGGCGGCCGGGGGCACGAGCCGCACGACTCCCCACGCGGTGTCGGCGGGGAACGCGTCCACGGTGAGCGCGACGCTGTCGCCCACGGCGACGCGGCCGATGTCGACCTCGTTCACCGCCGCCTTCACGCGGAGCGAGGAGAGATCGGCGATGGTGAACAGCTCCGTGCCGCCGCCGAACGCGCTGGTCCCGCCCACGACCGTCTCGCCCTGCTCGACCCCGCGCCGGATCACGACGCCGGGGGCGGGCGCCGTGATCCGCGCCCATTGCGCCGTGTCGCCCGCGGTGACGCCGCTCTGCTCGAT
>Ga0187892_10007492_pt1 | contig 15522 bp, 14 predicted proteins | sample MA1701073metaG_FD_139345 | JGI IMG/M metagenome (GOLD analysis project Ga0187892, IMG submission 139345) | Bio-ooze microbial communities from a basaltic lava cave in the Kipuka Kanohina Cave System on the Island of Hawaii, USA - MA170107-3 metaG ... | reverse complement strand
CTCGACCACGCGGCTGATCAGCCCGAGCCGCGCGGCCTCCTCGGCCGGGATCGGGTCGCCCGTGAGCAGCAGCTCCATCGCGCGCGCCCACGGCAGCTGGCGCGGGAGCCGCACCATCGAGCCGCCGCCCGGCACGAGGCCGCGCTGCACCTCGGTGAGGCCGAAGCGCGCGTGCGGCACGGCGAGGCGGATGTCGCAGGCGAGCATCACCTCGCAGCCGCCGGCGAGCGCGTCTCCGTTCACGGCGGCGATGATCGGCTTCCAGAGCTCGAAGGTCTTGAGGAGCGCCACGAAAGAGAGCCCGGGGTCGGCGAGGAGCCGCCGGTCCCACTCGTTCTCGGGCTTCCTGGCTCCGGTCCAGAGCGGGAGGAGGAGGCGGAGGTCGCCGCCCGAGGTGAAGGCGTCGGCGCCGGCTCCGGTGAGCACCGCCACGCGGAGCGCGGGGTCGTCGCGAAACTCGGTCCACGCGTCGGCGAGCCGGCAGAACGCCTCGGGGCTGAGCGCGTTCTTCGCGTGCGGTCGGTTCAGCGTGATCCAGGCGACGCCGTCGCGCTTGTCGAACAAGAGGTCGGGCATGCGGCGCAGGCTACCGTACGCTGCGGCTCGGGGACGGAGGGCGAGGCATGCCGCTCTGGGCGGCGGTCCCGATTCTCTCGGTGGATGATCTCGCGGGCGCGCTCGACGAGTACCAGCGCGTCTTCGGCTTCTCGAAGAACTGGGTCTGGGGCGATCCGCCGGAGCTCGCGAGCGTCTGCCGGGACCGCGTCGAGCTGAACCTCGCGCAGCGCGGGAAGCTCGGGCCGGCGGGCGCGTCCCAGATCTATCTCCAACTGAGCGGCATCGACGCGATCTGGGAGGAGCTGAGGCGCGCCGGCGCGGAGGTCGCGGTGGAGATCGCCGACCGCGTGTACGGCATGCGCGACTTCTCCGTCCGTGACGCGAGCGGCAACCGGCTCGACCTCGGCGAGCCGCTCGACTCCGTGCGCGCCCCGCGGCCGGCGGCGAGCGACCTCAAGGTGTTCGTGCCGGCGAAGGACTTCGCGCTGTCGCGGCGCTTCTACGCGGCGCTCGGCTTCCACGAGAACTGGGCGGAGGGCGACCTCGCCGAGTTCGAGCTCTGGGGCCATCGCTTCCTGCTCCAGAACTACTACCAGCCGGACTGGGCCGGGAACTTCATGCTGCACGTCCGCGTCGACGACGCGGCGGCATGGAGGCGACACGCCGAGGCCGTGATCGCGAGCGGCGACTACCCGGGTACGAAGGCGGAGGGCCCGCGCGAGGAGTCGTGGGGCTTCCGCGTCACCTACGTATGGGACCCGTCGCGCGTGCTGCTCCACTTTGCCGAGCCGCTCGTGCGCCCGGTGTGAGAGACTGTCTGCGGCGCGCCGGAGTTCTGCATGTCTCCCACCGTCTGGATCGTGCTGCTCTGGATCGGCTTCACGGTCACGCACCTCGGCCTCGCGAGCGTGCGCGTCGAGCCGAGGCTCCGCGCGCGGATCGGGGACGCGGCGTTCCTCGCGCTTTACTCGGTGATTGCGCTCGCCCTCTTCGTGCCGCTCATGACGATCTACTTCGGGAACCGGCACGCGGGACCGTGGCTCTGGACGGTGCAGGTCGGCCCGGTGCTGCGCGTGTTCCTCTACCTCGGCATGACGCTCGGCCTGGTGCTCGCGGTGGGCTCGCTGCTCAAGCCGAGCCCGGCGTCGATCGTGCCGGGCGGGACGAGCGAGGTGCGCGGCGTCTACCGCGTGACGCGCCATCCCCTCGTGCTCGGCCTCGCGATCGTCTGGGCGCTCCACCTGATCCCGAACGCGAGCACGGCGGACGTCGCGTTCTTCGGCGGCTTCCTGCTCTTCTCGCTCGCGGGGGCACGCCATCAGGATCTGCGGAAGCTCCACTCGGGAGACCCGCAGCTCCGCGAGTTCATCGCCGCCACCTCGTTTCTGCCCTTCGGCCGCGGCGTCTCCGGCCTCGTCGAGCTCTCGCCGCTCGTGATCGTGCTCGGTCTGCTGCTGGCACTCGGCGCGCGCTGGCTCCATCCCCAGCCGCTCTGGCCGTAGCGGCCTAGGACGTCGGCCCGGCCAGGAACTCCGACACCAGCCGCATCGTGCGCGGATCGTTGCCGCAGGCCTCGATGTGGCTGGCGCCCTCGATGACCTCGAAGCGCGCGCCCGGGATCAGGGAGGCGAGGCGGCGCGGGCCATCGACGCCGATCGCCTTGTCGAGGCTCCCGGCGACGACCAGGGTCGGGAGCCGGAGGGAGCGCGCCTCCTCCGTGACGTCGATCTTCCCGAACGCCTCGCTGGAACCGGCGTAGGCGGCTCCGTCGCCGGCGACCGCGAAGAAGTGCAGCAGGATGCGGCGCTCCACCTCGTTCGCCTCCGGGGCAACGAACTCGACGAGCATCGCGCGCGTGATCGGGGACTCCCAGCTGCTGCGCATGGCGGAGATCCAGGCCTCGGCGAGAGCGGGCGTCATCGAGGGCGAGCGGGCGCCGCTTCGGGCGCTGCTTCCGGGGCCGGCGCCGCCGCAGGCGAGCACGAGGCGCGAGACGCGCTCCGGATGGCGTGCCGCATAGGCCACGACTGTCGGCGTGCCGGCGGAGCCGCCGGCGAGATCGAAGCGTTCGAGCCCGAGCGCGTCCACGACCGCCTCGACGTCGCGCACGCGCGCGTCGAGCGAGAAGTCGCTCACGCTTCGATCCGAGAGGCCGAAGCCGCGCCCGTCGAAGCGCACCACGAGGTGGTCGCGCGAGTGCCAGGCCAGCGCGCCGGCCTGATCGTAGAGCGGGCTCCCCAGCCCTTCGGTGAGGTGCGTCGCCCAGCCGAGCACCAGCACGAGGGGTGGCCCCGCGCCGCTCGTCGCGTAGGCGATGCGGACGCCGTCGCTCGTGGTGGCGAAGCCGATCTCCTGCTCGAGCGGGTCGCCGATCCAGCGCGGGAGCTGGAGCGCGACGCCCGCGAGGATCGCCACCCGGTTCGGCACGGCGACCGCGGCGAGCAGCGCGAGCCCCGCGGCGAATCCGAGCGCAATCCGCCGTCTGCGTGCGAGGCGCGACTTGCGCGGCTGCGCCCCGCCGGCCGCCGAGAGCGCGTACACCGCGACCGGCGCGCCGACGTTCTTGAGCGCGACGGAGCCGCGCGGCGTTGCGCGCAGCTGCGAGCGGCTCCGCACCATCTGCCAGACGGGTTCCGAGACGCAGATGCCGCCGGGCTCCGCGAGCGGGCGGATGCGGGCCGCCACGTTCACGCCCTCGCCGATCACCTCACCGCCGCGGCGTAGCACGTCCCCGAGGTGGATCCCGATGCGTAGACGCAGCTCCGCCTCTTCGCGCAACGCCGCTTGGAGCGCGAGCGCGCAGTCCACGGCCGCGAGCGCGCTCGCGAACACCGAGAGCGTCTCGTCGCCGGGCGCGTCCACCACCTCGCCGCCGTGCGCGGCGACCTGCTCGCGCACCCGTTCGCGGTGGCGATCCCGTACGCGGACGGCCGCGGCCTCGTCGCGCTCGGTGAGCGCCGTGTAGCCCACCACGTCCGTGAACAGGATCGCGAGCAGCTGGCGCTGGCCCGCAGGCTCCGCCATGGCACGAGTGTGACGCGGACGCTTGGCCTTCGCTGCCCCGGGCCGCTAGGAGCGCGGCTGCCAGGGCTCCGAGAAGAACCAGTCGAGCGCCTCCTGCTGGAAGGTGCCCGAGGGCCAGTGGCGGCCGCCCTGGTCGACGCGGAACGTGACGTCGCAGCCGAAGGCCTCGAGCTGCTCGCGCATCGGCACCGCGACCTGCTCGAACGGGAAGAGTTCGTCGTGGGTGCCGTACTCGACGAGCACCGCGGGGCGCCGGACGCCGGGCGCCGCGGCCTCGTTCTCGATCGCGACGAAGCCCGCCGCCCAGCCCATCACGGCGCGGAACAACTCGGGGTTAGAGAGGCCGACCGAGAGCGCATAGCTCGCGCCGTCGGAGTAGCCGAGGAGGCCGAGCCGCCCGGCGTCGATCGGGTAGCGCCGGAAGATCAGGTCGTAGGCGTACTCGAAGAAGTCGAGGTCGGGCCGGCCCGACGGCGCGCCGCCCGCCGCCGCGGCCTCGGCGCCCTGCGTCGCGGCGGTGATGAGATCCCACGTCCCGTGGAAGGAGCGCGGGATCAGGAAGAGCGCCTGCCGGCGCTCCGCCTCGTCGCGGAAGGCCTTCATCAGGAGCTCTTCGCGGCGGCCGGCGCCGTGCAGCACCGCGAGGAGCGGATAGCGGCGCGCCGGGTCGATCTCGTCCGGCGTGAACAGGGCCGCGCGCTGCGGGCCGCGCTCGATCCACACGAGTCCGGTCGGGAGCTCGTCCACCGGCTCGGGCGCCTTCGGTGCGATGCGCAGCTTGAGCGAGTCCACGCCGCGCTAGCATGCCACTTTTCCAGCGAGGTGCCGGAGGGGGAACGTGACAGACTTCGACTTTGCGACGGTGAACGAGACGATCGCGGCGGCGATCCCGGACCGCGAGGCGCTGGTCTGGCGCGACCGGCGCCTGACGCACCGCGTGCTCGCCGAGCGGAGCCGCCGCTTCGCGAACTTCCTGCTCTCGCGCGGGCTCCGCGTCTCGCAGGAGCGCGCGCGGCTCGCCGGCCACGAGTCCGGCCAGGACCACCTCGCGATCTACCTCTACAACGGCAACGAGTACGTCGAGGCGATGCTCGGCGCCTGGAAGGCGCGCGTGGCGCCGCTCAACGTGAACTACCGCTACGTGGCCGAGGAGCTCACCTACCTGTTCCAGAACTCGCGCGCGAAGGCGGTGATCTACCAGGCCGAGTTCGCGCCGCACGTCGCCGCGATCCGCTCGGCGCTCCCCGAGCTCAGCGTGCTGATCCAGGTGGCCGACGACTCCGGCAACGCGCTGCTGCCCGGGGCGGTCGACTACGAGGAGGCGCTCGCGGCGGCCTCCGCGGCGCCGCCGGCGGTCACCGCCTCGCCCGACGACCTCTACATCCTCTACACCGGCGGCACGACCGGCATGCCGAAGGGCGTGCTCTGGCGCTCGGCCGACATCTACGCCTCCGCGATGGGCGGGCGGAAACTCGACGCTGGCGAGCTGACCTCGCTCGAGGAGATCGCCGCGTGTGCGACGAACGGACCGCGCCTGCGCACCCTGGACGGCCCGCCGCTCATGCACGGCGCCGCGCAGTGGGGCCTCTTCATCAACCTGGGCATGGGCAACACGGGCTTCTTCCCGGACGAGAACAAGAAGCTCGATCCGGCGGACTTCCTGCGCACGCTCGAGCGCGAGAAGATCAACTCGATCACGATCGTGGGCGACGCCTTCGCGCGGCCGCTGCTCGACGAGATGGCGCGCGGCAAGTACGACCTGTCGAGCCTGCTGATCGTCGGCTCGGGCGGCGCGCCGCTCTCGGCGCTGAACAAGCGCGAGTTCCTCGAGCGCCTCCCCCAGGTCACCGTGCTCGACTCGATCGGCTCCTCCGAGACGGGCATGCAGGCGAGCAACCCGAGCAACAAGCAGACGGGCGTCTCGACGGGCGACTTCAAGCCGCTGGCGGGCGCGGGCGTCGTGTCCGCCGACCTCACGCGCGTGCTCGCGCCGGGCGACGACGAGCTGGGCTGGTTCGCACAGAAGGGCCGCGTGCCGCTCGGCTACTTCCGCGACGCCGAGAAGACCGCGAAGACCTTCCCCGTGATCGACGGCGTGCGCTGGTCCGTCCCCGGTGATCGCGCGCGCTACCGCGCGGACGGTTCGATCGAGGTGCTCGGGCGCGACTCGGTCACGATCAACTCGGGCGGCGAGAAGATCTTCGCCGAGGAGGTCGAGCACGCGCTCAAGCACCACCCGGCCGTGTTCGACGCCGTGGTGGCGGGGCGGCCGAGCGAGCGCTGGGGCCAGGAGGTGGTGGCGGTCGTCCAGCTCCGGCCGGGTGCCAGCACCACGCCCGCGGATCTACTCGCGGAGTGCGGCAAGCACATCGCCCGCTACAAGCTCCCGAAGCAGTTCGTGTTCCGCGAGCGCATCCAGCGCAGCCCGTCGGGCAAGGCCGACTATCGCTGGGCGAAGGAGCAGGCGGAGAAGGGATGAGCGCCGCCGGTCCCATCGGCTTCGTCGGCACGGGGACCATCGGCGCGCCGATGGCGCAGCGGCTCCTCGACGCGGGCCACGCGCTCGTGGTGTGCGACCGCGTGGAGGCGGCGACCGCGCCGCTCGTCGCGGCGGGCGCCGCGCGCGCGGCGAGCCCGCGCGAGGTGGCGGCGGCGTGCCGCGTTGTGTTCACCTCGCTCCCCGGCCCGCGCGAGGTGGAGGAGGTCGCGACCGGCCGCGACGGGCTCCTCGCGGCCGCACGCGCGGGCGACGTGCACGTCGATCTCTCGACCAGCGCGTTCGACGCGGTGCGCGCTCTCGCGGCGCGCGAGGCCGCGAGTGGCGTCCACCTGATCGACGCGCCCGTCTCGGGCGGCGCAGCGGGCGCCGCGCAGGGCACGCTCACCGTGATGGCGAGCGGCGAGCAGAGCGCCTTCGAGCGCGTCGAGCCGCTCCTCGGCGCCTTCGGCAAGAACGTCTTCTACCTGGGCGAGTCTGGGAACGGCACGCTCACCAAGCTCGTGAACAACGCCATCTTCCTCTGCGGCGGTCTCCTCGTGCAGGAGACCTTTGCGCTGGCGGCGAAGGCGGGCCTCGACCCGAACCGCCTGCTCGAGGTCGTGTCGAAGAGCAGCGGCGCCGCGTATGCGGGCCTCGCGAAGCTCCTGCTCGGCCGCGGCTTCGACAACGCCTTCTTCCAGCTCGCGCTCGCCGAGAAGGACGTGGGCCTCGCGCTCGCCTCGGCCGAGGGCCTCGGCGTGCCGATGCCCGTGATCGCGGCCGCGCACGCCACATACGCGCGCGCGCTCGAGCTCGGTCTCGGCAAGAAGCTCTTCGCGGCGACGCTCCTGGCGATCGAGGACGCCGCGGGCGTCGAGGTGCCGAAGCTGTCCCCCGGCTAGCCGAGCCGGTGGATCGCAGACGTCACCGCCACGGCGCGCGTGCCCCTCGACGAGGCGTAGCTCGCGCGCCGCCGCCGGCGTGAGGCGCGCGACAGGCGGGCCTTGCGCAGGGTGGTGGAGTTGCTCGCCGTCTACGTGATCCTCGGGCTCGCTTGCTTCTTCGCGCCCGGCGGGGCGCCGAGCTGAGGAGGCTCGATGGACAGGGCACGCTGGTCGACGCACGCTCCGCCGGGGTCACATACAATCCTCGAGTCGGATGATCGAGGGGGACAGGCGAGGAGGAGATGATGCAACGGACGAGGATCCACGTGACGACCCTGCTGCTCGCGGTGGCCCTGGCGTCGCTGGTTGCACCGCACGCCCTGGCGGCCAGCCGCGAGGAGCTCGAGCGGGACGCCGGCCTCGCCCTGAAGAACCTCTACGCCAAGAACGACGCGGCGCGGCTGCTCGGCCAGAAGGCGAGGGCCGTGCTCGTTTTTCCGAACATCGTCAAGGCGGGCTTCATGTTCGGCGGCCAGGTGGGCAACGGGGTCCTCATGAAGCAGGGGAGGACGGCCGGCTACTACAACTCCGTCGCCGCGTCGTACGGCCTCCAGGCCGGCCTCCAGGTGTTCGGCTATGCGCTCTTCTTCATGAACGACAAGGCGCTCGCCTATCTCGACAAGAGCGACGGCTGGGAGATCGGCGTGGGTCCGAGCATCGTCGTGGTGGACGCGGGCGTCGGCGCCACGCTCAACAGCACGACCATCACGCACGACGTCTACGCCTTCATCTTCGATCAGAAGGGACTGATGGCGGGCATTGGCATCCAGGGTTCCAAGATCACGAAGATGTCCAAGTAGGGGGCTGACACCATGTCGAAGCTACGCCTCGTGCTCGCAGCCGTTCTCGTCCTCGGCCTCTCCGCTGCGGCGCTGCGCGCCGCAGAGCCGCCGGCCGGTGGGGCAGCGGAGGCCAGCCTGGACGTCCTGCTGAACGCCATCCAGTCCAATCGCAAGGCCTTTGTCGCTGCGAATCTCAAGCTGACCGACAGCGAAGCCGCCGGGTTCTGGCCGGTCTACGATCGCTATGCGAAGGAGATCGCCGCTCTCGGAGATCGACTCGAGGCGGTCGTCCAGGACTACACTGCGAGCTTCAACGATCTCTCCGACGACAAGGCCATGAAGCTGGTCGCGGAGTACCTCGCCATCGAGGGCGATCGCGTCGCCGTGAAGCGCGCCTACGTCGACCAGTTCGCGAAGAGCCTGCCCGGTCGCAAGCTCGCCCGCCTCTACCAGATCGAGAACAAGATGGACGCAGTGATCCGCTACGACCTCGCCGAATCGATCCCGGTGATCGAAGAGCAGGGCAGCGGCCGCGCTCCCAACCCATGAAGAGCGTGTTCAGCTTGTTGCCGTCGAGATCGCGGAAGTAGCCGGCGTGGAAGCCGTCGCCAGGCCCGCATCAGCGCCGGGCCGCGGTGCGGACAGGCGCGTAGACGACGACGTTTCGCACGGTCGATCCTCCGAGGGGTGGGCGCGGCCCGGAGCAAGCGCCGTGCCGGGCCGGGCGCTCGGACAGAACGACTGCGATTTCGCGGACCTGGGCGGAGCGACAGGGGTGGCGTCAGAAGCTTTGGTCAAATGCGACGGATTATTTCCGTCTCCTATTGACGAGAATCCAGTAAATGACACGGTATCGGGCCAGCCCGAGGAGCCCGCATGGCCCAGCCCCCGTCCCTCCTGCTGCACGTCTGGCGCGAAGCGTGCCAGCACATCGATCTCGCCGAGGCCGCCCTGCGCATCTTCCCCCTCCTCGCAGAGGCGCTCCCGCTCGCACGGCTCGTGGTTCGCGAGCTCGACCTCGCGCGCCACACCGTGGAGACGCTCGCGACCGTACCCCCCGAGCCCGACGCCGCCTCGCGCAGCGAGCTGAACGCCGAGGAGCTCGACGCGATCCTGGCCTGGTGCCGGGCCGGCGCGCTCGAGCACGCCACCGCGTCGGTCTGGGCGCGCCGCCTGCCGGGCCTGCTGCCGCCCGACGCGGAGGGAGACGTGCTGGTCGGGCCGCTGCTCTCGCCCGAGGAGCCCCGCGGCCTGCTCGTGCTCACGGCCCGGCGCGGTACGCGCTTCGGCGCCGAGCACGAAGCCCTGGCGCGCGCGCTCCTCGAGCCCTTCTCCGCCGCGCTCGAGAACGATCGGCGCGTGCGCATGCTCTCGGCCGTGCGCGAGGCCGCGCACGCGGAGCGCCAGGCGCTCCTCTCGAAGCTCGGCCGCAGCGAGGCCAGCGAGACGATCGTCGGCGCCGACGCGGGCCTCCGCCCGGTGCTGGAGCGCGTCGCGCTCGTGGCGGGGCTCGACGTCCCGGTGCTCGTGCTCGGCGAGACGGGCTCCGGGAAGGAGGTGGTGGCGCGCGCCATCCACACGCGCTCGCGCCGCGCCTCGGGCCCCTTCCTGCGCGTGAACTGCGGCGCGATCCCGCCCGGCCTCGTCGACTCCGAGCTCTTCGGCCACGAGCGCGGCAGCTTCACGGGAGCGCTCGCGGAGCGGCGCGGCTGGTTCGAGCGCGCCGACCGCGGGACGCTCTTCCTCGACGAGATCGGCGAGCTCCCGCTCGAGGCGCAGGTGCGCCTGCTGCGCGTGCTCCAGGACCACACGCTCGAGCGCATCGGCGGCCACCGGCCGATCCCGGTGGACGTGCGCATCGTCGCGGCCACGCACCGCGACCTCCAGACGCTGATCGCGGAGGGCCGCTTCCGCGAGGATCTCTGGTACCGGATCGCGATCTTCCCGATCCAGCTCACGCCGCTGCGCGACCGCGTGGAGGACATCCCGGCGCTCGCGAACCACTTCGCCCTGCGCGCGGCGCGGCGCTTCGGGTTGCCGCCGCAGCTGCCCTCACCCGACGACCTCGCGCTCCTGGTCGCGTACCCGTGGCCGGGGAACGTCCGCGAGCTGATCGCCGTGCTGGAGCGCGCTGTGATCCTCGGGAACGGCGAGCGGCTCGAGCTGACGAAGGCGCTCGGCGTGGCGCCCGCGGCGGTGGCCCCTCTGTCCCGCGCGGCAGCGCGCGGCGTCGAGGAGCCCTTCCTCCCGCTCGACCGCGCGATGGCGCGACACATCGAGGCCGCGCTCGTCCGGACGGGCGGACGCGTCGAGGGCCCGCGCGGCGCAGCCGCCCTGCTCGGCATCAACCCCCACACGCTGCGTGCGCGGATGCGGAAGCTCGGCGTCGACCCGCGGCGTCATCGCGCGGGCTGAGGGGTCCCGCGGGCGCCGCCGAGCGAACCCCACGGGCCGACCCATCACATGTGACGGACCGTGTCATTTGCTGGCCGGGGGATGCGGAGCGCGCGCTTCGGGCCGGGCACGCGGGTTGCTCCGGCCGCGACGCATGCACCGACACCCCGTGCGTCCCCTCGTGTGTCTGGTCCTCGCTGCCCCGCTCCTCGCCCTCGCCTGCGGCGAGAGCCGCGAGGCGGCCGCGCCGTCCGCCGTCCGCCTCGGCTACTTCGCGAACGTCACGCACGCGGCCGCGCTGGTCGGGGTCGCGCAGGGCTTCTTCACGGAGGCGCTCGGCCCGGGCGTGACGCTCGAGACGCGCACCTTCAACGCCGGGCCCGAGGCCGTCGAAGCGCTCTTCTCCGAGGCGCTCGACCTCACCTACATCGGCCCGAACCCCGCGATCAACGCCTTCGCGCAGTCGAACGGCGATGCGATCCGCATCGTGGCGGGCGCGACGTCGGGCGGGGCGGCGCTCGTGGTGGCGCCGGGGATCGAGAAGCCCGCCGACCTCGTCGGCAAGAAGCTCGCGACACCACAGCTCGGCAACACGCAGGACGTCGCGCTCCGCTTCTGGCTCCTGCAGCAGGGCCTCTCCGCGAGCCTCGAGGGCGGTGGCGACGTGTCCGTGCTGCCGCAGGCGAACGCGCAGGCGCTCGAGACGTTCCGCGCGGGCGAGATCCAGGGCGCCTGGGTACCGGAGCCGTGGGCCACGCGCCTCGTGCTCGAAGGCGGTGGACGCGTGCTCGTGGATGAGCGGAGCCTCTGGCCGGACGGGAAGTTCGTCACGACGCACGTGGTGGTCCGCACGCGCTTTCTCGAGGCGCATCCCGAGCTCGTCGCCGCCGTGCTGCGCGCGCACGTGCGCGCCGTCGACTTCGTGAACGCGGAGCCGGCCCGGGCGCGCGAGATCGCGAACGCGGCCATCGTGAAGCTCGTCGGCAAGGGGCTCCCCGCCGAGGTCATCGAGCGCGCCTGGGGCAACTTCGCGTTCACCATCGATCCGCTCGCCGCCTCGCTCCGGAAGTCGGCCGAAGACGCCGCGGCCGTGGGCCTGCTCGAGCCCGTGGCGCTCGACGGCATCTACGCGCTCGGCCCGCTGAACGAGATCCTCGCCGCGGCCGGCCGGCCGCCGCTCACGCCGTGATGCGCATGGCAGCCGTGACGCCCGCCGCGACCGGGAGCTCCGCCGCGATCCGCATCCGCGACGTCTCGCAGACCTACCACGGCGGTCAGAGCGCGATCCAGGCGCTCGACCGCGTCTCGCTCGACGTCGCGCAGGGCGAGTTCGTCTGCCTGCTCGGCGCCTCGGGCTGCGGCAAGAGCACGCTCCTCAACCTGATCGTGGGCCTCTACGAGATCACCTCGGGCACGATCGACGTCGCCGGCCGGCGCGTCGCGATGGTGTTCCAGGAGCCGGCGCTCTTCCCCTGGCTCACCGTGCGGAAGAACGTCGAGCTCGGCATGCGCCTCCGCGGCATCGGAGCGGCCGAGCGGCGCGCGCAGGCGCTCGCGCTCCTCCGGCTCGTGCACCTCGAGGGCTTCGCCGAGCGCCGCCCGCACGAGCTCTCCGGCGGCATGCGCCAGCGCGTCGCGATCGCGCGCGCGCTCGCCCAGGAGGCGGACGTGCTCCTGATGGACGAGCCCTTCGGCGCGCTCGACGCGATGACGCGCGACGTGCTCCACGACGAGCTCGAGGCGATCTGGTCGCGCACGGGCCTCACGGTCGTGTTCGTGACGCACAACGTCCGCGAGGCGGTGCGGCTCGGCGATCGCGTCGTGCTGCTCTCGAGCCGCCCCGGCCGCGTGGTCGCGGAGTTCCCCGTCGCGCTGCCGCGACCGCGCCGGAGCGACTCGGTGGCGGTCGCCGAGGTCGCCGCGGGCATCACCGAGCGGCTCCGCGCGGAGGTGCGTCGGCATGGCCGATGAGCGCCAACCCCTCAGCGAGCCGCGCTCGCTCGAAGCCGAGCTCGAGGGGCTCGATGCACTCGACGCACCGCGCGTCGAACCCGAGCGCCGGCTACCGGCGCTGTGGAACGCCGTCTGGCCGAAGCTCCTCGCGGCCGCGCTCGTGCTCGTGCTCTGGCAGCTCGTGGTCTCGAGCGGCTGGCGTCCGAGCTACGTGCTGCCCGGCCCGGCGCGCGTCTTCCAGGAGCTCGCGGAGCTGCTGCCGACCGCGAAGTTCTGGTCGGCCGTCGGCACCACGCTCCGCCGCGCGGTCACCGGCTTCGCGCTCGCGATCGCGATCGGCACCGTCCTCGGCGTGCTGGTCTCGCGGAGCCGCGTGCTGCGCCGCGCGTTCGGCTCGTTCATCACCGGGCTCCAGAGCATGCCGTCGATCGCGTGGTTCCCGTTCGCGATCCTCGTCTTCCAGCTCTCCGAGGCCGCGATCCTGTTCGTGGTCGTGCTCGGCGCCTCGCCCTCGATCGCGAACGGGCTCGTCAACGGCATCGACCACATCCCGCCGCTGCTGCTCCGCGCCGGGCGCGTGCTCGGCGCGCGCGCTCTCGCGAGCCTGCGCCACGTGGTGCTGCCGGCCGCGCTCCCGGGCTATGTGGCGGGGCTCAAGCAGGGCTGGGCCTTCTCGTGGCGCTCGCTGATGGCGGGGGAGCTGCTCGTGATCATCGAGACCCGCCCCGCGCTCGGGAGCCAGCTCCAGTTCGCGCGCGAGCTCTCCGACGCCCCGGGCCTGATCGCGCTGATGCTCGTCGTGCTCGCGATCGGGATCTTGATCGACGGCCTCGTGTTCGCCGCCGTCGAGCAGCGGATCCGCCGTCGCCGCGGTCTCGTCGAGGTGGGCACAGGGGGCTGAGTCCCCGCGGGCGCGCCGAGGTGGAAGAAGACGACTTCCCTCCGCGTGGAAGGAGCTTTCCCTTCGGGCTGTGCTCGCGTTCCTGCTTTCGAGCAGAATCGCGGGGTTACGTGTCTGCCTTGCCCGGGCACGTGCCTTGCAGCAGAGTGGGCCCGAAAGGGCACCCCGATGCTCCAACGCCTCCTGCGCCCCGCCGTCCTGACCGCGCTCGTCGCGCTCACCGCTGCGCCGGCCTTCGCGGTCACGATCTTCCAGGAGGACTTCAACGGCTACACGTCGTTCCCGAGCCAGAACCCGAGCGGGGACTTCGTGAACCTCGGGTTACCGAAGCCTTCCGAGGGCTCCAGCGAGACGTGGTACGGCATCCGCTTTGAGAACTCCGGCGAGTCCGTGAGCTCGATCGACAACGACCTGTTCGTCCAGAAGTGCGGCGACTTCGTCGGCAGCAACTGCCACCTCGCGTCGGGCTCCGGCAACAAGACGCCGGTCGGCCGCTTCGAGGACGATGCCGGCATCATGCTGAAGATCAGCACGGTCGGCTTCGAGAACGTGACCCTGAATTTCGACTGGCGCACGTTCGGAGCCGAGTCGACCGACCGCTTCCGCGTCGGCTACTACGCCGCTCCCTCCCCGATCCCGCTCACCACCATCGGCGGGAGCGGCTACGCGAACCTGAGCGCTTCGTACTCCTGGTCTTCGACGTGGACGCAGCTGTTCAGCGGCGGCGCGACGGCGCCGTTCCAGGCGGGCCCGACCCTGAATCTGCCTGGTGGCGTCGAGCACCTCTACGTGGTGTTCTGGCTCGACAACGGCGAGGGCGACAACGGCAAGGTGGACAACGTCGTCATCCAGGGCGACGTGGTGCCGGAGCCGGCCGCCGCGCTCCTGCTGCTGGCCCCCCTCGGCTGGCTGATCGCGCGCCGCTCCCACTAGCGCGCCGCTCCCTCGCGCTCGCTGCGACGAGGGGCCCCGTGTGTGCGCGCGCCGGCCGCGCCGTACACTGGCGCGACCCAGCAAGGGAAGGGCGCGCCATGAAGCTCCTCTGGTTCCATCTGATGCCGTACACGGAGCTTCCGGACGACTTCAAGCGCCGGCATCCGTCGGTCTGGGTGGACATCGCGCCCGAGCTCTTCGATCCGACGCGCGCGCACGCGATGTACAACGACTTCCTCGACGAGCTCGAGCACGCCGCCGAGCTCGGCTTCGACGGCATCTGCTGCAACGAGCATCATCAGAACGCGTACGGCCTGATGCCGTCGCCGAACCTGATCGCCGCCGCGCTGGCGCGCCGCACCCGCGACGCCGCGCTCTGCGTGATGGGCAACTCGCTCGCGCTCTACAACCCGCCGACCCGGGTGGCCGAGGAGTTCGCGATGCTCGACGTGATCTCGGGCGGGCGGCTCATCGCGGGCTTCCCGGTCGGGACGCCGATGGACACCTGTTTCGCGTACGGGCAGAACCCGAGCCAGCTGCGCGAGCGCTACCACGAGGCGCACGACCTGATCCTGAAGGCGTGGAAGACCGACCAGGTCTTCGCCTGGAACGGCCGCTACAACCAGCTCCGCTACGTGAATCCCTGGCCGCGGCCGATCCAGAAGCCGCACCCGCCGATCTGGATCCCTGGCGGCGGCTCCGTCGAGACCTGGCGCTGGTGCGCCGAGCTCGACTACGTCTACGCGTACCTCTCCTACTTCGGCTACAAGCTCGGCGAAGCCACCATGCACGGCTTCTGGGAGGAGATGGACCGCCTCGGCAAGGACCGGAACCCCTTCCGCGCCGGCTTCCTCCAGTTCGTGGGCGTCGCGGAGACGCGCGAGGAGGCGCTCGACCTCTACACCGAGCCGGCGCTCTACTTCTACGACCGCTGCCTGCACGTCGACGCGCGCTATGCGCAGCCGCCCGGCTACATGAGCGAGGCCACGATCCGCGCGCGCGTGAAGTCGCAGGTGGTGCAGGCCGCCGCCCGCACCGCGACCGACTCCGAGGCCTACGGCCGCCCGGCCTTCGAGGAGATCGTCTCGAAGGGCTACGTGATCATCGGGAGCCCCGACGAGGTGGCCGAGCAGCTCCGCGAGGTCGCCGTGAACCTGAACGTCGGCCAGCTCATGCTGCTGCTCCAGTTCGGCAACATGAGGAAGGACCTGGTCTTCCACAACACGGAGCTGTTCGCGAAGCGCGTGGCGCCGCAGCTCATCGGGCTCTTCGAGGACGAGTGGGAGAACCGCTGGTGGCCGAAGCCGCTCGCGGCCGCGAAGCGCGCGGTGCCGCGGAGCATCGGATGAAGGCCAGGCTCTCCAGGCGGTCGGTTCGCGTGCGCGGGGAGAAGGTTCGCGTCTGGGAGAAGGGGAGGGGCCGGCCGCTCGGCGTGCTCGCGGGTCTGCTCGGCTTCCCGCACTGGACGCCCTTCCTCGAGGCGCTCGCGGCGAAGCGGCGCGTGATCGTGCCCTCGCTGCCCGGCCACCCGGGCGGCGGCGACTTCCGCAAGCT
>Ga0187892_10007490_pt1 | contig 15523 bp, 14 predicted proteins | sample MA1701073metaG_FD_139345 | JGI IMG/M metagenome (GOLD analysis project Ga0187892, IMG submission 139345) | Bio-ooze microbial communities from a basaltic lava cave in the Kipuka Kanohina Cave System on the Island of Hawaii, USA - MA170107-3 metaG ... | reverse complement strand
AGTGAAGCACGGACGGTGGCGACTACATTCGCCAGTTACGCCGCGGTAGCTATCGAAAACACGCGCTTATTCGATATTGCGCAGGAGCAGGCATACGCCTCCGCCGCGTTATTGCAGGTGGCGCAGGCAATCGTGAGTTTGAACGATCTCGATGAAATTCTCGATACGATCGTTCGCATTATGCCCATCCTTGTAGGTGTCGAGCGCGCGGTGCTGTACCAATTTAATTCCACCGAGGAAAAATTCCTGCCCTCACAACAGTATGGCTTGAACGAAGGCGAGGAATCGATGTTTTGGGGTAAGTCGTTCGCGCAGGGCGAATTTGCATTACTCGATTCGTGCCGCGGCGCGACGGGTATGTTAGCCGTTCCGCTCGAAGGGGCGCACGGACTCGAAGCGTGGTTGTCAGCCGACCCGTTGAATGAAGCGAATCTCGCCAACCCGAACGCGTTGTTATTCGCGGTACCTATCGCTGTCAAGGATACGTTATACGGTGTGATGCTGATCGAGGAAGCCGAAGGCGGGTTGCGATTCCGTTCGCGGCGGCTGGAAATCATCAATGGCATTGCACAACAAGCCGCGCTTGCAATACAAAACGATTTACTGCAAAAAGAGATGGTGGTGCGTGAACGCCTCGAAACGGAAGTGCAGCTGGCTCGCCAAATTCAGCAGACCTTTATCCCCGACTCTCTCCCGCAGTTAGACGGCTGGGAATTTGCCGCGCGCTGGAAGATGGCGCGGCAGGTGGGCGGTGACTTTTACGATGTGTTTGAATTGCCCAATGGCCAAATAGGTCTGTTCATTGCCGATGTCGCGGATAAGGGTGTGCCTGCCGCGCTGTTCATGGCGCTCACGCGGACTCTGGTACGCGCCGCCGTTCTCGAAACCAACTCTCCCGCCGAAGCCATGAAGCGCGTGAACGATTTGTTGATCCCGGACACGCGTCAAGGCATGTTCGTCACGGCGGTGTATGCTGTGCTGAATTTGCAAAGTGGCGAATTGACGTATGTCAACTCGGGACATAACCCGCCGTTGTGGGTGAAAGGCGACGGAACAATCGAAAGACTCACGCGCACCGCCGTTGCGCTTGGCGTGCTGGTCAATGAGCCGGTCAATCAACGCACCATTCGACTGCAGGCAGACGATCACATCCTGTTTTACACCGATGGTTTGACAGAATCTTTCAACGCTGACCGAGTTTTCTTCGGCGAGGCGCGGTTGACAGAGGCGATCCTTGCAAATCACTGCTCGTCGGCTTCTGAGTTGATGGATGTGGTCGAAAAATCCCTGCTCAATTTTGTTCAAGCCATGCCGCCCGCCGACGACCTGACCATGCTGGCAGTGAGGAGGGTTTGAATTTTACAAAGATTTTACAACCCTGCCACATTTCCATAACCTGCCCAACCTAGAATCATCGTCGTAACCTTGAAAGGAGGTCCACGACGATGATTTTGTTCAAGCAAACGATTCTGTTTGCATTCGTCACCGCGCTAAGTGCGGCGAGCCTGCCGCTCGTCAGTGTATCTGCAGAAGGAGCGAACGACCCAACTCCGCCGCCACGAGGCGAACTGACGGATGAGCGCCTCGAAAAAATCTGGGCGCGCCAACTCCGCCTGCATAAAAATATTGGAAAGACCGAAGGTCTTATTCGCCATACCCAGCAGTTGATAAACCGCGCCGCGCAGAACGGCAAGGATGTCTCTGCCGTGCAAGCCGCGCTCGACGCGTTCAAAGATGCAGTGGACGACGCTAAACCGCTCTATGACGGCGCGCAAGAGATCGTTGACTCACATGCCGGTTTTGACGCGAACGGTAAGGTCACGGATGACGAACAAGCCAAGGAGACTATCCGCGCGATGGGCGAGAAGTTGAAAGAAATCAAGGACGCGATGGGAGGCGCGGGCAAAGTTTTACGCGAGGCGATACAAGCCTTCCGCGAAGCCAACCCGAAGCCCGAGAGAACACCAACTCCTTGATTATGATCAAGTCACTAGTTGGACAGGGATGCTGAGTTTTCTCTTAATGCTTTGTAGTCTTTGTGGCTAAGACGTTTACATAAACTTGCAAACAGAAGTACAATCGCCTCACTTAAGTTCCAAAGCGAGGCTGATATGTATACAATCGAAGGCAAGAAGATTATCTCCACCGAGAAAGCGCCGAAAGCCATCGGGCCCTATTCGCAAGCCATTCGTATCGAAAGCCTCATCTTCACAGCTGGGCAAGTGGGGTTGGATCCCGCCACGATGGAGATCGTCAACGGCGGCATCGAAGCGGAGACGAGGCAAGTGCTGAACAATCTTAAGCATGTCCTTGAATCCGCGGATTCGGGCTTGAACTTCGTAGTCAAAGTCCTCGTCTTTTTGCAAGATATGAACGACTTTGCGAAAATGAACGCGGTCTATGCGGAATTCTTCCCGGAGAACCCTCCCGCGCGAAGCACTGTCCAAGTCGCCGGGTTGCCCAAAGGTGCGCTAGTGGAAATCGAGTGTATTGCGTTGTTGTCCCCAACCCGGGGTGATTGAGCGCCAATTACAAAAAACGACTTTGAATGAGCTTATCCTCCTTGTAGACGACGAACCGTCCATCATCAAACTCGCCCGGATGTACCTCGAGCGCGAAGGCTTTCGTATTCTCGCGGTGCGGGATGGCGAAACCGCGCTTGATTCTGCGATGCGCGAACATCCTTCGCTAGTCGTGCTGGACGTGATGCTCCCGAAACTCGATGGCTTCGAGGTATGTCGCCGCTTACGCGCCGCGAATCACCCATCTGCGATTCTCATGCTCACTGCACGTGATGAGGATATTGACAAGATCCTTGGACTTGAACTTGGGGCGGATGATTACCTGACGAAGCCATTCAATCCGCGCGAGCTTGTCGCGCGTGTCAAGGCGATCTTGCGGCGCGGAGAACGCGCGAATGGCAACAAAGATTCCGCACCGGTTCATCTCGGCGACCTGGTCATTGACCCTGCCCGTCGGGAGGTGCGCCTCGACTCACGGACGCTCAGCCTGCGCACTCAGGAATTCGATTTGCTCCTCGCGTTTGCAGAACACCGCGGCCTCGTCCTCAGCCGCGAACAGATCCTCCAGAAAGCATGGGGCTTTGACTTCTACGGTCAGACGCGCACCGTGGATGTCCACGTGGCGCACCTGCGCAAAAAACTCGAAGCCAGCAAGGTGAAGATCGAAACGGTAACGGGAGTGGGATACAAATTGATTGTCCCTGCTTGAACAGCCGCGGGCGAATCATCATGCCTTTGCAAGTTTACTCATCCATCTCTGCTGTACACTTGAAGCGACGCCGTTTTGGCTCGAGGGTCGCTGTATGGCAAAATCACATGCACTCGCAAAGTTCTGGCAGGTCATATACTCCGTGATTCAGGAATTCTGGATGCTTACCGAACCTGCCATAGAAGATGCCGCCATCCGAAACGAAATACCGATCGAACTATATTATTACGGCGAATTGGGGTTGGACAAGTTCTCATTGGAGAATTTTCAGAAGCGCGACCCCTTCTCGAACCCCGAACAATTCGAAAAGTTATTTGCCCGCCTCGATGTAAAAGGTTGGATCGCGCCGCGCCGCGACGAAGGCTACGATGTGACCGAAATGGCGCGCTCCGGCGCGACGTACATCATCATGTCGGGCGACGCGCAACTTCCCTCACCCGAATTAATGGCGGAGATTGACCTCGAACGACTCAAGGTGCTGGTTAAACAAATCGTCCTTGCAAACGATACCGCGTCGGAACCTCCGGAGAAATGGGCAATTCTTTATCGCTTCCGTGTGGCAGACAAGAACAGCCCGGTGCTGGTCAAGATTCGCGAATACCTCATGGACCTGTTTGCTTATCGCGACGATTCGCATCTTGCCGCGGCGCGTCCGCACTTCAACGACGCGGGGATCGTCTGGCTCGCGCTGGGCGCGGCTTGGGAGGGCGGCGCTGTTACGGCTGAGAACATTGCCAAAGCAATGACCTTCCGCGGATACGAAATGGATGATTACGAGATCGCATTGCAAGCCGCAAAAGAGGTCGGCTGGCTCGAAGAAGCAGACGCACCCGGTACATACCGTGTCACCCCAAAAGGAAGAGAACTTCGCGAGCAGGTGGAAGATCAAACGGATGAATACTTTTATCGCCCGTGGTCTGTGCTGACACAGGAAGAGCTCGATGAGTTGTATGATCTGCTCGTTAAGTTGCGTGAAAAATTGCGTGAACTACGGAAAAAGTAATAGCGACGAAGTAAATTTCTCCCCTGCCCATGGTACATGATTTATGTTCACGTCCCTTCGTTCTCGCCTGTGGCTGAGTTACGCCATTGTCATCACTATCGCTTTGGGGGTTGTTGTTATTGTCCTGTTCATCTTTCTGTTACGCAACCCGGTGTTGTACCGCGAAACCACGCAACGGTTGCGGACAGTGCAGAGTCAGATCAGTGAAAATCCGCGTGGGGTGCTTGATAATCTCGAATCGGTTCAACGAATCGCGCAGGCAAACGACGCGCGCGTATTGATATTCGATTCAACGCGTACCCTCATTTTTGATACCAACCCTGAACAACCAGAACTGCCATTCCCGCGCAGAAATGTACTGGGCAGGACATCTCAATTCACGACAGATTCAGACGGTGGATTGTGGTTGCATGCCACATCGCGGCTCCCGACCGGAAATGTGATGCTGGTAGCCGCGCCGCGCCCTACAGTTCGGCTGCTAAATGTCTTTGCGGATGAATTATTGATTCCGATTCTTCAGGGCGGCGTAATCGCGCTCTTGATCTCGTTGATATTTGCTTTTGCCATCTCGCGATGGGTGGCGGATCCTCTACAAAAAGTCGTTACCGCGGCGCGAACGTATCCGGCGGATGCGAAACCCGTGATTCCGCGCGGGCCCCGCGAAGTACAAGACTTGACGGTAGCGTTCAATTCGATGGTCTCGCGCGTGCTATCGGCTCAGAAGTCGCAACGCGACTTCGTGGCAAATGTCTCGCATGAGTTGAAGACGCCGCTTACGTCCATTCAGGGGTTCGCCCTATCTCTATTGGACGGCACTTCTGAATCGCCTGAAGCGCGCCGGCAAGCCGCTCAGGTTATTTATGATGAAGCAGGGCGGATGCACCGCATGGTGCTCGACCTGCTCGATCTTGCCCGGCTGGAAGGCGGCACTGCCGACCTGAACATGTCCACTGTGGACGTGGGCGTGTTGTTGCGAAACGTCGCCGAACGAATTTCTTTGCAGGCGCAAAAGGCGCATGTCAATTTGCAGGTGGAGGTTCCGGACAATCTGTCAACGCTCGTCGGTGATGCAGACAGGCTATCTCAGGTCTTTACAAACCTCCTGGACAACGCGCTGAAGTTCACGCCTGCGAACGGACGAGTTGTGGTATCTGCAAAGAATGCTGGAGGGTGGATCGAGGTCGAAGTAGCTGATTCAGGCGAGGGCGTAGTGAGCGAGGCGATGCCGCGTCTATTCGACCGATTCTATCAGGCGGATCCGTCACGTTCCCGCGGTGAAAGTTATGCTGCGGGCTTGGGGTTGGCAATTGCGCGGGAAATTGTGCAGGCGCATGGTGGTAAAATTGGCGTCCGAAGTTCGGTGGGGCATGGGACAACGTTTACGATCCACCTGCCGCATGCGCAAACATAAAATGCCAAAAGTTTCCATTGTCATTCCTTGTTACAACGAACAATCTACAATCCGTCTTCTGCTCGAAGCTTTGCTTGAACAAACGTTTCCGCGCGAGGAAATCGAAGTAATCATCTCTGACGGACTTTCGACGGATAACACTCGTGCAGTAATCGAATCTTTTCAAAATGATTTTCCTGGCCTTGATGTTCGCGTGGTGGATAACACCCGCCGTTCGATCCCGTCCGCTGTAAACCGCGCCATCGAGTCGTCTAGCGGTGAGATCATCGTGCGTCTCGATGCGCACTCGAAGCCGCATCCTGATTACGTTGAAAATTGTGTGAAAGCGCTCCAAGAAAATCGCGGTGACAATGTCGGCGGTGTGTGGGAGATCCGCGCCGGCGCAAAAACGTGGATCGCCGAGTCGATTGCGGTCGCCGCGGCGCACCCGCTTGCGGTGGGCGATGCGTTGTATCGTCACGCGAAGAATGCTGCCGAGGTTGATACGGTCCCGTTTGGGGCTTTTCGCCGCGCACTGATTGATAAGATTGGGCGATTCGACGAATCGTTGCTTACGAACGAGGACTATGAGTTCAACGCGCGTGTGCGAAGGGCGGGTGGTAGAATCTGGCTCGACCCCTCCATTCGCTCAGTCTATTTTGCTCGCGCAACCCTCTCGGAACTGGCGCGGCAATACTGGCGTTATGGTTACTGGAAGTGGCGTATGCTCCGCAGATATCCAAAAACACTTCGCTGGAGGCAGGCTCTGCCTCCGTCGTTTGTCTTAACCCTGTTGGGGTTGGCGCTTGCTTCGTTGATCTTCCCGCTCGCAAAATTTGTTTTGCTCCTCGAACTTCTGCTCTATTTCTTTACCTGTTTTCTCGCGGGTGTGCATGCGAGATTGAGCACGCATAAGTCATTTTCGAGTTTCGGTCTCCCCTTGGTAATTCCCGTCATGCACCTTACGTGGGGAAGTGGCTTCTTGTGGAGCATGATTACCTCGGGTCTTCGTAAGAATGGCTGAAAACAGACGCACATCCCCGTTGCGGCTGCGACCAAGCGAGCATCGCACGTTGTTATTCTTGGGCGATCTCGTGATGTCCATTGCTTCGGTGTTTGCCGCCCTCTATGCCTGGCGTGAGTATAACTTTACCGTACAACTTTCCGAGCTTTTGGCGCAAGGGGTTTCACCTGCTCGCGCCCAAGTAATCATCGAGCAACGAGTGGATATCGAAGTTCCGATTTGGTTTTATCTCTTGCCGATCATCTGGATGCTATTGCTTGTAGAACTGTACGAGCCTCACGTCGCTGGAAGTGGGCGACGGACGACGCGCGGGATTGCCATCGCCGCGCTGATTGGACTCGCCGTATACTCGGTAGTCTTTGTGTTCACGCAAGACCCTTCCAACCTTCCGCGTGTGGGTGTTGGCGCTTTCCTCCTGTTCGCTTCTCTTCTGACGTTGGGCTGGCGCATGATTTTCATCCGTATCTACAAGCGGACAGGTCAGATGCGGCGCGTGCTTGTCATCGGCGCGGGGAAGGCAGGTCAGACTCTGGCTGAACTGTACGAATCGCTGGCGACGCGCTCCTTTAATTTTGTTGGGTTTGTGGACGATGATAAGCAGAAACTCAAGAAGAATTATCACGGCTTCAAAGTTCTCGGTACGAGCGACAGCCTGCTTGCTCTGATCGACGAACACCGAGTGACCGATCTCGTCGTGGCGATCAACGGTGAGATCGAAGGTGCAACGTTTCAGACGATTTTGGACGCGCAGGAAAAAAGTGTCGAAGTGACGCGGATGCCCATCCTCTACGAAGAGATGACCGGCAGACTTCCGATCCATCACCTTGAATCGGATTGGATCATCCGTTCGTTCGTGGATGAAGTCCGCGTAAGTGGGTTTTATGAATTGACCAAGCGCCTGCTTGACTTCGCCGGTGGTTTGATCGGCATGACGATTTTCCTCGTGTTGTTTCCGTTCATCTCGCTTGCTATTCTATTTGATACTGGGTTTCCGATTTTGTACACCCAAACGAGACTTGGCAAAGGCGGCAGGCGATTCACAATTTACAAATTTCGGACGATGAAGCGTGATGCGGAACAGGAAGGTGAGGCAAGGCTAGCTGAGAAAAACGATCCGCGTGTGACACGCATCGGTGATTTCTTGCGAAAAACTCGCCTTGATGAGTTCCCTCAATTCTGGAACGTTCTGCGCGGCGACATGAGTCTTGTTGGGCCCCGCGCAGAGCGCCCGGAACTCGTTGCCGCGTTTCAAAAACAGGTCCCGTTTTATCGCGCGCGTTTACTTGTCAAGCCAGGTGTTTCCGGCTGGGCGCAGATCAACTATGGATATTACGCCAGCGTGACCGAGATGGCTGTCAAACTCGAGTACGACCTCTACTACATCAAGCATCGCACGCTTGCCATGGATTTTCAGATCATCCTGCGAACCATCGGTACGATTCTCCGGCGTACTGGGCGATAAAAGTTCTCATGTCCCGTCCCCGAAACCATATCCGCAACCGCTTCGTCCTCATCGGCGACATTGCCCTCATCATCGTCTCGGTGCTGGGTAGCTTTGCTTTGCGCCTCGACGTAGAGGAATTGCCGTTCTATTTCCCTGCCGTTGTGCTGATGACCGTTATTGCGCTCGCGGTAAAGATCCCAGTTTATTATCTCTTCGGTTTATATCGGCGACTGTGGATTTACGCCAGCACCGGCGAACTGCGGCTGATCACGGTTGCAGTGACCTCTGCTTCGGTTCTCGTTTCAGGCGTGATGCTTTTGTTCATCAGCGCGGGACGTGTGGTGCCCGGAATGCCGCGCTCGGCGCTCGGAATTGACTGGCTCCTGTCGCTCGTTCTGATTGGCGGCTCGCGCTTTGCGCTTCGAATTCTGGCGGAGCAGTCCATGCTCTCGCGTGCGAACGGAAAAGCCAAACGTGCCCTCATCGTCGGCGCGGGCGATGCAGGCGCGCTTGTGGTGCGGGAGCTACAAAAATCATCGCAACTCAATTTAATTCCGGTTGGCTTTCTCGACGATGACCCACTGAAGCAAAAACATGCCATCCACGGTGTGACCGTCATTGGGGCGGTAAGCGATTTGGCGTCGATGATTGACCTGCACCGCGTGGACGCGGTCATCATTGCGATACCCTCCGCGCCGGGCCAACTTGTTCGCATGATCAACGATGTGTGCCGCCTCAAAGGGATCACCTCTCGCACGATGCCCGGTATCTATGAGCTCATCGGAGGCAAGGTCAGCGTTAATCGTCTGCGCGAGGTGGATATCACCGACTTGTTGCGCCGCGAACCGGTACGCGTCAACGATGAAGCGGTGGGCGCGGCGCTTGCGGGCAGGCGCGTGCTGGTCACCGGTGCGGGCGGCTCGATCGGGCGCGAACTGTGTCGCCAGATCGCGCGCCGCGAACCATCCGAGTTGGTATTGCTTGGTCATGGCGAAAACAGCATCTTTGAGATCCTGCTTGAATTGAGTCAGGATTATCCGAACCTCGCATTATCGCCGGTCATTGCTGACATTCGTAATGCGGAGCGTCTTGCGCAAGTGTTCGACCAGCACAAGCCGCAAGTCGTTTTTCATGCTGCAGCACACAAGCACGTCCCGCTGATGGAGGTCAACATCGTCGAGGCGGTCACGAACAATATCATTGGCACGCGCAACGTCACGCAAGCCGCGCTCAGCCGAAACGTCGAACGATTCGTTCTTATCTCAACTGATAAAGCCGTCCGCCCGTCGTCCATTTACGGCGCTACCAAACGCTTTGCGGAGATGATCGTCCTCAACGCCGCACACGAGTCGCAGAGCGCCTTCACGGTCGTCCGCTTTGGAAATGTACTCGGCTCTCGCGGGAGCATCATCCCGATCTTCAAAAATCAAATTGCCGGCGGTGGTCCGGTCACGATCACGCACCCCGACATGTATCGTTTTTTCATGACCATCCCCGAAGCCGTGTATCTCGTCTTGCAAGCCGCGTCGATGGAAATCGGCGGCGAGACGTTCGTGCTCAACATGGGCGAGCCTGTGCGCATCCTCGATCTCGCCGAAGACCTCATTCGGCTCTCCGGGCTCGAACCGCATCGCGACATTGAAATATCATACACTGGCATTCGCCCGGGCGAAAAATTGACGGAAGAACTTTGGGACGAAGGAACGCCTCTCGCGAAAACCCTGCACCCGGACATCTTCCGCATCGACGCGGACGCTTCCTCCTCCATCCCGAACTCGGCACAAGCCATTGACGATCTTTCCCGCCTCAGCCAATCCGCCGATACCGACGCGATCATCACTCTTCTCGACGAAATCATCCCTCATTCAACAATTCGCGAAACACCGCATCCTGACATCACCTCCATTATCTAAAATGCCTGAAGTCACTTTCGCTGAATGGAATAAGTTTCTTTCTGCTCATCCAAATACTCACTTGCTGCAAACAGGAGAATGGGGCGAGTTAAAGAAAGATTTTAGTTGGAAACCCGTAAGAATTGTCAGTGGGAATATCGGTGTACAAATTCTGTTTCGCAAACTTCCCTTCGGCTTTACGATCGGATATATTCCAAAAGCAAACTTCCATCCGTCACTTTGGTCTGAAATTGATCCTGCCTGTAAGCACCACCGCGCGATCTTCCTCAAACTCGAACCCGACTCGTGGGAAGACCTTGCACCGGACACTTGGAACTTGAAACTTCGCACTTCTCCGCATAACATTCAACCCCCTCGCACCATTATCATTGATATTCATGGAAGTGAAGAAGAAACTCTCGTACGCATGAAACAAAAGACCCGTTACAACATCCGCCTCGCCGAGAAGAAGGGCGTGACTGTCCGCGCGCGGGACGATATCGAGTCTTTCCACAAGATGATGCTCGTCACAGGCGGCCGCGACAACTTTGGTGTTCATAGCTTGGAATATTACAAACGCGCATATGAATTGTTTCATCCAAAAGGAATGTGTGAGATATTGGTTGCCGAATACGAGGGCAGACCGCTCGCCGCGTTGTTTGTTGCCCGTAATGGAAACCGCGCTTACTATCTCTACGGCGCGTCCGCGGACGAGGAGCGCAATCGCATGCCGACGTATCTATTGCAGTGGGAAGCCATGAAATGGGCAAAAGCACGCGGCTGCGAAGAGTACGACCTGTGGGGAGTCCCTGATGAAGACGAAGCGACGCTCGAAGCCAATTTCGAGAAACGCCACGATAGCTTGTGGGGTGTTTACCGTTTCAAGCGCGGCTTTGGCGGTGAACTCAAGCGCGCTATGCAAGCGCTGGATCGAGTCTATAATCCGTTGTTATATTGGGCATACCTGCGATTCGTTGGAAATAGAGAATAAGAGTGGAAAGTAATATCTGGAACTCGATCATTGCTAAACTTCCCAACACCCACTTCCTCCAAACCTACGAATGGGGACAGGTGAAGGCGAAGTATGGATGGGAGCCTATATATCTTGTTTGGAATGATAAAGGAAAGATGAAAGAGGAAAGAAACTCTAACAATCTTTCATCTTTCATCTTTCATCCCTCTGCCGCCGCGCTCATCCTGAAACGCCAAATCATTCGCAACGGATTTGCCGCGCGGTTGTCCATTTTGTATTCGCCGAAGGGGCCACTACTTGATTGGACGAACGAACCACTGCGAAATCGCGTGCTCGATGATTTACAGTCCTTTGCGAAGAAACAAGGCGCTATCTTTCTGAAGTGCGATCCTGATGTGATACTGGGAACGGGAGTCCCTCAAAGCGAGGAAGATGCGGAAGATAAAAGCGGGTCAGTTATCATGTCCGAATTGAAGCGGAGGGGATGGGGATTCTCATCCGATCAGATTCAGTTCAGGACTACGGTGCTCATTGATGTGAGTCCAACCGAAGACGAACTCCTCGCGCGCATGAAACAGAAGACGCGTTACAACGTCCGTCTCGCGGAAAAGAGAGGTGTTTCTTTGCGCGTAGGCAGTTTAGAGGATTTGGGGATGTTGTACAAAATGTACGCCGAAACGTCGTTGCGCGATGGTTTTGTGATTCGCGACGAAGGTTATTATCAGACAGTTTGGAGGTTGTTCATGGGTTCAGGTGAACCAACCTGCGAACCACTGATCGCCGAAGTGGAAGGCGAACCCGTCGCCGCGATCTTCGTCTTTTATTTCGCGGGCCGTGCATACTATGTCTACGGCATGTCGCGCGATGTGCACCGTGAGAAAATGCCGACGTATCTCTTGCAATGGGAAGCGATGAAGCGCGCGAAAGCAAAAGGCTGTTCGGTTTACGATTTATGGGGTGCGCCCGAAGTGTTCGATGAATCCGACTCGATGTGGGGCGTGTATCGCTTCAAGGAGGGCCTCGGTGGCAGGGTCGTGCGCACGCTTGGCGCATGGGACTACGCGCCAAGCCCATTATGGTACAAAATGTATTCCGATATCATGCCGCGAGTTTTGGATGTGATGAGGTCGCGAGGGAAAGCTCGCACTCGTGAATCGCTTGGATGATCCACGAAGAGCACGAAGGCCACTAATTTAGGAGGAGAGATGGTTGAATTGATTTACAAAGAAGAAGTGTTTGCAATTGTCGGCGCGGCCATGGAGGTGCACACAGTGCTGGGTTCTGGATTCCTTGAACCCGTATACCAGGAGGCATTAGAAATTGAGTCAAGAACGCGCAATCTGCCTTTCGTATCACAAATGGCTTTACAAATTCGCTACAAGGAGCATGTTCTCAAAAAAGAATATATTGCCGACCTGATCTACTTCGAGAAAATTATTGTTGAGCTCAAGGCCTTGGATCGTTTGAGCGGCAAGGAAGAGTCGCAGCTCCTCAACTATCTCAAAGCCACAGGGATGAAAGTGGGAGTCTTGATTAACTTTGGAAGTCATCCCAAACTGGAATGGAAACGGCTTGTTTATTAATTCTTAGTGTTCTTCGTGTCCTTCGTGGATGAAAAAGGAATACCATGATCTCTCGTCTCCACTTTGCTCATCTCCCAACCCCCATCGAAGAACTCCCGCGTCTTTCTGCCCTTCTGTCTGGTCCGCGCCTTCTTGTCAAACGCGACGACCAGACGGGACTTGCCTTCGGCGGCAACAAGACTCGCAAGTTGGAGTTTCTTGTTGCGGAGGCGCAGGAGCAGGGTGCAAAGACTCTAATCTCAGGCGGGGCGTTGCAATCGAATCACTGTCGTCAGACCGCCGCCGCCGCCGCAAAGCATGGACTCGACTGCATTCTCGTCTTAAACGGCGAGATGCCCGAACAGCCGTCTGCGAACCTGTTGCTGGACCAGATGTTCGGCGCACAGATCATCGCCATCCCTGACCGTAAGGAACGAGACCGAGTCCTCCAGGAAACGTTTGACGAAGCCGCGTCAACGGGACGCAAGCCGTATCTCGTCCCCTATGGCGGATCGAGTCCCACGGGCGCGTTGGGCTATGCTTTCGCGATGGAAGAGTTGATGAAGCAGTTACGAGACTTCGGAAGTCTGGATTACATTGTCTTCGGCGCATCCTCAGGCGGGACGCACGCGGGGCTGGTGTTGGGTCAGCGCGTATTTGGGTATCAGGGCAAAGTATTGGGGATAAGCATTGACGAGCCTGAAGCATGGTTGAAGACGCAAGTTTCGGCGATAGCTTCGGATGCGAGCGAGAAACTTGGCGAGCGAATCGACTTTACCCCTGATGATGTCCTGGCGAACGAGGAATATTGCAAAGCAGGCTACGGCGTGTTGACCGATGCGGAGCGCGAAGCGGTGACTCTGTTCGCAAAGTATGAAGGTCTTCTGCTTGACCCCGTCTACACGGGACGCGCCGCGGCGGGGATGATCGATCTGATCCGTAAAGGGTTTTTCAGGAAGGACGAGACGATCTTATTCTGGCACACGGGCGGACAGCCTGCGCTGTTCGCGGAGAAGTATGCGAATGAGATTTAAAGGTTTGTTAGATAACCGACTAAGAACGCAAGACACATTTATTGTGACGGATGTTTTACAATCTTCTCTGATAATTGTTTTTCTACAATTGAAACAAATTCTTTGGCAGTTTCGATTGCGCCTTTTACATCTTCCGATGAGATGACAATCGTTTTTCCGTCAACGGTCTTGCCGTTTCTGTGGACAATATCGTGCCGTTTCATAATAATTTTCTGAAGTGAAAGCAAATCCTGTGAAAAGTGTATATTTAATACGCCTTTATACATCTTTTCAACGATCCAAATATTGTGGTAAGTAACTTCGTTTAAAAGATAATCAGTTAATTCCTTCTGTAAGTTTTCCATCAGCGTGAATATATTTGATTTAGAAAATTTTCCCTCAATAAACTTTGGAGTTGTTTCCACAAGTTTCCTTGTGTATTCTTGATTATCTAATACCGTATTTACAAATGCGTCAGATAAAAATGTTTCCATCAAAGTTACAACATTGGCATATAACAGTCGGTTGAGAATCTGCCTTTGCTCGTGATGAGATGGTTCGAGCATTAATAACCGTTGGATATTTTTTACGCCTTCCGTAAATGTTTGAAAAAATTCTGTATTTGAAACAGCCGTTGATGCAAGATATTCGTTTAGAGCTTGTCCCTGTTTCTCTCTATGACAGTGTGGGCAACCACTTTGGTTGAATCCACGATTTTGTGGGGTTGCTTCCCACTCGTGTTCTGGATTGATTTTACAAAGCCACCAATATTTCTTTTGGCTACTATAAGGAACGTCACTTGCTTTCACTTCTCCATTTTTTGTTGGATGCCATTCTTCAGCAATTTCTGGATATTTTTCGGCGAACGACTTTCCAGATTGGGCACAAATTGGGCAATTACCTTCCCCTCTTGTTCGGGCTAAAACAAAGGCTTCCCATTCATGTTCTGGGTTTACCGAACATCGCCACCAAATACGTCTTTTACTTCCAGGTGTTACTTCTTCTGGTTTTATTTTATTTTTAGATGGATGCCATTCCACCGCAAGTAGTGGATATAGAACGGAAATACTTCTGTTTCCTGCTTTGTGCCCTGTGCAATAAGGGCAACCTCTTCCTTTGGTCGCTCTATTAGAAATCATTGCCTCCCATTTATGTTCAGGGTTGTTATGGCATTTCCACCATACCTTTTTGGTTGAACCAGCACTAAATTGATCTGGAGATAAGTCTCCATTTTTCTCAAAATCCCATTCGCTGACTAGTTCGGGCTTATAAATCGAAAGAGAAGGTAATTTTATAGGACGGGCTCTTATGCAAATTGGGCACTTTCCACTAGTTTCGAGACGTGTTTTTACTAATGATTGCCATTCATGTTCTGGATTATCCAAGCAGATCCACCAGACTTTTTTTGGATAACTCGAAAAAATGTCGTACGGAGTTAATTGTTTATTTTTTATTGGATGCCATTGTTTGACAAGTTCAGGGTGTTTCCCGCCAAAAGAATTTTCTTTTGTCAGTATCCTCCCCGAACAATATGGACAAGGAACATTATTTGCAGTTCTACTATAAACAGTTGCCAGCCATTCATGCTCTGGATTGTTTTTGCATTTCCACCAGACTTTTTTATTGCTACGTTCCCCAGTTTTTTCAGGAGATGTGTCATTTTTGCTTGGATGCCATTCTGATGCAATTTCTGGAAAAGCCTCAGCAAGAGTTCTGTACTTATAGCCAAATTTTCTTTTCCCTGCACAATATGGACATCCCCTTCCTTTTGCTCTAGCATTTACACGGGTTTGCCAAACATGTTCGGGGTTATTCGGGCAAATCCAGTAAGCATTTATTCCGCTCCCAACGGATAACTCCGATGGTTTTATTCATCTTAACCTGAGTTGCCTAACAGGGATCTGTGCTGCATGAAAGAAGCTGAGTAACAAATCAGGTCGTCTTCGTAAACGGGCAAAGCCTCGGTCGAGCAGGGAGCGCATTTCGTGTTT